>Ga0265314_10006743_pt1 | contig 10083 bp, 12 predicted proteins | sample 4126metaG_FD_203106 | JGI IMG/M metagenome (GOLD analysis project Ga0265314, IMG submission 203106) | Rhizosphere microbial communities from Carex aquatilis grown in University of Washington, Seatle, WA, United States - 4-1-26 metaG | ecosystem: Host-associated > Plants > Roots > Rhizosphere >... | reverse complement strand
CACCGGAGTTGGTTCCAAGGGTGCGACACAGGTTTCGGGCCTTAACTTCACCTTCGATAATCCGGATCAGGCGCAGGACCAGGCTCGCGACAAGGCTATCCAGAACGCCAAGAGCAAAGCCGACACACTTGCCAAAGAACTCGGCGTCTCTCTGGTGCGCGTCGTTTCCTACAACGAGAACGGCAACCCGGGCCCGGTCTACTACAAGACCCTCGATATGGCTGCAGGCTCGAGCGCAGTCGCTCCGCAGGCGTCCCCGGATATCTCGGTTGGTCAGAACAAAATCACTTCGGACGTCTCGGTGACCTACGAAATCAGATAAACTTGACGAGCAAGCCGAATAGTGTAGTATAAGAAAAAGCCCCGTCGGGGGTTTTTTCTTAGGCAACCGTCTTGCCTGTCGACAGACAGGGAAGACGGACAGTTAAATAGACTAAATTATATGTTTCAATACTTTAAAGATGTCCGCTCGGAGTTGCGCCACGTGTCGTGGCCGTCCCGCTCGCAGGCGATAGCTTATACGCTAGTCGTTATTTTCGCGTCCCTTGGCACGGCGGTATACCTCGGTCTCCTCGACTACAGCTTCGCGGCGATACTGCGACACATCATCTAACCGCTAACCAGTTTATTTTCTATGGCAAAACAAGATACAAGCGTCGGGCGGGCATGGTACGCGATACACACCTATGCGGGCTACGAGAACGCGGTCGCGCGCAACCTGCGCCAGCGCATCGAGTCGCTCGGACTCACCGATAAGATATTCCAGGTCGTGGTTCCGACCGAGCGCACCGTCAAGATAAAGGGCGGCCGCCGCGTCGAGGAGGAAGAGAAAGTATTCCCCGGCTACGTGCTCGTCGATATGACGGTGGACGACCAGTCGTGGTACGTCGTGCGCAATACGCCGCGCGTCACAGGGTTCGTGGGCTCCGGCGTCAATCCGGTCCCGCTCCAGCAGCACGAGGTAGACGAGTTGCTTGGCCGCATGCAGGCTGCGGAGGGCTCGGTCAAGCACTCGATCGACCTCTCGGTCGGTGATGCAGTCGTTATTGTCGACGGGCCGTTCAAGGACCTCGACGGCAAAGTCGGCGAGGTAGACGAGGCCCGCGGCAAGGTCAAGGTGCTCGTGGCGATGTTTGGTCGCGAGACGCCGGTTGAGCTCGACTTCCTCCAAATAAAGCGCATATAGTCAAAAATCAAAAAGTAAGGTATTCTCTTAATCTCATCATATGGCAAAGAAACTGGTTAAAAAGATAAAGATCATCGCTAACGGCGGCGCGGCTGCTATGACTCCTGCCATGGGCCAGGTGCTCGGCCCTGCCGGCATCAACATCGGCGAGTTTATCAAGAAGTTCAACGAGGCATCCAAGGAGATGCGTGGCGACATGGTGCCCGCCGAGATCAGCGTTTATGAGGACCGCTCATACGACTTTATCCTCAAGACCCCGCCGGTCTCGTCCCTTATCCTCAAGGCAATCGGCAAAGAGAAGGGGAGCGGCAAGCCCAATACCGCCAAGGTAGGCGCGCTCACGAAGGCGCAGCTCAAAGAAATTGCGGAAAAGAAGATGCCCGACCTCAATGCCAACGACCTCGAGCAAGCGATGAAGGTAGTCGCAGGCTCGGCCCGCTCGATGGGCGTCGACGTAAAATAATCCATGATCTAATACGGTCTCAACCCAAAACACCGCAACCTTTAACCGGGTGCGGTGTTTTGTATTTATTTGTCTATGAAACCACCATGCAATTCATACCAATAAAAACGAGGCCAATGATCCCACCCAAAGACGATATTTACGATGTGCTTGATACCTATCTGCCTCCACTCCAGGAGGGCGACATACTTTTAGTTACCTCAAAAGTGCTCGGTATTCATCAAGGTAGATGTATACCGGTGAGCGAAGTAGAAGATAAAAACGAGCTCATTCGCCAAGAGGCAGAAAAATATCTTGAGCGAGACCAGACGGCCAGGTATCCGATCATGCTCACGCTTAAGCACCACACGCTTATAGCATCGGCAGGTATCGATGAGAGTAATGCTAACGGCTATTACATACTTTGGCCTGAAAATATCCAACAGACAGCAAAAGAACTTTGGGAATATGTGCGCAAAGCACGCAACGTCAAAAACCTCGGTATCATTATCGCTGACAGCCATTCTTTGCCGCTGCGTTGGGGAGTGCTCGGAGTATCGATCGGCTTCTTCGGCTTTGAGCCTATGATCGACATGCGCGGCAGACCCGATATATTCGGGCGCAAGCTTACAATGACCAAACAAAACGTCCCCGATGCTATTGCTGGTTTTGGCGTATTCCTTATGGGCGAAGCCGATGAGACGACGCCGCTTCTGATCGCACGCGGCATCCTCGCAACATTCACCGATAAAGACGCGAGTAAAGATTTTTGGGTCGAACCAAAAGACGACATGTTCCAAGAGCTTCTTGCCGTCTTCGACAAAAAGTAATCTATCCGGCTTTGCTTTTGCCTTAATACGCAGTAGTCTGGTTTCAGAGATCTTTTCGGCTTACATCAGGAGGTTCTACATGAAGCCAACTCTCACTCTTCCTGTCTGGACGCAGGAGCTTGTGGCCACGTGGGTGCGGCCGCAGGTTACACTCCCCAAAGTGGTTCGGTGGAGCAAGTACCGCAAACGCGGCACGCGCCGGCAGGATACGCTCCAACACACGTTGTCGCTGGTCTTCTTCGCGATCCAGGTGCTTCCGAAATTCCGGAAGTACGTGAAGTTCAACGAGCTCTTCCTGCTCCAGGCACTTATCGTGCATGACTTCGGAGAAGGGGAGACAAGGGGCGGAGACACGCTCTACATCGATAAGAACCACGCGGTTGATCTGGAAGAAGCTCGCGCGTTCGTGGCACGCTACGGCGTCGTCATTGGTGAGGATCTGACCCGAGCGTTTTTGCTCCAGTTCGCCAAGAACGCGAGCCAGATGGAGGACTTTACCGACATTCTGCGCGGGCTCAAGAAGAAATATCCTATCGAGGGCATGCTCTTTGATGCCCTCGAGCGGTTCGACTACTTTCTCTATGCGCTCGAGCAGTACCAAACGCTGGGGAAGGCAAAGATCCTGGTACAGGTGCTGCGCAACAACGCGCCGCACTTCGAGCGCCTCAGCCGGGAGCTTCCGGGCTTTAAGCAGGTACTCTGGCGGCCCGACTTGGCCGGCTGGTGCACGCTGTTCCTGAGTCGTTACGACGGCCAGTGGATCGAAAAGAAGGGCGAAAGATAATATCGCCCGGCACAAACTAAAAGGCGGACCTCCGGGCCCGCCTTTTTCTATTCTCTTTCCAAATCGACCCAGCTATATTTCAATCCGTTAAACTCGCGCTTTTCTTCAAATACTTTTTTCGTAAAGATATGTTCGTATGGGGGGAAGAAGGTGTCGCCTTCTTTCTCGTCGTCGATAAGCGTGAGATAGAGCTTGTCTACAAAGGACAGCGCCTGCTCGTACAATTGCGCTCCACCGCCGATGTGGATTTCTTCCTGATCGATCGCACGAGCTTTCTCAAGCGCCTCTTCAAGCGAGTGGGTTACTATCGCGCCTTCGGGCGCATAGTCCTGGTCGCGCGTAATCACAATATTGGTGCGCCCAGGGAGAGGCTTGCCCAGCGAGTTCAAAATCGACTCAAACGTCTTGCGGCCCATGATTACTGGATGACCCAGCGTGAGCTGCTTAAAGCGCTTGAGGTCGTCGGGGATCCGCCAGAGCAGCCCATTGCCATGGCCGATAACATGGCGGCCTTGGCTGTCGCGGCCAAGAGCAACCGCAATGCTTACGCGAGCAGCCATGTTAGACGATCATCTTAGCTTTTATAGACGGATGGCTTTGGTAGTTCTTAAGCTCGATATCCTCCATCTTGAACGAGTCGATATCTTTTATGTCCGGGTTCAGCCATAGCTGCGGGGACGGATACGGGGTGCGTGAAAGTTGCTCCTTCACCGCGTCAAAGTGCTCATGATAGATATGCGCATCCTGCAAGGTAAGCACGCACTCATGAGGCACAAGATTCGTCACTTGGGCGAGCATATGCAACAAAAGGGCGTACGACGCAATGTTAAAGGGGACTCCCAAAAACATATCGCAACTCCTTTGGATCATGTGGAGAGAGAGCTTCCCGTTGGCGACAAAACATTGAAAAAGCATATGGCATGCCGGAAGGGCCATGTCGCTCAGCTCGCCAGGGTTCCAAGCGCTTACGATAAGCCTGCGATCGTAGGGATTTTTCTTTAATTTCTCAATAAGTTCGGCCACCTGGTCTATTGTTTTGCCGTCCGGAGTCTTCCAGTTGCGCCATTGGATGCCGTACACACGACCCAGGTCTCCCTTGAATTGGCTTTTAGGCTTCCAGTATTCTGCCTCGGCATTGTCGGTCCAGATAGTGCGCTCCGACTGGTTGAGCATTTTCAAATCCTCATCGCTAGCCCTCTCTTTGCCTTTCATTGCCAAGAACCACAAAAGTTCGCTTTTGACTGCCTTGAACGCAAGTTTTTTTGTGGTGACGGCCGGGAATCCATTGCCCATATTGAAGCGCATCTGTATCCCAAAAAGTGCTCGAGTCTTGCCGTTGCGGCCCTCTCGGTCCACTCCCTCCTTCATGATGTACTCGAGGACTTCGTTATAGATTTGCATGAAGGTTATTTTTTCTTGATGTCGCGGTCGAGGTACAGGCGGGGGAGCATCATCTCCGGCTTCCATTCCTTTTTGAGTTGCGCGACGGAGCTGTTCGATTGATATTTGCCAGCCTTCGTATAATCTTTTTCCAGAATCGGCCCGGTTTCGAAGAAGACGATCTGTCCGATGCGACGTCCAACCACTAGCGGGATGTAGTAACTGCTTGAGTTATTGGTTATCTCCATCGTCCAGCGGTTGATATAGCCCACGTCGCCCCAACCGGCGCACTTGCACACCTCGATAAAGCTACGTCCGAGGCTTGATCGCGCCTTCATCATCGTCGTGATGTGCTCGCGGCCTCCGATAAACTCGTCTGTGTGCGCAAGGATAGTTTCACCAGGCGCCAGGAGGATTACCTTGTCGTTTGGGCTTATACCGTTCCACTCAAGACGATAGTTCTTTAAAACTTCTTTTGCGGTTTTTGCTTTGTGCGGTTTAGTGCCCCAGACGCGCTCGACGTGTTTCTTGTCGTAGATGTTATAGAGGTTCTCAAAATGCGGGGGATGCTGCTCGGCAAAAAACCACTCGCCGAGCGTGACGTCGTAGCTAGAAGTGGAGAGGTTTGCGCGCTTGAAAGGCTCGATAACGATCGAACCTTCCTTAATTGACTCAAGTATCTTTTTGTCGGATAGCGCCATAGTTTTTTTGTCCTCAACACTGTAGCATGGGGTCATGCAAAAACGCAGTCTAGACAAACGGGGAAAATTAATTGTTATTGACGGGTCCGACGGGGTTGGGAAGGCAACGCAGACAGCCATGCTTATGAAGCGGCTTGCTAAGGAAGGTATACCGGCTAAAACACTCGATTTCCCCCAGTACGAAGCAAACCTTTTTGGCAGGCTGATACGCGAGTGTCTCGACGGCAAGTATGGTGATTTTATAGCGCTTGACGCCCACATCGCCTCGGCGCTATACGCTGCCGATCGCTTTGAAGCCAAGCCGAAAATAGAAAAATGGCTGGGTGAAGGTAAAATTGTAATCCTCGATCGGTACGTGAGCGCCAATCAGCTCCACCAAGGCGGCAAGATCAGGGACCCCAAAAAACGAAAAGAATTTCTTTCCTGGCTCGATAAGATGGAATTCGGGGTATTCAAACTTCCGCGGCCTGACCGCATCCTTTATCTCCATCTGCCGACCGAGATGTCCGTGCGGCTCATAGACAAGCGGGGAGGCAAGAAGGACCTTGCGGAAAAGAACCTGAAATATCTTGCAGATGCGCGGGAAAGCGGGCTCAAGATGATCCAGGCGGGCAATAAGTGGAAGAAGATAGAATGTTCGGAAAAGGGGGGAATCCTGCCCCGCGAAGTTATCCACGAGCGTATCTATACCGATGTCAGAAAGATAATCGGGGTATAATGGCCATATGATATAGATCGCTTCATAGGTGCACGACTACTAACTAACGGATACATCCTATGAATCTCTACGACTCTATAAAAAACCAGGACAAGGAGGTCTTTGCGACACTGCAGGGAGAGGAGGAGCGCGAGCGCGACGGTTTGGAACTTATTCCGTCAGAAAACTACGTGTCAAAGGCGGTGCGCGAGGCGCAGGGCTCGATATTCACCAACAAATATTCCGAAGGCTATCCCGGCAAGCGCTACTACGGCGGGCAGACCTACACCGACCAAGTAGAGACGATCGCCATCGAGCGCGCCAAAAAATTGTTCAATGCAAAATTCGCTAACGTGCAGACGCACTCGGGCGCCAACGCAAACATCGCGATGTATATGGCGCTGCTGCAGCCGGGAGACACCGTGCTCGGCATGGACCTTTCCCACGGTGGACATCTCACGCACGGCCATCCGGTCACCTACATCACCAAGTTCTTTAACTTCGTGCGCTACAAGATGTATGACCCAGAGACCGGCGAAATCGACTACGACGACATGCGCCGCGTGGCGCTCGAGGCCAAGCCCAAGATAGTTCTGGCAGGCTTCTCGGCCTATCCGCGCGAGCTCGATTACGAAAAGTTCGCATCAATCGCAAAAGAGGTCGGCGCGTACGCGGTGATGGACGCGGCGCACATCGCCGGGCTTATTGTCGGTGGTGTGGCAAAAAATCCATTCGATTACGGCTTCGATATCATTACCTCCACGACACACAAAACGCTGCGCGGCCCGCGCGGCGGGCTTATCCTCACGCGCGAGTCGGAAGACTTGGCCAAGCGCGTCGACAAAGCAGTGTTCCCAGGCCTCCAGGGCGGGCCATTAATGCACGTGATAGCGGGGAAGGCGGTCGCCTTTGGCGAAGCGCTAAACCCGAAATTCAAGGATTACGCTGCACAGATACTCAAGAACGCAAAAGCGATGGAAGAGGTCTTTCGCGCGCGCGGCGTGCGCATGATAGGCGGCGGCACATCCAACCATCTTATATTGGCGGACGTATTCGGCAGCCTTGGCGTCCCGGGCAAAGAGGCCGAAGCTCTGCTTGATAGGGTAGGCATTACGCTCAACAAAAACGTCATCGCCGACGACACGCGCAGCCCCATGGACCCCTCGGGCATCCGCTTTGGCACGCCGGCTATCACCACGCGCGGATTCAAAGAGGCCGAGTCGGCGCATGTGGCCGAGCTTATGCTGAGCGCCATTGCCAACCGTACAGACGAAAAGAAACTTAACGAGATACGGGAAGAAATACGGGCAGGGTGTGCCAAGTTCCCCATACCTGACTCGTTCGTATAGTAGAGTAGAGGTGTGGGAATCTTCTCGCCATTCAAATCGCTTCTCGAGCTCTGGGACCGCTACGAGCGCCCGCTTGCCGCGGGGTCGCTCTCGATCGGCTTCATTTTTGACCTCTTTATAGCGAAGCGCCCCGACAGCGTCTTCGACAATCTGCTGCTCATCTCGTACCTGTTTATCGCCGGCGCGCTCATTATCGTCCTCAACCTGCGACAGACGCGCCGCAAGCGCGATGTCGAGCCGCCTCCGCCGGTGTTCCTGCTGCTTATACTCCAGTTCTGCTTCGGCGGCCTCTCGAGCAATTTGCTCGTGCTCTACGGCAAGAGCGGGACGCTGGCGGGCTCGACATTGTTTTTGCTGATACTTTTCGCGATGCTTGTGGGCAACGAATTCCTCAAGACCCGCTACGAGCAGCTTCGCTTCAACATCGCAGTGTACTACTTGCTCCTCTTTACGTACGCGATCATCGCGGTGCCGACGTTTGTCGTACACTCCATCGGCACTTGGGTGTTCCTGCTCAGCGGCGCCATCAGCCTTTTGGTGATGGTGCCGTTCTTCCTTATATTGCGCTACGTGCTCCGGCGCGGGGAGCAGGAGCGCGAGCTTATGATCGAGGCGCGCATCATTGTCGTGGCGATATTCATCGGCTTCAACTGCCTATACTTTCTGCAAATCATCCCGCCGGTGCCGCTCTCGCTCAAAGGCATCGGCATCTATCATTCCTTAACCAGGCTCCCGGCATCGGCCGGCGGCAGCGACAGTATCTATGCGGCTACCTATGAGCCCGCACCGTGGTACGTGTTCTGGCGCGACACCGACAACACCTTTACCATTGCCGGCGACAACAAGGCATCCTGTTTTTCCTCGGTGTTTGCGCCGACCGATCTCTCGGCGCCGGTATCGCACACCTGGGAGCGCTACGACAGCACAGCGGGGAAGTGGGAGGTGATGTCGCGCATCTCGTTCCCGATAAGCGGAGGCCGCAACGACGGCTATCGCGGCTTTACTGTCTCGGCTGTCACCCCCGGCAAATGGCGCTGCGACGTGGAGACCTCGAGCGGCGCGCTCATTGGACGGATATCCTTCAATGTTGTACAAAGCTCAAGTACTCCCGCACTCTCCGAAAAAGACCTATAAATAAGGCTTTCTAAACTATTGACTTTTCCAACAGTTGGTATATAATAGTAAACGGTACTGAGCCGTCCGCCTGAGAGGCGGATTTTTGACAGGAGGACTTACTCAATGGAAGCGATTTTGAACCCCGCTACCGATGCCGCCCCGATTTCTCCGGCCGCTTTCGCCGTCCCCAGCGCCACGCAGGAAACCCCTGCTCCGGCCAGCCAGGACGACGACATCGGCGTGTTTCTGCGCCGTTTCGACGGCCGGATGCACTTCCGTATGGAGAGGGCGAAGGATCGCACGGCGTGGGATGAGATCCACGGGATTCTCACCCGGGCCCACAACAACAACAACCTCCGGAGCGCGGTGCGCCACCGGTTTGTTGATGACTGCCCGCACGTGGATCTGGTGGTCGCTCTCCAGGTGACCCTCGGCTTCATGGGCTCCAACGCGAGCGGCGTCCACATCCCGTTGGCCCACCAGCCGCCTCGCTACGATGCGTGCCTGCACACCCTCATCCGCAAGGCCGAGGCGTCGGGCGACCAGGCCGACTGGCAGTTCGTTGGCAACATCCTCGCGGCGGCGTCCGAGGAAGGGCGTCTGCGCTTCGGGGTGCGCAAGCACTTCGTCGAGGGCTGCCCGTCGGAATTCGGCGAGATCTCCGACTTCATCGGCGATCTCAAGATCGACGAGGGCCAGCCTGCGTCGAGCGGCAAGAAAAAGTAGCCGCTCGGCCAACAATAGTTCCGTGCACTAGCTTTGAACCGGTTCCACTCTGTGGGACCGGTTCTTCTTTTTATATAGTCCTGATTCTGTTACTCTTTGTGCATGATCCGGCAGGAAATAGAAAAGGCCATTCGAGCGGCTCTCTCGGCGCTGGGAGCCCCCGGGGCCGCCTTTGTGGTGGAGCGCCCGGGAGATATAGCGCATGGCGATTATGCCACCAATGCCGCTTTGGTTGCGGCAAAAATGCTCAAGAAAAATCCGCGCGAAGTAGCCGAGGAACTGGCGGCTAAACTCGCGGTCGAGGGCGTCAAAAAGGTCGAGGTTGCAGGACCGGGATTCATAAATTTTACCCTTTCGGGCACAACGGTCAAAGGCATCGTCCACGAGGCACACGAGAGTGGGTGGGGCAGCAACATTCTATATAAAGGAAAGGCCGTGATGGTCGAGTATACTAGCCCTAATCTTTTTAAACCTCTACATATAGGGAATTTGATCGGAAATATTTTAGGCGAGTCTATTGCTCGCATTCTCGAGCAGTCTGGTGCCCAGGTAGACAGGCTCAATTACCCATCTGACATAGGGCCCACTATAGCCAAGGGCGTTTGGGGTTTGCAGAAGTTGGCTCTTGATCCAAGCGATATTGCACAATTGGGCAAGGCGTATATTGCTGGTAACGAAGCGTATGAAGCTGATGTTACGGCTAAAAAGGAAATAGAAGATATAAACAAAGCTTTATACGAAAATACAAATCCTGAATGGAGTGGGCTGCGCGAAAAGGGGATCGCAACGTCTCTCAAGCACCTGCATGAGTTATGCGAGAGGCTCGGTACAAGATTTGATACTGAATTTTTCGAGAGCCAGTCTGGGCCTAT
>Ga0265314_10006741_pt1 | contig 10085 bp, 3 predicted proteins | sample 4126metaG_FD_203106 | JGI IMG/M metagenome (GOLD analysis project Ga0265314, IMG submission 203106) | Rhizosphere microbial communities from Carex aquatilis grown in University of Washington, Seatle, WA, United States - 4-1-26 metaG | ecosystem: Host-associated > Plants > Roots > Rhizosphere >... | reverse complement strand
AGTCACCAGACACCGCCCGGCTCGTGGTGAAGGACCACGGAATCGGCATCGCGCCGGAGGACCAGGAACGTATCTTCGGTCGCTTCGAGCGCGGCCGCGAAGAGGAACGCTGGGACGGGCCGGGGCTCGGGCTCTGGCTCGTTCGCGTGCTCGTGAGCGCCATGGGTGGAGTCGTGCGCGTCGTCAGCGAAGTCGGTGCCGGGTCCACCTTCATCGTCGAGCTGCCGAGGAGCGAGTGATGCCGGCAACCAGCAAGTCCGTGATGGTGGTCGACGACGACGACGCGCTGCGCGACAGCCTCTGCGACCTGCTCGAAGAGGATGGCTACCGGACCTCTTCCGCCGCGGACGGCGCCGCCGCGCTGGAGCGTCTCCGCCGGGATCCCGCCCGGCCCGACCTGATCCTGCTCGACCTCGTGATGGGCGGATTGAACGGGTGGCAATTCCGCAAGGCCCAGCTCGCGGATCCCACGCTGGCGGAGATCCCGGTGGTGGTGCTGAGCGCCGGTCGCGAGGTCCGCGGTGTGAAGGCCGATGCGGTCGTGACCAAGCCGATCGACCTGGGAACCCTGCTGAAGCTGGTGCGACAGCACACCGGAAGGCCCCCCATCCCGTCGCGTGTGCGCGCTCCTTCCGCACCGGTGGCTCCGGGAGAGGCCGGCGACGCCGGGCGGCTCGCACGCTCGTTCGATTGGTCGCGCACTCCGCTGGGGCCCTTCGACGCGTGGCCGCAGAGCCTCCGGACCGCAGCCGACATTTGCCTCGGATCGAGGACCGCCCTCTGGCTCGCGTGGGGACCGGAGCTCACGTTCATCTACAACGACGCGTACCGGCCGATCCTGAGGAACCGCCACCCCTGGGCGCTGGGACGTCCGATGCAGGAGGTCTGGCCCGAGATCTGGAGCGTCATCGGTCCGATGATCCGCGGCGTGATGGAGCGGGGCGAGGCGAGCTGGCAGGACGATCAGATGCTGATCCTCGAGCGCGCCGGCATCCCCGAAGAGACCTACTTCACCTACTCCTGCAGCCCGGTCCGGGACGAGGCCGGCGCCGTGGGCGGCGTCTTCACCACGGTGCTCGAGTCGACCGCCCGCGTGCTCGTGCTGCGCCGGATGCAGTGTCTGCGCGAGCTCGTCGCGCTGGCCCCGGCCGAATCCATCGACCGCGCCTGCGCCGAGGCGCTGGAGGTCCTCGGCCGGAGCGCGGCGGACATTCCGTTTGCCGGGTTATACCTGATGGACTCCGCGCGGCGGGATGCCCGGCTCGCCGCCCACACCGGATTCGAGGCGCCGGACGCCGTGGCTCCTCCTCATCTGACCCTGGGCAGCGGCGCCGACGCTTGGGGTCTGGCGGAAGTCGCGGCCGCCGGCGTTCCTCGGCTCGTCGACCTGTCGACTCAGCCCGGGACCTATCCCGGCGGCCCCTGGCCCGAACCGTCACGCGCCGCTCTGGTGGTTCCCATCGTGCAGGTCGCCGCTGAGAGCCTGCTGGGATTCCTCGTCGCCGGTATCAGTCCGCGGCTCGAGTTCGACGATGATTACCGGGCATTCCTGGAGGCCGTCGCGGACCACCTCGAAGCGGTCCTCGCCCGCGCTCGACTGATCGAGGAGAAGCGGCAGCGCATCGACCGGCTCGCGGCGCTCGACCGCGCGAAGACCGCGTTCTTCGCCACCGTGGGCCACGAGCTCCACACGCCGCTCACGCTGCTGCTCGCGCCGCTCGCCGACTACTTGCAGGAAGGTGCGCTCGCCGATCGCGAGACCCAGGATGCGCGCGTCTGTCTGGCTCACCGGAGCGCGGTGCGGCTGCTCAAGCTCGTCAACACGCTGCTCGAGTACACGCGGGTGCAGGCCGGACGCGTCGAGGCGAAATACCGCCCGGTGGAGCTCGGCCGGTTCACGGCCGAGATCACGTCCTTCTTCTGGTCGGCCTGCCGGCAGGCGGGCCTCGAGCTGGTCGTCGCGTGCCCCCCGTTGCCGTTGCCGGTCTACGTGGACAAGGACATGTGGGAGAAGATCGTCCTCAACCTGGTCTCCAACGCGCTGAAGTTCACCTTCGTGGGGAGGATCGAGGTGGCGCTCACGCCGCGGGACGACGGCGTCGAGCTGACCGTGCGCGACACCGGAGTCGGCATCCCCCCGGAGGAGACGTCGCGCGTCTTCGAGCAGTTCCACCGCGTGCGCGGCTCGCGGTCCCGGACTCACGAGGGAATGGGGATCGGTCTCGCGCTCGTGAGCGAGCTGGTCCGGCTGCACGCCGGCACGATCGCGGTCGAGTCCGAGGTCGGCGTGGGCTCGACCTTCACGGTGAAGGTCCCGTACGGCACCGCGCACCTTCCTCCGGAGCACGTCCACTCCGACGCGGGAGCGCTCCCGTCGGTCGAGGCCTCCACTCCCTACGTCCAGGAGGCGCTGGCCTGGCTGCCCGACGAGACCGCGCCGCAGCAGGACGTGCGCTCTCCGGCCGACGCGGCGCGCGCCCACATCGTGGTCATCGACGACAACCGGGACATGCGCCGGTACATCGCCGATCTTCTGTCGGGCCGGTGGCGCGTGACGGTCTACGCGGACGGCGAGCAGGCGCTCGCCGGCATCGCCGCGGACGTCCCCGACCTCGTGGTCTCGGACGTGATGATGCCCGGTCTGGACGGCTTCGGGCTGCTGGCGAGGCTCCGCGCGGATGCGCAGACGGCGTCCGTCCCCGTGATCCTCGTGTCGGCGCAGACGGACGAGGAGGCGCGGGTGCAGGGGCTGGCCGCGGGGGCGGAGGATTACCTCGTCAAGCCGTTCTCGGGGAGGGAGCTGGTCGCTCGCGTGGGAGCTCACCTCTCGCTGCTCGAGCGGCGGCGCGCGGCGGAACGGGTCATCCACGCAGAGAACGCCAAGGCCCAGGACGCGGCGCGATTCCAGTCCATCGGAAAGCTGGCGGGCGGCATCGCTCACGAGTTCAACAACCTGCTCACGAGCGTGATCGGGTACGCGGCCCTCTGTCTGGACGAACCGGATCTCTCGGAGCCCCTGCGCGAGAACCTCTCGGAGGTCCAGGCGTCCGCCGAGCGCGCGGCCCTCGTCACGCGCCAGCTGCTGGCGTACGGGCAGAAGCAGACGCTCCGGCCGGTCCGGCTGGCGATCCGCGAGTTCCTCGAAGGGCTCCAACCCTCGCTGGCCGGGGTCGCCGGCCAGGCGATGAACTTGCAGATCGAGGTCCCCGACGGACTGCCGGACATCCTCGCCGATTCCACCCAGATCGAGGCCGCGCTCCGTCACCTGGTCGCGAACGCGCGCGAGGCCATGGCACCGGGCGGCGTCGTGACGATCGAAGGCAAGCAGGTGCAGCTCGCAGAGCAGCTCACCCTCGACACCGGTCGCCTCGATCCCGGCGCGTACGTGGTCCTCGCCGTGCGCGACACGGGCCGGGGAATCGACCCGGCCGCCCGCTCGCGGATGTTCGAGCCGTTCTACTCGACGAAAGCCGGCGGACCGTCCCAGGGCCTCGGACTGTCCGTGGTCGTGGGCGTGGTGCGGCAGAGCGGCGGTCAGATCCGCGTCCAGAGCCAGGCCGGCGAGGGAACCTCCGTCGAGCTCTTCCTGCCGGTCCGGATCGCCGCCCCGCCGGTGGCGGCCGTGACCGAGCCACGTGCGCCGGCGAGCGAGACGACGGTGCTCGTCGCGGAAGACGAACCGAGCGTGCGCGGGTTCGTGACGATGCTCCTCCAGTCGGTGGGATACCGCGTGTTCGAGGCCCAGGACGGCCAGGACGCGCTCGACGTCGCCTCCCGGATCGGGAGCTTCGACCTGCTCGTCACGGACGTCATGATGCCACGGCTGAACGGTCCCGACCTGGCCCGGAACCTCACCCGGCGGACCCCCGGGCTCAGGGTCCTCTTCATGTCCGGCTACAGCGGCGACGACGTCGTGCGCGAGGGGCTCATCGAGGAGGGCGCCGCCTTCCTGCAGAAGCCGTTTGTGCCCAAAGAGTTCAGGTCCCGCGTCGAGGAGTTGCTGAACGGCCGCGCGGCAGAGTCAGAGTGAAGCGGGTGCCCGCGTCATCCTCGGACGAGACCGCGACCGTTCCACCGTGCGCGTGCACGATCGCGCGCAGGATGAAGAGTCCGAGGCCGAGGCCGCTGGCGCCCGGGCGCCGCGCGGCTCCGTCGGCCGGCGGGGGCCGATCGAACAGCGCCGCCAGCTCGGAGCGCGGGATGGTTCCGTGGCTGTGGGCCTCGATCCGCACCGTGTCGTGACCGGTGCCGTCGACCACCACCTCGACGGGAGACCCCTTCGTGCCATGGATGCATGCGTTGAGGACGAGGGTCGACACGGCCTGCGCGAGCCGGTCTCGATCCCACGTGCCGTGTGTATCGCCGGCGGCGGTGACGTGCGGAAGCGGCTGGTACGCGTGCGCCACGTCCTGGACGGTCTGGCGGCACAGTTCCGCCAGGTCCAGCGGCTCGGGTTCGAGCCCGAGCCCCTGTCCCGTGCGGATGCTCGAGGCGTCCATCGTCTGGGCGATGATGCGCTCCATGCGGTCCGCGGTGGCCACGATCCGGTCGGTGGGCTTGACCAGGTTCTCCGCGGCCCCGGCCCGGCGCATCACGAGGCACGCCGCCGTCGAGATGGCGCTCACGGAGTTCCGCAGATCGTGGCCCAGGACGCGGATGAAACGCTCCAGGTCGTCGCGCAGCGAGCGCTCGTCGGAACGCGCTCTCACGCCCGTCAGGGCTGACCGGATGGTGTCGGCGACCTCGTCGTAGAAGGCGCGATACCCCTCGTCCAGTTCGAGGCGGGAGCTCACGCCGGCGATGACGACGCCGCACGGACCGCCGTCCGATGCGGCGGCCACCGGGAACAGCACGGCGGTCCGGGGAGGATCGGCGTAGGGACCGCACGGCGGCGCGGCGAAGCCGGTCGCCGCGATGTCCACGGAGACGGCGCTCCCGGCCCGGACGGCGGCGCCGAGCGGCCACGCGGGGCCCGCCCCGTCGACGTCGACATGCGCCCGGGAGAGGCCGGTGTCATCCTCCACACCCGAGCGCGCGACCAGGCTCGCCCGGGACCGATCGCCGTCGAGCGCGTACACGAGGACGAACGGCACGTCGCGCTTGCAGTCCCGCAGCGTCCGGTTCGCGGCCCTCAGCACGTCGTCCACGGTGAGGGCCGCCCCGACGGCGAGGGCCAGCGCTCGTAGTGCGAGGTTCCGCCGCCGGCTCAGGGCCGTGGCCGTCGTGTCCGTGACGGTATGCAGCACGCCGCCCACGGCGCCCGTCTCGTCACGGATGGGGCTGAGGGCGAAGCTCAGGAAGACTTCCTCGAGGCGGCCGGTGCGATCGAGGAACATCCGCTGATCCTGGAGGAACACGGATTCGCCGCGAACCGCGCGCGCGAACGGCTCGCCGATGACGCCCCACGCGGACTTCCAGCAACTCGTGAACTCGCTCCCCCGGACGTGCGGATGCCGGATGCCGCAGAGGGAGCGGTAAGCGTCGTTGTAGACGAGGACGCGATCGCGGCCCCACGCGAGCGCCGCCGGCTGGGCGGATGCCAGGCACAGGTCCAGCGCGAGACGCAGCGCGGCGGGCCAGCGGTCGCGGGGGCCGAGCGCGGACGTGGACCAGTCCTCCGCTCGGATCAGCGAGCCCGGATCTTCGTCAGCCGAGCTGCGTTCCATCACGAGGCGCGGTCGGTCCCGGGCGGAATCTCTTCCGCCTTGAGCATCTCCCGGATCGACTCGATGTTCTTCTGGAGGTGCTTCACCTGGGCGCCGTACGATGACGCCTCCTCACGGCGCGCCGCGTGCTGGGCGTGGCTTCGCAGCTCGAGTATCAGCGAGACCCGGTCCGTCATCAGCCGCAGCGCCTGCCACAGATGGGTCTCCTGGGTCTCCGCCTGGCCCTCGAGCATGCTCAGCGCCGTGTAGGCGTGCCCGACGTGGCACCGGTAGCGCGGGACGCCGGTGCCCTTGATCTTCCAGATCAGGCCGTGACACTCGGGACAGGAGATCCCCGCTCGCGTCCCGATCGAGTCCATCTCGTCGCTGCTCAGGTTTTCCATTTCGAGGAATCTCGATTCGAGCTCGTAGACTTGCGACTTCGGGACGTCCGGGGCACGGGCGGCGGGCTCCCGGACCAGTCGTTCGAGGAGCGGCGCGATCTCGCTGAGCCGGCAGGTGAAGTCAGCGTCCGCGGACCGCAATGCGCTCGCCGGCATCGACGGATACAGGGCGTCTTCGGGGTCCTGTACGACGAGCGTTCCGCCGCGCTCCTTCACGGCGCAAGCCCCTGCCGTCCCGTCATCCAGCTTCCCGGTCAGGATCACCCCGATGACGCGCGAACCGTAAGACGCCGCCGCCGTGCGGAAGAGAGGGTCGATGGCCGGCCGGGTACGGTTCTCCTTGGGCCCCCGGGACAGATGCAGCCGGTCCCCGGCGACGAGCAAGTGCAGGTCGGGCGGCGCGATGTAGATCTTCCCGGGCTCGATCGGTCCGTCGTCCCGCGGTAGCACGACCTCCAGCGCGCTCACCCTGCTCAGGATCTCCGGCATCAGGTAAGGTCCCTCCGGGGTCGTGTGCAAGACGACGAGGACGGCGGCGGGCAGGTCGCCGGGGAGGCCCCGCGCCAGGACCTGGAGCGCCTCGACACCGCCGGCGGACGTTCCGATCACGATGAGATCGCGCGACGGCGGGGAAAGTTCTCGACTCATTGCCGGTTCCCCGCTCCCTCGCGTTCCCACTGCGTGATCAGCTCGTAGAGCCGCTTGACGCTGGTGGGTTTGATCACGTGCCGGTCGAAACCGCAGCGCTCGAGGCGAGCCTTGTCCGGCTGGTAGCCGGTCAGCGCGACGATGAGCATCGACGCGGCGCCGTGCTCCTCGCGGAGCCTGGCCGCCACGTCGTAGCCGCTCATTCCGGGCAGCCCGAGGTCGAGCAACACCACGTCCGGAGTGAGCGTCCGGGCGGCGGCCAGCGCCGACGGACCGTCGTGCACGGCCTGCGCCTGGTGACCATCGTCCTCGAGGAGCTCCGCCAGGCTCTCCGCGTTGGCCTGTTCGTCGTCCACCACCAGGAGCCGGTGAGGCCGGAGCGGCCCCGCCCGGCCGGCGGGCGCCGGCGGCTGTTTCCTTCCCGGGGCGGGTGCGCGAGGCAGGGCGACGACGAACTGGCTGCCACCGCCCGGTCCGGGGCTGGTCGCCGAGATCGTGCCTCCGTGCTTCTGCACCAGTCTCTGCACCAGCGGCAGACCCAGCCCGAGTCCACCCTCCGCGCGGTCCAGCGCGCGGCCCTCCTGCGTGAAGGTCTCGAACGCGTGCGGCAGGAACTCGGCGGACATGCCGATCCCTTCGTCGCGGACGATGATGCGCACGTCGCGCGCGCCGGTCGCGATCTCGACGCGGATCTTGCCCGGCGCCGGCGTGTACTTGACCGAGTTCATCACGAGGTTCTCGACGACCTGGGTCAGCCGGACCGGATCGCCGATCACGCCGGCGTCGGCGCGGCGCGGCAAGGTGAGCTCGATGGCGTGGTGGGAGGCGTCCTCGAGCCGGATGGTGTCGACCGCCGCCCGCACGATGTCGACCACGTTGACGCGCTCCTGCGAGAGCTCGATCTTCCCCGAGATTACCCGGGAAATATCGAGCAGCTGGTCGAGGAGGATCTTGATGCGCCCGGTCTGCTGCTCCATCATTTCGCGGAGCTCCGCCGATCGCGCCGGATCATGGGTTTCCTTGGCCAGGAGAGCGAGGCCGTGCACCACCGCGGACAGCGGGTTCCGCAGCTCGTGGCCCAGCATCGCGAGGAACTCGTCCTTCCGGCGGTCCGCGGCCAGCAGGTCCTCGCGCACGCGGCGCGCCTCCATCTCCATGCGCTTGCGCACCGTGATGTCGCGGGCGATCTTCGCGGCGCCGATCACGCGGCCAGCGGGATCCCGCACCGGCGAGGTGGTCAGGGAGACGTCGATGAGGTGGCCATCCTTGTGCTGGCACACGGTCTCGTAGTGGTCGACCATCTCCCCGCGGCCGAAGCGTTCGAGGACCGATTCTTCCTCGCCCACGCGGTCCGCCGGCACCACGAGCGTCGCGGGCCGGCCGATGGCCTCCTCGGCCGTGTATCCGAACAGCCGCCGTGCGCCCGCGTTCCAGCTCTGGATCACGCCTGCGAGGTTCTTGCTCACGATGGCGTCGTCGGAGGACGCGACGATCGCCGCGAGGCGGGCCGTCTCCTCCTCCGCGCGCTTGCGATCGGTGATGTCGTAGAAGCAGTTGATGGCCCCGATGAGCTCCCCCTTCTGGCTCTTCATCGGGCGGATGTTCACGACGACGGTGACCCTCGATCCGTCCGGTCGCTCGATGAGGACCTCCGCGTCCCGCACCGCGGCGAGCTTGCCGCTCACCACCTCCGCCATCGGGCTGTCCGCGTGGAGCATCGGCCGGCCATCCGGTCGGTACATCTGGTGCGACCCGCAGAAGATCTCGTCGGTGTCGCCGGCGGCGGGCACGCGACCCCACAGGTCCGCGGCGTGCCGGTTGAACTCCTGGATCACGCCGTTCCGGTCGCACGTGTAGACGGCCACCGGGCTCGTGTCGAACAGCGCGCGGAACCGGGCCTCGTTCTCGAGTCCCGCCTGCTCGCTGCGCTTGAGCGTGTCGATGTCCGACAGGACGACGACCGCCCCGTCGACCTGCTTCTCGACGGTGACGTACGGTCGAACCCAGAGCGAGAACCAGCGGCCCTGCCGGTCGCACACCTCGCGCTCCTCCTCGCGAAGCTCGGCGATCACCGTGGAGGCGAGGAGTCCGACGTTCAGCTTGGAGCCGGTGCCCGCGAGGCTCAGATCGTGTCGCACCTCGCCGATGCGGCGCCCCACGTCGGCGTCGACCAGGCCGAACAGCCCCTGAGCCTGCGGGCTGAACCGGCGTATGGTCAGGTCTCGCGCCAACAGCAGGACGGCCATCCGGGCCGAGGTCTGCAGGTTCACCAGGTCGTTGTTCAGGAGCGTGAGATCGCGGTTGCGATTCGCCATCTCCTCGTTGAGGGTGGTCAGCTCCTCGTTCGTGGATTCCAGTTCTTCCTTCGAGGTCTCCAGCTCCTCGTTCACGCTCTGGAGCTCCTCGTTGGCGGATTGAACCTCCTCGTTGGCCGCCTGCAGGCCCTCGGCGGCGGCTTCGTGTCGCTCCTGGATCGATCGCGTGTACTCGCGCATCCCGGTGAGCTCCGACTCGAGCTCGGCGACCCGCGACGACGCCGCGGCCGGCAGGCGCGCGGAGCGGCGGGCGGGCGGCGACCATCCGGCGCTCTCGAACAGGACCAGGAACGAGCGTTCGCCCGTCGACTTGAGCGGAATGACACGGAGCGTGACCTTGCGGGCGTTACCGTGGAGCTCGAAGCTGACGTCGTCCCGGCGAGCGGGCTTTCCATCCCGCTTCGCCTGGTGGATCGCGCTGCGCAGGGGAAGCAACAGTCCCTCGCGCGCCATCTTCAGGAGGTCGAAGCTCGCCCGCCCGAGCGGGGGCTGCAGGTATGTCTCGGTCTGACCGCGGAACTGCAGGATCTGGAGGTCCGCACTCACCAGCACGCCCGGCGGCGCAAACTGGTGGATCGTGATGCGGTCGGCCTCCCGCTGCGCATCCGGATGTCCGCGACCGTCCGCCGGAGCGGGTCGATCGAGCTGCTGCGCCGCTCGCGTCAAACGGGCCGGCGAGCGATCGCCGGGTTGTGCGCCCAGGGGCAGGTGAGGCGTCAGCGGGTGCGCAAACTTCCGGACGTAGATCTTGTGCTTCTTGTCCGCCGGCTCGAAGAGCTCGGTGAACCCGGCGATGGATTCCGACGCCCCCAGGAACAGGTATCCCCCCGGCTTGAGCGCGTAGTGGAACGTCGGGATGGCTTTCTTCTGTAACGGCGACTCGAAGTAGATCAGCACGTTGCGGCAGCTGATGAGGTTCATCCGGGAGAACGGGGGATCGGAGATCACGTCCTGCCGGGCGAAGACCACGAGCTCCCGGACGGCCTTGCAGACGCGGTAGCCGCCGTCTTCCTCGACGAAGAAGCGGGCGAGGCGGTCCTTCGAGACGTCGCCCACGAGACTTCTCGGGTACC
>Ga0265314_10006740_pt1 | contig 10085 bp, 11 predicted proteins | sample 4126metaG_FD_203106 | JGI IMG/M metagenome (GOLD analysis project Ga0265314, IMG submission 203106) | Rhizosphere microbial communities from Carex aquatilis grown in University of Washington, Seatle, WA, United States - 4-1-26 metaG | ecosystem: Host-associated > Plants > Roots > Rhizosphere >... | reverse complement strand
TTCATCTGGGAGCACCGCGAGCATTTCACCGGCGTGGCGCTGCTCGGCTACGAGGGCGACAAGCACTATCCGCAGGCCCCGCGCGAGGCCGTGGCCACGGAGGACGACGTGGCAAAATGGAACCGCCTGAAATACGTGCCGGTGAACTACACGGCGCTCGTGGAGCACACGGACGAGACGAAACTCAAGGACGTGGTCGCCTGCGCGGGCGGCGCGTGCGAGCTGCCCTAACCCACGCTTCCCTCGGGCGCGGATTTGCGCCATGATCCCGCCATGAGCACGCCCACTTCCACCGGCGAGGATCCGATCGCGCAGTTTCGCGCCTGGTTTGCGGAGGCCGAGAAAGGCGGGGTGCCGGAGCCGACGGCGATGGCCGTGGCGACGGCGGACGCCTCCGGCGCACCGAACGTGCGCATGCTGCTGCTCAAGGGCGTCGATGAGCGCGGCTTCGTATTCTACACCAACCTGGAGAGCCCGAAGGCGCACGAACTCGCGGCCCGGCCGCGGGCGGCGCTGTGCTTTTACTGGAACCAGATCAAGCGGCAGGTGCGGGTCACGGGTCCCGTCAAGCCCGTGAGCGACGCCGAGGCCGACGCATATTTCGCCTCGCGCGCGCGACTCAGCCAGCTCGGCGCGTGGGCCTCGCACCAGTCGCGTCCGATGGCGGACCGGTTTGAGTTGGAGAAGAACTGCGCCGCGGAGGCGCTGCGCTTCGGGGTGGGCAAGATTCCGCGCCCGCCGCACTGGTCCGGCTTCCGCCTCGCGCCCGAGAGCATCGAATTCTGGCACGAAAAGCCGTTCCGGCTCCACGAACGAGTGGTGTTCACGTGGACGGGCGCCAGTTGGGCCTCGCAGCGGATATTTCCCTGACGCTCAGGCTGCGGCCTCAGTCACCTGCGTAAGCAGCATGCTGCAGCCCTCCGGGGCGGTCATCGCATGCGGGGCGCCGGGCGGCAAATGCAGCAGGTCGCCGGGTTTGAGCGTGTGCACGGTGGTGCCGACGGTGAAGACGCAGGTGCCGGCGAGCGCTTGGATCAGCGCGCGGGCCTTGCTGGTGTGCTCGGACAGTTCCTGGCCGGGGGCGAAGTGAAAGAGCGTGACGCGCAGGCCCGGCGTGGTGAGCACCGCGCGGCTGACGATGCCGTGGGCGACATTTTCGACCGGCGCCAGCAGGGAGCAGGTGGCGGCTTCGGTGGGGGAGAGCAGGGTGTTTTTCTTCATGGCGAGGGGGCGGGGTCATGCCCTCCAAATTGGGTTCAATCCGGCAGGACACGCCCCTTGGTTTCCGGGGCGAGCCAGATTAAGCCCAGCCCGATCGCATACACCAGCGTGATGACCGCGCCGGCTTGGGCATAGCTGCCGTTGAACTGGCGCATGAGCGCACCCATTTGCAGCGCACCCGCGGCCGCGAGGACGCGGCCGGCGTTGTAGGCGAGACCTTGCGCCGTCGCGCGCACCCGCGTGGGAAACAGTTCCGGCAGGTAAAGCGGGAGCCAACCAAAGAAGGATGCCGTCATTGCCCCGACGATGAAGGTCAGTAGCAAAAACCCCGCGCCGTAGCCGATGCCGCCGCGGAACAGCACGGCGCAGCTCACCAGCGATCCGAGGCACATGCCGAAATAGGTGAAACGTCGGCCAAATCGCCCGCCAGCCCATGCGCCGGCCAGACAACCCGAGATGGCGCCGAGTCCGGCGACCAGGCCGGTCCAGGCCTTGGCTTGGGGCTGCGTGCCGCCCGTGAGCTGGTCGGCCCAGAGCGGGATCCATTGCACGGTGCCCCACGTGCCGATGAGCACGATGGCCGTGAGCGCCGTGGCCAGCAGCGTCACGCGTCGGAGCCCGGGCGCGAAGATTTCCCTCACGGGCTTCGCGGGCGCGCCCTCGGCGGCATGCCGCCATTTCTCTGACTCGGGCACGAACTGCCGGATGAAAAACGTCAGCAAGGCCGGCAACGCGCCCACCAGCACCACCCAGCGCCAGGAATGCACCGTAACCGAGAAGAAGAGCCCGATGATGGCGATGAGGGCGAAACCGACGTTGGCCGCCGCGCCGATGATGCCGGAGAGCATGGGCCGCGAATTTTCCGGCCAGACTTCCATCACAAGCGCGACGCCGAGCGACCATTCGCCGCCCATGCCGAGCGCGGCGCAGAAGCGCGTAACGGCGAGGTATTCCGGCGTCTGCGCAAAGTAGGCGAGCCCGGTGAAAATCGAGTAGGTGAGCACGCTGAGGCTCAGCGCGCGCACCCGGCCCACGCGGTCGCCGAGCCAGCCGAACGCGAGGCCGCCCACCGCGGCGCCGAGGAGAAAGGCGGCGGTGATGATGCCCATCCAGTGACCGACGAAGGCGTCGTTGACTGCGCCGCCCTGCATCTGCAGCAGCGCCGGCCGCGCCACGAGCGGAAAGAGGCCCATTTCAAGTCCGTCAAACATCCAGCCCAGAAACGCGGCGGCAAGCGTCAGGCGAAGCGAGCGGCCCGCGTCGACAAGCGGTGCATGTGCGGGGATGGCGGGGTCGGACATCGAGGCGCCCGAACAAGCCAGAGGGCCCGGCGCCGCGCAAGCCTGCGCCCGGCCGGCTCAAAACGTAGTCTGCAGACCCAAGTAGCCGATGAACGTCAGCTCCGTGCCGTGCTGGTTGTTCACGCTTCGCCCGGCGGAAACCAGTAGCGTTTCGTGCGGGGTGAGTTTCACCCGCGCGCCGGCATTTGCCACCAACTCATCCTCCGTTCGCGAAAAATGTCCCTCGCCGTGCAACTCGACCATGAGCTCGAGCCGCGGGTTAAATTGCCGCCCTAGCGCCAGGCCGTAAATCCACGTGTCGTCGCCCTGCGCGGCGAAACTGTGGCCCAGCTCCGCATTCCATTCGAGGTCGCCAAGTTTGCCCTGAACTTCGACAGGAAGCAGCAACGAGCTCCCGCTGTCCACCAGGCCGCGGCGACGGGACGAGGTGGGATTGTTAAATTCCAGCTGCGGAAAAGTGGAAATCGCAACCCCACCCGCCTCTGCGTCGTCGAAGAAGCGCCACTTCAGCCCAAAACTGGAATTACCCAGTCCGGCCCGGCTTGCCTGGCCGGGTTCATTGGCAACCAGCCACGGGACTTCGTATTTGATCTGAAGGCGCTCAGTCGCGCCGTAGTTGATGTCCAGCAGAGGCAGGTCAGTGCTTCGGCTGCCGTCCCGCGAATGTTGGGTGACCCAAGCGAAATTGATTTCCCAATGCTGGTAATCGGGTGTGCCCGGGTCGTCGGTGAGCAGGGGCGGGCCACCCTGGGCTCGAGCCGACGCGACCGAGCCAATCAGCCAGAACGCACAAAGGCGCAGGATCCAGGCGGCGGTGTGATTCACTGCGGAAGCCGGCCGCCCGGAAGTTAGGGCTTAAGGACCAGCACGCGAAACGAGCCGGGTTCAAGGGTAGGCCGGGCGCGCGGCTGGCCGGAGGCCGGTAACGGCGCCGAAACGTATTGGGCGGAGCCGAGGAAGACGCGACCCGTGCCAGCATCGACGGCGTGGGTGCGAGCGCCTTTCGCGGTGTGGACCGTTTCCACGGCGGCGTAGTGGTCGGGGTCGTCTTGGTGGAAGATGTTCAGGGTGCCGTCGCCGTTGGACACAAACACGAGCGCGCGGGAAGGCAGATACGACGCGGCATCGACGCCGCTGCCGATCGGAAGCTGCGCGACCACTTTGCCCGTGTCGGAGTCCAGCACCACGAGCTGCTGGCTGCGGCAGCCGACGAACAGCCGATGATGCGTCGAGTCATAAGCCAGGGCGCTCGGTGTTTGGGCCGGGGCCAGCGGCCAGCGCGCGGTGACAGCCAGGGTGCGGGTGTTGAACCTCACGGTCTCGTCGTGGTCCTCGATGTTCACGAAAACCTGCCCCAGCCCGTCACTGGCGGCGAACTCGGGCGCCCCACCGAGTGCGATCGTGCCTGCGAGTTTCCCGGTGGTGGCGTCGAAGATTGTGACATTGTCGCTGCCGCCGTTGAAGGAGCAGACCTGATGGGTCGCTGCGTCGTAGAGGATCGCATCGGGTTTGACGCCGCCCGCGGGCCAGGTCGCGAGGACGGCCAGGGTTTTGAGATCGAACACCGTGATCGTGGCGGACTTGCCGTTGCTGATGAAGCCGCGGCCCAAGTCCGGCGCGAGGGCCACGCCGTGCACGCTGGCGAGCGACGCGATTTCGCCGACGGACGCGAGCGTGTCGAGGTTGAGCACCTGGACGCGGTCGCCATGGGTCGCGTAGAGCCGCCGGGCGGACGAGTCGGCGGTGAAGTAATCCCAGCCGCTGTCGCCGGGGAGGGAAATTTTCCTGTCCAGGGTGTAAGCGGACGCGGCCGGCGCGAAGGCGGCCCCGAGCAGTAACGCGAGCGTGACCGGGAGAACGCCCGGGCGGAAATAATGGGTTTTCATGCGAGGCTGGGACAGCCCGGCCTAGCCTCGGCGGGGAAGCAAGGCTGGACCGGCGCCGGCTTGCTCAAAGCAGGCCGTGAGCCTTCGACCAGCGGACGAACTGCGCTTCGAGCTGGTCAAAGGACTCCACGACCCAGAGGACATCCTGGAAATGCCAGATGTCGTAGGGCTGCCGGGCGGTTTGCTCCGGCACGAAGGCCCGTTTCTCCACCGCCGCAGTGAGCGAATGCATCGTTTCGCCGGAACTGGAGATGATGCCGTTGCCGTAGATGCGCAGGCCACCGGGGTTTTGCACGAGGCCAAACTCCACCGTGAACCAGTAGATGCGCGTGAGACCTTCTTCGGTGGCGGGATCGCGGCACGCCAGGGCCGCCTGGCCGATTTTCTGGTAAAAGTCGGCGAAGCGCGGGTGCATGATCATCGGCGTGTGGCCAAAGATGTCGTGGAAGCAGTCGGGCGCCGGCGTGTAGTCGAGTTCCGACCGGCCGCGGATGTAATCCGTGCAGGGAAAAACCCGCCGCGCGAGATGGGAAAAGAAATCGTGCGCGTCGAGCAGCCCGGGCGTGCGCGCGATCTGCCAGCCGGTGGTCGTTTGCAGGCGGCGCGACACGTCGGCAAGCGCGGGGATGCGCTCGTGGTTGAGTCCGAGCGCGTCAAGTCCGGTGAGAAATTCATCCGCCGCGCGCCCCGGCAGCAGTTGCGCCATGCGCGCGTAGAGCGTGCGCCAGACATCGTGTTCCTCGGCGGTGTAATCCGGATAGACGCACGCGTCGCCGACGGGCAGCGGACCGGCGAGCTTGTGGGGCACGCAACGCGGGTCACTGCCATCGGGCGAAGGAGCTGCCGGATGAACCGCGGGGGAAGGGGGGCGCATGGAATTGGGGCGGCCAGGCGAGCGCGCCGCCGGGGGTTTTTGACCCCGGATGCTAGCAGTCGGTGCCGCGCTGAGCCATACCCCAAACGGCGTAAACTGCCGACGGCGTGAGCTGCGCCTGGACCTTAGCTGCCCGCGGCGGGCTTCTCTTCGGAGGCTGCGGCAGGCGGAGGCGCAGAGACGGCGGGCGGATTTTTCGCGAAGATCTCGTCGATCGCGACCTTGAGCTGTTGGAGCGTGAACGGCTTCGTCAGCGTGATCATCGCGCCAAGGCGGCGGGTGAGGTCGAGGTAAAGCGGCGAGCCATCCAGCCCGCCGGACATCGCGATGATGGGCAGCGACGGGAAACTCTGGTGGAGAATCTTGATCGTCTCCATGCCCTCCTGCTCCGGCATGACGAGGTCGGTGATGACGAGGTCGGTCGGGGCCGAGCGGTAAAGGGCGACACCCTTGCGGCCATTGTTGGCCTGCGAAATCGTGTGGCCCGCATGGGTCAGGCTCTTGGCAATGATGCCGCGGAGCGTGTCGTCATCGTCGATTATCAAGATGCGGGCCATGGTCGGGAGGGGCAGGGACGGGCTGGAGAATGCATGGAACCCGGGCGGAGGCAATCCCCTTGGCGAACAATGATATCGGGGAGAATACCTATCGGGCTCAGGGCCGTTTGCCGGGCGGCTCAGCGGCTCAGCAGGGCCGCCACGCGGGTGCGTCCGCGCACGTCGAGTTTGGCAAAGATGGCGGCGAGCTGGGTCTTGATGGTGAGCGGGCTGCGGCGAAGTTCGGCGGCGATTTCGACGGTACGCAGGCCCTCGCGGACGCGCATGGCGACCTCGCGTTCGCGCTCCGACAGGCGGGCGAGCAGGGCGACGGCGCCCGGCGACAGCGGCCGGTGACGGTCGCCGCGGGGGCGACGATAGTCCAGTTGCAGGTGGAAAGCGGGCGGCTGGCCGGCGGCCGGCGTGTGCAGGCGGATGCGCGCGTGCAGGCCGCGGGCGTGGTCGCTCACGACGGCAGGCGCAGCGGAAGGTCCCGCCTCGTGGAGCGCGCGGCACGTCTCGAGCAGGGGTGCCGGCACGCGAAAAGCACTTCGCACGCGTAAGGCCGCGGCGCGGCGTTCGCCGTGGTTCCAGACGGCGCAGGCGCGGGCGGCCTCCACGTTGAACCAGAGGGGCCGCAGGTCCCAGTCGAGGAGCAGCAGGCCGACGGGCACCTCCTCGAGCATGGCCAGGGTGTGCGCCAGCAGCGCGGACTCGTTGGAAGGGGAAACCGGGAGGCGGCCAGCCATGCCGGAAGCTGGCGGGGAAGGGCGGGCGGCGCAAGCGGCGGATTACTCCATTTGGCCGATGGACCCAGGCGGAAGGTGAGGTTAGATTGGCCGCACCCCGTCCACCCCATGAGTACCACTTTTTTTGAGAAATCCGCCGGGGCGAAAACCGCCTTCAATCCCCTGGGCGTGAAGGGCATCGACCACATCGAGTTCATCGTCGACAACGCCGACCAGTGGCGGGACTTCTTCCTCGAGAAATACGGCATGGCGGCGCGGTTCTACGCCGATGAAACGACGGGCGTGCGCGGCCGGCGCGCGCACGTGGTGGGGCAGGGGCGGATCAATTTCATCGTGGCCGAGCCGGCGGGCAAAGGTCCCGAGGCGGACTTCATGCGGTGGCACCTGGAAAAGCACGGCTGTGGCGTGCGCGACGTCGCGTTCCGGGTGAAGGACGCGGCTCACGCGCTGGCCGAGGCGGCGCGCCGGGGAGCGTCCGTCGTGCGTCCGCTGGACGAGCACGAGGTGTTCATCGGCGGCACGATCGCGGCCTACGGCGACACGGTGCACACCTTCATTGAGCGCAAGCCGCACACGAATTTCGCGCCCGGCTACCAGCCCGTGCCGGGCGTGGTTGAGGACGGCGACATCAACTTCGCGATGATCGACCACGTCGTGGCCAACGTGGAGCACATGGAGCCGTGGGTGAAATATTACGCGGACATCTTCGGCTTCGACCTCTTCATGCACTTTGACATCAACACCGGCCGCAGTGCGCTGATGTCGAAGGTGGTCAGCTCGACGGATGGCTGGGTGAAGATGCCGATCAACGAGCCCTCCTCGGCGAACTCGCAGATCCAGGAATTCCTCGACCGTTACAACGGTCCCGGCGTCCAGCACATCGCGCTGCTCACGCCCGACATCGTGGCGACCGTCGCCGAGATGCGCCGCGTGGGCCAGGATTTCCTCGATGTGCCGGAAACTTACTACGACGCGGAGTTCGACAAGCGCGTGGGTGAGATCGCCGAGGACAAGGAGCGGCTGAAGGAGCTGCGCATCCTAGTGGACCGCGACGAAGGCGACGACGGCTACCTGCTGCAGCTGTTCACCAAGTGCGTGTTTGCACGACCGACGCTGTTCTTCGAGGTGATCCAACGCCGCGGCCGCGCGCGCGGCTTCGGCGAGGGCAATTTTCGCGCGCTGTTCGAAGCGATCGAGCGGGAGCAGGCGAAGCGGGGAACGCTGTAATTTTCGAATTTCGAACCCGGTCCCGCGAAACCAAACCCTGCCCATTCCACCTCTGACCGGCTTATAATCGAAATTCGAAATTCGAAAATTCCCATGCCCTATCTCAAACTCGGTTCGATGCCCCGGAAGCATCACCTGAAGTTTTCCCGGCCTGCGGCGGAGAGCTTCAAGGGCGAGGGGCTGCACTACGAACACGTCGTCACAACCGAGGGGTTCGATCGGGCGTATTCGATCCTGTATCACCAGAAGCCGCCCACGCGGGTGAAGAGCGTCGAGCTGGTGCGTGAGTGGGCCCCGCGGGCCGCCGCGCCGCTGCCTTTGCGGCACCACCACCTGAAGTCCTTCGCGCTGCCGCGTCGCGGCGACCCGTACACCGGGCGGGTGCCGCTGATGTTCAACCAGGACATGACCTGCTCCCGCTGCCGGCCGGCGACGGCGATGGCGGCCGGCTACGATTTCTACCGCAACGGGCAGAGCGACGATATCATCTTCGTCTGGGGCGGCGGCGGCTGGCTGGAGACGAACTTCGGGCGGCTGCGCTACCGCCAAGACGACTACATCGTCATCCCGCGCGGCACGATCTACCGGCTCGTGCCCGATGACATTGCCAAGGAGGACTACCTGATCCTGGAATCGGCGCACCCAGTGCGCATTCCCGCGCGTTACCTGCACCCCGAGGGCCAGATCCGGATGGGTGCGCCCTACAGCGAGCGCGACTTTCACGGTCCGAGCGAGCTGGTGCCGAACGAGACGGAGGGGAATTTTGCGATCCTGCTCAAGGAGCGCGCGCGGCTGACCAAGGTTGTGATGGCGAGCCACCCGTTCGACGTCGTGGGCTGGGACGGCTATCTCTATCCGTTCACCTTCAACGCGAACGATTTTGAGCCGATCACGGGCACGGTGCACCTGCCGCCGCCGATTCACCAGACGTTCGAGATCCGCGGCTACGTCGTGTGCACCTTCGCGCCGCGCTGGCTCGATCATCATCCCGAGGCCGTGAAAGTGCCGTGGGCGCACGACAATACGGAGGCCGATGAGGTGTTGTTCTACGTGCGCGGGCAGTTCGGCTCGCGCAAGGGTGTGGAGCCGGGGTCGTTCACGCTGCACCCGCAGGGCATCCCGCACGGGCCGCATCCGGGGACGACGTTGAAGAGCTTCGACGCCACCCGCACCGAGGAACTGGCGGTGATGTTCGACACGCAATACCCGCTGCAGCTGACGGAGGAGGCGCTCGCGATCGACGACCCGAACTACCCGCTGAGCTGGCTGGGCTGAAGGCTGAATCACTTCAAGGGGAAGCCATGAAGCCATGAAGTCAGGAACCAGAAGTGATTGGTGTTTCCCCGCTTCCTGGTTTCTCCTTTGTTCATTCCGTGAACCTGGGCTGAATCGCTGATATCGGGCGTAAAGCCCGACCTACGGAATTCGCCGACCACCTCTTCTCCATGCGCCTCGACTTTGCCACGCTCGCCCCGCGCGACGCCTACCAATGGATGATCAGCACGATCCTGCCGCGGCCCATCGCCTGGGTCTCGACGATCTCGGCCGAGGGAAAGACCAACCTCGCGCCGTTCAGTTTTTTCCAGGGCGTCTGCGCCAATCCGCCGACCCTCATGTTCGTCCCGGTCAACAACCGCCAAGGCGGCAAGAAAGACACCGTGCGCAACATCGAGGCCGTGCCGGAGTTCGTCGTGAACCTCGTGCCCCGCGCGCTCGCGGAGCAGATGAACGCCTGCTCGGCGCTGCTGCCCTACGGCGAGAGCGAGTTTGAAAAATTCGGCGTCGTCTCCACCGCATCCGAGCGCGTTCGTCCGCCGCGCGTCGCCGCGGCGCCCGTCGCCTTCGAGTGCCGGCTGCTCCAGGTGGTGAACATCGGCGAGGGGCCGCTGGCGGCGCACGTCATCTTCGGAAGCATCCTGGTCGCGCACGTCCGCGACGACGTGCTCGGCTCCAACGGCAAACCCGACGTGGCCAAGCTCGACCTCGTCGGCCGGCTCGGCGGGGAAGCTTACAGCACGACCCGCGACACCTTTTCCATCGAACGCCCGGATTGAAGTTTGTCATTCTGAGCATAGCGAAGAATCCAATTGGACATGGCAGACCGACTCGCACTGGATTCTTCGCTGCGCTCAGAATGACAGGGAATCTTTCTCCCATGCTTTCCCCTGAAATCGTCATTCTCTCCGCTACACGCACGCCGCTTGGTTCGTTCCAGGGCGCGCTCGCCGGCGTACCCGCGTCGAAGCTCGGCGCGGCCGCGATCAAGGGCGCGCTTGCGCAGGCGGGTATCG
>Ga0265314_10006739_pt1 | contig 10085 bp, 6 predicted proteins | sample 4126metaG_FD_203106 | JGI IMG/M metagenome (GOLD analysis project Ga0265314, IMG submission 203106) | Rhizosphere microbial communities from Carex aquatilis grown in University of Washington, Seatle, WA, United States - 4-1-26 metaG | ecosystem: Host-associated > Plants > Roots > Rhizosphere >... | reverse complement strand
GCCTGATAGCGCACAAGAATATCCGCCTGCACCATCTCGAGTGCAAAGCCGATATGCGGAGCCGCGTTTACGTACGGCAAGGTCGTCGTTAAATAAAAAGTCTTTCCGGCCATATGCTCAACCTACAGCTATGCCTTCTCCTGCGCAAGCTGCTTGGCGAGTGCGCGGGTCTTTTCTCGGTCGACGTCGGAGACAAACTCCTGTATCGCGCCCGCCATCGGGACCGAAAGCAGCACGCCCAAGAAGCCGAATAGCTTAAAGCCCACAAGAAGGGAAAGGATGACCAGAAGCGGCGGCACGCCCACGACCTTTTTGACCACTATGGGGTAAATTAGGTGCGCCTCGAACTGCTGCACGAGCAGGAACAGCCCTGCCACAAGCAGCGCCTCGGTCGCCCCGCCGGTGCCTAGCGCAAGCGCGATAGCCGGCACCGCCGCGATAAACTGCCCGAAGACCGGTATCAGCTCGCAGATGGCCGCGAGCACCGCCAAGAGGAGCGCGTATGGCACTCCGAGTATCATGAGGCCTAGATACAGGAGCACGCCGACGATAACCGCGAGTATGAGCTGTCCTTGCATCCACTTGCCAATTTTCTCCTGGCTGCGTTTCCAGAGATGGAGCACGTATGCTTGCTCCTGGATCGGTGTCACGACGCGCAAGAAGTCGTCGATGCCTGTTTCCTGCACCGAAAAATAAAAAGAGAACACGACGATGAGCACGAAGGACGTCACGCCGCCGAAGATTGCCGATAGCGTCGTAAACGCGCCGCCGGTGGTGTCGGCAAGCGCCGAAGAAATATTTTGCAGCAGCTGCGCCGAGGAAACGGTGTCGGCGACGCTGCCCCACGGCAGGAGGCCGTGCGTCGCGTCGGAGATATTAAGATTGGTAAGCGTATCGGGAAGCTTGTCGAGGAAGGTCGCCGCGTCGGAGAGGACTGGCGGGATAAAGAGAAAGAGCACGGTAAAGAGTATGCCCGCCACAAGCGCGTAGATGGTGATGACGCCTAAGAGGCGCGGGACTCCACGGCGCACAAAGGCGTGTATGCCCGGCTCCATCGCCGAGGCGATAACCACCGCCGTGAGCACAATGAGCACAAGGTCCCTCAGATAAAAAACGAGCGCTGCCAAAATCACGACCAGCAGTGCCATAAAAAGGCTCGCTGGGTTTATGGTGATGTTAAAGTCCTTCATTACTCCATCTTACACCCAATATATATAAAGAAAACGGCCCGCCTCCGAAGAGACGGGCCGTCGAACCAAAACCGAGCACTATTTACGGAGGCCGGCGAACCACCAGCGGGCATCCCACTTGATATCGTCGTGACGAAGAACCAGATAGCGCTCTTTATATAACTGGCGGAAGACCACGAAGCACCACCTGCCCCCGGCATCCTTCCAGTGGGTGCCGTTGGGACGCTCGTAAGCGAATGCTGGGTCATTCGTATTAAAGGCGGCGAGAGAGTACGGATCGGCGGCCCTAAGGCCGCGCAATGCATACTCCTCTTCCAGCTCGTCATCGGTGACAAAGCGGTCAAGCTTGAAGAAGCAAACTTCAGCGTCTTCGCCTTCGCCGCGCGGCATCGCCTGTACCACAGCCTTGTCCGTGTACTGGGCAAGGCCAGTAGCATCGAGCATCGCCTGCGGCGAATGCGAACGGTCGACCTTCATGGCATCATCTCCTTCAAAGAGCCTATACAGATTTTTAATCTGCTTTACTTTATTGATTTAGTCAAGAAATCTAAAACTTCTGGTATCGAGAGTCTTTTCTGCTCTCCCGTATCGCGATCGCGCAAGGTAACCGTGTCTTTAAGCTCGGGCTTCTCGCCGAGCGTGTCGAAGTCTATCGTGATGCACCACGGCGTCCCTATCTCGTCTTGCCGACGGTAGCGCTTGCCGACGTTGCCGTTGTCGTCGAATACTACCTGTGGGATCTCCTTTTTGAGCATTGAGTAAATCTCGCGCGCCTTGGCGACGAGCTCGGGCTTGTTCTTGAGGAGCGGAAAGACGGCAGCTTTAATAGGCGCCAGATGCGGCGGGAATTTGAGGAACACGCGCTTCTCTCCCCCAAGCTCATCTTCGGAATACGCTTTGACCAGCACGGCAAGCAGGTGGCGGCCCAGCCCGAAGGTGGGCTCGAGCACGTGGGGGACGAACTTTTCGTTGGTGTTGGGGTCGAGATATTGCAGATCGACGCCGCTATGCTTGATGTGGTTGTTGAGATCAAAATCGGTGCGATACGCAAGGCCTCCTATCTCGTCGAACTTGTGCGGATATTTGAAGTGGAAGTCTACGGTGCGCTTGGAGTAGTGTGCGCGCTCACCGTCAGGGATCTCTATCTGTTTTATGTCGTCGTCACTAAAACCAAGCAACTTGAACCAGCCAGCCATTTGCTCACTCCAGTATACAAATTGTTCTTCCCAACTTTTTTCCTCGATGAAGTATTCAAACTCCATGATTTCAAGCTCTCGCACACGGAAAATGAAATCGCGTGGCGCAATCTCATTACGGAAGTTGCGGCCGATCTGCGCGATACCGAACGGGAGCTTGGGGTGGTACGTATCAAGAATATTTTTAAAGTTTACGAACATTCCCTGGGCGGTCTCAGGTCTTAAATAAACCGTAGTGTCTGCCCCATCAATTGAACCGACTGATGTTTTAAACATCATATTAAACTGCTGCGGTTCAGTTAGGTTGTTGCCCTCTGGGCTCTTAATATTCCTCGCCCTTATCTCTTCCCCCATCTCTGCTAGTGTCATGCCCATTGGATTAATACCCTCATCCTCAAGTAAGTGATCTGCGCGATAACGTTTTTTTGTCTTCACGTCCGACACCAATGGGTCATTAAATCCACCTACATGCCCGCTCGCCTCCCAGACCTTGGGGTTCATGAGTATTGCCGAATCGATGCCGTACATGTCGTCGCGCGAGTCTACAAAGTAACGCCACCACAATTGCTCGATATTCTTTTTGAGTGCAACGCCTAAGGGCCCGTAGTCCCACGTGCCGGCCAGGCCGCCGTATATCTCGGAGCCTTGGAATACGAAGCCCCGGCGCTTGCACAGCGACACTATTTTTTCCATCAAATCTGTCTCAGCCATATAGTCTTTCTACTGCTTAGGCTGCACGATGTCCATACCCGAAGCGCCATCTGCAGTGCGCGTCGTCGGACCGTCTGCGTTAGCCCCCACCTGCACTTGGGCAAAGCGGTCCTGCCCCGAGGCCGCCGTCGGGCCGGTGAGCGCAGGGGCGCTGCCGACCTGCGACGCGCTCGGCGTGAGCGCTACCTGGAATGATGCCTGGCGCGCCGCAGCGGTATACCCCGCGCCCGCCTTCACATCGCCGAGGCTCCAGAGCACCGTGCGGCTGCCGGAGTCGTAGGTGATGCCGCTGCCCGTCTGGGCGGCGACAAAGCTCACGTACGGAGGCAGCGTCGCCTGCACCGTGGTGTTGGCGACGGTGTTAGCGGAATTTTTGATAGTCCAAGTGACGGTGTAAGTGGTCGCGGTCTCGGCGCGCGGCGGCACGGGCCCGGTGTTGGTAAATGCTCCGGATGATCGGATTGATTGCGCGGTCAGAGAAAGCGCCGAGGCAAGCACGAGCTGCGCGCTTGCGGCCGAAGAGACGGTATCGGGCGTGCCCGTGCTGCCCTGGCGGGTGGCACGCACGGTCAGATTAAGCGTGATGGTCGGATTGGTGATGAGCGTCCCCTGCGCGGCAGGCGGCAGCGTGGCGAACGAGAATTGATATGTACCCGTGGCGCCCGGCGCAACAGAGGCGAGGGTCGGATCGCGGTCCTGCGTCCAGATGATCGTTGAGTTGCTCGACTGATAGAACCCGTTTTGCGAAGTGATGGATGTTTTGTCGACTGCGGGCCCGCTGAATGAAAGCTCGAGGTCGAGGTTGGATATCGAGTCGCTCAGATTGTTCTGCCAGGTGACCTCTCCCTGCAGCGGCCCTCCAGCGGCGACGGCGATATTCTGGCCGGTCTTGCCTTCGACCGAGATAGTGCCGGTGATGAACGGCTTCTCGACCGAGAGTGTCTGGGGCACGGTGAGGAACGGAACGTCTACGTGCGTGTCGGTCGGGTCGGAGTTGGAGCCCGCGAGGAATCGGAATACGCGCTGGTCGCCATCGGCAGCGTCGATAGTGCCGACGATATGGAGCGTCTGCGTGGCGCCGGGCTGAAGTGTGCCAAGGCGCCACAAGGTGCCCCCGGCTGCGGCCGAGGGAGTAGTGTTAACGACCGAAAAGCCGAACGGATACTGCGCCTCGATCGTGACGTTCTCAACCGGCGCCGTAGTGTTGGAGCGCACGGTGATGTCCATTGCAAACTGGTCGCCGGCAATGACCTGGCTCGGGGCCTCGACGCTTACCGAGACGGGCGCGGAGCCGATCGTAAACAATGCCTGGCCTTGCTTCTCGAACACTGCGTTGGATCCGGAGACGCTGTACTCGAGGCTCGCGCCTATCGACTCTTGCGCGCCCTCCTGTCCGTACAGCAGCGCCGAGATCGTGCGCTTGACCTGCTCGCCGGATTTTATCGTACCGATCGAGATGCGGTCATGCGTGAGCGCCTTTGTCGGATCGGTGGCGTCGCGCGCGCCGTCGGGGTAGTCGATAACGAGGTCGGCGAGCTCAAGCGGCGTCGTATTGCGGTTGGTGACGATGATCTCGAAGGTCGCCTCCTTACCGCCGTCGATGAGTGAGGGCGCTAGCACTTGCACATCGATATTCTGCGGCGAGGTGGTGTTTATTCCGCCGTAAAAAAGAAGCCCCGCGATGCCCACGGCGAGCACAAAAAAAGCCACCGAGCCGAAAAAGAATTTGGTCGAGAGTGACATGCGCTTTTTTTGATTGAATGGGGTCATGGGCGGCGCGGTAGTGATCGGTGCAGGCATGGCCGGAGCGGAAAATTCCGATTCTGCAGCGTCCCCTCGCAGTCCTCCAGCGGAGGAATCGGAATTTTCCGCTCCGGCCGAACTGTCCTCCCCTTTGGGGTGTATCTCGCTCCAGGACTTGGGTGCATGGCTCTCGTTGGGAGAAAGTGGCGAACGCTCGTCGATAGGCGCTTGTTTGGAGCCGCGCGCGTAGAGGCGGCCCTTGAGCTTGTCGACAGCGCTCTTTTCCTCCTTGGCCATAGATAAAGAGAATTATACACTACCCCTCTATAACCCCGTGGCGCCGAGCGATTCGTTTATCGCTTTGACGAGCAGCTCTTTTGACGCCGCAACTTCGGCCTGGAGCTCGAGCGAAAAGAAATCCTGCTCTATAAAAGGTTTGAGCTCCGGCGTCTGCGGCAAGTAGCCCAAGTGCGAGATGATTCTTAATACAAGAACTGTTTCAATACTCTGCGCGTAGACGCCCTCGCTGCGCGAAAGCGCGCCAAGCCCCTGCGCAACAGTGTCGTAAAGGCCTTGGTTGAACTCTTCTCCATGGATAAGGCGCAACAAGAGCCGGGCAATGCGGCCCATCGCTTGCCTCTTTTCGGCCGAAAGCTCGTCCGCGCGCAGCTCGTGCACGACATCCACCGCGCCCGTAAGCTTCCATTCGTGCTTGCCGCGGATGAATGAGTAGGTGCCGCGCGAGAGCGGTTCGATACCGTAACGCAGCTTAGAGGCCTCGCGGCGAGCGCTGCGCGCTACCGCCTTCACCAGCCCAAGTTCGCGCGTGAGTATCGCCACAAGCGTATTGGCCTCGCCAAGGCCGCGCTTGCCAAGCACTATCCCCTCGCTCACAAACAGCTTATGCATTAGATTATTCTACCGTTATTTCCAGGCTCCCCAATCCTGTTCCCTTTATGATCTCATTGCGATACTTCTCGGCGACCTCTTTTTCTTCTGCGCTTACCATGAGCGTATAGTCGGGTCGGTCGGTGATGGTGAGATTCTGCGTCTTGCGCCACTCCTGCACGCGGCGCATAAGCCCGCGCACCATCCCCTCTTCCTTAAGCTCTTGTGTCAACGTGAGATCGAGTTCTACATCGCCGCCAATGGTCGGATCTTCAATGACCTCTTTAATATTCAACTCTTCAGCAATGAGCTGGCGCAGGGAGGCGTCGATCGGCAGAGACTTCACCTTGAGCATTCCGAGCGGTTGCCGGATCTTTATACCCGCGCGCTCACGGGCCTCGAGCGCCATCGACGAGACGCGCCGCACCAGTTCCATATCGGCGAGCAGCTTCTGATCTGCCGTCCCAGCCTCGGGCCAGTCGCTTAGATGCACGCTGTCCTCCTCGCCGCCGACGCCGCGATAGATGCTCTCGGCTATATACGGAGTGATCGGGGCGAACACTTGCGCAAGCGCCACAAGCACCTCGTATTGTGTCGCGAGCGCGGATTGCTTGTCGCGCGCGTCGTCGCCTTTAACCCTGTCGCGCGAGCGGCGCACATACCAGGTGGAGTAATCGTCCACAAACGCGCGCAACGCCTTGCAGGCAGTAGGCATATCGTATGCCTCCATCGCAGCCGTTGCCTCCGCGATAGTTTTATTGAGGAGCGACAGCACCCAGCGGTCGAGCACGTGCGCGCTGTCTTTGGCTCGAGCATCACCTTTGTACTCGTGCTTATAGAGCTCGTAGAATTTGTAGCAGTTCCAGAGTATGCCGAGCACGCGATTGTTGGCCTCGCGCACGTCCTCGTCGCGGAATTGCAGGTCTTCGCTGTTCATCACGACCGAGCCCATCAGGTAGAATCGGTACGCGTCGGCGCCGAACTGGTTCATGATATTGAGCGGGTCGGTATAGTTGCCTTTCGATTTGGAGAGCTTCGCGCCGTCTTGTGCAAGCAGGTTGCCGGTTGAGACAACATTCTGGAAGGAGCTGTGGCCCGAGAGCACGGTGCTCACCGCCAGCATGTAGTAAAACCATGTGCGCGTCTGCCCGATGTACTCGGCGATAAAATGTGCGGGGAACCCCTTGGGCCACAATCCGAAGAATCGCCCGGGGTTGAAGACGTTTTTATGCTCGAATGGATAATGATTGCTTGCGTACGGCATCGCACCCGACTCTACCCAGCAGTCAATGACCTCCGGGATGCGCTCATAGCCGCGACCCGACGCGTCCACGAGCGTGATAGCGTCGATATACGGGCGGTGCAGGTCGAGGTCGTAGTCGGCATTGTGCGGATACGGAATGAACGGAAGCTCCTGTAGGCTCGCTTTGTCCGGGAGCGTCTCCCGCTTGGTACGCAACTCTTGCGAAGTGACGCGGGCCGCAACCGAGGAGAGCAGCCATATCGGGTTCCCATGAGAAACAATAAGGATTGTTTTATTTACATACCGGCGCTCGATTTCAAACAAAAAGTCTCCCATCCGGCGGCGCACGTCCATAAAACTCTCTCCCCCTTCCGGAGCCTTGAGGAATTGCTCTTCGTTGGTGATAGATGCGTGGAATTCGGCGGCTTTCTTTCCGGAAAAGATACCGAACTGGAATTCCCGCAAACGCTCGTCAACCATGACCGCCTGGTCAGAAAGCCCGAGAGCCTTCTGCACGATAGCTGCTGTCTCGCGCGTGCGCAGCACAGGAGATGTGATAATGAGATCAATATGTTTTCCCTTCAAGCCCTCGGCTGTCTTTGCTGCCTGGCCCCTGCCCTGGTCGGTCAGGTGATTATCGAGCCGATCACCCGAATCAAGCTTGTCCTCCACATTGCTGAGCGCCTCGCCATGCCGCATGACAAAGTACGTGTTGCCGGACTTCTTCGTCTTCTTGAGAAGCTCTTCGATCGAGCCTATTACCATCAGATTCTTCCCGCCCTTCTCCTTCCATATCGGCAAGGGGGATGCCCAGAAACGGTTGCGCGAGATGGTCCAGTCCGGCGCGTTCTCAACAACATGCTTGAAACGGCCCTCCTTCAGATGCGCAGGCACCCAGTTGATCTTTTCGTTCTCGCTTAGCATCTTCGCCTTTACCTTTTGTATATTGATGAACCATGACGCAACCGCGTTGTAGATAAGCGGCGTGCCGCAGCGCCAGCAGTGCGGGTAGGAGTGCGTGTGATTGGCGCGGGCGAACAGGAGCCCCTGCTTGTCCAAATCTTCCTTGATAAGTTTTTCGGCCTTCTTGATGTACTCGCCGCGGATAAACTCCGGCGCATTGTCGTTGTAAGTGCCGTTGGAGTTTAGCAGCTGCACCATGGGCAAGCCCTCTTTTTGCCCGAGCGCAAAGTCGTCCTCGCCATACATCACGGCAGTGTGCACGATACCCGTGCCTTCGGTTGTCGTAACAAAATCAGCGCCGAGCACGACATGCTTCTTGCCCTTGTGCGCCTCGACCGCATTGATGCGGTACAGCGGCTCGTACTCGGCGCCGATGATCTGGCGGCCCGGCAGCTCCCCCACCACGGCGCCCGAGGTCTGGTCTTTCCTTTCGCGCGCGAGCACCAAGTACTCGCCGTTTTGCTCTACGAGCACGTACGGGATATCGGCGCCCACGGCCAAGCCCACGTTCCCCGGTAGTGTCCACGGTGTCGTGGTCCACGCGAGCAGGTAGGTGTTGTCCGGCAAACCAACCAGCTGCGGCTGCTTCAATTTAAATTTGATCGTAACGGCCTCTTCGGTGATGTCTTTGTAGGTGTTGTCCGCGGCTATCTCAGCTTTGGCCAGCGGCGTCTCGCAGTGCGTGCAATACATGAGCACCTTGCGGCCCTCGTAGAGGAGCTTTTTCTTCTGCATCTCGCCAAGCGCCCACCAGACGGTCTCGATGTACGAGTTGTCCATCGTCTTGTAGGAGTTCTTAAAGTCCACCCATCGGCCGACCCTGTCTATATATTGCTCCCAGTCGTGCACGTACTCGAGCACCGTCGAGCGTGCGGTCTCGTTAAACGTGTCGATGCCGACGGAGATGATGTCCTTTTTCGTCTTGAGGCCGAGCTTCTTCTCGACCAGGTTCTCGATCGGGAGCCCGTGGCAGTCCCAACCCCAGCGGCGCGGCACGCGGTAGCCGCGCATGGTCTTGTAGCGCGGGACGACGTCCTTGATTATCGAGGACAGGAGGCTGCCGTGGTGCGGCAAGCCGGTTGCAAAAGGCGGCCCGTCATAAAAGACGAACTCGCCGCGGGGCGCGGGCTTGTTTAGGCTGCGCTCAAAAATCCCCTGCTCTTTCCAAAAAGCGAGGATCTCCTCCTCGCGCCGGGCCACCTCTGACTTCCCCAATTCGGACATATCTTCCTAGCGTACCGCTTTTGAGCGCGCTCTTCCAGTCTCTACATCTCCTCCGGAGCCGGAATGCCGAGTACTTGGAGCCCGTTGGCGAGGGTGTTCTCGATCGCTTTGACTACCGCAAGCGTGCGGCTCGTTATCGCGCCATCGGTTATCATGCGCTCGCTCGCATACCACGCATTAAATGCCGCGGCCAATTCGGTGATATAGGTTGTCACGTGGTGCGGCTCGAGCTCACGCGCAGCCCGCTCCACCACCTGGGGGAAATGCACAATAAGCCGCTCAACCGGTGCGGGACCTGCCGGCTGCGGATCAATAATCTTTGCGCTTGCAGCGTTGCGCAAAAGCGCGCGAGCGCGGACAAGCGCATACTGCGCATAAGGCCCCGAGTCGCCCTCGAGGCTGAGCGATTTTTCGGGATCAAAAATAATATCTCTGCCCGAGCCTTGTTTAAGAGTACTGTATTTAATAGCGCCCACTGCTACCTGCTCCGATATCTTCTCGGTGTCAGAAATATCTCTCTCTTTCATCTTTTCCTTCACAGCGTCTTTGAGATCCTCCAGCAGCGACTCGCCGGTAATTACATTACCTTTGCGCGAAGACATTTTGCCGGTAGTGAGCCGCAAAAAACTTGTCGGGATATGTTTGAGCCTCTTGCCTGCTACTTTATCTGCAAATAACTTTCCAATTGCCGCAAAGACAACCTTAAAAAAATCACGCTGCTCTCCGCCCGTTACAGTAAGGGATATATCAAAATCAGGATATGCCTTGCTCTTAAGCTCAAAAAGTCCGACCTCTTTTGCCTCATATGTCGGCAGTCCTTGGGAATTCAAAAACACTCGGGTGTGTAAGCCTATTTCTTCTCCTTTAAAAACAATGGCGCCTTCACTCTCCACAAACACATCGTTTATATGCGCTCGGACAATGTCT
>Ga0265314_10006738_pt1 | contig 10086 bp, 5 predicted proteins | sample 4126metaG_FD_203106 | JGI IMG/M metagenome (GOLD analysis project Ga0265314, IMG submission 203106) | Rhizosphere microbial communities from Carex aquatilis grown in University of Washington, Seatle, WA, United States - 4-1-26 metaG | ecosystem: Host-associated > Plants > Roots > Rhizosphere >... | reverse complement strand
GCCTCGCGTCCCGGAGAATGGGATTACTCACCTAGATGTGCGGATATGGCGGAATTGGCAGACGCGCTAGATTCAGGTTCTAGTTCTCGCAAGGGAGTGGAGGTTCAAGTCCTCTTATCCGCACCAAGCTTCAAAACACACCCGAAGTAGAATCGCTTCACACTTAAGACCGGAGTAAGGGACACTCGGTGGTCTGTGCCATATCGGGTCGCGCGGCGATGGACACGCTGACGAAACAGACATTCGACGTGGTGCTGATGGACGTGCAAATGCCGGACATGGACGGATTCGAGGCAACTCAGGCGATTCGCAAACACGAAAGGCAGACTGGGGCCCACGTACCGATCATCGCGATGACGGCCCACGCGATGGCAGGCGATCGGGAGCGGTGTCTATCCGCCGGCATGGACGGGTACGTATCGAAACCGATCGCGGCTGACGCCTTGCTAAGGTCGATTGAACAGACGCTGGAGACTTCGAAAGTCCCCGTCCCGAGCCGCGCTTAAACAGGGCGCTGATCGCCTGGCGGTTGCCGGCATTACAGGCGAATTCGCCGTTGCTCCCCAGCCCCGACGGCACGACGGTCTACGCTATCGCAAACAACGTCAGCTGGCTCACGGACGCCAACTTGGCAGCCAGCAATAAATTCGGACTTCCAGTATGCAATGGCACGGTCAACACGAAAACGTGCGTCAACGCAAGCGGCTCGATGAGCTACCAGGCAGCCGCGACATGGGTCGCAGCCATGAACGCGGCCAATTATCTGGGGCACAGCAACTGGCAGCTTCCCACCACGCCGACCCGAACTTCCTGTATGCGCTGCCGATGATCCAAGGCAAAATGTCCGGAACGCCGGCCGCCACGGGCAAAGGGGCTGCAAGTCAATCCCGGCGGGCAAACGGTCTATGACCCTGTGAGGAACGTCACCCGGTTAGCAGAGCGGCCAAAAAGAAATAGAATCAAAAGGCAGGGTATCGTGAGAACTGAATCTTTCGTTGTTCCCTTCTTCTTGTGGCCGGCTCTATTGGTCGCCACTATCTCCCTGACTCCTCTTGCCGACGCGCAGTCCGGCAGGGGCAGCCCGGCGCTCACTTACATTCCCGGATCGTCGGTCAAACTCTACCAAGTCAACGGGGACTGCGATTGGGCCGAATGGGATGCGACCATCACCAACAAGGCGCCGACCTGCACGCCAACCGCCAGTCGGGCGGCAACGAATGCCGATGTGCTGGGAGACGACGTCCCTGTCGCCTTCGAGCACAACGGCGAACTGATCGTCACCTTCGGCGATACCATCGGTGCGGCGGGGAACAGCGCGTGGACTAGTGTGCAGAATTCGTTTCAATGGCACGCGCACGATCCAATCGCCCGAAGCACTACTGCGAACGCGGCGGACGGCCTGCTGCTCAATTTCTTCCTGAACGGCAATCATGGCCTTGAAGTCCTGCCGCCGGCGCAACCCGGTGGAACGCCCGTCGACATGGGAATTGACAACGTTCCGCATGCCGGTGTCAGCCTCAATGGCACGATCTATCTGGGCATCAAGACCGGCAACGTGAGTTCGGGAACCGGTAGTAACGACCAGAGTCACGATTACTCCGTCCTGGCGACCTTCGACGAGACCACGTCGACGTTCACTTCTGGGCGTACCATATCGAGTTTGCCCGACGGACACTTCGTCGGGCCGACATTCTACCTGGCGCCGGCGGGCGTCCTGGGCACTCCTCCGCCGGTATCGCCTGAACCGGTGATGTTGATTTTTGGCGTGGGAGCATTTCGCGCGAGCAACGTTTATCTCTCCATCATCCCCTCGACCGAGTTCGCAAGCGGCGTCGATCAGAACGGGAATAGCGCCACACGCTATTTCTCGGGTATAAGCAATGGTCAGCCCACCTGGTCCTCCAGCGAATCGAGCGCGGTTCCCATTGTCACTGACGTCGACCCGGCCAACCCGACCATCAGCAATACTTCCATTTTCTATTCGCAGCCGCTCGGCCTCTGGCTCATGGTGTACGACGGAGGCCGCGGTTCGTCCTCTACCGAGGGCCTGTATTTCACGTATGCTCCCCAGCCTTGGGGTCCGTGGAGTACGCCTCAACTGGTCTTCAATGCCTGCCGCGACAAAGCATTTGGAAATTTCATGTTTTATTACTACGCGACCGCGGCTGAGAACAGTTGCCCCAGCGCCATGCCTGCCGGGGTCACCTCCGCCCCCAACTTCGCCGGCCCCGCCGGTCCTACCATCGGCGCGGGAAATGATCCCAACACCACCCGCGGCACCACCTACGCCCCTACCTTCGTCGAGCGTTTCACCATCATCTCCGGCAGCACTCTGAAACTCTTTTACATGTTCTCAACCTGGAACCCATATGCGGTGGTCATGATGGAATCGGATTTCAATATCGCTTCCGGTCCGGCAAGCGCGACGTTACTCCCCAGCCCCGACGGCACGACGGTCTACGATACCGCAAATAACGTCAGCTGGCTCACGGACGCGAACTTGGCAGCCAGCAATAAATTCGGACTTCCAGTATGCAATGGCACGGTCAACACGAAAACGTGCGTCAACGCAAGCGGCTCGATGAGCTACCAGGCCGCAGCCGCATGGGTCGCGGGCATGAACGCCGCCAACTATCTGGGGCACGCCAACTGGCAACTCCCCACCACCCCGATCCTCGATAACGGCTGTGGGTTTATCGGGCCGCAAAACAACTCGTTCGGGTTCAATTGCCTGGCCGGCGCGATGGGTTCGCTGTACTACACTGCATTGGGCCTCGTGGCGCCCAATACCGCCGTTCCCATCCCGAACAACACGACCGGTCCTTTCAGCAACTTCCAGCCTTATCTGTACTGGTCCCAAACGAGCACCCAGACCGACATTGGCTTTGGCACGTTCTCCTTCAACACCGGGATCCAGGGCAGCAATACCAAGCCCAATTTCCTGTATGCACTGCCGATGATCCAAGGCAAAATATCTGGAACGCCAGCCGCCAGTGGCAACGGACTGCAAGTCAATCCTGGCGGGCAGACCGTCTATGACCCTGTGGCGAACGTAACGTGGGTGGCGAACGCCAATTTGGCGGCCACCAACGCCTTCGGCCTGCCCCCCTGCACGGCGCCGGGCAAGCCGCAGATCTGCGTCAACCAGGACGGCGCGATGAACTGGGATTCGGCCACCCAACTCGTTACGAACATGAACGCGGGCACCGGCTACCTTGGCCAGAAGAACTGGCAATTACCTCCGGTCGATCCGAACTGCGCCACTTACTATAACTGCGTCAACAGCCCCCTCGGGGAATTGTTCTATGGCCAACTGGGCCTGAGTGCGGGCATGCCCGTGGTCGCGACGCCCGACACCGCTGTCGGCCCGTTCCGGCACATGCAACCCTATCTCTATTGGTCCTGCGAGGCCGCGACGGTTCAGGACGCCTGCCAATCCACCGGCCCAGCATCAGGCTTCGAGTGGAGCTTCTCGTTTGGCAATGGCTTTTTGGGCACCGATATTTTGCAGAACGAGTTCTATGTCACCGCTTATTTTGTCAATAAGTGTACGTATTCGTTTAGCTCAAGTGGACAAGCCTTCACGGCCTCAAGCGGGGCTGGGACGATCGCGATCTCGACGCAGGCGGGTTGTCCGTGGAGCGTCGGTGCACTACCCGCCGGAATCTCGCTGACCAGCGCGGGTTCGGGCTTCGGCAATGGCAGCGTCACATTCAACGTGCTTCCAAACGGCAACGGAAGCCAATCCAGTTCCTTCACCATCGCTGGGCAAACCTTCACCATCGCGGCTCCGACAACGGGGGCCCTGGCTCACTTTACGGCGGGCGGCATTTGGACCACGGGATTCTTCGTGCTCAACAAGGGAAGTTCGGCGGCGCAGTTCTCGATCGCATTTCGTGACGATAATGGCAACCCGGTCGCGCTGCCTTTCAGCACCGGATCGACAGGCACGCTCTCCGGGACCGTCGGCGCTCAAGGCTCGGCCTATTACGAGGCGAGCAATCCGCAGGTCTCCGTGATTGGGGGCTCGGCAGAAATCACGGCCGATCCCTCTATCGTGGTCCAGTCATTGTTCCGCGAGAATTCCAGCGGCACCTACTATGAAGCAGCAGTGCCGTCGAGTTCCGGGAGCAAGGAGTTCCTGCTCCCCTTCGATGCGACTACCTTCGCTGCAACCGGACAGCCATTTTACACTGGGATTGCCATCGCGAATCTCGATGAGACCACGGCGAACGTCGTGTGCACCGCTCGCGATTCGAATGGCTTACCCATCTCCGGCGCTATTGCGGTGCCGGCTCTCGCTCCGCAAGGCCACTGGGCCAATTATCTGTTCCCGGCTCTTACCGGCAAACGCGGAACCATCGATTGCGTTTCCAACACCAACATCGCTGCCACGGCATTCCGTTTCATTGGCACCAACGCCTTCTCTTCCTTGCCGGTGATCGCCAATCCTGCTAATTTCAGCAGCGGGCCCAATCCCGTTCTCCCTCACTTTGCGGCAGGAGGTATTTGGACCACGGGATTCTTCGTGCTCAACAAGGGGAGTTCGGCGGCGCACTTTTCCATCGCATTTCACGACGACAACGGGACCCCGATCGCGCTGCCTTTCAGCACGGGCACGACCAATACGCTTTCAGGGATCGTGGCCGCCCAAGGCCTGGCTTACTACGAGGCGAGCAATCCGCAAGCGTCCGTGATTGGAGGGTCGGCACAAATCACCGCCGATCCCACTATCGTGGTCCAGGCGTTGTTTCGCGAGAATTCCAGCGGCACCTATTATGAAGCAGCCGTGCCGTCGAGTTCCGGAAGCAAAGAGTTCCTGCTACCCTTCGATGCCACTACCTTCGCTGCAAACGGGTTGCCTTTTTACACTGGATTTGCCATCGCGAACCTCGATGCGACCACGTCGAACGTCGTGTGCACCGCTCGCGACTCCAGCGGCAACATCATCACCGGCGCTATTGCAGTGCCGGCGCTCGCTCCACAAGGCCACTGGGCCAGTTATCAGTTCCCAAATCTTACCGGCAGCCGCGGAACCATCGATTGCGTTTCCAACACCAACATCGCTGCCACGGCACTCCGTTTCATTGGCACCAAAGCCTTCTCTTCCTTGCCGGTGATCACAAAGTAGAGTTCGAGGCGGAGAAATGCCTGGCGAGAACCGCCGGCATGGACGCGACGTATCGAAACCGATCGCGGCGAACGCCTTGTTGACGGCGATCGAACGCACGCTGGAGACTTCGAAAATCCCCGTTCTCAGCCGCGTTTGAGGATGGGCGGCTTCGCAGGTTGCGCGGCGGCACGGTGGGTGATACTTTCGAGCCATGCGTGACGACGTGCTCAGATGTTGTCTCCTTGGTTTGATTGCCGCGATAGCAGTGGCCCAACAACCGATCGGCGTGCCGGTGGCGCCGCTGGGAAACGGGCCGTTCGTCTTCGACACCGCTGAACAGCATAAGATCCGGGTGTCGGTGGTCACCAAAGGCCTGGAGCATCCTTGGAGCCTGGTGTTTCTACCCGATGGAAGCATGCTGGTCACCGAACGTCCGGGGCGGCTGCGCGTAATTCGTGACGGCAAGCTCGACCCGAAGCCGATCACCGGCGTGCCCGCGGTGCGGCTGATCGGGAACTCGGGGCTGATGGATGTCGCGCTCGATCCCAAGTTCGCCGAGAACAAGCTGGTCTATCTCACGTATAACAAGCCGGGGCCAAATAAAACGATCGCGACGGCGCTGGCGCGGGGACGCCTGGAGAACGGCGCCCTGATGGACGTCAAGGACATCTTCGTGGCCGATTGGTTGCCGGAGGACGCGAACGGGTACAACTCGCGGATGGTCTTCGGGCGCGATGGCATGATCTACGTGAGCAATGGCGCGTCCAACAGCGATAGCGCGCAAGATCCCAAGAGTCATCGCGGAAAGATCATGCGGCTGCGCGCCGACGGCACGGTTCCGCCGGATAATCCCTTCGTGGGGCGCGCAGGTTACAGGCCGGAGATCTACTCCATGGGGCATCGCAACACGCTGGGGCTGATTGTGCATCCGGTGACAGGGGCCGTGTGGAACAACGAGAACGGCCCAAATGGCGGCGACGAAATCAACATCATCCTGCCGGGTAGGAACTACGGATGGCCGATCGCGAGTTACGGCCGGACCTATGAAGGACCCCGCGTATCGGACGTTCCATGGCGCGAAGGCATCGAACAGCCTATCGTGTTCTGGGTACCGTCGATCGCAGTGGCGGGCATGGCGCTGTATACGGGCGATCGCTTCCCTGCGTGGAAGAACAATGTTTTCGTCGGGAGCATGCGCACGGGGGAAATTCCGGGGACCGGACACCTGGAGCGGATCGTGTTCAACGACAAGACCGAAGAGCTTCGCCGCGAGACGATGCTCACCGAACTGCATCAGCGGATCCGCGACGTCCGCCAGGGCCCGGACGGCCTGCTGTATCTGTTGACGGACGAAGACGCGGGTGCGCTGCTTAGAATCGAACCCATTCCGTAGAACGCCCTGAACAATTTTCCTCGTTCAATGGCCGCGGTCGAGGAAAGATTTTCGCCGGGTATCTGGTGAAGTTCCCCCTTTTAGGGCTTCTTCGGCAAATCGATCAGCACGATATCCGAATTCTCCCGGAGGCGGTCGAACACGATTTGCTTGCCGTCGGGAGTGATATCGAACGTCCTCGTCAACCGGCCGTCGAAATTTGCGAGCTGACGGGTTTTCTTCGTGGCCAAGTCCAGTATCCAAAAGTTTTCGGGGACGCCCACGGAAATCGCTGTCAGGTACACCAGTTCGAGGCGTCCCGGCACGAACCGGTAATGTTCCGTGTTGACGCGCACTCCGATGCCAGGAGCATCGACGGGCGTGCCGTCGGGACGAATCATCAACAAGGGTCCCGTTCCCGCTACCACTGGACCGGTGTAGACAATCACGGATCCATCCGGGGCCCACACTGGGTTTGATGCCGCCCCACTCGTCAGCCGCGCCGGATTGCCGCCAGCCACTGGAATTTTGAAGAGTCCGGGTCCTTTGTCATCGTTCCCGGCGGCTACGATCCAATTCCCATCGGGCGACCAACCTGCAGCACTGGTTACTTCAATGGTGGTGCCGACAGGGCGCACATCCCCTCCCTCGGCGGAAAGCACGTTCAAGGTAGGTTTGCCTTGCTTTCGGAGGATCACCGCGACGTGGCGGCCGTCGAAAGATACAGCGGGTGGCTCGAAGAGCGCGCCGTCGGCTCCCCGCCAGATTTCCGTTGCCTGTCCGTTTTCGTAGCGCCAAAGCCCATCGCCCCCGCCTCGTGAGGACAAATAGAAAAGGGAGGTCCCTCTGAAGCGGGGAGCATGGGCTCGCACGCTAGGCAGACTGACGGACTTGACATCCTTTTCATCCGCCGGCCGATCGAGGATGGGGATACTCCATAAGTTGGCCGTCGGGTTCGAGACCGTGACGACCAGACTGCGCCCGTCTCCACTAACATCCACCGAAGAGTACACTTCAAGTCCGGCGCTGATGCGCCGGCTCACCTTGCGCTCCGTGTCCAGGGCCCAAAGCCACGGTCCCGCGCCATTCTGGTCCGGCGATACATAGAGGAGAGTCCGGCTGTCCAGCGGGGTCGGATAACGCACGTCCCTGCCGTGGTTTGTCAGGCGTTCAGGCTTTCCGCCCGACGGCGGAATGCGCCAGATATCCAAGTCTCGCGCGTCCCACTGGCCGCTCACGAAGTAAATCCACTGTCCGTCCCTCGACCAGACGGGGAAGTGATTGTGTCCACCGGGTCCCAGTGTGAAAATCTGTTTCGCATTGGAGCCGTCGCGGTCGGCGACAAACAACGGGTCGCCATCGTCCCAGGGATGGAATACCACCCGCGAACCATCCGGCGACCACGCAGCTTCCATGGCATGCTCGGATAAAAAAGGCCGCGGCGTTCCGCCCATTGAGGGGATCAAACGCATTCGATCTCCGCCGGGCATCGCGGAGAAGAAGATTTCCGAGCCGTCCGGAGTAAAGCCGGCATTTCTAACCAAAGCGGGAGCTCTCGTCCCCTTCGTCAAATTAACGAAGTTTCTGCTGCCAACCTGGCTAACCCATGTGTCCGTTGACCCGTCGCGGTCCGATTGGAAGACAACAAACCGGCCGTCCCGCGAAATGGCCGCGTCGTATTCCGAACCTTCAAAATCGGTGAAGCGTGTGAATTGAGCGTTGGCGAGCGGATTCTCGCTCGGCATCCATGCATTCCGGACGATCCAGCCTCCCGCAGCGGCCAGAATCAGAACAAGCCCAACCGACGCAATCCAGAACCAAAGCCGACCGCGATCGGATGTTGACCCGACTGCGGTGGGAGGTGTTGCCCGATTGGCCCGCCGCAGGTCCAGAGCAAGGTCGCCGGCATGTTGATAGCGTTCCTTGGGATCTTTCGCCAGCGCCTTATCCAAAACCTCTTGAATCCAAGGGGACAACCCGGCGAGCTTAGCCGGATGGTCGTGGATGATCGCGTGTAGCGTCTCTATCTGCGAGCTGCCGCGGAATGGCCGCTGCCCTGAAAGCAGCTGATACAGGATCACTCCTAGGGAGAAGATATCGGTGCGTGAATCCAGCGGGCGGGCACTCGCCTGTTCTGGAGACATATAGGCTACGGTCCCCATTACCGTTCCCGCTTCCGTCACGGCTTCGTTGGTTAGCGTTTCATCTTCCCGGCCGGGAGCGCGCTCCGTCAATTTTGCAAGTCCAAAGTCCAGCACTTTGATCTGGGATTCCGCGGTCACGATTACGTTGGCCGGCTTGATATCCCGATGCACGATACCCGCCGCGTGCGCCGCGGCCAACGCGCTGGCGATCTGCATGGAATAGCCGGTCACTTCCGCGAGCGGCAGCCCTTTCGGAGTGATCAGCTTGTCGAGCGATCTGCCTTCGACATATTCCATCACCAGGTAGTCGATGCCACCCTCGTTCGCGATGTCATGCAGCGTGACGATGTTCGGGTGGTTCAGAGCTGAAACGGCGCGAGCTTCCACTAAGAAACGCCGCTTGCGATCGGAATCGGCAACCTTCTCGTGAGGCAAAACTTTGATAGCGACGATGCGGTGCAACCGAGTGTCAGTGGCTCGATAGACTTCACCCATGCCGCCCGCACCGATGGGTGCGAGAATCTCGTACGGGCCGAGTTTGGTGCCGGCGGACAGCGGCATATGAGTGATGCAGTTAAGTTTATCCGATCAAGGAGTGGATTGTGCCCGCGTGCTGGCGTATCCGGAATCCATCCTACTGTTTCCGGGAGTAGAACGCTGGATTTTGGGGAGTTTGGTTCCCGTTCGTATAGCTCTCCCCCCGCACCAGCTTGAGTTCCACCCTACCCCAACCATTCGGTTGGGACATGTCTTGTCCACAATCTAAACTGCCGGAACCTCAGTACCCCGAGTGAAACGCGGGTGGCGCCGCTAGATTGGAATCAACCTAAGCCCCTTATCCCAGGTAGTACGCAAAGTATGGCCGCGGTCGAGGAGAGATTTTCGCCGGGCATCAGCACTCACTTTACAGCTTGCTCCGGAGGAGGACGAATTTCATGAACAGATTTCATCTAAGCACGGCGTGTGCATTCATGCTGGTCACTTCAGTCTCGGGTCTGTCCGTCACCCAGACTACGGACGGGACCGCTCTGGGAACCGCGCTGGGCGGCGGAGGCGGCCTGACGATCGATTCGGCGTCGGTTACCAATGGTGCAGCATCCCAATTCGGAACCTTCACCGGCTTCACGAGCCCTCCGGTTATCAGCGCGGATGGCATTGTGCTGTCAAGCGGCAAGGCAGTGGACACGACGGCAGACTCCTACAGCTTCCTTAATTTTCCAAGCACCAACACGGGAGCACTGGGCACGGCGGAGTTTGACGCTTACGGACCAGGGCATATCATCAATTTCAACGATTCCCATGACGTGGCGGCTCTGATGGTCAGCTTCACGTTGAGTTCCGCCAGCCAGGTGGGTTTCGACTTTATTTTCGGTTCGGTCGAATACCCCACGTTTGTCGGCACGTTCACGGACTCTTTTCTGGCTTTTCTGGATGGCACCGCGGTGACGGATCAGATC
>Ga0265314_10006737_pt1 | contig 10086 bp, 8 predicted proteins | sample 4126metaG_FD_203106 | JGI IMG/M metagenome (GOLD analysis project Ga0265314, IMG submission 203106) | Rhizosphere microbial communities from Carex aquatilis grown in University of Washington, Seatle, WA, United States - 4-1-26 metaG | ecosystem: Host-associated > Plants > Roots > Rhizosphere >... | reverse complement strand
CGGTGACGCCCGCGAAGGCCGCCTCGATGGCGTCGGCCACCTGCCGCAGCGTCAGGCCGTGCCGCGCGATGGCGCCACGGTCGAACTTGACGGTGAGGAACGGAATGTCCGTCTGCTGCTCGGCGGACACGTCCACCGCACCCGGCACCCGTTCCACCGCCGCCTTGACCTGGGCCGCCACCCGGCGCAGGTCGTAGAGGTCGGTGCCGAAGATCTTGATGGCGATGTTGGCCCGGCTGCCCGACAGCATGTGGTCGATGCGGTGCGAGATGGGCTGGCCGACGATGATGTTCATGCCGGGAATGCGGGCGAAATCCTGGCGCAGCGCGTCGAGAAACGCCTCCTTGCTCCGCTCCTTCATGGTCAGGCTGACCTCGATCTCGGATTCGTGGATGCCAAGCGCATGGGGGTCCAGGGGGGAACGGCCGGTACGGCGCGCCGTGGCCGTCACCTCGGGCTGGCGCAGCAGGGCATCCTCCACCATCTGGCCGAGCACGGCGGATTCCTCCAGCGAGGTGCCGGGCAGGGTGGAGGCCGAAATGGTCAGGGTTCCCTCGTTGAAGTCGGGCAGGAAGGCCTTGCCCGCCAGGCCCAGCGCCGCCATGGCCAGCGCCAGGGCGATGCCGGAGGCCCAGGCCACCGCCTTCCAGCGGGAGAGCGTGGCGGCCAGCACCCGGTCGTAACGGGACACCAGCCAGCGGATCAGGGCGGGCTCGCGGTGCTCTTCCTCACCATCTCGCACCAGCAGCAGCGATGCCATGACCGGCGTCACCGTGATGGCGACGAACAGCGAGGCGGCCAGCGAGATGACGTAGGCAAGGCCCAAGGGCACCATCAGGCGTCCCTCGACCCCGGTCAGGAAGAACAAGGGCAGAAAGACCAGCATGATGATCAAGGTGGCGAAGACGATGGAGCCCTGAATCTCCCTCGTCGCCTCGAACACCACATGGATGGCGGCCTGCCGGTCTTCGGGGGCTAAGCGGCGGTTGCCGTCCAGGCGGCGCACGATGTTCTCCACCACGATGATGGCGTCGTCCACCAGGGCGCCCAGCGCGATGGCGAGACCGCCCAGCGTCATGGTGTTGATGGAGGCGCCCATGGCCTTCATGGCGACGATGGCGGCGACCAGCGACAGCGGCAGGGCGGTCAGCGTGATCAGGGTGGCCCGGCCATTCATCAGGAAGGCGAAGACGATGGCCACCACCAGGATGGCGCCGTCCCTGAGCGCGTCCACCAGATTCCTGACCGAGACGTTGATGAAGTCGGCCTGGCGGAAGATGTCGGTGGCAAGCTCCATGCCCGGCGGCAGGGTCTTGCGCAGATCGGCGAACACCGCGTCCAGACGCCGGGTCAGTTCCAGGGTGTTGACGCCGGGCTGCTTCTGGATGCCCATCACCACCGCCGGCCGGCCGTTGTTGGAGCCGATTCCGCGTCGGATGCCGGGTCCCACCGCCACCTCGGCCACGTCGCGCACCAGCACCGGAACACCGCCCCGGCGCGCCACGGCGGTGGCCCCGACATCGGCGGCGGTCAGCATGCGGCCGATGCCCTGGATCAGGTATTCCTGCCCGCCCTCGGCGTAGAAGCCGGCCGGGGCGTTCTGGTTGCCGTCCTTCAGCGCCGCCAGCACCTCGTCCACGGTGATTCCATAGGCGGCCAGCCGGTCCAGCTTCAGCGTCACCTGATACTGGCGCTCGTCGCCGCCGATGGGCAGCACCTCGGCGACGCCCGGCACCGCCAGGATACGCTTGCGCACCGTCCAGTCGGCGGCGACCTTCAATTCCATGCCGTCGTGACGGTCGGAGCGGAGCGCGATGAACATGATCTCGCCCATCACCGAGGCGGCGGGCGCCATCACCGGGGCCGCCGCTTCCGGGGGCAAGGAGGCCCGGGCCAGTTGCAGCTTCTCCGCCACGATCTGGCGCGCCGTCAGGACGTCGGTGCTCCAGTCGAACTCGACGATGACGGTGGACAGGCCGATGCCGGTGGTGGAGCGGACGCGCCGTACTCCCGGCGCGCCATTCAGCGCCGTCTCGACCGGAAAGGTGACCAGACGTTCCACCTCGGTCGGCGCCATGCCGTGGGCCTCGGTGACGACGGTGACGGCAGGCGCGGTCAAGTCGGGGAAGACGTCGACCGGCATGCGCAGCGTCTCGACGGTTCCCCAGCCCAGCAGCAGCGCGGCGGCGGCCAGCACGAACAGGCGCGAGCGCAGCGACCACTGGATGATATAGGCGATCATCGGATGGTTCTCCTCAGTGCGCGTGGCCGTGGGACAGCTGGGCCGGAGCCGAGGCCGCCAGCTTCACCTGATAGACACCCTTGGACACCACCCGCTCGCCCGGTGTCACGCCATCCCGGATGGCGACCAGATCGCCGTCGCGCATGCCGGGGATCACCGGCCGGCGCTCGAAGGATTCGCCCGCGCTCTGGACGAACACCACCGGCTGGCCGTTGTCGTCGACCACGGCGGAGGCGGGAACGGCCGGCAGTTCCTCGCCCGCTCCGGTGAAGACGCGAGTCTGGGCATACATGCCGATGCGGAACCGTTCGTCGGGATTGTCGAACTCGAACAAAGCGGGGACGGTGCGGCTCTCCTTGTCCACCACGCCGCCCAGCGCGATCAGGCGACCGTTGCGCCCCTGTTCGATCACATGGGCGCCGTCATGACCGTCGGCGGTGAACCAGGCCCCCGAGGGGTCGCGCACCCGTCCCACCTGGGATTCGGGGATCTGCGCCTCCAGCCACAGCTTGGCGAGGCCGGCCACATGGAACAGGACCTGCCCCTGCCCGACGGCGCCCCCCGGCTGGGTGTTGACGGCGGCGACGCGGCCCGATACCGGAGCACGGAGCGCGATGCCGCCCTTGGCGCCCTGATAGGGGGCGGAACGCCGGGTGGCGGCCTCCAGTTCGGCGCGTGCCGTGGCCTCCTGGTTGCGGGCTTCGATCAGCCGGCGCTCCGGGACGGCTTCCAGGGCCAGCAGCCCTTCCAGGCGATGGCGTTCCTGGGATGCCAGATCCAGGGCGAGGCGGGCCTTGCGGGTTCCCAGTTCCAGGGTGGCGGAATCGGTCTCGCCGCCCAGTTGCGGCACCAGCCACGCCAGCACCTGACCCTTCTCGACGCTCTGACCGATACGCGGGAAATCGGGCGAAGGGGCCAGGACGCCCGCCCCCGGCGCCGCGATGATCGCCTCGTCCGAGGCTCGCGCCCGGATGGTGCCGGTTGCGGCCACCGAATCGCGCATCAGCCGGGATCGCACTTCGGCGGTGGCGAAGCCGATCTTCCACTGCACCTCCTTGGTCAGGGTGATCCTGCCGGTGGCCTCGGCGTGTCCGGCCTCGTCCATGGCCGCCGTGGCGGCGGCATCATCGGCGTGGACGCGGAACTGCCCGATGTCGTGGCGGTCGGTGCCGTCGCCATCCTTGAAGGTGACGGTCAGCTTGCGCTCGCCGGAGATCTTGGGGACCACCAGGGCGCGGTAGATGCCGGGCTGGTCGGCCATGGCGGGGAAGGTTTCCTCGGGCTGGCCGCCGCCCGACAGGGTCAGCGTCACCTCTGCGCCGCTCGCCGGCTTGAAATCGGCAAGACGGGTGAGGTGCAGGACGAAATCGCCGGCCTCGCCCGCCACCGGCACCGGGTGTTCCATGAACAGCTCGGTGCCGGCGGTAAAGGTGGTCGAGGATTGGCGCTCCTCGGCATGGGCATGCTCGCCGGCGGGGGAATGGGCTTCCTCGGCATGGGCCGCCTTCGCGGCGGCCGGGGGACGGGACAGGGTCGCATAGACGCCGCCGCCGCCTAAGATGGTGCCGGTGGCCAGGGCGATGATCAGCTTTCTCATGGATTGGGCTCTCCGGCGGCGAGAATAAGGTCGGAATGGGCCTCGCGGGCGCCGAATTCCAGTTCGAGAGCGGTGGCTTCGGCTTCCCACAGGGCCTTGTGGGCGTCGAGCAGCTCCAGCACGTTCATCTCGCCGGCCCGGTAGGCGGCCTGGGCGATGCGCGCCAGTTCCTTCGACGGCGCCACGGCGCTCTCGCGGAATTTGAGCGCGGTGGCGCGCAGTTCTGTGGTGCGGCGCCACAATCCGCGAACCTCGCCTTCGGCCTTGGCGCGGGCCAGGGCCAGATCGGCGCTGGAGGCCCGCGTCTGGGCTTCGGCCTTGCGGGTGGTGGCCTGTCCCCGGTCAAACAGAGGCAGGGGCGCCGAGACGGTGAGCAGAACGCCCTGGTCGCGGCTTTCGGGGCGGTCCACCTGCTTGAGGCCGGCGCCCACGGTTACCTCGGGAATCCAGCCCCGGTCGGCGGCGCGCCGCTCCAGGTCGGAGGCGGCGATTTTGGACCGCAACCCCTGGAGGTCCGGCCGGCTCTCCAAATGGCTCATCAGGTCGTCCAGACCCAAGGGCGGCGGCGGCAGAAGCTTGCCCTCGAGGCGGGGCATGGGACTGCCGGCCGGCAGGCCCATCACTACCCGCAGGCGCTCCCACGATTCGGCCAGATCGGCTCCCATGGCACGGACCTTGGCGTCAGCGGCCAGCTTCTCGCGCGACAGCCGCCGGGCATCGTAGCCCGAAACCTCGCGCCCCTGGCGCAGCCTGGTCAGTACGGTTTCCGCCTCGCCCAGGCGGGTGGCCCAGCCTTGCGCCGCGTCCAGGGCCTGGGTGCGCATCAGCACGGTGTGGAACAGCCGGCGGGCTTCGGCCCCGGCCTCCACCAGGCGCTGGCGCCCATCGGCCTGGGCGGCGTCGGCACGGCGGAGCGCCGCATCCTGGCGCAGGAAGCGGCGACCCGAAATGTCCACCGGCTGGGACAGGCGGTAGGTGTCCTGGATGGCGGCGCCTCCCGTTTCCTTGGTGCGGTCGCGTTCATACTCGAAGGTGGGGTTGGGCCACAGCCCGGCTTCGTCGGCCTCGGCGCGGGCGGCGTCCAGAGTCCCTTCGGTGGCGTCGCGCAGCTCACCGCGCCCCCGGGCGGCGGCGACGGCCGCCTGTTCGTCGAGGTGGGCGGGCTCGGCCCTAACCGGGACGGCGAAGGCCAGGGCCGCCGCCAGCAGCGATGGCCCGGCCCAGCGGATCGTCGCGGCCCTCAATGCTTGTGGTCCTTGAGCAGCAGGCCGTGGGCAAGATCGACGTAATTCTTGGCCTCGGCCTCCTTACCGTCCTTGCACAGCTTTTCGGCGCTCTCGATCTGCCACTTGGCGCGGTCGCGGTCGGCGGGCTTGCCGTGGAACTGCTTCAGGGACTGACGCAGTTCGGGCAACTGGTCGCAGGACGAACCGGCCCAGGCGGGCGCGGCCAGCAGCAGCGAGGCGAGAGCGGCAATGGTGATGGAACGGGACATGGCGTGATCTCCTGTCGGGGATGCCCGGTGACGGGGCGCTTGACCGGCCGGCACGCGAATGCCGGCCGGAAGGCTTCAGTTCGCCTGGGTGGGAAGGTCAAAGCCGGTCATGGCCTCGCAGATCTCCTGCACCCGGACCATGTGGGCGGCGCTTTCCTTGCTGCGGGGGTCGAGGTGGTCGTCGGTTTCCCGTCGGCACTTCTCGGCCAGATCGGCCCTGCGCTTCGTTTCGATGGGGGAGCGCCCGGCGATGGCGGGCAGGTCGGCCATCTCGCGGCACAGTTCCTTCAGGTGACTGGTTTCGCGGGTGGTGTTGGAATCGCGGTAGCGGTGTTGAGCCTTGGCCGGCATCCGCGCGGCGGTCTGGTCGAGGCTCCAGTCGGCCTCGGTCAGGCAGGCGCGGCGCAGGGTTTCCTGGCGCTCATCCGGCGTCTTGCCCTCCAGACGCTTGGTCAGGGGGACGCTGGGGGTGGAGGCGCAGGCCGACAGGCCCACCGCCATCAGGGCGATGATCAGGATATGGGGACGCATGGAAATGTTCTCCCGGAACAGCATTCGGGTTTCCTCCGTCACCGGAAAGGCGACGGACAGGCACGAAAAGGATCTGTCGGAAGTAGCGGCTAGTTCAGAAGAACGACCGTGCGGTGGCTGACCAGGCGCGGGTCGAGCGCGGGTTCCGCCGCCGGCAGGGCGGTGCGGGAGGTTTTGGCCGTGGGCGGCTCGCTCCACGCCGGAACGGCTGCCGGCAGGGTGATGTCGAGACCGGCCAGCAGGTGCTTCTTGGAGAGCGCCGGGCTGGCCTGAACCAGCGGAATATCGATGCAATCAGCCGATATGGCCGAGTGGTCGGCCGCGACGCCGGGGACGGCCCCGTGGTCATGGCTACCGGTCTGAATGGCCTCGATGGCGATATGCCCGTCGCCGCCCAGGCACAAGGCAAAGGCGCCGCCCGTCGGCCCGCCAAGCAGGATCATCAGCAGGCTGAGCAGCGCAGCCAGCTTCCGAGCCGGACGGGTGAAGATCAGACGGGTCACCTAGGGGCTTCCTTGGGCCATAACCAGGAATGGCGGATAGCATGGCATGGCCCCTGAGGCAAATGAACGGTTTTTCATGTTGCTTTCAGGACCCCGTCTCCCAGGCCCGCGCCGCCGCCGCGATGCGGCTCGCCGTCCTTGGAAAATACGGCGCGCGAATGCCCCGGAATCCGGTCTCTCCGGTTCGGAAAGAAAGGCGGCAACCGCCGGAACCCGCGCCTTTCGGCGCAAGGTCTCGGAGAACAGGTTGTCTTGAAGAGGAAGTGGCGGAGGGAATGAGGCTCGAAGCCAACCTTCTCTCCATCTGGATGCCGCCCCAGTGGCTCGCCTCCCCGTCAAACTCCAACCGAAATCGGTGGCTTTGCGCCGTTCAAGCTGCGCCAGCCAGGACTGGAGCGTTGTTGAGCATCTCAGACGCTTCAGCCGCTACCCGCGAAATCGAGGACGCAACCATGGCCGTTCCTTGAGCCGCATCCTGGGCCGAGCGGGCGATTTCCTGGGTTGCGGACCTTTGCTGGTCCACCGTGGTCGCGATGGCGGTAGCGATGGTCTGAACATGCCCGACAGAAGCGGCAATTTCATGAACAGCAACGGCAGCATCCTGGCCGGCAGACTGTACCGCCTGAACTTGCGCCGCAATTTCCCCAATGGCGGCGGCGGTTTGGATGGCCAATTGCTTGACCTCACCAGCCACAACCGCGAAGCCGCGACCGCTCTCGCCCGCTCTGGCGGCCTCGATGTTGGCGTTGAGGGCGAGCATATGGGTCTGGGACGCGATCTTCTGAATGAACTCGACCACGTCGCCGATCTTTTGCGTGACGCCGGAAAGACCGGCCACAATCTGGTCGGTGCGGCTGGCCGCATTGGCTGCTGAATTCACCGCAGCGGCAACGTCATTGGCCCTCGATGAGATTTCTTCGATGGAATAGGCCATTTGCTCTGACGCGGTCGCCATCGATTGGACGCCACACATCGCCTGCCGAGATGCTTCGTCCACGGCGTTCAGGTTGGCGAGAAAAGTCGATTTGGCGACATTGGCCTCGTCGGCGGAGCGTCGCGCCGCCTCCAATGCCAGGGAGCGACGACGCGATTGCTCTACCGATTTCAGCAACAGGTCATGAGCCATTCCCACGCCGACGTATCGCCCCTCATCCAGAATGACGAAACCATCAAGCAGGGCATGCGAGGCTTCGTCAGAGATTTTTTCAGCGATGGAATCAATGGAATCCGACGCGTTAACGATGAGCGGAGAGCCCTGCATGATCCGCTCGACCGGCCGATGGCTGTAGAGCGCAAGCATCAATGGCTTGGCCAGAAAGGACAGATATTGCTGGCGCGACACCAAGCCGACGACGTGCTCGTCCCGACCGATTACGCACAAGGCCGGTAACTCGTCATTCCGAACGAGAATATCGAACGCCTCGCCGCAGGGGGTTTCCGGGAATACCGTCGGAGCGCGCAGGACCAAGTCGATCGCCAGAGAGTGCCAATCCCCGGCGGGGGTGATCGATTCAACGGTGTGTTGGATGAACATTGTCGCACCAATCAGCATAAGTGCCCAATAGGCCCGCCGGTGGTGTAGCAAATACAAAGGTTAGCGGCAAATGAACTTATAGAGTAATGTCACAACAATGCAATACACGCCAAAATCATGGTAGGTGTTTCTCCGTAATTATGTAGCAATTATTTGCTGTGAGCTATCGTGGATGGAGACACTTTCTGCCTCCTCTCCCGTATCAAAGGAATAACCTGCCCCTCTGACGGTTCGAACCACATCCATTTCTCCGGAGCCATTGATCGCCTTTCGCAGCCGCCTGATGTGGACGTCCACTGTTCGGGGTTCAACGAAGATGTCAGGCCCCCAGACCGAGGTCAGCAACTCATCACGGCTGAACACCCGGTTGGGGTTGCTCATCAGGAAGCGCAGCATGCGAAACTCGGTCGGCCCTAAATGGATAGAACGGCCGTTGCGAGTCACGCGGTGCGCCGACAAATCCATTACCATGTCGGCACCTTCCACACTCCCTTTTGAAACAGGTGTCAAGGTGCGCCGCAGAAGGCTACGAATGCGTGCGAGCAGTTCGGTAATCCCGAACGGCTTCGCGACATAATCATCGGCTCCGGTTTGGAGACCACGAACCTTGTCGGCTTCCTCCCCCTTGGCTGAAAGCATGATGATGGGGATGGAACGGGTCTTCGGCCGACGGCGGAGAATGCGGCAAACCTCGATCCCCGATATGGCAGGAATCATCCAGTCCAGCAGCACAAGATCGGGCATCCGCTCTTCAACCGCGTCAAGTGCCCTCTGCCCGTCATGGACTTCGGAGACGCTATAGCCCTCACGCTCAAGATTATAGCGAAGCATCATCGCCAGCGTCTCTTCGTCCTCGACGATCAGGACGTGCGGTTGCGACATCGCAGCCATGGGTCAGACCTGGCTGCCGATGTTGGTGGAGCCATCGGCCTTGAGCCGCTCTCCTTCCGGCCAGGAGCCGGAAACGAGGTAGGTGACCATTTCGGCGATGTTGGTGCCATGGTCGCCCATGCGCTCGATGTTCTTGGCGATGAACATCAGGTGGGTGCCGGGCGTGATATTGCTGGGATCTTCCATCATATAGGTAAGGGTTTCCCGGAAGTAAGCCGTATAGGCTTCATCAAGGGCCTTGTCGCCATCGCGGGCCTCCGCAGCCAGGACGGAATCCCGCGCCACGAAGGCCGCGATCACCTTGTCCAGGGTCGCTTGGGCAAGGGCAGCCAGATGGGGGATCGACCGTACCGCTGGGAGCAATCTCACCTCTGGCAGAGAATGCACCCGCTTGGCGATGTTCTTGGCGTAATCACCGATCCGCTCAAGCTCTCCGGCAATGCGGATCGCCGTGAACACGAGCCGGAAATCGTCGGCATGCGGTTGACGCAGATTGAGGATACGGGCGCAGTTTGCCTCGACTTCATGTTCCAGGGCGTCGATCTCGCGATCCTGCTCGATTACGGCCTCGGCGACGGCGCAATCGCCATCGACCAGGGCTTGCACCGCCGTGGAAATTTGCCGGGAAACCTGACGGCCAAGTTCCGTGAGCCGTTGCTCGAGATGGGCCAACTCGGCTTCAAAAGATTCAACGATATGGGGATGGGGAGTGCCGGTCATGGGGTCGATCCTTTCGCGATCAGCCGAATCGGCCGGTGACGTAGTCCATGGTTTGGGTGCTTTTGGGTGTCGTGAAGATAGCCTCGGTATCGCCGTATTCCACCAGATGCCCCAGATACATGAATGCGGTGTTGACGGAGATACGAGCCGCCTGTTGCATGCTGTGGGTCACCATCACGATGGTGTAATCACCAGAGAGTTTATTGATAAGATCTTCGATCTTCTGGGTGGCGATGGGGTCGAGAGCCGAACAAGGCTCGTCCATCAGCAACACCTCGGGCTGGGAGGCAATGGCGCGGGCAATGCACAGGCGCTGTTGCTGTCCCCCGGACATGGCAAGCGCATTATCCTGCAACCTATCTTTGACCTCGTCCCACAGGGCGGCGCTTTGCAGGGCGCGCTCGACCGCGTCATCAAGAACGTTCCGGTCACGGACGCCGTCGATCCGCAGGGGATAAGCGACGTTCTCGTAGATCGACATAGGGAACGGATTCGGCTTTTGAAACACCATGCCCATACGCTTGCGCAGCGAAATGACATCGACCTTGGGGCCGAACAACTCCTCACCGTCCA
>Ga0265314_10006736_pt1 | contig 10086 bp, 8 predicted proteins | sample 4126metaG_FD_203106 | JGI IMG/M metagenome (GOLD analysis project Ga0265314, IMG submission 203106) | Rhizosphere microbial communities from Carex aquatilis grown in University of Washington, Seatle, WA, United States - 4-1-26 metaG | ecosystem: Host-associated > Plants > Roots > Rhizosphere >... | reverse complement strand
CCTCGTGGCGCAGCGGCAGATCCCCTCGGGCGATCTCGCGCTCCCCGTCGCGCCCGGCGAATGGCACTTCCGGCAGAGCATCGACTACTCCATCTCGCTCGACCGCGCGTTCATCGACTACGCGAGCCGCATGCGCGAGAACCTGCTCATGAACATCTATACCATGGGCAAGCACAGCATCGAGCGCGGGAGCCGCGATACATGGACAGCGAACCCGCGTCGCGACGCCGAGATCGCCGCGAAGATGGCGCCGGCCGAACCCGCCGCGGGTCGCGGTGGTCGTGGCGGCCGCGGCGGTGCGGGCGGCGCCGGCGCCGAAGCGACCGCTGCGCAGGACAACGCGCTCTGGGCCGCCGAGCATGCGAAGGACCTGCGCGACCCGCGCGGCTTCATCATTCCCGCGAACCAGGCCGATTTCCCGACGGCCATCAAGTTCATCAACGCGCTCCGCGAAACCGGCATCGCCGTCAACCGCGCGACCGCCGACTTCGACGTGAACGGCAAGCACTATCCCGCGGGATCGTACGTCGTCTACACCGCGCAGGCCTTCCGCCCGCACGTGATGGACATGTTCGAACCGCAGGTGCACCCCGACGTCTTTCCGTATCCCGGCTCGCCGCCCACGCCGCCGTACGACAACGCGGGATGGACCTACGCCTTCCAGGCCGGCGTGCAGTTCGACCGCGTGCTCGACGCATTCACCGGTCCGTTCGAGAAAGTCACCGACTGGAACGTGAAGCCGCCGGCCGGCAAGGTGCTCGCCGCCGAGAGCGCGACGGGATATACCACCAGCGCGAAAGTGAACGACGCCTTCATCGCCGTGAACCGTCTGCTCAAGGCCAACGAAGACGTCTATCGCCTCGCCGACGGCACGTTCTACGTGAGATCCAAGCGCACGACGAAAGCCGCGCTCGACAAGATCGGCGCCGACCTCGGGCTCACCTTCAACGGCACGCGCACCGCGCCTCCCGCGAGCGCCACGAAGATGCAGCCCGTGCGCGTCGGCCTCTGGGACACCTACGGCGGCTCGATGCCGAGCGGCTGGACGCGCTTTCTCCTCGAGCAGTGGGAATTCCCGTACGAGCGCGTCTACGCCCCGCAGCTCGACGCCGGAAACCTCAACGCGAAATACGACGTACTCGTCTTCGTCACCGGCGCCATCCCGGGCGACCGCGCGGGGCGCGGCGGCGGTGGCGGCGCCACGACCGACATGAACGACATCCCCGCCGAGTACAAGGATCAACTGGGGCGCATCACCGCGGAGAAGACGATTCCACAACTGCGCGACTTCATGGAGAAGGGCGGCACCGTCATCGCCATCGGCACCTCGGCCGCGAACCTCGCGAGCGCGCTCAAGCTCCCGGTCGAGAACCAGCTCACCGAGAACGGCGCGCCGCTCCCGCGCACCAAGTTCTACGTGCCCGGCTCGGTGCTCACGGCCCGCGTGGACACTCGCGCCTCGGCCGGGGTAGGAATGAACGAACACACGGATTTCTTCTTCGACGACAGCCCCGTGTTCAAGCTCGGCGCCGACGCGGCGGCGAAGGGAGTCAGGCCCATCGCCTGGTTCGACACGAAGACGCCGCTCCACAGCGGCTGGGCGTGGGGCCAGAACTACCTCGAGAACGGCGTCATCGCCGTCGAGGCGAAAGTCGGGAAGGGCGAGGCGTTGTTGTACGGACCCGAGATCCTGCAGCGCGCGCAGCCGCACGGCACGTTCAAGCTCCTCTTCAACGGCATCTACAAGGCGCCCGCGCCTGCGGTGGTGCCCTGAGCACGTTCCCCCCGGCAACGGAGCAGCGCGACGGATGCAGTTCGATGGCCTGACAGGCGCGCCGCGGAGCCGGCGTGAGTTTCTCGCGCTCCTCGGCGCCGGCGCGCTCGTGCAGGCGTGCAAGAAGAGCAGTCTCGACGGCCCCAACCCGCTCGGCTCACCGCGACTGACGGCGCGCCCCGGCACGCCGACGCAGACGGTGGCCGCGGGAACGATCAACATCACCGCCGCCAATCCGAACGACGGCTATCTCGTCGTGCCGCCGAACTACGATCCCGGCAGGAAGTGGCCCCTCGTGCTCGGCCTGCACGGCGCGGGGCAGGGCGCGACGTACACGCTCGGTTCGATGGGGCCCATGGCGACGAGCCGCGGCTTCGTGCTCCTCGCGCCCGGCGCGCGCGGCCTCACGTGGGACGTGATCTCGTACAAGTACAGCTACGACCTCGCCTTCATCGACACGGCGCTCAAGTGGGCGTTCGACCGTTGCAACATCGACCCCGCGCGCGTCTCGGTGCAGGGCTTTTCCGACGGCGCGAGCTACGCCTACGGTCTCGGGCTCGGCAACGGCGATCTCTTCTCGCGCATCGTCGCCAACTCTCCCGGCATGGCGCCCATCGCCGACGCCGACCTGCTCGGAAAGCCGAAAGTGTTCGATTCGCACGGCACGCTCGACACGGTGCTCCCCATCGACGGCGGGAGCCGGCCCATCGTGCGCGACCTCAAGAACATGGGCTACGACGTGACGTACGTGGAATTCGCCGGTGGGCACGAACTTCCCGACGACATCAGGAGCCAGGCCATGGACTGGATGCTCGCATGAGCACATCGCGCAACCTCTTCGCCGCCGCGGCGGCGTGCATCGTCGCGGCCGCGCCCGCGTTCGCTCAGCAGCAGCAGCCACCGACACCGCCGCCCCTCGCCGGCCCGCGCACGCTCGTCGGCCTCGTCACCGACTCCGCCGGAGTCCCGCTCGACAGCGTCGAGATCAGCGTCGCGAAACTGCGGCTGCGCGTGACGTCGAGCGACAGCGGCACGTTCCGCATCGACAAGGTGAAGCCGGGCACCTACAACGTGAGCGCGCGCCGGCTCGGCTATCATCCGCAGACGCAGGAAGTGCTCGTCGCCGACAGCGGAGGCCGCGCCGTGTTCTCGCTCGTGCCGCGCGTCGCCACGCTCGCGCCGGTGGTCTCGACGGCGAAAGCGAGCGGCATCGGCGGCATCGTCGGCGACACGGCGTACCACGCGATCATGGGGGCGAAGATCGACGTGCTCGCCTCCGACCATCATGTGGTGAGCGACTCGCTCGGCGCGTTCTACCTGAACGTGCGCCCCGGCAAGTACGCGCTCCGCGTGTCGCAGCCCGGCTACGCGAGCCAGATGGTGAGCGTGACGGTGCCCGACAACGACGGCCGCAACATCGTCGTCTGGCTCACGCCGTCGAGCCGCGGCGCGTCGGCGCGCGAGGGGAGCAACTATTACGCGCTCGAGTCGCGCCTCATGCGCCGCAGCGCCGCGTACTCGACGATCATGACGCACGAAGACATCGCGAAACTCGGCAAGCCGGAACTGTCGCAGCTCGCGAGCTTCGCCGCGTCGAAGAACATCGACCCCGACTGCGAAGCGATCGTCGACGGCGGGCCCTACTCGGTGCCGGTCTGGTCGCTCAACACCAACGACATCGAGTTCTTCGAGGTGTACGTCGACAAGCCGGCGCGCGGCGGCGTGACGAGCCTCGGCTCGACGACACCATCGTCCATCGGCGGCGGCGGCACGAGCGGGCGAAAGATCACGACGGCGCCGAGTGCGCCGAACCGCGCGCCGCGGACGAGTCCGTCGTCGGGCGGGTGCGGGGCGGCGGTGTATGTCTGGCTGCGGAAATGATCGCGGGCGCCGCTCGTGCGATGCGGCGCCCGCGCGCGTGATTCAGCCGGTGTAGGTGATCGCATAGAACACCACCCCCTGCGGCGACGTCGCGCCGCAGAACCGCCCCACCCCCGGAATATCCATCGCCGGCACGCACACGTCGCCGCCGAGGCTCTTCACGAGCGCCACCGTCTCGTCGACGTTCGTCACGGTGAAATACACGCCCCAGTGCGGCTTGTCGGTGCCCATCTCCGGCGTGAGCGCCATCATCCCCGCGATCGGCACGCCGTCGAGAGAGAACTCGGTGTAGTCGCCGCCGGCCACCTGCGAGACCTTCGCCGTCCAGCCGAACAACTTCGTGTAGAACTCCCGCGCCTTCGCCACGTCGGTCGTGAGCGTCTCGAACCAACTCGGCGCGCCGTGCGCGCGGCTGTCGCAGTCCGTGCCCTGCGCCGTCACCGGCTCGAAGAGATCGAAGCGCCCGCCGTTGCAGTCGCCGCCGAGCGCCATCTTCATGTTGGCGCCGATCGGCCACGGATCCGAGAACTGGCCGCCGAGCGAGTTGCCGAACGCGCAGGTGGCCGCGGCGTCGGCGGTCTTGATCATCACGCCGATGTAGCTTGGGCCCCCGTTCGGCGTGCGCGGACTCACGACGTCGAAGAGCCCGCCGACGTCGTGCCCGCCCACGACGATCTTGTGCCCCATGCCGGGGATCTCGGCGTACGTCCAGCCCAGGACCTTCGCGAAGAAGTCGCGCGCCTTGTCGGGCTCGGTGGTCACCATGTTGATCCAGCAGAAATCGCCGGGTTTGCGTGCGGTGTGCGTCATCGTTGTGCTCCGTTAGACCAGCGTGGCCAGGTACGCCTCGAGGCGCGCCATGCTCGTGCCCATGCCCGATTCCATGCCCGTGCCCATCGCCTTGTCGCGCGCATCCCGCGACGGGAAGCTCATGGTGTGCGTCATCAGGGTCCTGCCGTTCTCCTCGCGCAACTCGACGGTGTTCACCGTCTCGGGCCACGGGCCGCCCCAGCTCTCCGTCGTCACGAGGCGCGACGGCGGCGTGATCTCCCGGTAGACGCCGTGCATCTCCATCTCGGTGCCGTCCTTGCGGCGCCAGACGAAATGCCAGGTGCCGCCCACGCGCAGGTCGACTTCGCAGACGGGCATCGTCCAGCCGTCGGGGCCGAGCATCCAATTGGGAATGTGCTTCGGGTCGCTCCACGCGGCAAAGACCACGGCGCGCGGCGCGTTGAAGGTGCGAGTCGCGACGATCGTGAGGTCCGTCGGCGTGCTGAATTTCGTGGTGGCCTGGTCATTCGGCGTCATCGCTGGTCTCCTGGCGCTGCATGGTTTCGAGGTAGTCGTCGAGCTTCGAGTAGCTGGCATCCCAGAACTTGCGGTATTTCTCCGCCCACTCCGCGACATCCTTGAGCGGCGCGGCCTTGAGCCGGCGCGGGCGCCACTGCGCCTTCTTGTCGCGCGCGATGAGGCCGGCGCGCTCGAGCACGCGGAGGTGTTTGGAGACGGCGGGGCCGCTCATGTCGAACGGCGCCGCGATCTCCTTGACGCTGGCCGAGCCGTCGGCGAGGCGCGCGAGGATGGCGCGCCGGGTCGGGTCGGCGAGGGCGGCGAAGGTCTGGCTGAGGGTGTCTGAGGCGATCATATATAACCGTAAGGTTAGCGAACCTGGTGGTTATATAATACCCTTCGGCGGCGCTGTCAAGCACTATCCGGACAGCTGGTTTGCGTGGCGGTGCGGCGGGTGCAACCATATGTATGCGTTCGAGCCGATGCCTGCCCAGAGAACCCCGGAGTAAGCCATGCCGGACGACCTTCTTCCCGTCGCTGTCGCGATCGCCGCGGTGGTTGGCTTTTGTGTGGCGGTGCACCGGTTCGTCCGGCGGCAGCGGCGGTTGGGCAAGTGGAACGAGAGCGGGCCGATCCATCCAACGCCGCCTCCGCCTGACTGGGGCGGCGCGAGGCTCCCTGCCTCACTCATCAAGCCGCCCTCGATTGAGCACGAATAGCTCCGGTCGCCCCGCGCGACTGACCTCCCGCGCGCGACGCCCCGAATGACCGCGTTCGTCACCAAGCAGACCTTCCTCGAAGGCCGCGCCTGCCTCACGCGCGGCTGGTATGCGCATCACGCCAGCGGCGACGCGCCGGGGCACGGGATGCAGTGGCGCTTCTGGGTGGGCGCCGACGTCGCGCGCCGCGTGCGCGACTGGCTCGGCGATGGCCGCGAGCTGCGCCGCACGCCGATCGAGGCCGCCGCGGAAGAGACGCGCGCCGCGACCGACGCCGCCACCGACGCGCTCCTCTACGAGACGACGTTCACCTGGAACGGACTCGTCGCGCGCGCCGACGCGTTGCGCCGCGCCGCCGGCGCGTGGGACCTGATCGAGATCAAGTCGGGCAAGTCGAAAGACGATGAAGTCAGTGAGGAGTACCTCGACGACATCGCCTACACGTGGTGCGTGGCCCAGGGCGCGGGGCTCGCGCTCGGGCGCGCGACGCTCATCCTCATCAACCGCGACTACCGGCTCAACGGCACGGCCGACATGTTCGCGCTCGTCGACGTGACCGACGAGGCGCGGTCGCGCGCGGCGACGTTCGCGGCGATGGCGCCGCCGATCGTCGCGGCGGCCGCGAACGACACGCGCCCCGAGCCGGTGCTCAACTTCGCCTGCCGCAATTGCGAGTGGTTCGCCTCCGACTGCGTGGGCAAGGACATCCCCGACCCGCTCTTCGTGCTGCCGCGGCTCTCCAAGCCGAAGTTCGAGCAGTTGAAGGGGTACGAGCGCATCACGCGGCTTCCCGCGACGGCCGAACTCACCGAGAACCAGCAGCGCATCGCCGACGTGATCCGTTCGGGCGCGCCGTCGCTCGACCCGATCGCGTTGCGCGTGCTCGACGACGTGCGCTGGCCGGTGCGCTACCTCGACTTCGAGGCGGTGATGCCGCACCTCCCGTGGTTCGACGAGACGGCGCCGTACGAGGTGCTCCCGTTCCAGTACTCGGTGCACACGATCGCGTCGCCGGGCGCGGCGCCCTCGCACGCCGCGTATCTTGCGGCGCACGAGGGCGACTGGCGTCGCGATCTCGCCGAGCGGCTGCTCGAGGATCTGGGGGCGAGCGGATCGATCGTGGTGTACTCGTCGTACGAGCAGCAGCGGGTGAAGGCGCTCGCCGAGTCGTTCCCGGACCTGCGGGAGCCGTTGCTGGCGCTGCTGCCGCGGCTGTTCGACCTCGAGGTGGTGTTCAAGAAAGGCTATTGCCATCCCGGGTTCGCCGGGCGCACGTCGATCAAGAAAGTGCTCCCCGTGATGGTGCCCGCGCTCTCGTATGCGGGCCTGCCCGTGAACAATGGCGACGACGCCTTGGGGCTGTTCGCATTGATGCGCGTCGGCGCGATCGACGACGCGCAGGTGCCCGGCCTTCGCGAGCAGTTGCTCGAGTACTGCCACCTCGACACGCTCGCGATGCTGCGGCTGCACGAGGAAGTCGGGCGCGTACGCGGCGCCTGAGCCTTTCCCTCCCCCGCAGAGGCACCTATGTCGCACGACGCGCTCCGCACCACGGACGCCTTTCTCTCGCTCACCGTGAACGACATGGCGGCGAGCCTGCGCTTTTACGTGGACGGCTTCGGCTTCGAGGTGATCGACAAGAGCGAAGTCGACGGCGTGCTCCGCTTCGCGATGCTCAAGGCGGGAGGCGCGAGCCTCGGCATCGGGCAGGACGATTTCGCGAAAGGGCGCGACCGCGCGAAGGGCGTCGGCACGCGGCTCTGGCTGCAGACCGACCAGGACCTCGTCGCGCTGGCGAACCGCGCGAAGGCGGCCGGGGTGACGCTCGACAGCGACCCCGCGCCGCTTCCGTGGGGGCCGATGGCCTTCGCGGTGACGGACCCGAGCGGTTTCCTCATCACGATCAGCGCCGCGGGCTGAGCGCGGCCCGCCGCCGGCGGCGCTAGATTCGTGGTGCCCGATAGACTCTCCAAGGAGCGTTCCTTCATGCTGAAGCGCGTGTTCTCGTTCGCAACGTCCGCGCGGGGGCTCGTCGCCTTCGCCTGCCTTCTTTCGGTGAGCGCCGCGACGCCGATCAAGCCCGATCTCCTCTCGGGGCTCATCTGGCGCAACGTCGGCCCGTTCCGCGGCGGCCGCATCTCCGCGGTGAGCGGCGCGATCGGCGAGCCCGGCACGTACTACGCCGGCATGCCGGCCGCCGGCGTCTGGAAGACGACGAGCGCGGGCCAGGTGTGGTACCCGGTGTTCGATTCGATCAAGGACGTCTCGTCGATCGGCTCGGTGGAAGTCGCGCCGTCGAACGTGAACGTCGTGTACGTCGGCACGGGCGACCAGGTGACGGGCGGCGTGATCAACGAGGGGAACGGCATCTACAAGTCGACGGACGCCGGCAAGACGTGGAAGCACATCGGGCTCACCGCGTCGAAGCAGGTGCCGTCGATCGTCGTCGATCCGCGCAACGCCGACGTGGTGCTCGTCGCCGCGCAGGGCGACGTGCACGCGAAGAGCGACACGCGCGGCGTCTACCGCAGCACCGACGGCGGCGCGAACTGGACGAAGACGCTGTTCGTGGCCGACTCGATCGGCATCCAGAAACTGGCGATCGCGTACGACAAGCCGGACGTCGTGTATGCGACGAGCGTCGCGCACTACACGCCCGCGCCGCCGATGAGCGGCATCGCGCCCGCGCCGGCGCCCGGCCAGGGCGGGCGCGGCGGTGGCGGCGGCGCGCAGGGGCCGAGCGCGACGCGCATCTACAAGTCGCTCGACGGCGGCGCGACGTGGAATGAACTCAACGGGAGCGGGCTCCCGCGGCTCAACGGGCGCACGTCGATCGCCGTCGCGAACGGCACCGACGCGCGGCGCGTGTATCTCGTGACGAACAACGGTCTGTATCGCTCCGACGACGGCGGCACCTCGTGGAAGACGATGGCCGCGAACGACACGCGCATCCGCAACGGGCAGGGGGGCTACAACAGCGGCGTCTTCGTGGACTCGAAGAACCCCGACGCGGTGTTCGTGCTGAGCACGGCGACGTACAAGTCCACCGACGGCGGCGCGACCTTCACCGGCTTGCGCGGCGCGCCGGGCGGCGACGACGCGCAGGCGCACTGGATCGACCCCACCAATCCCAACCGCATCATCCTCGGCTACGACCAGGGCGCGATCGTCACGCTCGACGGCGGCCACACGTGGAGTTCGTGGTACAACCAGAGCACGGAGCAGGTGTACCACATCGCCACCGATAATTCGTATCCGTACTGGATCTACGCCACGCAGCAGGACGCCGGCGCCATCCGCACGCGCAGTCGCGGCAACCTCGGCGCCATCACGCCGCTCGACTGGAGCCCCGTGAACGGCTGGGAGTGGGGGACGATCGTGCCCGACCCGCTCAACCCGAGTATCGTCTACTCGAGCGGCAACGGCATCAACAAGATCAGCTTCCCGAGCGAGCAGTGGATCAGCGTGAGCCCGCAAGCGAACCCCGACGTGCGCTATCGCACGACGAGTTCGCAGCCGCTCATCTGGGCGCCGTGGAACCAGCACCAGTTGCTCGTGGGCATGCAGTACGTGATGAGCACCATCGACGGCGGCAAGCATTGGACGAAGCTCGGCGGCGACCTCGGCTTTCCGAAGGGCGTGACGCCGCCGCCCGACACGGCGGCGCCGGTGCCCGGCGCGTATCCGGCGGGCGCGATCGAATCGATCGTCGCGTCGTCGGTGGGGGGCCATGTGATCTGGGCCGGCCTCAACAACGGCCTCATCAAGGTGACGAAGGACGAGGGGAAGACGTGGGACGATGCGACGATCCCCAACCTGCCCTACGCCGCACGCGCCCTCATCGAGGGGATCGACGTGTCGCCGATGCAGGCGGGCGTGGCGTACGCCGCGGTGAACCTGCTGCGCACGGGCGATTACGCGCCGTACCTCTACCGCACGCGCGACTTCGGCAAGACGTGGACGAAGATCGTGAACGGCCTGCGCACGAACGAGCCCAGTGGAAGCACGGTGCGCGCGGTGAAGGCCGACCCCAAGCGTCCCGGGCTGCTGTATGCCGGCACCGAGACGGGCGTGTACGTCTCGTTCGACGACGGCGACAACTGGCAGTCGCTGCAGCAGAACCTGCCGAACACGTCGTACCGTTCGTTCGCGTTCCACGGGAACGACATCATCGTCGGCACGTACGGTCGCGGCATCTACGTGCTCGACGGCGGCGCGGTGCTGCGGCAGATGACGTCGGTCGTCGAGAACGAGGCGGTGCATCTCTTCAAGCCCGACGTGACGATCCGCACGCGGCGCAACGTCGGCTACAACACGCCGTTCCCGCAGGAAGTGACGCACGCGCTCAACCCGCCCGACGGCATGCTCGTGTACTACGCGCTCGGCGCGAAGCCGAGCAGCGAGATCACGATGGACGTGCTC
>Ga0265314_10006735_pt1 | contig 10088 bp, 9 predicted proteins | sample 4126metaG_FD_203106 | JGI IMG/M metagenome (GOLD analysis project Ga0265314, IMG submission 203106) | Rhizosphere microbial communities from Carex aquatilis grown in University of Washington, Seatle, WA, United States - 4-1-26 metaG | ecosystem: Host-associated > Plants > Roots > Rhizosphere >... | reverse complement strand
GCGAAGCCCCTCACATGTTCAAGCGCAACGGCGTCTATTACTACGGGGTTTCCGAAACCAACGGGATTCAGCCATCGCCCACCCGGTACTATACCGCAACCAACTTGACTGGCCCTTGGTCCGCCGAAACGATGGTCACGACGACTGGATCGACCACGACGTACGAAACGCAGTGCGATTTCGTCTTCCCGTTTACGGGGCCGCAAGGGACCGTCTACATGCTCGACGCCGATCGTTGGATTCCAACGGGAGGATTTCAGGGCGACTACCTGTGGTTGCCTTTCCAATTCGGCACGGCTCTTGTGCCGACGATGACCTACTACCAGGATTGGGATCTGAATGCGGCCGCCGGCACGTGGAGGGCTTTCGATCGCACAACGCGGGACCTGGCACTAGGCAAGAAGGCAACCGCCTCCTCGGAAAGCGGCACGAACGTCGCCACGAACGTAACGACAGCCACGACCTACCAGACCTACACCAATTACCGCTGGGAAAGCGCCGCCTCGGACCCACAGTGGATCATGGTGGACTTGGGTTCGGCCATGGAAATCGACCGTGTCATTCTCAAGTGGTACACGGACTACGGCAAGTCATTCAAGATTCAAACGTCGACCGATTCCACAACATGGACGGACGTCTACAGCACCACCACTGGAGCTTCCTATTCCGTCACCGACGTGAGCTTCGCCAAGACCACTGCGCGCTATGTGCGAATGAGCGGGACGCAAAGGGGCAATCAGAACGGGTACTCGCTGTTTGCTTTCATGGTTCTGAACGACCCATAGGGCCTTCGGGCTAAAACACTGGCGCCGTGGCGAGCAGGGCGACCTCATCGGAAGCAAGCGCCCGATTGTAGAGCGCCACTTCGTCGATCCTGCCTGGGAAACGTTCGGTAACCGCCCCTGCGTTGCCGTTGCCGCCCACGATGACCGGCGTGGTGTCCATGGGGAAGGTTCCCGAGATCGACACCGACCCGGCCTCCACGCCGTTCACGTACAAGGTCGCCAAGCTACCGTCGTAAGTTCCCGCCAGGTGGGTCCAGACCTTCTGTGCGACCTGGTGGGACGTCGTCGGGCGGGCGGCCGGTATGCTAGCCGACATTCCGATGAACAAGGTCGGGTTTCCGGGTTGCTGAAGGGACAGGTGGTAATACTGCTCGTTGGTGGTCCCGATTTGTCGCGAAATCGCCGTTCCATACTGGTTGGCCGCCGTGATGACCCCGTCGAAGTACACCCATGCAGAGAGCGTCACCTGGTCGGTGATTCCATTGATGCTGGGGGAATCCAGGATCTGCGCGTAGCCGGTGCCGCCCATGTCCAGCGCTCCGCCTAGACGCCCGGTCACCCAGGCCAGGGTCGGATCCAAGCCTTCCAGCGTGGCGTGGTTGCTATTGCCAGACGAATCGCGCGCTGTCGTATCGCCGACGCTATCGTCGAGATGCCAAAGGCCTACCAGTCCACGGCGCAAGGACGTGAGGGTGTCCGCGTCCGTGGCACCTTTGGGACAGATGCCGGTGCCGGCGTCCGAGCACAGGTCTACCAGCACCAAGGTCCGTGGCGAGCAAGCCGTCAGCGCCACGGCCGCCGATAGCAGCAACGGCATCTTTTGACTAGAAGCTGACATGTAGCCCAACATTGGCCAGGAGTCCGGGGCGAGAAAGGGGTTTGGTGTCGGTGTCGGCGATGCGAATGATTAGGGGCGGGAGGGTCGCGATTCCGTCTAGCTCGCCGGCCAACCACAGTTGGCCGCCCAGTCGAAACGTGGCGCCAATTCCAACCACGCCCAGCGCCGACCACGCACTACCCGAGCGCGCAACCGTTCGCGTGGGATCGGTAGTCGCGCCTTCGCCGACGAGACGCACGACGCCGGCCTCGAGAACAACGAACGACTGAACTCGTGCTTGCCGCAGGAAGCTCCACGTCGGTCCCAGTGAGACGAGCTGGCGATGCACTGCCGCGGTTCCGTATTTTCCGTCCAGGGTCAGAGCCGGGCCCAAACCACTGACCTCGGCCTTGATGCCGAGTCCGCGCGGCCACGTCACTCTGGCCGTGAACGATCCCATCCACTCGGGCGACGGAAGCCCGAAGTCCTGCTCTGCCGTGATCCCCAGGCCCACGCTGAACTGCGCTCTCTGCGGTGGAACGGCCACGGCCTTTTCTTTCGGCGGGGCCGTCACAACATTCTCGGGCGGCGTGGGCCAAAGCCCAGCCAGACTGACACGGATGAGTTCGATGGCGTTCAAGGCCAACACGGCGGCATCCTGACTAACGTCATCGCCCTGCATCTCCATGCGCACGATGTTCATTCGCCGGCCGATGCGATCCGAGACCCAGATGGCAATCGTGCGGCCCTGGGGATCACCGATGTGAGAGATGGCGAACACAGCGACCGCGTGCGACTCGGGAGCTACGCTTTCGACCTGCGTGGTGGGATCCTGAAGTGGGTCGAGGGTGACAAACGCGGTTTGGAAATCGGCGGCGTTCAGCTCCCCGGTGACGCGGGCCAGGGCGGTACGGGTCAATTCATCGACATCGGTCGGCCGCAAAACGATGACAAGCCCGCGCGGCGGTTGGGCACCGGGCGGCGTCTCGGAATGAACCGCATCGCTATGGGTACCGTCATCCGCGAGCGCCAGAATCGAGATCAGGACCGGGGCGACCGAGAGCACGAACAGCCCACGCCCTATCCGGGGCGCACGACGAGGGAAGGGTTTCGATGGGGATGGTGGGTACCTGGAACTGGCGCGTGACACGAACCTCAAACATAGCGCAATACGTGTCTGAATCCGACAAGGCGCTACTGACCAGACTCGACGATGTGTTGAGCCTTGGCGGCGTAGGGGCCGGCAGGAAACTTAGCTAGGTACGAGGCTGCGGCTGCGCGGGCAGCGGCCCGGTCCTGCAGAGAATCGAACAGCACCAATCGGCGGCCCAGGGCTTGCCCTCCGTAGTTGCCGGCAGGGTCTTCCGCGAGGTAGCGCCCGTACCAGTCGAGCGCGCTTGTCTGTGCGGCGCGGTCAGTGCGGGATTCGTCCAGTGTGCCTAGGAAGAATGCGGCCTCTCGTCCCGCCAAGGTTCGCGGAAAACGCTCGCGCTCGGCTAGCAGCGCTCGCCGCGCGAGATCGTTTTTGCGATTGTAGCGGGCGGCGTCGGCAAGTGCAGCAAGGTCGGCACTGGTCGCGCCGGCAAGAACATCGCCGATGCCTCGCTGCTCGGCATCGTCCAAGATGCGCTGAAACTCGCCTCGGGCCAGAGATTGCGGCCAGGACAACGACGGTGCGGGGGACGACGATCGCGGCGTGGCGGACGAGCGCGGCGCGCGTGACGATGAGGGTGAGCCTGATGATCCTATAGCGGGACGCTCGGAAGGAGGCCCGGAGACCGGCGAGGATACCCGTCCGAGATCCACCGTGGGTGCCTGCGCGGTGCCGCCAACCAGAGGGGAAGGAGATATCGTCGCGGGCGACATGGCATCGAGCACGATTTGTCCGTTCGCCGCACTGGCCAATAGATGTTGGCCGGCGACAACGGCGAGCCCCTGGCCCGTGTTGGGCCCCGAAACCTGGACGCTGCCTTGGCGAAGCCAGATTTCCAGAGCGCGCGCGTCTGGCGCCCAGCTCATTTCGAAGGTCGTTCCCGTCACCTGAACTTGGTAAGGCCCGGCAGCAATGGACCAGCGCGCTTGGGGTAGATGGACGACTCGCGCGGTCAGTCGGCCATATTCTAGCTGGAGGCTCGCCCCTCGCGCCTCGATGGCGGTGACGCTTGCGCGCGCTTGCGCGGCCACCGTGACTCGTGAGCCATCGGAAAACTCGATACGTCCGGCTGAAGCGAGATCCCGCGTGCCTTGCAGCACACCGGCTTCGTCGACGATGCGGAAACCAAGGCTCGGAGCCGTCTTATGGTTCCACATCAAAGCTATCGGCAGCACGGCAGCCGTCGCCACGCCGAGACCAAACGCCACGGCCAGAAGCCGTCGCGAGCGTGGTCGAGCCAACACCGCCGACTCCAATCGCGTTCGCCCGGCTTCCTCGCGGGCGGTCAGATCCTCGGTAAACGCGGCCCGGGCCAGCTCGCAAAGGTGGCGAAGCACGTGGTCTGCGTCGTTGGGATCTTGGCGCTTGTTCATGGGGATTCCTCGTAGATTCCCGACAAGTAGGAAGCGAGTCCTGGATCTTTGGCGACGTGGTGGTCGAAACGCGAACGTGCGCGGACGAGCCGTCGTTTGGCCGTGGCCAGAGACAATCCGAGAGCCGTGGCCACCTCGGTCAATTCCATGCCTTCGATGAAACGCAGAACGAAAGCGAGTCTCTCCTCGGATCCAAGCCGGTCGAGAATGCCGTAGAGCCGACTGACCGCCTGGCGGGCCTCCGGATTGGGATGGACCACGCGCGGATCGACACCGATATCTTCCTTCGTGCCGAGACTCATGCAGCGCCTGACCCAGCGTCGCCGCAACTCGTGGCGCAAGACGTGTGTCGTGATGGCGATCAAAAACGAGGGCAGCGCCTTCGGTTCGCGCAACGTCGGCAGTCTGCGAAACAGACTCAGGAAAACCTCCTGCGCCAGATCCTCGACTTCATCTTGCTGGCCCAGCGCGCGGCGCAGGATGCGATGGACCAGGCGCGCATGGCGATCCCACAGGGCTCCGGGCGCGCGGGGATCCCCGGCCAGGATGGCGCGCACCAGTCCCGCGTCGTCGATCGCGGAGAGATTGGCTGCCGGCAGCGTCAGGATCTTGGCGCCTTCACTGACGTGGGAGTCGGTTTCGCCGCGCATGTCTTGTGGCAAGAGAGGTGCCTGTTTCAGCGGGGCACGGCTCAACAAAGAGGGAGCTGGGGTCCCGTCGCCTTATTGTAGCCACAATTCCATGGAGCGGTGTCGCTAGTTTCCCTTAATCACCGTGCCGTGGCTGATGTTGTTGCCGACCACGGGCAGCGTCTGCGCTGTTGTCCAGGTCTTGAACATGTCGGTGCTGTCACTGGATTTCTCGTGCCCGCCTCCACCGGCATCGCAGTAGAGGCGCCACGTTCCGGTGCCGAGATCGATGACCGCCGGCGCTTCTTTGCAGCCCGGCCAATAGCTTGTGGGGTCGAATGTCCAGGGACCATCCAGGTTGACGGCGGTCCCGTGCTGGACGAATGTGCCCTTCGAGAACGAGTGGTAGGTGGTGCCGACTTTGACGACGAAGGTGTCGATGACCCCGGGGCCCATCCCAATCCACGTTCCGGCGCCCCACTTGGTCAGGGTGTTGTCCGTAGGCTCGTACCGATAGGTCTTGCCGTCGAGGGTCACGAGGACGTGGATCGTCCCGTCGCTGTCCTTGAACCATTCGGGCGCCCATACGTTCTTGGTGCCGGCGACGCCGCAGGGCACCTGCGTGAGAGTGGTCCAGTCTTTGAGGTTTGCGCTGGAAGCGATGGCAAAACTTGTCTGAGGACCGCAGCAACCGGCGTCCGGAGGCGTCGTGAAGGCCACGTAGAACTTGCCGTCTGTGTGCTTCATGATGCTGGGATCGCGCAGGTAGCCGCTTGGTCCAACGTACTTGGTGTCGTAGAGCAGGGTGAAGTTCAGCGCGTCGGTGGACGTGTAGATGATCAAGTCCGAACTCGGAGCGGAGTCATTGAAGCATGAGAAAATGTAGGGGTAGCTAGGGCCAGTGCTGGTTCCACCGCCAGTTCCGCTCAAGGTTCCACCCGTTCCGGGCTGCCCGCCGGCGCCTCCGCCGTCCTTGCCGCCCGCTGTGCCGCCAGTCCCCGCCTGGCCCGCGACGCCCCCCGAGCTTATGGCACCGCCCGAACTTGTGGCACCACCCGCGCGACTTTCGCCACCAGAGCCAAGCACGCCGCCGGACCTGACTGTGCCACCCGAACCGGTTGCGCCCCCAGAACCGACTACGCCACCCGAGCTGGTCGCACCGCCAGCACCGAGAACGCCACCCGAGCCGGTCGCTCCGCCAGCACCGAGTGCGCCGCCCGAGCCCGTCGCACCGCCGGAGATAGCGCTCCCGCCCAAAAGTGCGGTTCCGCCAAGAGCAGGAGAAGTGCCACCCGTTGAACTTAGGCCACCCGCCGAAGGCGTCCCGCCGGACACCAAGACACCGCCCGTGGCGACGCTGCCGCCCGAATTGACTGTGCCGCCTTGGGAGGTGTTGCCGCCGGTCGCAACCCCGCCGGTCGAGTTCGACGAGCAGCTACAGACCACCGTGGCGCTCGCCAAAGCCACCACAGGCGCTAGCCATCGTGCCACCGTCAGGTACGGGCTACGTCCCGGGTACCAATTCATAATAGATGCTCCCATGCAAGAGTACGTTCCGTCGAGTCGACTTCCCGGCTCAGAAAACCTCCTTGTCGGCATGCCCGGCCGATCGGTGAGCCATACGGCCGGCTGGCGGAACCTATTGGTAGGACAGGCATCTTCAATAAAACGCTTCCCCGTCTTTGTCAGCCAAGGCGGGAATCAATTTGGGGGATCCCATGGAACCGCTTCGAAGGACAAGAATTCTCTCTCTCTCTACTCTGGTGGGCGCGTTGATGGCGGCTAGCTGTAGCAGTACAAGTGCACCCGCTGTTCAAGCCGATGCCAGCGTTCAAACCGGTGGAGCCGGCATTTCCAACGCTGGGGGCAACGCTGGGGGCAACGTTGGGGGATCAACGGCGAGTGGAGGAGCGATGAGCACGGGAGGAAGCAGTGCTGGGGGAAGCGTAAGCGCGGGCGGTTCTGCAGCGACTGGCGGCTCGGTGGCGGAAGGTGGCTCGCTTGCCAGTGGCGGAAAGAGCATGGCCACGGGCGCGGGTGGCACCGTCGCAAGCGGAGGCTTGGCGACCGGTGGAATGCGGAGCACCGGCGGCGAAACAGCCGCAGGCGGTTCGCTTGCGACCGGTGGCGAGATCGCAACAGGGGGGATCACCAGCACGAGCGGTACCAAGGCCACGGGTGGAACGGTTCTAACCGGCGGGGCGACTACTGGAGTTGCAAGTGGCGGTCAGGTTGGTTCGGGCGGCACCACCGGTTCGGGTGGAACTTCCGGTACGGGCGGAAAGACCGGTGCGGGCGGCACGACAGCGTCCGGCAGTGGGGTTTGCGATATCTTCGCAGCCGGGAATACTCCCTGTGTTGCAGCCCATAGTACGGTGCGGGCTCTTTTGGGCGCGTACAGCGGCAACCTTTACCAGGTCACACGCGCCTCGGACAAAACGACGAAGGACATCGGAGTGCTGAGCCCGGGCGGAGTCGCCGACTCGGCTCCGCAGGACACGTTCTGCATGGGCACGACGTGCACCATCACCATCATCTACGACCAGTCCGGCAAGAATAACCACCTCACGCAGGCGCCCATCGGTCAGAGGAATACGACGGCTCCCAAAGAGTCCGATGCGACGGCCCTGCCGTTTACGATCTCCGGTCACAAGGTCTACGGCGTCCACATCCCTGTTGGATACGGCTACCGAATCGACAAGACCACCGGCGTCGCGACCGGCGACCAGCCCGAGACCGAATACATGGTGACAAGCGGCACCTTCTTCAACGCCAGTTGCTGCTTCGACTACGGAAACGCCGAGACGAGCAATCATGACGATGGCGCGGGCACCATGGAGGCCGTCTATTTTGGCAACTGGACCTCTCAAGGGAAAGGCGGCGGCGCCGGTCCCTGGGTCATGGCGGACATGGAAAACGGCGTCTACGCGCAAGCGAGCTTTGCCGCGAACGCCGCGGATACTTCGCAAACATCCCCGTATGTCACTGCCATGGTGATAGGGAGATCCGGATCGTTTGCGCTCATGGGTGGCAACGCGCAAACGGCAACCCTCACGAGCTTTTACGACGGCGTACGTCCCAATGGCTACAATCCCATGAAAAAGCAGGGCGCCATCGTTCTCGGCACCGGCGGCGACGGCACCGACACTGCCCAGGGGAACTTCTATGAAGGCGTCATGACCTCGGGCGCGGCGTCCACCGCAACGGCCCAGGCCGTCCAAGCCAACATCGCCGCAGCTGGGTACGGCAAATGACGTGCGCGGGAACGCGATCCCGGTGCGAGAACTGGCGTCAAGCCGCCCAAGGCTGGCGAAGACCGCAGCCGATTTCGGTCTAGTTGCGGAGCGCGAAGTAGAAGATGAATTCTCGGCCGTCGGCGCCGCTGCCGTTGCCGATTAGATTGGTGAACTTGAATTCGGCGCCCATGTCGACGCCGTGCTGAAGCAGGTAGTTGATGCCGACGCCGAGGGGCGAGGACCAGGTGTTGCCGAAATCGTGGGCATCTCCGAAAAAGCCGCTTTCGAGAAAGAGAGCCATGGGCGAAGAAAGCTGGAAGGCGAATTCGACCGGGATGTTGATGGAGTCCCCATTCCCGTCGCGGTGGTTGAGGCCGATGCCGACGTACGGCCAAGCCGCGATGGAGAACGGAGCATGGACAAACTTGAAAGCCATGCCCGCGTCGAGCCGGACCAGAGCCGGACTTGAAAACGAGGTGACCTCGAACGCGCCAAGCAGGGAGAGCTCTATGCCCCGCTCGCGCATGACCGAGTAGAGCATGCCGAGGGCCAGGTCGTTGTAGACGCGGTCGCAGCCTTTGGCATGGCCGCTGACGCAGAGACCGTGGACTGGGTGGAAGATGCGTAGTTCGAGGTCGCTGGTGAGCCCGAGGCGGAGCTCGAAGGGAATGAACACCGGGCTGGCGACCGAACCTTTCGACAGGTTGATGATCACCGGCACCTTCAACTGGACCATGCCGGTGGGCAGCTGCAGCGGCCGCAAGGCGTACGCGTCGGGGTAGCCGCCACCTTGCGCGTGGGCCGTGCTGGTGAAGACGAGTGCCGCGAGGGCAAGTGCTAGGGCGAACTTCCGCATGGCCGCGATCCTACGCAAAAAGAAAAACCCGGCCACCCCAAAGGGCGCCGGGTTTTTTGTTTCTGTGGTGATGGCTCGGACTAGAACTTCATGCCAGCACCGACCGCGATGCGCAGGTAGCTGAGGTTCGCCTTGATGCTATCGACCTTCTGGAGACCGTATTGATAGCCAACCCCGAGATTGACGAACACCTGGTCCGTGACGTCCATTATGCCGCCCACGCCACCGGCGATCACGAAGCCCTTGGCTTTGTCTCCCGAGGGGGGAGCGACGATCGAGTAGCCAGGAAGTAGCTCGGCGTACACGCCGATCTTGGGTGCCACGGTGTAGGTGTAGGCCACGCGGGCCAACAGATCATACGCCTTGGAGGCGTCGGTCGTGGCGTCCTTGCCCTTCACGTTGAGCAGAAGCTGGGGAGCCACGCCCACGGTCAAGCCAGGGATGACCAGGTAGTCGAAGTGCAGACCAACCCCGTAGGCCATCTTCATGTCGGCGGTCGTGTCCGAGCCACCGAAGTCGGTCTTCGTCTTGCCGATGAGCATCGGCAACAGATTGAGGCCGAGCTGCATCTTGCTGTCCGAAGCGGCGGGCGCGGCGGCCGGGGCGGCAACAGTCTCGGGTGCGGGGGCTGGGGCCGCAGCGGGATCGCCAGCTGGGGCCGGAGCCGGGGCTTCGTCCTGGGCGCGGGCGGATCCAGCCAATGCAAACAACGCCAAACCAAGGATCATACTTACTTTACGCATCTGTCCTCCTTCATGAAGTTCGATATCGGAACCCTCAGGGATGCAGATTGTATCCGAGAGGTTACCTTCGGGTAAAAAAAATGACGGTTTGTCCCCAAGGCCGGTCATGGTCTCCCGGCCAGCCCCGTGCTATCCATCCGAGACAGCTGCCGAGACAGCTGCCGAGACAGCCGCCGAAATCACCTGCCCAGACACCTGCCCGCGAGACCTTCATGAAATACGCCGTGATTCTTATCGATGGGATGGCCGACTACCCGCTGGACGAACTTGGCGGGAAGACCCCGATCGAAGCCGCCAACACGCCCGTGCTCGACGGGCTGGCGCAAAAAGCACAGTTCGGCACCTTCGTGACCCTGCCGTCGGCATTTCCCACCTCGTCGGACGTGGCCAACATGTCCGTGCTGGGCTGGGATCTGGCCTCGTCGTACACCGGCCGCGGCGCCATCGAGAGCTACGGTTTGGGCGTGCCGCTCGACGAGCAAACGGTCGCCTTCCG
>Ga0265314_10006734_pt1 | contig 10089 bp, 7 predicted proteins | sample 4126metaG_FD_203106 | JGI IMG/M metagenome (GOLD analysis project Ga0265314, IMG submission 203106) | Rhizosphere microbial communities from Carex aquatilis grown in University of Washington, Seatle, WA, United States - 4-1-26 metaG | ecosystem: Host-associated > Plants > Roots > Rhizosphere >... | reverse complement strand
GTCGGGGGTGGGGGTGCCACAACGGCAGCAGTGCTTGGAGACCCCCACCCCTAACCCCTCCCCGCAAGGGGGAGAGGAACAGGAGGCGCCCGGGAATGACGATGTAACTAATTCTTCGGCGCGTAGAGCAGCGGCACGGCGGAATCCACCATCACCTCGATCAGGCTGGTGCCGTAATGCGCGAGGCCCCGCTGCAGAGCCGGGACCAGTTCGGCCGAACGGCTGACGCGGACGGCGTCGCAGCCAAGACCTTGCGCGATGCTGACGAAATCGATGCCGGGCAGATCGAGGCCGGGGACTTTGCGCACCTGCATCACCTGGCTGAACGAGCGCATCGCGCCGTAGCCCGTGTTGTTCACCACCACGACGGTCAGCGGCAGCTTGCGTTGCGCCGCGGTCCACAACGCCTGGATCGAATACATCGCCGAGCCGTCGCCGATCAGGCAGACGGTCCGGATGCCGGGCCGGCCGAGCGCGATGCCGACCGCGGCGGGCAGCGCGTAGCCAAGGCCGCCGCTCGACATCGTATAAAAACTGTCCTGGCCGCGCATCGGCATGAATTTGTGCATCAGCGGCCGATGCGACGGCGCCTCTTCCACCAGGGCTGCGTCATCGGGCATCGCGACCGACAGCGCGTGCAGCAGATATTCCGCCGGAATCGGATCGGCGCCTGGCGGCGCCGGCGGCAGCACGCGGCCCTTTGGCGCCGCGCGTTTTGTCTCCGGCAGCGATTGCTCGAGCATCGTTAGCGCCTGCTTGATCGTGGCGATGATGCTGGTGCCCTGCGGCGTGACGGCGGCAGCGGTCGGATCGTCGGTGATCTGGAACAGCGTGGTCGCGCCGTCGAAGATCGAGGCATGGCCCTCGACGTGAAAGGTGAAGACCGGCGCGCCGATCACGACCACCAGATCGTGCTCGCGTAACGCATCCGACAATTGTCCGGGCGAAGCATGCAGGAAGCCGGCGAATTGCGGATGCCGCTCCGGAAAACTCGATCGTGCCGAGAACGGGCTGACCCAGACCGAAGCCCTTGCCTTCTCCGCGATGCGCACCATCAGGTCGACCGCCTGCGCGCGGTCGACTCCGGGGCCAACCACGAGGGCTGGGTGCTTGCTGGCGGTAAGCGCTTTCACCAGGGCGTCGATCGCCAAGGGATCGGGGCCGAATTCACGGCTGACAGTGCGGGCCTCGATGGCTTGCGTCTGATGGGTCCAGTCGTCGATCGGCACCGAGACAAACGTCGGGCCGCAGGGCGGCTGCATCGCTACGTAATAGGCGCGCGCGATCGCCGCCGGCACATCCTCGGCACGCGCGGGCTCGACACTGAATTTGACGTACGGCCGCGGGAATTCCGAGGCGCGCTCGGCGTATAGAAACGCCTGCAGCGGCAGGATGCTGCGCGCCTGCTGGCCCGCGGTGATCACCAGCGGGGTCTGGTTGCGGTGTGCGGTGTAGACATTGCCGAGGGCGTTGCCGACGCCGGCGCCGGAATGCAGATTGACAAAACCGGCGTTGCGGGTGGCCTGGGCATAGCCGTCGGCCATGCCGACCACCGAGGCTTCCTGCAGGCCCAGCACGTAATCGATGTCGTCGGGCCAGTCGCTCAGGAACGGCAGTTCGGTCGAGCCGGGATTGCCGAACACTTTTTTGATGCCGAACGCTCGCAGCAGGTCGAGGGTGGCCTGTTTGACGGTGACGGAGGCGGCTTTGGTTGGTGTACGGGACAATGCGGTGACCTCAGATCGTCATTGCGAGGAGCGCAGCGACGAAGCAATCCAGTGCTCCACGTGCGGCACTGGATTGCTTCGCTTCGCTCGCAATGACGGGAAAGCTCACCACGTCGCGGTGCCCTTCATGGTGGGTTGTCCCGCCGAATTCGCGGTCCACACATCCATGCCGGCATCGGTTTCATTGGCGTTGATGCTGAACTCGCTGCCCTCGAACAAAGGCTGTAATCCGCGATAGCCGATTTTCTTCGGCGCTTGGCCGCCATGCAGTTTGGCGGCCATCTCGACGATGAAACTCGCCTGCAGCGGGCCGTGAAAAATCAGGCCGGGATAGCCCTCGACTTTTGTCACATAGTCGCGGTCGTAATGGATGCGGTGGCCGTTGAAGGTCAAAGCCGAATAGCGGAACAGCAGCACGGGATCGGCCATGTGCGTTTCGCGGTGTTTTGCCACCGGTGGCGGCGGAGGCGCCTTGGCGGGCGCGGCCTGCGGCGCGTTTGAGGCGTCGCGATAGACGATGTCCTGCCGTTCGCGGATCGCTGTGCCGCGCGCGGTCGTCACCACATGTTCGACGGAAACGAAGCACAGGATGCCGGTAGAGCCGGTCTTCATGGTGACGTCGGCGATGCGCGAGGTGCGCTTGGCCTCGTCGCCGACCCGCAAGGCATCGATGAATTCGAGTTCGCCGCCGGCCCACATCCGGCGCGGCAGCGGCACCGGCGGCAGGAAGCCGCCGCGGGTGGGGTGGCCGTCCTGGCTCAGCATCGACATCGGAAACACCGGCTGCGCCAGGCACCAATGCACGGTGAACGGCGCGGCGTCGCCGGGTTTGGGCTCGCCGATCTCCTGGAACAGGGTCGCGCGCAGGCCTTTTACCAGTTGCGCGGTCACAATGTCGGAAGCCTCGGTGGAGCGGCCGATCCATTCGCGCAAGTGATCGATGTCGAGTTTCTCGCTCATGATTTTCTGCCCTCGACATGGGGAAGGACCTGGCGTTCGCCGATCGCGGGCACGGCGCCATAGTGACGCGGCTCGCCGGTGAAGATCGCGGCCGGCGCCGGATAGCTCACTTTTCCCTTGGGCGTATCGACCTCGATGCGGCGCAGATGCGGATGCACGGCAAGGTCGGCCATGGTGTTGACCTCGGCAAAGGCGATGTCGGCATCCGACAGCCGCTTTATCAGTTCATCGCGGGTCAGCTTTGCAAAACTGTCGGCGACGGTGCCGTCGGTGAGGGTGCGGTTGCGGACCCGCTCGACCATGTTGGTCAGTCTGGGATCGCCGAGCAGCTCCGGCTGGTCCAGCACCTCAGCGCAGAGTTTTTTCCACTCGCGCTCGCTCTGGATCGAGATCAGGATGCCCTTGCCGTCTTTCGAAGAAAACACGCCATAGGGCGCGATCGAGGGATGCGCGAGGCCCATCCGCTGCGGCGGATTGCCTGCCTCGGCATTGAGCAGGGGCACCGCGAGCCAGTCGGCCATCACGTCAAACATCGAGATCCGGATATCGGCGCCCTTGCCGCTGCGTCCTCGCGCAATCAAGGCTTCGAGGATCGAGGCATGCGCGGTGGCGCCGGTCGCTACGTCAACGATCGACACCCCGACCCGCGACGGCCCTTCGGGGCCGCCGGTGATCGATGCGAGGCCGCTCTCGGCCTGGATCAGGAGATCATAGGCCTTGCGGTCGGCGTAGGGGCCGACATCGCCATAGCCCGTGATGGTGCAGCAGATCAGCCGCGGATAATCCTTGGTCAGGCGCGCCAGCGAGAAGCCGAGTTTGTCCATCGAGCCGGGCTTTAGATTCTGCAGCAGCACATCCGCGCCCGCGATCAGCTGTTCGAGATGGGCGCGGCCTTCCTTGGTGGCGAGGTCGACCACGACCGAGTCCTTGCCGCGGTTGAGCCAAACAAAGTAGCTGCTCTGGCCCTTGGCGGCGGCGTCATAACCGCGGGCAAAATCGCCCTCCGGGCGTTCGACCTTGATGACATGCGCGCCGGCGTCCGCCAGCCGCGAACTGCAGAAAGGGGCGGCGACCGCCTGTTCGACGGCGACGACGGTTATTCCTTCAAGCGGCAGCATGCAAAATACTCTGTAAGGTTCTCAGTAGGAGCGCGGCATGCCCAGCACGTGCTCGGCCACGAACGACAGGATCAGATTGGTCGAGATCGGCGCCACCTGGTAGAGCCGCGTCTCGCGGAATTTGCGCTCGATATCGTATTCTTCGGCGAAGGCAAACCCACCATAGGTCTGCACGCAGGCATTGGCCGCGTCCCAGGCCGCATCCGCCGCCAGCATCTTGGCCATGTTGGCCTCGGCGCCGCAGTCGAGGCCGGCCTCGTATTTGCGTGTGGCTTCCTTCACCATCAGTTCGGCGGCGCGCATCGCCGCATAGGCCTTTGCGATCGGAAACTGGATACCTTGATTCTGGCCGATCGGCCGGCCGAACACCACGCGCTCCTTGGCATAGGCCGTGGCCTTGGCGATGAACCATTTGGCGTCGCCGATGGATTCCGCTGAGATCAGGATGCGCTCGGCATTCATGCCGGACAGGATGTAGCGAAAGCCCTTGCCCTCGTCGCCGATCAGGTTTTCGGCCGGCACCCGCATGTCCGTGAAGAACACTTCCGTGGTGGAGTGGTTCATCATGGTGCGGATCGGGCGGATTTCGAGCCCGTTGTTCTTGGCCTCGCGCATGTCGACCAGGAACACCGAGAGGCCATCGGTGCGCTTCTTCGCCTCGTCCTTCGGCGTGGTGCGCGCCAACAGCAGCATCAGGTCGGAATATTGCGCGCGGCTGGTCCAGATCTTCTGGCCGTTGACGATGTAGCTGTCATTGCCGTCGCGTTTCGCCACGGTCTTCAACGAGGTGGTGTCGGTGCCGCTGGTCGGCTCGGTGACGCCGAACGCCTGCAGCCGCAGCTCGCCGCTGGCGATCTTCGGCAGGTATTTTGCCTTTTGCTTGTCGTTGCCGTGCCGCAGCACGGTGCCCATGGTGTACATCTGGGCGTGGCAGGCGCCGGCGTTGCAGCCGGCGCGGTGGATCTCCTCGAGGATCGCGGTGGCCGCGGATATCTTCAGGCCGGCGCCGCCATATTCTTCCGGGATCAGCACCGAGAGATAGCCGGCCTTGGTCAGCGCCTCGACAAAGGCGGACGGATAGGCCATCTCGCGATCGAGCTTGCGCCAGTATTCGCCGGGGAACTGGGCGCATAATTTGGCGACGGCGTCGCGGATGTCGGCATGGTCGTCTTGTTCGATGTCGGTCATCGGTGCTCGGAAAGTCTGGGAGGCCGGGTCGGCCATGGAACGGGGATGATACGGGGCCTGTGGCGCAAGGCAAACCCTGCGTTGTCATGACTTTGAAGGACCTGAAGGGTCAAGCCGCTATTTTACAGTGCTGGTCTGCTCAGGCCGTAATGCGGACCGGCAAGGACTCGTAGCCTCTCACAAAGCTTGAATAGACCCGCTTCGGTTCGCCGACCACCTCGATTTTCGCAAACCGCTTCAGCATTTCCTGCCAGACGATCTTGAGCTGCAGTTCGGCGAGCCGCATGCCGACGCAACGGTGGATGCCAAAGCCGAAGGAAATGTGGGTGCGCGGCCGGGCGCGGTCGATGATGAACTCGTTGGGCCGCTCGATCGCCTCTTCGTCGCGGTTGCCGGAGACGTACCACATCACCACCCGGTCGCCCTTGCGGATGGTCTTGCCGCCGAGCTCGGTATCGACCAGCGCGGTGCGCCGCATATGCGCCAGTGGCGTCTGCCAGCGGATCACTTCCGGCACCATGGAATCGATCAGCTCGGGATTCTTGCGCAGCTTTTGGTATTGATCGGGGTTTTCGTTGAGCGCCAGCACCGATCCGCTCATGGTATTGCGGGTGGTGTCGTTGCCGCCGACGATCAACAGGATGATGTTGCCCATCAGATTGTCGGGGTCCATGTGCCGCGTCGCGTCGCTATGCGCCATCATCGAGATCAGATCGTTGCGCGGCGGGGCGTTGACGCGCTCGTTCCAGAGCTTGGTGAAATAGGCCGCGCATTCGTCCATCTCGGCGCGGCGCTGCTCGGCGGATTCGACGATCATGCTTTTCGGCAGCGCGGTCGAAACATCCGACCAGCGGGTCAGCTTGCGGCGCTCGTCCCACGGAAAATCGAACAGCGTCGCCAGCATCTGCGTGGTCAGTTCGATCGACACCCGGTCGACAAAATCAAACGTCTCGCCGCGCGGCAGTGCGTCGAGCACCCGGCCGGCGCGCTCGCGGATCAGCACGGCCAACTGGTCGAGATGATCCGGCGTGAACATCGGCGATACGGTCTTGCGCTGGGCGGCATGGCGCGGCTGGTCCATCGCAATAAAGCTCGGGTAGTCGTAGCCGGGCGGCACGTCGCGGATCGAAATACCGCCGAGGCTGACGTCCGAGGAGAAGATGCCGTGGCTGGTGTCGACATGCATGATGTCGTTGTATTTGGTGACCGACCAATAGGGTTCGATCGGCGAGTTGGTGCAGTAATGCACCGGCTCTTCCTTGCGCAGCCGCTCGAACCACGGCCACAGCGTGTCGTTCTGGAACAATTTGGGCGCGCCGGGATGAAAATCCTTCAACGGCGTGGCATAGGCCTCCTCGCGCGCCAGGCGCAGCCGTTCGGCCTTGTCGGCTTTAACCGTGGTCTGGACGTTCATCGTCGATCGATCCTGTTGCGCGCGAGGCTTGTTGTCGGGGAGATTTGCCCGATCAGCCGGCAATCCGCACCGGCAGGGTCTCGTAGCCCTTGACGAAGCTCGAATACACCCGCTTGGGCTCGGCGACCACCTCAATATTGCCGAAGCGCTTGAGGATTTCCTCCCAGATGATCTTCAATTGCAGTTCGGCGAGGCGAATGCCGACGCAGCGATGGATGCCGAAGCCGAACGAGATGTGGGTGCGTGGCCGGGCGCGGTCGATCAGGAATTCGTAAGGGTTCTCGATCACTTCCTCGTCGCGGTTGCCCGAGACGTACCACATCACCACCTTGTCGTCCTTTTTGATCTTTTTGCCGCGGAATTCGAAATCCGACAGCGCGGTGCGCCGCATATGCGCCAAGGGCGTCTGCCAGCGGATCACTTCGGGGACAAAACTGTCGATCAGTTCAGGGTTGGCGCGCAGCTTCTTGTATTGGTCGGGATGCTTGCTCAGCGCGTAAATGCTGCCCGACAGCGTGTTGCGGGTGGTGTCGTTGCCGCCGACGATCAACAGGATCAGATTGCCGAGGAAGTTTTTGGGGTCCATGTCGCGCGTGGCGTCGCTGTGCGCCATCATCGACAACAGGTCGCTCTTCGGCGGCTGGTTGATGCGTTCCTTCCACAGTCTGCCGAAATAGCTCGCGCATTCCAGCAGTTCGACCTGGCGCTCGTCTTCGGTCGCGACCACGCCGTCGGGGCCGGGCAGCGTGGTGGCGACGTCCGACCAGCGCGTCAGCTTGCGGCGGTCTTCCCAGGGGAAGTCGAACAACACGGCCAGCATCTGCGTGGTCAGCTCGATCGAGACCTTGTCGACCCAGTCGAACACGTCGTCAACAGGCAGATTGTCGAGGCATTCGGCCGAGCGCTTGCGGATGTTGATCGCGAGCTGGTCGAGATGCGTCGGCGTGAACATCGGCGCCACGGTCTTGCGCTGCGCGCTGTGGCGCGGCTGGTCCATCGCGATAAAACTTTCGCGGCGCAGATCGGCAGGCGCGTCGCGCACGGTGATGCCGCCGAGCGAAGCGGCCGATGAGAACACCGAATGATTGGTTTCGACGTCCATGATGTCGTTGTATTTGGTCACCGACCAATACGGGCCGAACATGCTGTCCTTGCAGTAATGCACCGGCTCTTCGCGGCGCAGCCGGTCGAAATACGGCCAGAACGTATCGGTCTTGAACAATTCGGGATTGGCGACGTCGAATTCCGAAAGCGGCGTCGAGCGGGCGTGTTCGCGCGCGGCCGCGAGATGCGAGTCGCTGTCGAGTTCGATGGTTCCGTGCATCGGGCGTCTCCTGATGGATCCCCTCGATTCCGAAGGGCGATTTGGCCCGAATTACACCCTCTTGCGCCCCGTTGGGCAAGGGCCGTTGTCGTCGCGGTCGATCTGTCGTCGTCCGGCTCGACCGGGCGACCCAGTATTCCAGAGCATTAATCGGAGCCGAAACGCTCTGGAATACTGGATACTCCGCTGGAGCCTGTCATCGGGCTCGCCGAAGGCGAGACCCCGGTGGCGGAGTATGACGGCATTAGATTGGGGCGGCGCCGCCCACTAAATCGGCCCCTTCTCAGGCTGGCCTGCCCGTGACAAGCTTCCTTGCAACGCACTTGCCCGAAAGGCCGCCCGACCATGATCCCCAACGCGCATCGGATGTTCAATTTCGATCTCGGCGAGACCGCCGACGCGATCCGCGACACCGTCCACAGCTTCTCCCGGAACGAGATCGCGCCGCGCGCCGCCGAAATCGACAAGAGCAATCAATTCCCCCGGGATCTCTGGCCGAAGATCGGCGCCCTCGGCCTGCATGGCATCACGGTGGAGGAAGAGTATGGCGGCTCGGGGCTGGGCTATCTCGAGCACTGCATTGCGGTCGAGGAGATATCGCGCGCGTCGGCGGCGGTCGGGCTGTCCTACGGCGCGCATTCCAACCTCTGCGTCAACCAGATCCGCCGCAACGGCAACGACAAGCAGAAGCGGAAATACCTGCCGAAGCTGATTTCCGGCGAACATGTCGGCTCCCTGGCGATGTCGGAGCCGAACGCCGGCTCCGACGTGGTGTCGATGGCGACGCGGGCCGAGAAGAAGGGCGACCGCTATGTCATCAACGGCAGCAAGATGTGGATCACCAACGGCCCGGTCGCCGACACGCTGGTGGTCTATGCCAAGACCGATGCCGCGGCCGGCCCGCGCGGCATCACCGCCTTCATTATCGAAAAGGGCATGAAGGGATTTTCCACCGCGCAAAAGCTCGACAAGCTCGGCATGCGCGGCTCCGACACCTGCGAACTGGTGTTCGACAATTGCGAGGTGCCGGAAGAGAACGTGCTCAGCGAGGTCGGCCGCGGCGTCAACGTGCTGATGTCCGGCCTCGACTATGAGCGCACGGTGCTGGCCGCGGGGCCGCTTGGCATCATGCAGGCCTGCATGGACGTGGTGATGCCCTATGTCCACGAGCGCAAGCAGTTCGGCCAGCCGATCGGCACCTTCCAGCTGGTGCAGGGCAAGATCGCCGACATGTACACCACGATGAACGCGTCGCGCGCCTATGTGTACGCGGTGGCCAAGGCCTGCGACCGCGGCGAGACCACCCGGGAGGATGCCGCCGGCGCCATCCTGTACGCCTCCGAGAAGGCCACCCAATGCGCGCTCGATGCCATCCAGCTGCTCGGCGGCAACGGCTATATCAACGACTATCCCACGGGCCGCCTGCTGCGCGACGCCAAGCTCTACGAGATCGGCGCCGGCACCAGCGAAATCCGGCGCATGCTGATCGGGCGGGAGCTGTTCGAGAAGTCTGCGTGAGCAGGGCGCCGGGTTTAGCCGCAGGCAGCCGAGCCGTTCGTGAGGCAGGCACGACAAAATCGACCTTCGTAAGCCGAGCGGCCATTGACCTATGCAAATGACCCAAAGTGGACTTACGCCCGCGTCGTCGAGCCCTCCGAGGGTCCTGGTTCGAGACGATGCGATGTCCTATCCTTAGCGCCGGGAAGAAGCCCGTGAGGCTTAGGCGAAATCGTCAAAATAAATGGTGACGGAGCTACAGTGTGGCCGCCCGTCGCGGGCGCGAGTTGGCTGTCAACGGGGGCTGCATGGCGATACTGGTTCCTAACCTGGGCTTCGCCCGCTTCGACACCCGTGGCGAGCTTCGGCTCGCGGAGCGCCTCAAGGACTTCCTCGAAGAGAACGCTATCGTTTGGCACAACCTCCCTGTAGGCCCTCGCGGTAGGCATCCGGACTTTATCATCGTTCACCCGGCGAATGGGCTGCTCGTGCTTGAGGTAAAGGACTGGCGTTTCGAGACAATAAACTTGGCCGACAAAACACAGATCGAACTGCTTACGGATCGTGGGCTAGTGCGGGTGAACAGTCCTCTGGAGCAAGCTCGTAAGTATGCGTTTGAGGTCGTGCACACGCTGCAACGCGACGGACAACTGCTGTTTCCAGACGGTCACCGCTTCAAGGGCCGAACCATTGTTCCGTTCGGCTACGGGGCGGTATTCACCAATATCACGCGAAAACAGTTCGATCAGACAAACCTCAAGGAGGTGCTCGCCGAGAATCTATGTGTATTTAAGGACGAGATGTCGGAGGGCGCGGACCCGGAAACATTTCGGTCGAGATTATGGCGCATGGTTTATCCGC
>Ga0265314_10006733_pt1 | contig 10089 bp, 8 predicted proteins | sample 4126metaG_FD_203106 | JGI IMG/M metagenome (GOLD analysis project Ga0265314, IMG submission 203106) | Rhizosphere microbial communities from Carex aquatilis grown in University of Washington, Seatle, WA, United States - 4-1-26 metaG | ecosystem: Host-associated > Plants > Roots > Rhizosphere >... | reverse complement strand
GCCTGAAATATCGGGCGGCGGGCTGAAAACCTCATGCTCGCCTTCGTGCCGTTTGAAGGATTTTTGAAGTTTTGGTGTCAAAGTGTTGGATTGTTCTGTCTCGATTGTTTCCTGATTATTTCCGTTTACAGCGTTTACGGATGTTCTGTTTTCATGGGAGAAAGTCGCGTTTTGTGCTGACTGTAGATGGATTGTCTCGGAATCTTTCCTAACTTTGTCCGAATCTGCATTAACGGGTTCAAATCCCTCCGCCCCGACCATTTTTCAAAGCAGGCTGGTTTGCGAGAGCCTCAAATTCCTTATGCCATGTGAGGCTTAGACTTGTCTCACTTAGCTGCCGGTTCAAATTGAAAATGTCGAGCAACTCACGCCGCCGGATGATGGAGCAGGCCGCCAAGCCGGGCGAGGACCTGCGCCGGATGATGGAACAGGCCGCCAAAACCGGGCGAGGGCATGCGCCTGACGATGAAGCAGATCACCATGGTAAGTAAGCATAGGATTAATGGCCTTATGCAAATTTCGGCGATTGTGCGCCTTTATCGCGTCGCTCTCACAACCGTGTGCGCCGTCTTTCTGTTTTGCGGTTGCGGCTCGGGAATAGCAGTTCCGAGTCCCACAACTTCGCCAACATCTGGGGCGTTGACAATGGACCCAATTCAAAATATTGAGAATGTCGACATCGTCGGCAAACGCAAGGACGGCGGTGTGGACTTGATAATCGTAGCAAGCTCCAAGCTGCATGGATCGCCTGAACACCAACGGCTATTGTTGGCAAAAATCAAAAGCTATTTGGCGCAGTTGAATACGCCTGAATTCCAAACGGAATTTAACCATCCTCGACCAGACCAAGTTACTATCGTCCTCTCTTACAGCGAGACACCCGACCCGGTCATCTTACAGTTGATCGAGAAATCAAAACCGTGGGTCGAAGAGAACAACGCTAGATTGATCGTCCGCCCTCAGGCCAAATAAGGCCGGATGATCAGCAGACCTTTTACATCCTACCAATCTTCATCAAATACTGCTGCTGGCCCTCCAAGCTCCGAACGCTGGTGATAATAAATTCTATTGGTGTTCTGTCGCCCCGACCAATATTTTCGTCATATGAATCCGCGAGTACATCGAATGACGAGCCTCTGCCCGGCTGCTTGACTCTAAGCGCAATCTGGTGGGAGAACGTTATTCGCCACGTGTGGCACGTGCGAGCATCAGCTTCGAAGGCGGAAAGGAAAAATATGGCGCTTAAACGGATGGACAACGTTCTCATTGTTGTCGACGATCTCGAAGCCGTCAAGGCGTTCTTCATTGTGCTGGGCCTCACGCTTGAGGGCGAGACGACAGTCGAAGGGCCGTTGGTCGGCAAATTGATCGGGCTCGAGAATGTCCGGTCCACCATCGCGATGATGCGGACCCCCGATGGCCAGGGCATTGAGTTGGACAAGTTCCATGCGCCCAACGCGATTAGGTCTGGGCCCGTGAACGCGCCAGTGAACACGCTGGGCATCCGTCGCATCATGTTCGCTGTCGATGATATCGATGCGATGGTTACGCGCATCCGTGCCCACGGGGCCGAGCTCATTGGCCAAATGAATTATGAGAACACATACTGGCTGGCCTACATCCGCGGGCCTGAGGGCATCATCGTCGCCCTTGCCGAGCAACTCGGCTGAAACGTACCTGGCGTAGAGAAAGAAATTTCCATTATTCCTTTTTTAGAGCCACTCGTCCGCTTCTTCGTCGTTTCTTGAAAATTCGTTATTCCAGGTAAATCACCGGACGGCCCGTGGTTTCGGATTTGGGAAGAAATGGCAAAAGTCGGCCGATGGCATATCGTCCGGGACCGGCGATCAGAGTCGGCAACAGCAATCCGATCAGCGCGACGTTGAATTCACATCCACTTTTCGACATGTCCATTTGCAGAAAAAAGCCGTTCTTGCCGTGAACGTGCACGATGGCGCCGAGCATGATGACGATGAGAGAGGCGGCGGAGAAGCGGGAGAGGAAACCCACAATCAGGCCGAGTCCTCCGAAAAATTCACCGACGGTGACGAAATATCCGAGCGTCCCCATCATTTTGACGATGGCTTCGAGGCCTGGGCCGTCGAACGCTCCAAAAAGCTTCTGAGCGCCGTGTCCGGCAAATATGATCCCGGCGACAACCCGAACGATCGTCAGTGCAAGTTCAACGAGTGGGCGGTCGCCCGGCGTGTTTGTGTTGTTCATTTGGAAGTCGGCGCCTTTCCTTTAGCGGTTTCGGCTTCGGCGATTTCTTTCATCTGTGCGAGCCCCTTTTCAAAATCTCCACCGACCATTTTGTCCATGTCCATGAACATGCAAAACATCTTCGACATGAAATTCTTCGGGCCGAACATCGCCCAAGTGACCGCGGTCTTGTCGCCTTCCGGTTTAAAGGTGAACTCCGATGTATCCGTAGCCGGGAATGGCTCGATGAATTCAAGCTTGATGCGGACCAGCGACGGAGGGGTGCTTTCAAGAATCGTCATGCGGCCTTCGCCGACTTTGTCATTGCCTTTCCAACCAAACATCGCGCCTGTTCCGGAAACAGGGCCATCAAAGGTATTTTTTGCGGCCGGATCCATTTTCGCCCAGGGCGACCACGCCTCCCATTTATGAAAGTCGTTCACTTGAGCGAACACAACGTCTGCCGGAGCGTTGATCGTCGCGCTTCTCTGAACGCGGAAATCGCCGGGCTGGCATGCGACAATGATCAGGAAGATCACGATGATTGCTGCGATGGCTATCAGCACTTTCTTCAGCATCTTTCTTACTCCTTCATCAGAACAGCGGGAACTATGGCGTTAACCAGGCGCCATCATTTCGTGGCCGCCGCCGAATTGAAATTACTTTTTGAACGCAGTCCTGACTTTCATCTCGAAAAAATTCCAGAAAAAACCGTCCCAAAATGTCTTAGTGCGCAGCTCGTTGCCCTCAAGTAATACACTTTTTTTCTATTTATCGCTATGAAAGCCAATGCGTCCGGGTCCGCCTGCAGCAGGCTCATGGGCTCAATCTTCCAAAACACAAAACAGCCTCTGCGAAATTCCCATTCCCATGATTTCGGCGCGAATCTTGCAATTGATCAGTCCGGAAGGAGGAAGCGCCCATGTACATCATCGCCTGGCTACTCGGAGTACCCCTGACAGTTCTCGTTCTCATCTACTTGATCCGGAATCTGTAATCCGGTTGGCCCCTTGCTCAAAACGGACGTTTTTTTCGGGAGATCGCGATGGAAAAGTTGCTTGAGACCCTCATCCAGGACTACCTGGCCCTCAGCCTGGAAATTGACGAACTGGACACGACTGCGAACTTTGACGAAAAGTTCCGATTATTGCAAAAGCGCACGATTGCCAAACTCGAGTCCGAACTGCACCGCCAAATCGCTTAATGCTTTATATCGTCGCGCACGCGCTTTACTCATAACTCATTGACAGCACTCGGCGGCTCGGAAACACTGGAAGGTCCGCTCCGAAGCCGCCGTGTGTTGCGAGCGGAGAGCGATTGAGACAGAGCATGAGCGCCGTTTCCCCGTCCGCAACCCTGACTACGTCCGCAATTGTTTTTCCGCAGGGGCTTTACGTCCACCTGCCCTTCTGCGCCGCGCTTTGCACCTACTGTGATTTCGCGAGTGAAGTTTATGCCGCGGCGCGCGCGCAGCGTTATCTCAAAGCGCTTGAGAACGAAATGCGCGTTCGAGTCGGCGAATTGGCCACGCAGTCGGGCCGGAGGTTCGCGCCACGGACGATTTTTCTCGGCGGCGGAACGCCCAGCGCGTTGAACATTCGGGAACTCACGCTTTTCTTTGACCTGCTTCGGCGTCATGTGGATCTGGATGCGATCGAGGAATTCACGATCGAAGCCAATCCGGGTTCGACCGATGCGGCAAAGCTTGAGTTTCTGCTGAAACAAGGTGTCAACCGGATCAGCTTCGGCGTGCAATCGTTTCAGCCGCACCTGTTGAAGCTGCTGGGCCGCGTCCACGGCGCCGACCAGGGGCGCGAAGCGATTTCTCTGGCGCGAAAAGCGGGCTTCACAAACATCTCATTCGATTTGATGCACGGATTGCCAACGCAATCGCTCGACGATCTGCGCCGCGACCTGAATGAAGCCGTGCAACTCGGCACCGACCATATTTCGGCTTACGGCTTGATTTACGAGGACGGAACGCCGCTGAAAGGCGCCGTCGAACGCGGCATGGTAGAGAAGCTCCCGCCCGAGGAAGAGCGTGAACATTACCTGCTCGTGATGGAAACGCTGGACGCGGCGGGTTTGCCTCAATACGAAATCAGCAATTACGCTAAGCCCGGCCGCGAGGCGCAGCACAATCTCATCTACTGGCATAACGAAGCTTACCTGGGAGTCGGCGTTTCAGCCGCGAGTTTCGCTCAGTACGTTCGAGCGACCAATCATCACGAAATGGACGCTTACATGAAAGCCGCTGAAAGTTCCGGCCAGCCAGCGGCGAATTCGGAGACCCTCGAGCCCGAAGCGCGTGCGCGCGAATCGCTGATCCTGGAATTGCGACTTCGAGCGGGCGTAAATGCGGCCGAGTTTCTCGAACGCTGGGGGTTGGACATCGAACGCGACTGCCCCGCTTTGCCAAAGTATCTGCGCGAAGGACTTATCGAAAAAGCGGGAAATGGACGATACCGTATCAGTCGGCTGGGGATGCCGGTGGCTGACGGGATTTTGTCTGAATTCGTCTGAGCCGCGCGCGGGTATAAATATCGGATCGGCGCGCTTTTAAAGGCTTGCATTTTAAACGGATTTTGTTTAATAAGTCATTATGCCTGAAGAAGTTGAATGGAAACCCGGCACCTGCGGGAGTGCGCGTAAAATGAGCGCATGGATGTCCGCCGCGTGCGCGCTCGTTTTCGTTTCAAACTCGATCTGGTCGGTCGAAGTGGACGATGCTCCGCCGGCCCAACCCACCGCCGCCGAGACAGCGGTCGTAACGCCGCGCCGCAAGAGCACTGAAGCTCCCCGCGACATTGGCGCCGATCTGGTCGAAAAAGTCGAAGCCAGGCCGGATGTGGATGACAAAGCGAGCGTCATTGACCTCGGTGATGGCCAGGATTTTTTTCCAAAAAGCAAAGGGGCGTGGTCGGTGGCGGCTGAAATCGCGGTGCCGCATGTCGTTCCCGTGCAGCCGATTCAACGCCGTCCGGACGATCCGGAATCGGCGCGCGAATTTCCCGACGATACGGAAACACCAGCTGATCAGGCCGCGCCTGGCGCGGCCGCGCGCGCGCGCCGTTTGAAAAAGAATGATCCAGAACGCATTTCGCGATGGACGGGAGTGGATCCCGACGGTGCGCCGCTTGAATCCAACGCACCATTGCCGAGCGTCACGCCCCGCCGATCGTCGCTGCTCAATAGTGTTAACGACCAGCCGCGATTTGCGAGCGGCGGCGGCCTCGACAGCGATGCAGCCGAGATCGTCGCTAACATGGCGTTGACCGAGAATGACGAACCCGCCGCTAAAGACAAAGCGCCGGAGAAAATTGCTGCGCCGACAGATCCGGCAGCGAAGAAGACGGCTTCCGGAAAAGACCCTCTCGCCGAAGCATTGATTGAGAAACTCAACGGAACAGATGCCAAGAAAACCGCCGCGAAGAAAAAGAACGGCAAGAAAACGGCCGAACCCGAAGATCCGGAAGTGCGCTTCAACGAATTGATCAAACAGATCGAGGCGAACAAGAAACTGATCGAACTGGCGAAGACGTCTCAGGAGAAAAACGCGCCGGAAGCTCCCGAAGAAGACCCCGCGTTGCGCCATGCCGATCCGCACGCGCGCTCGGTGCTGGACGCGTTCATGAAAAACACACCGACAGGATTTGTCGACGGAGTCGTGACTGACGCCACGGGAAAGCAAGCGGTTCCCGCGCGCGTTCGCATCACAGACGTGACAGATACCGCGGTCGATGCGCCGCTGCCGGATGGTTTCTGGTGTGAAGGTCGTTTTTCGCACCGCGTCATCAGCGGCCAGGTCAAAGTCGAAGTTTTTCGCGGCCGCTTCAGCGCGCCGCACGTGGAAGGCGTCGTGGTGAAAGCGGGTGCGACGAGTCCGGTGGAATTCGCGCTGAACAGACCGACCACGTTGAATTTCGCCGCGCAAGGCTGGTATCTGGCCGACTTGGAAATGGGACTGCGGCTGCAACCGGGCGAGCGTCCGGTGTGGATGGGCGCAGCGCCCACCCTTAAGGATCTGACGCTCGCAGCCCAGGCCGAAGGCGTGCAGATTCTTGGCGTTCCTCTGCCGCCGAACGATCCGGAAGCGGTGCGAGACATCATGGCGCAGGCCGCGACCGACCCCGCCAATGTTCTCGTGCTGCCCTCCTTCCCCGGCCCGCGCCACGCGTTTCATGGAACGGCGATGGGTTTGGGCATCACGAGTTGGCAGGGATTGGCGCGCGAAACGAGCCTGCCGGAGATTCCGTTGCGCGATGCGTTTGATGAAATCCGACTGCGCGGCGGGCTGGCGGTGTTCAAAGATTTGACGGGCCAGAAAACGGTGGACATCCGCCACGATATACTTTCGCTCCTGCCGCGCCTGGAACAGAGCAACTATTTCGGTCGCTCGAGCGGAAACGTGCGACTCTACGCGGCCAATGAATTGGCATTCGACACGGTGACTGGGCCGGCCTATGACGCCATCGCGTTTGACGGTTCTGCGGCGGCGATGAAATTGTGGTTCAATTTGCTTAACCACAGTTACCAAGTCGCGGCAATCGGCGCGGCCGGCGGAAGTCTGGAAGGCGGGCGGATTCCGTTTGGGCAGACATTCATCAACGTTGAGGGCAAGCCGACACGCGAAAAAGTTCTCGACGCGCTGAAAAATGGACGCACTTCAATCAGCTTCGGCCCGGCGGCGTTCTGCAAAATTGCGGAGCGCGACAAAGGCCCGGGCTCGGTTCTTCCCGCCGACGGGCGCGCTTTGACGCTGCAGGTTCAGGCTTATGCATCGCTGTCGCAGGGCGCGCAGCTCGATAAGATCGATATTATTCGCAACGGTGAAATCGTTCACACGCAGACAGCCAGCGATGGCGAAGCGGCGATTCACGGATTGAATTGGCCGGTGAGCGAAACCACGTCGGCGTGGTACATGGTGCGGGTGACTGAAAAACGCATCACCGGCAACACGAGCATTGAGAGTGGAAGCGCGTGGACCAGCCCGATTTATTTCCGCGGCGCAGCGTTTGAAACGCCGACAGCGGTGAACTCCAAAATCAGCGGACGACTGCGCAATGGTCTGACTCCGACTACCGGAACGGTCACGGCCGTCGTTCCTGGCATGGAGCCGCGGCAGGTCGCGACCGATGCACAGGGATTTTATTCGCTGGCCATTCCGTCTTCGGGCAGTTTGATTTTTGCGGCCGATGGCTGCGAACCCCAAGCTCTGCGGGTGTTCGAGCATCCCTCCATTCAGCACGCCATGGGCGCGTTGGTGGCCGAAAGCAAAGGTTCGCTCGAAGATCAATTTGCCAATCCCACGCTGTTTCCGCGATGGAAGCTTTTGTTGTCCGAACTGGAGTGGAATATCTCGCTCTCGCCTGCCGTTGAGCTCATTCCTCCGCATGAAAATGCCGATACACCGAAGGCTTCGAATAAATTGATTCCATCTTCTGCCAATACTCCCGGCAAGAAGGAGCCATAAAAGGAGTGGTTTGTCCCAAAAAAGGCCTAAACCGTAGTGCGCCAAAATGCACCAATTGAAGGTTACATCGGCCGTGCGGGCGTTATGCACGCGAGTGCATAACGGAAGTATAGTCTCAGGCAGCTTGACACGGTGTGCATCCACGATAGGGTTTAGAGGAGCAAACGTCATTTTCGTGGGGGCAGTCTCCGGCGCTCGATTCTGCGAGGGAGCAGAACCGGCCGGCCATTCAGTTGCCCAGGAGGGGTCGCGTACATGAAGATGTCTCACGTTAACCAGGGGTTACGTGCAATCGGTCTGGGCCTGCTGTTCGCCTGCCTTGGATTTACTCTGGCATTGGCAACATCGGGTGACGCCAGCGGCCGGGGCACGGGCCTGGGCAATCGCGCGATTTCCACAACTTGCGTCCGCCAGCCAACTCTATTTGTCACGGATTCGGATTTGGGCGTGGTGGTCGTCGGCTCACATTTCACGCGCCAGATCCTGGTGCAGTTCGGCTTCAAGCCGCATGTCTTCCTGTTCGGAGGACAGAAACCCACCAGTACGTTTAAGATGTCCGACAATGGTGAAATCAGCGGCACGAAGACCGATCCGGGTGCGGAATCATTCGAGGTTCGCGTATTCGACGATGTTTACCGCGGCGTAGTGCCGCCGGTCAGCAAGACGTTTACGATTACGGGCGTGGCCTCGCAGCAGGATCCGAATCTCGATCTGCAGTTTGTCAATGCGGCCACGCTTCCGACGGCCGTGGCGAACGAGCAGTACACCTTCACGCTGCAGGCAAACGGTGGCACGCCTCCTTATACATACGAATTCAAGTTCGATCAGGACATCGAAGGCTTTCCCGCAGGTCTGGCTTTGAATACAGAAACCGGCGAGATTTTTGGAAAACCTGTTATTCCGACGCCTGTGAATCAGCCGACCAGCTTTACGGTTTTTTGCAACGATGCGTTGCACGCAGTGGCCAGCCGCACCTTTAATCTTACCGTGCTGCCCGGCACCATCAGTTCCGATTTTGTCGCCACTGGCGGCAATTTCCGTCTTGCTTTCGGTTCACAGGTTGGCGCGGACAAACTGAAGCTGACGGTCGTGCTGAACAAGACTGAACTCTCTGCCGCCAACATTCGCCAGACAAGCGACCTGAAAGATATTCCGATCCAGATCGACTTCGGCGGTGTCAGCATTCCGCCGGTGCAGAAGGCCGCGGCAACGACGACTACGACGACGACTACGACAACGAGCAAATTCCCAACAAAATTTGATCAGAACGGATCGATCCGATTTCCCGACGTGATTCACAGTTTTCCGCCGATCAAAGGGAACGACCTTGCTTTTGAGATGACACTGAATCCCAAGACCGGCGTTCTGAAAATCAACGCATCGGGATTGAAACTGATCAGTTCACTGGGCGCGAACTTCAGCACGTTCCGAGATCCGATCATTCCGCTGAATATCAAGATGGGTTCTTCCGTGGACCTTGGAACAACAACCACGGGAACGACACCCACGGATACGACCACCACGACGCCGTCGGTCACCTACGACAAAACCGACACGGTTCACTTCACCTACAGCCGCAAAGGCAATTTCTCACGCGGCAGCGCGCTGGCCAACACCAAGTCGCCTCCGGGCGGCCTGTTCTTGATTTCCAAGGTGTCAGGTGTCGAAGTGAAGACCGGCGACACGACCGACCGGCTGCTGCTGAAATTCTCCGGGTTTATGCGCGGCCCCCGCGGCGCACCAATCACCTTCCAGACCGGAGACAATGTGATGCTGCACCTGGGCCTGCAGTGCCTGGGAGAATTCCCCGCAACGAGCTTGAAGGCGTCCGGCGACACGCTCACGTTCAGAAACGACGACGCCTCCGCGGGTCTGCAAAATCTGATCATTGATAATAAGAAGGGGACGATCTACTTCGACACGCATCCCATTCTCGGCCGGGCGGCCTTTGGCCAGGATATATTCAACGGTGGCGTGCCGCTGACGGTTCCAATCATTCTCACGATTGGGGCGGACGGCACATTGAACCCGTCATTTGACGGGCAGTCCTCAGTCACCGTCTTCCGGCGCGGCGGACACATCCAGAACAAATAGTTTGTTGAAACACCACGACAAAAAGGCGCCCGCGAAAGCGGGCGTTTTCTTTTTGATGCGCTTATTTCTGCTGCAGTTGGTCGAGGATTTCCTGACCGCCACGCGCCAGCAGATTTTTCGCCACCATCAATCCGAGCTGCCTCGCGCGCGACGGCGCCCCCCAGATTTCGGCATATACCCGGGCGGTGGCGTCAGGCAGGCCGAAGATCGCGGACACATGCAGCGTGCGTTTGCCGTCTCGCTTCTCGATTTCACCCAACGCAGCGAGGGGCAGATGGCAGCCGCTTCCGAGCGTTTCAAGGACCGTGCGTTCGGCGGTA
>Ga0265314_10006728_pt1 | contig 10093 bp, 10 predicted proteins | sample 4126metaG_FD_203106 | JGI IMG/M metagenome (GOLD analysis project Ga0265314, IMG submission 203106) | Rhizosphere microbial communities from Carex aquatilis grown in University of Washington, Seatle, WA, United States - 4-1-26 metaG | ecosystem: Host-associated > Plants > Roots > Rhizosphere >... | reverse complement strand
CGTATTTGCCCTTAAAGTTGTCCCACGCCAGGGCGCTTATTAACATCTGGAAAGGCTTGTTTTCGTCTACCGTCGGTGCCGGAATTTGCTCGGCGATGGCTTTAAAAATTACTTCCAGGTCTGCCGGCGCTTCAACGTCAGCCGGCACTTCGGCCCAGGCTTTGCCGGTGCGGCTAACGGCGTAGTAAACCGGGTAGTGCAACTGGTCTTCGTGCACGGCCAGCTCTAAGAATAAATCGGCCAGTTCGTTTTCTACCTCGGCAATGCGCGCGCCCTGCTTGTCTATTTTGTTGATTATAATTATTGGCTTCAGCTCATTGGCCAGGGCTTTGCTTAGCACAAATTTAGTTTGGGGCATCGGGCCTTCTTGCGCGTCTACAATCAGCAGGCAGCCATCGGCCATGTTCAGGGTGCGCTCTACTTCGCCGCTAAAATCGGCGTGGCCGGGGGTGTCTATGATGTTAATCCGGTAATCTTCGTGCTGCACGGCGGTTACCTTGGCGGTGATGGTTATGCCGCGTTCGCGCTCCTGGTCGCCGCTGTCCATAATCAAATCCTGGCTCATCTCGGCCTGGTTGTCGCGGAAGGTATGGCTCTGCTTTAAAAGCCCGTCTACCAAGGTGGTTTTACCGTGGTCAACATGGGCGATTATAGCGATGTTCCTTATCTTGGAGGGATCTTGTTTCATTGTCTTCTTCTCTACCTAACTACCAACTACTATCTACAAACTACTACTCAGCTTCATATAAAAAGGCGCTCACATAGCGCCGGTTAAAGTGACTATTAGGGTATATTATAGCATAAGCTAAACCTATTTGCTACCCGGAGTGGCCGGGTAGCGCCTGCCACCGGGCGCTCCGCTCGCTTGAGGCCTATAGCTAGTAAAACCAGTCTTTGCGTCGAGACTACTCTGCCAAATAGGCAGAGTAAACTCTAGCACCCAAGGACAGACTGTTTTACAGCACCGGCATCAGGCTCGCTACGCACGCCCGGACCCAAGTCGCTACAGGAAAAAGCCGATGCCTGAACTTGCTAAATGGAGTTTAGGAATTCGTATTTCGCTGTCTGATAGTCTTTGTATGCTTTACCGTTCATGTCTAATTTTATTTTTTCATATTTGGTTAGCAGATCTTTGTTTGCCTTTAGTTTTTCGAATGTATCAAGTTGTTCCTTTATAGGGCCACTCAAATTATCATTTAGAGTAATTTCAATCTTAAAACCTTCTTTTTTAAATTCCCACAAGGTATATTTACCCCCAAAGATCTCACGAGGTTCTCCAAATAAAGCAGTTAATGATCTCTTTGCTGTATCAAAGTCCCCAGAGCTTATAACCGCTATATCAACGTCATCCATTCCAGCAATCTCAAGCGCAGCAGAGCCATGAAAAAATACCATCACTTTTGGCAGCATCCTTTTAATCTCTGATAGGATGTGAGACCCGACTTCTTTTGCTAGTGGGTTATACGGAAGAATACTAACAAGTTGATTCGCCTGCTCGGGCGGCATTTTATTAAGGAAATTTTCTTGCTCGGCTGTAAGCATGGTCTAAGAATATCAAACTTTTGTTTTAGCCGATGCCCGGACCCAAAAGCTACGCCGCTTCTGAGTCGCCTGAACTAAATGTAAAAAACTTCGTTGTAAGCATATTTCGCTAATTGTTCTATCCTTTGCGCAATCATCTCCTCGTTAAAATCTTTCTTGGTTTCAAGCATCTTTACCAGCAGGTTCGTGCTATAGAAATTATCGTTATTTTTGTACAAATCTATTGAATCTAGTGGACTAGCAGATCCTTTCGAAGAGTTTGCGGGTCCGCTAAGAGGCACGAGATTGCCCATGCTATGGTATCGAGCACCCATGTTTTTTACCTCTTTCTGGGGGAGAACGTGGTCTAGCGTAAAAGCATCCCCCAATTGCACCATGCCCTCTGAATGGTGAGATTCAATTCTACTGAAGGTATACCGAATTAGTGCTTTGTCTTTCTGGCTCTCATAGTTTAGAGCTGAGAAGGCTTCCAGAAATGTATTGAACTTCGGGGCGATCTCTTTAAGATCCTTACGAAGTGCGTCCAGTAATTGTGCAGCAATCCTCTGCTTGTCGCTATCCTGAAATGTGCCCTTAACATCTTCTATTCTTTTGTTGAGCGATAGTGCATATTTTGAATATACTTTTTCAAGCGCATTTGTTGGACTATTTGTGACTCCCGAATATAGGTAAGTAAAGTTTTCAATTAGGTGGACAATGTCCCCATATGTTTTCTTCGATAGTTTAGCTCTGTTCCTGTATAAGGCGAGAAGGAAAATAAAACACTGGTTAACCTTTAGGACTCTATTGATTGATTCAAGCGATCTGTCGACTTGTTTGTCATCTGTACTCGCAGTCTTCAGATCTATCATAGACTCGACATCGCGCGTAAGTTTATTAAAAAACGCTTCTGGGTTTTGCATAGTAGGCTTGATCCTTCTATACAACATGCTGCTAGTGAAATTTCCCTCATATGACTGCAGCATGTAATTGAAAAAACGGTCTGGAAGCATGTAAGTCGTTTCGTCTTCTAGGCGATCAAAAAGCATGTCCCAGCTATCCATTCGTTCGTTTTTCTCGCGATCCCCACCTTTCAGTCTGCCGAAGTAGTAATTTTTAATAAGATCTGTCTTGGCTAGGGCAAGTCCTTTAGCGTTATGGCTTTCGAACAGATTGTAAGCAACCTCCTTATTTGTCACTCGTATATCAATGTAATCGATCATGTTAATTTTCTTTATTTGTTTGTTGATTAGGGAAATTTTATCTTCTGATCGCAGGCCCGGTCTATCTACCAACTCCTTAATCTTGCTATAAAAATAGGTGTATGCATCTTTTACTTTTCTTTCTGGTTTATTCTTAGCCGTTACTTTTTTGTGATCTTCTGTGTTGTCATAGATTAACTTACTGAATATCTCCTCGATTTCTACGCCAACTGTTAATTTGACCGGGATGGCCGGCGTCCCATATGAACTTCCGAAAGATGCGCTCTTTTTTATTTTTCCTTGCAAGGCCTCTGAGGCTAGTAGCGATTCTTGTGTTTGGATAACATTCCTAAGGACATCTCTTGCGGCTGCAAAAAAGATAGTAATAGTAATTAGTCTTTGTTGCCCGTCTACCACTTCCAGTGTGCCGTCTGCATCAATAGAAAAAAGTATCGTGCCCAAGAATGCCAGATTATCCTCTGGGTTTTCCGATTCTTCAAGGAAATCCTCGTAAAATTCCTCTAGGTTGTCTCTCGTCCATGTGAATGTTCTTTGGTATCGCGGTATAACCATTCTGAGGGATGTATCAAATAGGTCTTCGATTCTTTTCTTATCTGGATCAAAGTCAATTGTAGTAACAGTCAAAACTCGCTCCAATCCTGACAAATTAACGGCTTATTCGAGATAGCTCTATTATACTCTCGAGGGTAAAGAAGAAATATTGCTTACGGTTTTTCGGAAAATTTTGTTTTTGCTGGGCCGGCGGAATTCAAGCCCCGAGTTTGTAGGTCCAGCCTGGTTGCCACTCCCAAGGATTGGTGACGGCTTTAGCAACGGGCACATTTTTAATCCAGTGCTCTAGCCCGTATTGGGTGGCTCGGTGGCCGATTATCATCACTCTTTTGCCGTCGTATTTGTCTTTTAGGTCGTCTAGGAAACTCTTCATCCGTTCGGCTGTCTGCTCGTAGCTTTCGCCGCCGGGGAAAGGCTCTGAAATATGCTCTGCCTTGGCAGGGTCAACCACGCCACTGGGCTGCCGTGTTAAATCCCCATAGTCACATTCCCGGAGCCGGGGGTCTTTGATAATCGGGAACCTGTCCCCGAATGCCAGTTCCGCTGTTTTGTACGAACGTTGGAGGTCGGAGCAAAAAATCGCGTCAAAATTATCATTTTTATAGCGCTCACCCAGCTCTTTTGATTGTCGCAGCCCAAGTTCGGAAAGCTCAACATCATAATGGCCCGACGAAACGTGATTTTCGTTATCTGTAGTTGTAGAGTGCGCCTCAAAGACAATTGTTACCATTGCTCAATCATAACAAACGGAGGGGAGTTTTGTTTTTGGGAATTTAAGCTGCTTTGATGTCTTCGAAATGAAATTCCTTAGTTTTCTGATTGCCGTCAGGAGGTAAAAATGCCAGTACGGGCGCTTTTGGACTAGGATGTGGCTCTTTACTCATCCGAGTGAGTCCTGCCTGACCTAAAACACCCAAAAGTACGATGCGGTTTAGCCCTGGACCTGAGATATGTAAGTACCGTATATCCTCACCTGGCTTAGGTTTTGGGCTAGCTTCAGCGCGCTCAGTTTCCGGCGAGGTTGCCAAAGCAAATTTTATCATTCTGTAGCCTTCTGGAGTCATGGTTAATTACATTATCTGTTTGCAATTTATGCTTTGCAAGCACAAGCGATTTTGTTTTTGGGAAATTTAAGTTCTAGGCTGCTGGTTCTGGCTCGGGTCGATCGTCAATCATAAAGCCTACGCCGTAGACTGTCTTCAATATTTTTGACGTCTCACCCATTTTTTTTCTAATACTGCTTACATGAATGTCAATGTTTTTGCTGAGTCCGTGCCAGTTAGTGCCCCAGCAAATTTCGAGAATCTCGTCTCGCCCAACAGCCCTGCCGGCATTTTTTGCAAGCAATGAAAGCACGTCAAATTGTTTTTTTGTAAGCGACTGAGCTAGTCCGTCAACGATTAATTCGCGCCTATTCAGATCAACGCTTACACGATCTTCCATGAATTTAATCGGTTCTTCCTCCGCGGCCTCATGGCTAATTTCGTCTGGATCATCTGTTGGTCCAGATTCTGCTGGATTAGAACGAACCCAAATAATAGAGTCGGTAGTAAGTTCGGCTGCCAGCTTACCAAGCGCGGCGGCCGACAGCCCAATGGATCCGTCGGGCGCAGTTATATACAGAGGTAGCGCTACCTCTACGACTTCTCTCGATCCAAGTCTGCCAACGAAAATAGCAGCCCGTGGGTTCGCAGGCCACGAAAGGTTGTGCTCGACTTCTCTCTCAGGATCTATCATTCAATAAATCACTCAGCTTATGACGTGACTAGGTATTTTTATCATAAATATCAGTTTATAGCAACGCAGTGAGTCATGAGAAAAGGGGCTATAAAATCAGACATTTTGGGTATGGGAAATTTTGTTTTTGGCCTGTCCGGTGGAATCTGAAAGTATTCCTCTTGGGGGAATTTAAGCCCCAAAATGGTCTTTAAGTTTTTTTATGTTTGGCCAGAAAATCGTAGATGAGGACGATTAGAGCTATCAACAATACTAGGTGTAGAAGCGGGCTGGCAATGTGAACAACCACAACGCCCAACAGCCATAGAATTGCTAAGACAATCGCTATTGCTAAAAGCATATTATTCCCTGTTAATTGTGGCTAATTTGACAATTCCGTAAGCAACGACCGCATAAAATGCCATCGCCACCAAGGTGTAGATTTCAAAGTGGGAAGCCCCATATGATGTTTTATAGCTGAATAGGCTGAAGAACGGCGATACGAAAGGGTGCGAGGTGTTATAGATGAAATTCGCGAAGCTGTTTGTGGTATTGGCACCGGTAAGAGATAGCACAAAACGAAAAGCTAAAAGAATAAGCACTACGCCAGCGACGTACCAGATTACTCTTTCCGCAATGTTTTGTTTATGCTCTTTTTGACCTTTATTATCGCTAACTTCTTTTGTAGTTTGTACTGTGCTACCGTCTTGGGTTGTTGTCTGCCGAACCCTTTGTACTTCATCTGCCATAATATTCCCCCGCGTTACTTTATGGATACATAGTATCAAGATTATAAGAACAAAACATAAAAATGCTTATGCACGCACAGGTAATTTTTGTTTTTGGGGAATTCAAGCCCTGAGGTCAAACAAAAAAGCATCAGCGATAACTGATGCATTTTTGGTGGAGCTGGCCGGCACTACCCCGGCGTCCGATTGGTAACAACTCAGATGACTACAGGCTTATTCCGCTTGATTGGTTTCTTTAGCAACAGTCCTGTAAACGGACAAAATAAACTGCGGCTGCAACCCTAAATCTTAGCGTCTTTGATGGGTCACCAAAAACGAGCAATCAGATGATATGACGCGCATTGAAAATATCTGATGTCTTTTCAAGCACGGCGACTAGATTAAACTAGTGCTGGTGCGAAGTTTCGCACACCGAAAGCAGCTATTACACTGTCTCGGAGGCTAGCAACGCGGTCAGATAATTTTGCAATTGTCTGGTTGATCCGGCTAACGTGCAGATCGGCCCGGCCTGCCATGTTGAGTTGTTAAAGTCCATTCGTCGAGCTTAAATTCAGCCCCTCGTCGGAACCTACGCCTCTCCCTCGTTTTGCATTAGTCTGCAAAAGCTTCGGCTTAAGGCTATGTTCCTCCTCTCAATTTTGCAAGCAAGACAATTACTTGCCTCGCAAAATTGGATAAGGATAGGTTGCGTGAAGCGGATGAATTCTTAAGGACAATCACCTCAATGATGACTAGAAGTATTATACCATAAAAACTATTTAAGCAAAAGGGTTTTAGGCGAGTTTTTGGGCGGCAAATTCCAGGATGTCGGCTTCGCCTTTATTCAGTACTTTTAAGAATTTGCCCTGCTGGGCCTTTAGGATTTTTTCGGCTTTTTGATAGGTGTTGTGGCCTTTGGAGGTCAGGGTTACGTCGCGCTGGCGGCCGTCTTTTTTGTTCTTGCTGATATTTACCAGCCCTCGCCGTTTCATAACTTTGAGCTGGCGGCTGATATTGGCCTCGGTTTGGTTTAACTCGCTGGCCAGATGGCTTTGGGAGCGGGCAACAGAGGTGCTGAGACCGCTCATGATGCGCGCTTGGCTAAGCCCCACTCCGGCCTCGGCCAGCAAAAGTTCTTCTGCTGAATGTTGTAAATTATACGTAAAGTGGAGCAGGGGAGGGAATTTTGATTTTAGGCTTGGCAAGTTGTTTTTCATACTATCAAGCTTACGTCTAAAATACTTAACAAGTCAAGTATTTTTTGGGGCAGGGCACAAAAAAAATTATTTATATGCTAGGTACAGGTTGTGCCAGTCGGCCACGCTGAGGTTTTGGGCGCGGAGGTTACCGTTGATTTTCGCTTTGGCGAGCAATTCGTCCGCCTGCCCCTTTGAGATATGCAAGCCGGCAGCCAGGCTGCTGCGCAGCTTTTTGCGCCGCCCGGAAAAGCCGGCTTTAACAATTTGGAAGAATTTTTGGTTGTCTAACCCTTTAAATAACGGCTTGGCGTAGCGGCGCAAAATGACCACCTGCGAATCGACTTTTGGCGGCGGGGTGAATAGTTTCGCAGGGACTACTACGCCAAGCCGCGTATCGTAATAAAGTTGGACGCTAACGGATAGTAAACTCATCTGCCCCGGCTCGGCACAAACCCGCTGAGCTACCTCTTTTTGTACTAGTAAAACCATGGCGCTGGGCGGGTTGGACGACTCTGCCAAGACCCGCAGCAAATTACTGGTCAGATAATACGGTATATTGGCGACCACCTTGTAGCCGGCCGGCAACTCATTTAGGTCAAACTTCAAGATGTCTCCCTGTACCACCGTCAACCGCTCTTTCCAAGTACCGTCCTTGGAAACTTTCAGAACTTCCGGAGGAACGTCCTCCGGAATCGGAGGAATGTGGTGTGATAGGTTTATTTCCAGATTGGCAGCCAGTTCTTCATCAACTTCTACGGCGATAACGTGCCCAGCTTGGCTGACCAAATAATGCGTGAGGTTGCCCAGACCCGGGCCAATCTCTAAAATCGTATCCGTTGATTTAATTTCGGCGGCCTCGGCAATGGCCTCTAGCGCCGCCGCGTCATTCAGCCAGTGCTGCCCTAAGGATTTTTTAGCCATGTCCATATTTACCAGTTGTGGTATGAGACCCAGTGCTCATAGGCCGCCGACCAACTGCCGTAGCGAGCTAGCGCGTAGCCGTTACACCACCCAAGTTGGGTTACCGGGTTAGTTTCCCAGTCGCTACCGGAGGCTGACATTTTGCTGCCGGGCGTGGCTTGGCCTAAGCCATAACCAAGGTAGCCGGGAATGCTGTCGGGCGGGCTGGGTGGGCAGTAGCCGGGCTGGCCCTGCAGCTTGGTGGCACACCAGCCGGATTCACGACTAATAATATAGTTTACATACTGGAGATCTGATGCTGAGATGCCCGCCTCGCCCATGAGTTTGATTTTGGCACTATCGATATCGATTACCGTACCCACGGCCACAATCTGTGGCACTGGTTCTTGAATAATGGCTTCCTGGATGAGCGTGCGACCGGTTTCTGAGCCCTTACTGCTAGTAATCAAGTAGGTGTCCAGTTTCTTGCCGGCCACACCGGTCTGCCGCACAACGGTCGTACCGAAACTGAGTGATGTGTCGGCGATATTTTGCACCGGCGCAGGAATGGTTCCCTGAATGGTCGCAACCTGAACGCCCTTGTTCAAAACAAAAATTTGTATGCCCGGAGTAATTTTGGTGCTGGCTGCCGGCGAGACATTTTCGCCGTTGCCCAGTTTAATATGCTTCTCCTGTAACATACCGCCAATAGTTTTGGCTTGGGTATAGGCGGCCACCTGCGCGCCATAAAGATTAAGGGTGATGGGCGTGGCCGGCGACACAATTACCTGCTCACCAATGATATTTTGCGCCAGGCTGCCCTGGGCAAAAGTAGCAATGTCTTCCGGAATAATGTTCAGGCCGGCTTGCTGCGCCACCTGGCGGGCGCTTTTTTGCGCCGTTAGGGTCACAATTTTGGTACTGCCCTCTACCACCGTTACCGGCCGGGCACGGTAGACGTTAACACGAAAGTTATCTTCTACAATCGGCGTATCGGCGGCGGGCTCCACCACGTCTTGAGGAATCAGATGCAACGGCAGCCGGTTGACCAGCTGGCCGACGGTTGTGGCCTTAGTATCTAGAGTTTCCTGCTTGCCGTTGTCGGATAAAAAAACCACGTGGGCGTTGCTGGGCTGGGCCGGCCGGCCGCCGTGCGCCCACAGTACGCCGACGACAATAGCCGCGCCAAGTAACAGGCCGAATATGGGTATCAGGTATGGCCGGCGGTGCAGATGCGAACTACCGCGCTCCTGTGCCGTCTGGTACTGCTCAATAAACCTATTTTGTATTCTCATCTCACGCCTACTACCGTTTATTCTAGCTTAACTAGGGGTGCAAAGGCGATATCCAGCTTTTTGGTGCCCTTACCCTTAAAATAAATGGTGGCGATTTCGCCCTGGAGTTGCAGCACCGTGCCGTTGCCAAAAATTTGGTGTTTGACCCCGTCGCCTTCGGCCAGCTCCGGCACATAGCGCGGCTCGTCGGCAAGCTGTGCGTACATTATTGGGATATCACCTGGGACGGCAGTTGCCAGACTTTCCACATCCGATAAAAAGCGGCTGGGCGGATTAGACAACCGGCCGCCATAAAGCGTGCGGCTGGTAGCGTAGGTCAGATAAAGTTCTTCGCGGGCGCGAGTCATGCCAACATACATTAGGCGGCGTTCTTCTTCCAGTTCGGTAGCATCATACAGCGCCCGGCTGTGTGGAAAAACCGACTCTTCCAGGCCGGTGATAAAAACCACCGGAAATTCCAAGCCCTTGGCGGCGTGCAGCGTCATTAAAGTCACAAAATTGTCGCCAAAATCGGTGCCGTCCAAATCGGAAACCAGCGCCACTTCTTCCAAAAAGCCCGCCAGGCCGACATCGCCGTACTCGCCGGCCACACTCAGCAGCTCACGGACATTTTCTATGCGGGCTTCGCCCTGCGGCGTGCCATCTTGCAAGAAATGCAGATAATCCAGGCGCCGCAACAGGCTGTCCAATAGGGCTTGCGGCGCCAATTCGTCCATCTGGGCGCTAAAACTGGTGATGATGTCCGCCAGCTCCACGAAACTCTGGCGAGCCTTAGGTGTTAGCTCATCACATTGGGCGACATTTTTTAGGCCCTCAAACAGATCGTAGCCATTGGCCTCCCGCCAACCATGGAAGGCATCCAGTGACTTGGTTCCCAGACCGCGCGCCGGCACGTTAACGATCCGCGCGAAACTCTGGCTGTCCTGCGGCTGATAAATTAACCGTAAGTAGGCCATGAT
>Ga0265314_10006727_pt1 | contig 10094 bp, 7 predicted proteins | sample 4126metaG_FD_203106 | JGI IMG/M metagenome (GOLD analysis project Ga0265314, IMG submission 203106) | Rhizosphere microbial communities from Carex aquatilis grown in University of Washington, Seatle, WA, United States - 4-1-26 metaG | ecosystem: Host-associated > Plants > Roots > Rhizosphere >... | reverse complement strand
TGGCTACCAGGTGCTATACGCGGTGCCGTCGCTGGAGACCTGATCGCTGGCACTGTGGACGTCGACGATGCCGGGCGCGCTCTGGTCGGGTGACATCAGGGTGTCGTCGGTGGCCGGGACCCAGGTGTCACGCGAGTTGGTGAAGGGGTCTTTGGGAAGCTGCTTGAGATAACCGCCGTCGACTAGGTCCTGCAGCGCCTGCGGGGCCTTTTGCTTGTCCAAGGTGTACTGATCGATAAGCGAGCGCAAGGTATACAGGTCGTCGCGCAGGGCCGTTTCCTTGGCGTGCAGAATCGACTGCGAGTAGTTGGGGATGGCCAGCGACAGCAGGATGACGATGATGCTGATGACCACCATCAGCTCGATCAGGGTAAAGCCGCGTTGTCCCGAGCGCCGGTTCATGTTCTCAGCCGAATGAACTACCACGTTTTATACTTCGTTCCGTCCAGACCCGTGCCATCGGATTTGGTGTATACGTCGAAGACGCTCTGGCCGCCCCAGGAATCGGAATCGGGGTCGTCCTGCATGGAGCGCAAGCCCCATTCATCCTTGCCGGTCATGGGATCCACGGGAATCCGCCGCAGAAAACGCAGCTTCTTGCCGTTGGAGTCCACCCCTTTCACCAAGGTCTCCATGTCCGGCGGATAGCCCTGGCTGTCGAGCTTGACCTGGAAGGCGCCGCGATCGGCGGCGTCCTTATAGCGGTCGATGGCATCCCGCATCTCCCACAAATCGCGCCGCAACTCGCGCTCCTTGCCGCGCTGGATGGTGACCCGCACTACGGGCATGGCCACGGCAGTCAGGACCATCAGGATGGTCATGGCCACGATCAACTCGACGATGGTGAAACCACTTCTACGCCGAGCGGGCAAACCCCTAGCCGGAGCTGTCGAAACGCAACTGGAAACCGTGAAAAGCACTACTGATATTTTAGTCCTTCCGGGCCCTGGCGGCGCAGATTCGTGTCCCCACGGACTTAGACGGCACTCCTAGTGAACGGTCACGATGGCCTGTGAGCCACTGGCGGGCATGTTCTGCATGGAGGCGCTTTTCACCACGGCGCGGTTAATGCTCAAGGTCGCCTGTCCGGGCGCTCGGGCCTGGAAGGTGAGGGTGAAGACCTGGCCATCGGCGGTAATCCCGGGACTGCCGGGAGGACGCGAGGCGGTGATTTGCAGGATTCCGGCCATACTGTCGTCGCGATTCACCAGCGCTACCGTCTGCCCGTCCTGCGATAGCAGGGTCCCGTTGGAGACATTCACCAACTGCAGAACACGCGGGTTGTAGAGCACCTGCACCGGGACGGAGAAGATGTTCTGTCCACCCGCCAGGTTCACGTTGACGGTGAAGGTGGACCCTACGGCCTGATCGAGCATGGGCGGGTCAAAGCTCACGATGGCGCTGCCGGCAGGCGCCGACGCAATCGATGGCTGCGTGGCTCCGGCGCCCTGCGGCGGGGCCGCTGAAGTACTCGGGGGCGCCGGATTCGATGGTCCCGGCGGCACTCCCGGCTGGTTCGTGGGCTGCTGCTGCGGAACTGGCGGCTGCTGGCCGCCTGGTTGTTGGCCAATCTGTTGCGAGCTGTCGCGCCGCAGGGAAATCGTATTGGCGGTACCTACGTCGATCGCCCGTAGATTGCTGGCGGTGACGTCGGACGCACGCACGATGTGCGGAATCAGCACAAACACGATTTCGTTGTCTTTGACTTCTTTGCTTTCCTCGGCGAACAGGTACTTGAACAGCGGAATACTGGCGAGGCCGGGGATGCCGGACAACGACTTGGTCTGGGTGCTTTCCAGAATACCGCCCAGGATGTTCACTTCGCCTTCTTTCAGGCGAATGTCCTGTTCGATCTTGCGTTGCCCGATCACGGGCTGCTGAATGCCGCCAATGTTCTGGTAGGAATCCACCGCTGAGATGTCCATCGCCAGCTTCAGCGTGACCTCGTCGGTGCCATGCACGTGAGGCGTGATGTCGATGTTGACGCCGACATCGATGTAGTTGAACTGGGTGTTGACCAGCGGGTTGATGCCGACGCCGCCGATGCCGGGCTGGAACGATCCGGTCGCGACCGGAACCCGTTCGCCGATCTTCAGCGAGGCTTTCTGGCCGTCGGAGGCGCGTATCTGCGGCTGTTGAATGAGTTTGCTGCTGCTGTCGCTGAGCAGGAAGTTCGCCGTCGCCGTCGGGATGGTGACCGCGAAGTTAGTGGCATTGATGTGCGCCAACTCATTCAGGGTAATGGTGCCGGTGCTGGCGCCCGTGGTGGTGCTGACAGTGCCGTTGCCGGTGCCGACGTTTTGTCCCGAGGTCGAAGTCGTGGTGCTGGTGTTGCTCTGCAACGCGATGGACACGCTGGTCGGGGGATTGATGCCGAGGTTGCGCAGCTTGTCGCGGTTGACCTGCATGATGGCGACTTCGACTACCACCTCAGGCCGCGACTTGTCCAGGTCGTCGATCAGCTTCTGGGCCATAGCGATCTGGTCGGGCGTGCCGCGCACCACGATGGCCTGCTGCGAAGGGAACTGCTGCAGGCGTTGGGTGTCGAGCAGCGTGCGCAGGATGTTGACCAGGTCCTGGAGCTCGTTGGGCTGCGACAGGTTGGTCAGATAAAAGGTGCGGATGACGCTCTGCTCCAATTCCTTGCGCTTGGCCGGGGTGTCGGCGGCAACAAAGATGGTGTTGGGAGTGACCGGCCGCCAGAAGGTCTTCGACTCCAGGGCGGTAATCTGTAGCGCTTCTTCCAGCGTGACCCCGTTCAGGTCAACGCGGATGCGGCGCGAGTTGTAATCCGGATCGAACAGCACGTTAATGCCGGCGAGCCGTCCGATGGTCTCGTAGACGGTCTTGGCATCCTCGCTCATCTTCAGGGTGATGGGCGTAGGCGCGATGGGCGCCAACTCGACCGGGCCGGTAGCTTCCTCCATGCGCTTGCTGATGCCGGACTGCGGAGAGGGCGCGGGAGGATTGGGGTTCTGGCTCTTCATCAGCAGCTGGCGCACTTTGTTGGCCTGCTGCTGGGCAATAAAGCTGGAAGGATCGACGGCAATGGCCTGCTCGAAACTGGTCAGAGCTTCCTGCAATTTTCCGGCGTTCATCAGCAACTCGCCCTGATGAACATAGGAGGCCGCGGCCAGGAAGCGCACAAACTCGGCGGAGGCGCGAAAGCGCAGGTCGGTGGGCTTTAGCTGCCACGCCTGGTGATAGTCGTTGTAAGCCTCAATGTAGTCCTGGCGGGCTTCGGCGGCCTTGCCTTTGTCGTAAAGGGCCTTGGCGGCCTTGTCGTTGGAGGCGAGTGCTGGCAGGGCGGCCACCATGAGCAGCAGTGCCAGGACACGGGTAAACCGTTTCATCACGTCCTTAAAACCCCGGGGATGTGTGCCGGACCCATCGCCTCCATGTGGCCAGAGATGCCAGGGCACCGGTATGTAAGACTTGGACCCACGTCAAAGGTGAGCACGGCGTGCATGTGAAACCGCCGCGGCCCGCTTGGCCCGGCGATTTGCGTGCCAACGCGGGATTATAACATCCCAACTTAGGCGGAAGTGGCGTATTCATCGTGTGTTAGCATGAAAGTTTACGTAACGAACGGGATACCGTTTTCGTGACTCCCCGCCCAGCGCAGAAGCCAGTTCTCCTCGTCCCCCCAAGAGGCATGATGTGGAAGAAGAGTGGCGTGGCTGGCCGGACTCCAGGGATTTATGGCCCGTCATGCGCAGGCTCCGGCCCGTCCGGAACAACCCAAGAAGACCCATCGCGATCCCGTCGCCAGCGGCGAGCGCGATGCCTCGGTCAACCGGGCCGCGTCGCACAACTACTTTCTGCTGGAAAAGTTCGAAGCCGGAGTCGCGTTGCGCGGCACCGAGGTCAAATCGGTCCGCGGCGGACGCGCCAACCTGAAGGACGCCTATGGGCTGGTGAAGGACGGCGAGCTGTGGCTCATCAATGCGCACATCGGGCCTTATGAGCACGGCAATATCTTCAATCATGAACCCTTGCGCACCCGGAAGTTGCTGGTGCACAAAAATGAGTTGCACAAACTGATCGGCAAGACCCAGAACAAAGGCCTAACCCTGATCCCGACGCGGTTGTACTTTCGCAATGGGCGGGTGAAGGTCGAGATGGCCCTGGCCAAAGGCAAGCAAACCTGGGACAAGCGCGAGACCGAGCGCCGCAAGACCGCCGACGCGGAAGCCCGCGACGCCATCGGCAGAAGCAGAAAGACCTAAGCATCGGATGTTTTGTGGGGATCGGCCGAGCAACAGCAATGGCAGGGAACCGCATGCTTCGTCGGAATAGCGACGAAGGTGTCGGGGGATGAGCCGCGCAGCGGCGACATTTGTGTGAGCCGTGGGCGTAAGCCCGCGGTGGCGGCGGAATATTAACTCTGAGCCCCTTCAGGGGCGGCACAACTAGGAACTGAAATGAAAACTACTCTTCTGATCGAATTACCTTCGCAAATCGAAACTGAGTGCCTGGTTGTCCCGGTGCTCGACGCCGCCGAGAATAACAACGGCGACAAATCCGACAAACATGATCCCCGTCTGCAAACCGCCGACAAGGCCATTGCTGCGGCGGCTGCGGATGTCATCGCTTCCGGCGAGGTTACCGGCAAAATGCTGGAGACCACTCTGCTGCACAAGCCCGCGGGTCTGAAAGCGAAGCGCCTGCTGCTGATTGGCGGCGGCAAAACGAAGAGCTTCTCTTCGGCGGAACTGCGCAAGTTGGCAGGCGCTGCCGTGCGCGGTCTGAAATCCAAGGACCTGAAGAGCTTTGCGTTCGTCGCGCCCAAGACGCGCAGTGGACCCGAAGACGCGGTCAAGGCGATTGTCGAAGGCGCCTACGTCGGCAACTTTGATCCTGACTACTACAAGAGCGACCGCAAAGAGCAGAAGATCGAGGATCTGATCGTTGTTGCACCGGCGCCGTCGGACAAGAAAGCGCTCACCACCGCGATGGAGCAGGGACGCATCATCGGCGAAGCCCAGAACTTTACTCGCGACCTGGTCAACGAGCCCGGCAACCGCATGACGCCGACCATCCTGGCGGAACGTGCGGAGAAGATGTGCGAAGAGACCGGACTGGGCTGCGAGATCTACGGTCCGGACAAGATCAAGGAACTGAAGATGGGCGCGTTCTGGAGCGTGGCGCAAGGTTCCGACGAGGAGCCGCGGCTGATCGTCATGCGCTATGAGCCCAGCCGTGCGCCCAAGGGCCGGGTGCTCGGCCTGGTGGGGAAGGGAATTACCTTCGACAGCGGCGGCATCTCCATCAAGCCGGGCGACGGCATGGAGAAGATGAAGTACGACATGGCGGGCGGTGCGGCCATGATCGGCGCCATGCGCGCGATTGCGCAGCTCAAACCCAACGTGCGCGTGATCGGCGTGGTGTGCGCCAGCGAAAACATGCCTTCCGGCAAGGCGCAGAAGCCGGGCGACGTGCAAATTGCCATGAACGGCAAGTCGATTGAGATCATCAACACCGACGCCGAAGGACGCTTGGTACTGGCTGACGGCCTGCATTACGCGCGTGAGTTGGGCTGCACCCACCTCATCGACGCCGCGACCCTGACTGGTGCATGCGTGGTCGCGCTGGGGATGGTCAATGTCGGCGTTTTCTCCAACGACGATGACTTCTACAAGAGCTTCAACAAGTCGCTACAGAAGTCAGGCGAGAAGATGTGGCGGCTGCCGGTGGACGACGAATATCGCGAGATGATCAAGTCCGGCATCGCCGACATGGTCAACAGCGCCGGACGCTGGGGCGGCGCGGTGACCGCGGCCATGTTCCTGAAGGAGTTCGTCGCTGACACGCCGTGGATCCATCTCGACATCGCGGGCGTAGCCTGGATGGAAGAGAACAAACCGTGGATCGCCAAGGGACCGTCGGGCGTGGCGGTGCGTTCGCTGGCGGAATTTGCCAGGGACTTCGCGGGCGCGGCGAAATAGACTCCCACTATGTGGGATGTCTGGATCACAGCGTCGGACGTCCCACATCATGGGACTTAGGCGCCGTGCGGTCGGAGGCGTTCACAAACTTTTAACAATACATTCATCGGACGATGACGTACGAAGTGCAGCGGGCTGGTAGTCTAGCTGCAATTGCAAACCTGATCGGAGAGAGGGGAGTTGGCCAATCAGCCGCTCCCCATAGTTATTTGTAGCAGTAGTCAGTTGCTAGTAGCCAGTAGCCAGCATCGGAAGAGCTTGTCCTTACGACCGCTGAAGCACAGGGAACTGGTAACGGTGGTTTGCACTTCGTATCCTGCCGCACTACCATCGTGGTGTATGCCAGTCGCCACGGATCCATCCACCACCTACACCCCCGTCAGGGCGCCGCGCGGCAACCAGCTCTCCTGCAAAGGCTGGGCGCAGGAAGCCGCGATGCGAATGCTGATGAACAACCTCGATCCCGACGTTGCCGAGCGCCCGCAGGACCTCGTTGTCTACGGCGGCACCGGCCGCGCCGCCCGCAATTGGGAGTGCTATCACGCCATCGTGAACTCGCTGAAGTCGCTGGACAACGATGAGACGCTGCTGGTGCAGTCGGGCAAGCCGGTGGGAATTTTCCGCACCCACGAATACGCGCCCCGCGTGCTCATCTGCAATTCGAACCTGGTGGGCCACTGGTCGAATTGGGAAAAGTTCAACGAACTGGAGAAACTCGGCCTCATCATGTACGGCCAGATGACCGCCGGATCGTGGATTTACATCGGCTCGCAGGGCATTATCCAGGGGACGTACGAGACCTTCTCCGCCGCCGGCGAGAAGCACCTCGGCGGCGATCTCGCGGGCAAGCTGATCGTTTCCGGCGGCATGGGCGGCATGAGCGGCGCCCAGGCGCTGGCTGCGACCATGACCGGCGCTTGCTATCTCGGCATCGAGGTCGATCCCGAGCGCATCAAGAAGCGCCTGCGCACCGGCTATTGCGACTTCATGGTCAACTCGCTCGACGAGGCGCTGCGCATCCTGAAGAACGCCGTGCGCAAGAAAGAGAACATCTCGGTCGGGCTGGTGGGCAACTGCGGCGACGTCATTCCGGAGCTGGCGGAGCGCGGCGTGGTGCCCGACATCCTCACCGACCAGACCTCGGCGCACGATCCGTTGAATGGCTATGTGCCCAGCGGCATGTCGCTGGAAGATGCAATGGCGCTGCGCAAGAACGATCCCAAGGCCTACGTCGAGCGCTCGCTCGACACCATGGCGCGGCACGTCGAAGGCATGCTCAAGCTGCAGAAGATGGGGTCGGTCACCTTCGACTACGGCAACAACATCCGCACCTTCGCCTTCGAGCACGGGGTGAAGAATGCCTACGATTTTCCGGGGTTTGTGCCCGCGTACATTCGTCCGCTGTTCTGCGAGGGACGCGGGCCGTTCCGTTGGGCGGCGTTGTCGGGTGATCCTGCCGACATTCATCTCACCGATGATCTCGTTTTGGAAATGTTTCCCCAGAACAAGATCCTCAGCCGCTGGATTGATCTGGCGCGCAGGCGGATCAAGTTCCAGGGACTGCCGTCGCGCATCTGCTGGCTGGGCTATGGCGAGCGGGCGCAGTTCGGGCTGGCGCTCAACGACCTGGTGAAGTCGGGCAAGCTCAAGGCGCCGATCGTGATGGGACGCGATCATCTCGACTGCGGCTCGGTGGCATCGCCTTTCCGCGAGACCGAATCCATGAAAGATGGCAGCGACGCCATCGCCGACTGGCCGCTGCTGAATGCTCTGCTCAACACCGCGAGCGGAGCGTCGTGGGTGTCGATCCACAACGGCGGAGGCGTGGGCATTGGCTACTCGCAGCATGCCGGACAAGTGACCGTCGCCGACGGCACGCCCGAGATGGCCAAGCGCATCGAGCGGGTGCTGACCAACGATCCGGGCATCGGCGTCGCGCGGCATGTGGATGCGGGGTACGACGCAGCCAAGCAGTTCGCGCAGGAGAAGGGAATTAAGGTGCCGATGGTTTAGAAGCAGCATTCAGCACTCAGCATTCAGCCGTGCATTAATGGGAAAGCCGCTCGTGTCTGCGAATGCCACCTCCGAATCCAAACGACCTGAGGGCACTCTCGCTTTTCTCGCCCACGCGGCACAGCTGCTGACCCTGCGCAGCGAAGCGGGCAACACCGGCCCGCGCCGGGGCGCGCAGATGCACGACCTCGGGCTGATCGAGGACGGCGCGGTGCTCATTGCTGACGGCAAAGTTGTCGCGGCCGGCACTACCGACGAGGTCGCGAAGCACAAACTTCTAACGGCGAAGACATCGCACGTCGAGAAGATCGATTGCTCGGGCAAGGTCGTGCTGCCGGGTTTCGTTGATTCCCACACCCATCCTGTCTTTACCGAACCACGACTGATTGACTTCGAGAAGCGCATCGCTGGCGCGAGCTACGAAGAGATTGCCAAAGCCGGCGGCGGTATTCGTGCCAGCCTGCGCGGCGTGCGCGATGCTCGCAGGCACGAGCTGGCCGCCCACGTGGGGCGCGGGCTGGACGAGATGGCCAGGCACGGCACCACCACGGTCGAATGCAAGTCGGGCTACGGTCTCAACTTCGCGGCGGAGATGAAGTCACTGGAGGCGATTCGCGAGGCGGCGCACCAGTGGCCGGGTACGGTGGTACCAACCTTGCTGGCGGCCCACGTGATTCCCCCGGAGCACCGCGAGAACCCCGAGGAGTACGTCCGCATCATCTGCGAGGACATGATTCCCACGGCTGCGAAGTTGAAGCTGGCGGCCTTCGTCGATGTCTTCTGCGAGCGCGGGGCGTTCACCATGGAGCAGTCGCAGAGGATCCTGCGCAGCGCCGTCGATCACAATCTGGGAGTGCGGGCGCACGTGTGCCAGCTCATGCCCGCCCAGCTTGCGCCGCTGCTCGAGTTCTGTCCCGCGTCGCTCGACCACATGGATTTTGTCAGCTACGAGGATATTGCGGTGCTGGCGAAGCTCGATACCGTGGCGACATTGCTGCCGGCTGCCAACTACTTCCTCGGCCTGAAGGAATTTCCGCCGGCGCGCAAGCTCATCGATTCTGGCGTGCCGGTGGCGCTGGCCACCGACTACAATCCCGGCACTTCGCCAACCACGTCGATGCCGTTCGCGCTGTCGGCCGCCTGCACGCACATGAAGATGTTGCCGTCGGAGGCCATCGTTGCTGCGACCTACAACGGCGCGTGCGCCCTGCGGTTGCAGGGCCGCAAGGGAAGTCTTGAACCCGGCAAGGACGCGGACATTGCCATTTTCGATGTCGGCGATTATCGCGAGATCGCCTATTGGTTTGGAGTGAATCGCTGCTGCGAGACATTGCTGATGGGCGTGCGGCGAAGCGAGCGCACATGAGACAGCGGTTCTTGATGGCGCAATCGAACCAGGGCTAAAGCCCATTCTGGAGGAGCGCGAGATTCACGGGCCTAAGGCCCGTGCTTCCACCGAGGAACTGTGGAGCCACCAACAGCAGTGAAAAGTCGCGCCTCGCTTACTACCCAATCTCGCATTCGTTTCACCAAAGTCCCGAGACATCAGTTTTCATGCGCCTAACATCTTTAAGCCGCAGAGGGTTTCTATTTGTTTTGTTGGCGGCCACCACTCTGCCGGCCCAGCAAATCGTAGGCAACGCCCGCATGGAGGTGCGGCACAACCTGCCTTTCGTGCAGGTCCTGGTGAATGGTCAGGGACCGTTCACCTTCGGCATTGACACTGGCACCGGCGGGGAAGCCATCCTGTCGTCCGGGCTGATTCAGCACCTCCGGCTTCAGTCCACGGGCGAGACCGAAGTGCACGACGCTACCGGCGTGAACCGGCGCAAGGTGAAGGTGTTGCGGGTCCACTCGCTGAAGATTGGAACCGTGGAGTTCAGGAACGTTGAAGCCACCCAATCGCCAGGCTCGATGCTGGAGTCCATCGATGGCATCCTGGGCTTTCCGCTTTTCCGCGAGTATCTTCTGACGCTCGACTATCCTCACCAACAGTTGACGCTGGCGCGCGGCAGCCTGCCGCCCGCGAATGGCGACCAGATTGTGCCCTTCACCATGCCGGATGAGGTGCCAGTTGTCGAACTGAACATCGGGACACAGCGCATCGAGGCCCATGTGGATTCGCGCGGCCGG
>Ga0265314_10006726_pt1 | contig 10094 bp, 9 predicted proteins | sample 4126metaG_FD_203106 | JGI IMG/M metagenome (GOLD analysis project Ga0265314, IMG submission 203106) | Rhizosphere microbial communities from Carex aquatilis grown in University of Washington, Seatle, WA, United States - 4-1-26 metaG | ecosystem: Host-associated > Plants > Roots > Rhizosphere >... | reverse complement strand
ACTCTCAATTCTCTCGTCGACGCCAACGTGGGATGGCCTGCGAAAATATTATGCAATCTGTTTGACAGCCACGCTCAGGCCTATTTACGATGCGGTGCGAGATCGTCTTGGCTTGTTCGTAATTGACGGCTGGAAGGGACTGGGCTCGATTTAGCCGATCCGTTCGGGGCTGTCTCAACGCGGTTCAACGAGGTGCCCATGCGGACGAATTCAGGGGGACAAGTCAGGTTACGCGCCTGGATGGTAGCGGGCGTGCTGGTGGCGGCCGGCTTCTTATTTGCGAGGCCCGCCGCCGCGCAAGTTTCGTTCAGTGTGTTCGGCGATGTCGACTATCAGGCGACGAAAGACAACGGCTATGCGGCGAGCAATATACCCGCGGGGACTACCAACTCGTTCTCGGCGCCGCGGCTGGAACTGTTCCTGACCTCCACACAAGGAAAGCTCTCGTTCCTCGCCGAAACCATGTTCGAGGTCGGAGACGCCAACGAGTTCGGCATCGACATGGAGCGCATCGAAATTGGTTATCTCTTCTCCGACAAGTTCCGATTGCGCGTAGGGCGCTTCCACACCGCCATCGGCTACTACAACGACGCATACCACCACGGCCGCTATTTCCAGATGACCGTCGACCGGCCGACCATGGTTCGGTTCGAGGACGAAGGCGGCCTGATTCCCGCCCACTCGGTCGGTCTCCACGGTGACGGCCGGCTTCCTCTCGGCGGCGCCGGCAACCTGCGCTACGACGCCGAGGTCACCAACGGCAGGGGCTCGACACCCGGAATGGTCACCAACCTCGACGATCCGAACAACGGCAAGATGTACAATCTGCGCTTGCGGTTCGAGCCGACGGCGATCGACGGTCTGGTCATCGGCGGCAGCGCAACCTACGACGTCATCTCGGCGTCGGTGGACGGGTCGGGTGAGGCGCCGTTCGTTTCGATTCGGGAGCTGATTTTCGGGGGCCACCTCGCCTACCTCGAGAATCGGATCCACGTCATTGGCGAGTACTTGTTCATTCAGCACCACAACGACAGCGCGAGCTGGACCGGCAATACCCAGGCGGGGTTCCTCGAGCTCGGCTATGATGCAGGCATCATCGGGCCCTACGTGCGGGGCGAGTTGGCGCATTTCCCAGCCGACACCAAGACGAACGATCCCTTCTTCGCGAACAACGCCCTCTTTCAATCGCGCGGCAGCTCCAAGTCGGGTGTGGTTGGCGTGAAATCGCTGCTTTCCGACTACTTGGCGCTGAAGCTAGAGGGGGAGTACGTTCATCGCGACGATGGTGGCACAATAGAGATTGTCGCGGCCCAATGTGCGTTTGCCTTTTGAGAGAGCCATGACCATGTCGACAAACATTGGCAATGGGCGACTCTCTCGGCCCTTGAGCACTGGCCTACGCGGGCGCGCCGTGCTGACCGCTGGATTGGTAGTTTTCATTTGCGCGGCCGTCGCGTGGCCTCTGCGCATTGCGCGCGCGGTCGAGTTCGTGCTGATTCACAACGTGAAGACCGGGACGGCTTCGGTGAGCAAGAGCGACCTCAAAGCCATGGCGATCGGCCGCAAGAAAGCCTGGCCGTCGGGTGCGCCGGTTCAGCTGGTGCTGGAGGCGGTCGGCGCGCCGGAGATGACGTGGTTCGCGCTCTACGCGGCTGGGATCTCCGACGAGACGCTGGCGGCAAAGATGAAGCAGGAGGTGTTCAAGGGCGAGCTCCGGCGGCCGATAATAGTGACCTCGGACAAGAGTTGCGTGAACGCGGTCGCCAACGATCCGGGGGCGGTCGGCGTCGTATCGGCCGAGACGGCAAAGAGCTTGCCGGAGGGGGTCACGGTGCTGGCGGTGCAATGAACAGGAGACGGCAAATCACGGCGCTCGGCGCGCTGTTCGCGTCGCTGGTCGTTTCGGTCGGCGCGCGCGCCGAGCTGGTCGAGGTTCGCCAGGTTGCGGGCGGCATGGAGTGCGCGGAGTGCGCACACCAGTTGCGGGTCGAGGTCGGCCAGCTCGATGGGGTCAATGCGGCCGAGGCGAGCTGGAACCGGCGAATCCTGACCGTGCGCTTCCGCGCCCGCAACCGCGCCACGCTCGAGGAGCTGCGCGCCGTGGTTCGCCGCCATCACTTCAGCGTGCGCGAAGCCGACGTGGTCGTTCGCGGCCGCGTCGGCCGCGCGCCGTCCGGGGAGTTGCAGTTGACGGTCTCCGGGTCGGGCGTGGTCTATCCGATCGCCGCCGCCGCGGCGGCGCCGGGCGTGACCGAAGCGCTCGCCGCCGGGTTGGCGTGCGCGGCCGGCGAGGGGCGTGAGGTCACGCTCCGCGGCCGCATCGCGGGCGACGAGGCGTCGCCGGGCGGGGCACCGGTTCCCGCCACCCGTATCTCAGCGTTGTGGGTGCTGCAGCTGACCGACGGCTAGTGCGGGGTCGCGCCGCGCGTTCGCACGGCGGCAGCGCGAAAAACCGCGGCCGCGGTCAGCCGAGACGGCCGCCGCAGGGGCGTTCCGCCCAGCAGGACGCGCGCGATCTGCCGGATGTCGTCGGCCAGATCGGTGCGGCCCTTCGCAGCCGCGAGCTCGGCGAGGACTTGCACCTTGCACGCTTCAGTCAGGCGATAGCGTTCGATGGCCACGTAGGAAAAACGCGCGCGAGGGCCGGTATTCCCGAACAAAACCGCGTGCCCTCCGTGCGGTGTGATCGCGCTCGCATCGCCGGGTTTCGGGCCTCGCTGCGTCGTGATAAAGAGTCGGCATGCTCAACGGCCTGACTCGAAGAGGATTCTTGGGCGTGTCGGCGGCCACCACGGTGGCCACGGTGGGGGCGGCCAAGGGGGCCGGTAAGATCAAGGCGAAAGGCGACGACAAGGGCGCGCCGTTTCCCAAGGACTTCGTCTGGGGCGCGGCCACCGCTGCCTATCAGATCGAAGGCGCCGCTGCCGAGGACGGCAAGGGCCCCTCCGTGTGGGACGTCTTCTGCAAGAAGAAGGGCGCGATCTACGAGGGCAACACCGGCGACGTCGCCTGCGACCACTACCATCGGTACAAGGAAGACGTCGCGCTGATGAAGGCGCTCGGCATCTCGTCCTACCGGTTCAGCATCTCCTGGCCGCGGGTGCTGCCCGAGGGGACCGGCGCGCTCAACCAAAAGGGGCTCGACTTCTACAACCGGCTCGTCGACGAGCTGCACAAGAACGGCATCACGCCGATGTGCACGCTGTTTCATTGGGACTACCCGCAGGCGCTGTACAAGCGCGGCGGCTGGCTCAACCGTGACTCCGCCGATTGGTTCGCCGACTACGCCGCGCTCATGGGCGACAAGCTGGGCGATCGCATCAAGGTTTGGGTCACCCAGAACGAGCCCCAGTGTTTCATCGGGCTCGCGCTGCGCGACGGTGTGCACGCGCCCGGCGACAAGCTCAAGGATCCGGACTACTTGATGGCGGCGCACAACGGGATGCGCGCGCACGCCAAGGCGGTGCAGGCCCTGCGCGCGCACGCCAAGGACGGCAAGGTCGGCTACGTGGTTGCGACCCAGCCGACGCAGCCCGCGAGCGACAAGCCCGAGGACATCGAGGCGGCGCGCGCGGCGATGTTCTCGGTGCTCGAGCGCCACGAGTGGAACAACGCCTGGTGGATGGATCCGGTGCTGCTGGGCAAGTACCCCGAGGACGGCCTCGCGACGTACGGCAAGGACGTGCCGAAGTGGAAGGCCAGCGACCTCGACGAGATGAAGCAGCCGCTGGATTTCCTGGGCCTCAATATTTACAAGGCCGAGACGATCCGGCGCGGCGCCGACGGCAAGCCGGAGCACGTCGCGCCGCCGCCAGGTTTCCCGCGCTCGGGCGTCGACTGGCAGCCGATCACGCCTTCCTGTCTGTACTGGGGCCCGCGCTACTGCTGGGAGCGCTACAAGTTGCCGATCTCGATCACCGAGAACGGGTTGTCGACGCGCGACCAGCTTTTCCTCGACGGCAAGGTCCACGATCCGCAGCGCATCGATTACATGCACCGCGTACTGATGGAGGTGTCGCGCGCGATCAAGGACGGCGTGCCGATTACCGGCTATTACGCCTGGTCGCTGATCGACAACTTCGAGTGGGCCGACGGCTACAAGCAGCGCTTCGGCATCGTGTACGTCGACTACCAATCGCAGAAGCGCGTGCCCAAGGACTCCTACGACTGGTACAAGAAGGTGATTGCCAGCAATGGCCGCAACCTGTTCGAGCACGGGCTGCTGCCTGCCGCGCAGGTGACGCCGGGGTAGGGGAGGCGGAACGCGGGCGCTGCGGCTCGCAAGGTCTGCCCGAGCGTCGGCTCTCGCAGGGCCTGCCGCGAGCTTCGGCTCTCGCAAGGCCTGCCCTCTCCCCGGCCCTCCCCCGAGTACGGGGGAGGGTGACTCGCTGAAGAGAGCTCGGCTCTCGCAAGCTCCGGTCCCCCGTACTCGGGGGAGGGTGACTCGTTGAAGTCAGGGCAGCTGTCGCAAGGGCTTCCGGTCCCCTCCCTCTGTCCGCAGGGGGAGGGTTAGGGAGAGGGCAGGCCTTGCGAGAGCCGATGCTCGCTACGGCTTGACCGCGGCTGTCGTCGATCCCGCCGCCGTCTTTTTGCCGGCGTCGTGGTTCGCCGCCAGCCAGTCGGCCAGCGCGTCGGCGCGCTCGGACGGCGTCAGTTTCATCAGCACCGACAGCAGCACGTCGCCGGCAGCGTCGCGCTCGCTGCGCGCCAGCCGTGCGTGGTACGTCGCGAGCCCCAGCCGCGCGGCCTTGGCGTCGCCGGCGTTGCTGGCCTCGACCACCTTCGCCAGGTTGTCGAGCGTCGACGCCTCGGCGGAAACCAGCGCCAACCCGCGCAGCTCGGCGTCGGTCTTGGCGTCCAGGAACGGCCGGAAAGCGCCGTACGTGTCGCGCGCGCCGCGGTTGATGAGCGCACGCGTCGCCGCCAACTGCACCGCCAGGTTCGACCGCTTGAGCAGGCGCACCAGCAGCTTGGTCGCCTCCTCGGTGCGCAGGTGGTCGAGCTCGGTGGCGACCGCCGCGGACGGGCGCGGGTCCTTGTCCATGAAGATCACGTACAGGTCGTCGAGGTTCGAGTTGCCGGCTGCGCGCACGATGCCGGCGGCGGCCGCCGCTCGCATCTCCGCCGACGGATCGCGCAGCGGAGTGACGAGGGCGAACACCTTGCCCCGCCCGCTGCCCGGCGCAGCGCCCGCCAGCGTCGCGGCCGCGCGCACGGCGACGACGTTGTCCTTGGCGGCATTGGCGAGCGACTTCTTGCTCGCGTCATCGCTGGTGATCGCGCCCAGCGCCACGGCGGCGGCGACGCGCGCCTCGCTGCCCGCCTGGTGATTCTCGAGCAGCGCGATCAGCCCGGGCGCGCACTCGGCCTCGCCCGCCGTGGCGAGCGCGGCGGCCGCCGCCTGCTGGTCGGCGATCGACGGCGCCTTGGCGCCAGCGGCCGCGTCCGGGGCGGGCAGCGACGCCTTGACGATCGGGCACACGGGGACGTGGTGCGCGGCCAGCGCGCGCCCCGCCAGCGCCGCCGTCTCCGGCCGCTTGACCGCGGTCTTGAGCCAGGCGACACCACTGTCGTCGCCCATCGTCGCCAACATGTCGGCGACGGCGACCGTGGCATAGGGCCGGTTGACGGTGGCCTTGAGCCAGCTCGCTGCCAGGGTGGTCAGCATCGGCTCGGCCGGCGCACCGCCCGCGCGCGCGACGCGCATCCGGCGGACGACCTCTTCCTCGCGGCCGTCACGGACCAGCTTCGGGATCGCGATCGCCAGCGGCTCCTCGTAGCGGACCAGCGTCACTCCCGAACAGCGGTGCTCGTCGCGCGAGAAGACCCACGACAGATGTACCAGGCCGTCGTCGGAGCGCACGTCGACGGCGGCGCGCGGAAACGGGACGCTGTCACGCAGTACGTCCTTGGCAGCGTCGTCGAATCCGGCGAAGCCGGAGCCCTTCGACGTCTCCAGCTTCACGATCTCCCCATCGGCATTCACGACCAGCTCGACCGTCGTCGCGCGGGTCGGCTCGTTGATCGGATCGCTCTCCGGCAGCTTTTGCGACGCCAGCGCCAGGAAGTTATCGGTCCACCGGCTGTGCGCGCGCGCATGCACGCGGCTCAGGTACGACGCCTCGGGGCCGCTGGTCACCGACAGCGGGGTCTCCTTCTCCTTGTCGGCGGCTATCGGCGCGGCGAGCGCCGTCGCGGCGGCAATCAGGATGCCGAGCGCGATCGCGGCCGCCAGGAGATAGTTGGATGACGACGATGGAGCTGACCGATTTGACGTCCGAGCGAACCACCGACCTCGCATTGGCAACGTTCCTCCCGCTTATGTTCCTCGACTGCTTCGTGATATGCCGATAGGGATGTCGTCTAGACGGAACCCCAGTGCTTTCATCGGCTTTTGCACGGCGCTCTTGAGCGCGCTCAGTGGTCTCGGGTGCGCCGGGCTCAAACTGCGGCTGGTCGACGCTTCTGTGCGCAAGCCCTCGAACGTCGCGGTCTACTTCACCGTCGACACCCGCGGTGGCGAACCGGTCGCCGACCTGGCGCCCGACCAGTTCCACATCTACGAGGACGGACAGCCGGTGTCGGTTCTGGAGAGCCGGCAGACCATTCTGCAGCCCGAGGTGGCGGCAATTCACTACACCCTGCTACTCGTCGACATGAGCGGTAGCGTGGTCGATTCGGGCGACATGCCGGCACTGATCCAGGCGGCGTCCTCGTTCGCGGAGCGCGTCGGGCCGTACCAGAAGGTCGCGATCTACACCTTCGACGGCAGCCCGCACCTGACCCCCCTGGTCGGATTCGGCGGCAACATTCGCGGCGGCATCCACGTGCTGGCGACGCGCCGGCCGCGCGACCCGTCGACGAACCTCAACGGTGCGGTCATCGAAGGTGTGCACGTGCTGCACCGGCAGATGGAGAGCGCGCCGGTGCCGCTGCGCTTCGGTACGCTGGTCGTCTTCACCGACGGCACCGACCGCGCCCACCGCGCCTCGCCCGACGACGTGAGCCGCGCGCTCGATTCGGCCGACTTCGAGACCTACGTCATCGGCGTGGGGCAAGAGGTCGACCGCGGCCAGCTCTCGCGCATCGGGCGCTCGGGGACGTTTGCGTCGCGCAACCGCAGCGACATCCAGCGCGGCTTCGACGAGGTCGGCGCGCGCATCGAGGCGTCGTCGAAGCACTACTACCTGCTCTCGTACTGCTCGCCGTCGCGCGCGGGCCACCACCAGGTCGAGATCGAGGCGGTGGCACATGGCCGGTCCGGCCGGCTGTCGCATCCCTTCGACGCCGGTGGATTCGGGCCCAACTGCGATCCCAACCAGAAGCCGGCCTTCGACGTGCGCCATCCGCGCTCGATCCCGCCCGACGCGGTGGCGCCCCCGGTCGCAGAGAAGCGCCCCGCGAGCTCACCGCCGCCGCCCTCGTCGGGGAACGCGCCCGGCTGGCAGCCAAAGCGTTGAGCGTCATTCAGGGACGGCGGCCGGTCGCGCCGGCGAGCGCGGCGAGGGAGCCGACGCGGCTCTCGACCTCGGTGGCTCGCTCGGCGCCGAGCGCCTCGATGAGATGTTCGCGGATCGAATCCGCGACGACCCCGTCGATCTCGTCGCGGGCAGCGGAGGTAATCTGTCCCGGCGAGCCTGCGGTGTGGTCGGCACCCTCCATCGACTCGAAGTACGCAAGTGCGGTCTGTCGGGTCTGCCGGCCGTCCGCTAGGGCCGCGCGCAACGTCCCCTCTTCGGCGGCCGTGAGACCAGTCGGCACGTTCCGGCCGGTGGGTACGGGATGCGATGCCATCCAACCGACGGCGAGCCCGCCCACGAACACCCCAAGCGCAAACCCAGTCCAGGTCTGCGGTGTCCGGACGACAATTCCGGAACGAGCGTCATTGGCGTGCGCGGCAATCATGATTTGAAACGTTACGCCCCGTTATCGAGAAGGCCACGACAGGCCCGCGACAAGATCACGAACAATTCGTGCCGAGGCTCGGCGGTACCGTCTAACCCGGTAAAAGCACAGCCGCCGCTCGAGCTCAGCGCGCCAGAACGTCGATCAGCGTGCCCAGGAAGAAGACGACCGAGACGTAACCATTGAGGTTGAAGAAGGCGACGTTCAGGCGTGAGAGATCGTCGGGCGTCACGATGGCGTGCTCCCACACCAAGAGCCCGATCACCGCCACGATGCCGAGCAAGTACGGCGCGCCCAGGTGAGCGGCGACCGCGAGCGCGATCATCGTGCCGCCGGTGATGCCGTGGAGCACGGCCGAGATTGCCAGCGAACGCGGGACGCCGAAGCGCGCGGGGATCGAATGCAGCCCAGTCGTGCGATCGAACTCGGCGTCGGCGATCGCGTACAGGATGTCGAAGCCGCCGATCCAGGTGAGCACCGCCACCATCAGGAACGCGGGGGTGAGGCCGAAGTCGCCGCGCACGGCGATCCAGGCGCCGCCCGGACCGCCGGCGATCGCCAGCCCCAGGAACAGGTGGCACAGGAACGTGAAGCGCTTGGTGAACGAGTAGCCGAAGAGGAACAGCAACGCGACCGGCGCCAGTGCCAGGCAGAGCTTGCCCAGGAAAGCGGCGGCGCCGACGAAGACGGCGGTGCTGATGATCGTGAGCGACCAGGCGGCGTTCAGCGACACGGCGCCGACGGGCAGCTCGCGTTTGGCGGTGCGCGGGTTGCGCGCGTCGATGTGGCGATCGACGATGCGGTTGAATCCCATCGCGGCGGTGCGCGCGCCCGCCATGGCGATGATGATCGCGCAGAGGCGCGACAGCGACAGCCGGTGGTCGCGCGCCGCCAGCGCCGCCGCCGCCAGCGCGAACGGCATCGCGAACACAGTGTGACTGAACTTGATCATGCGCCCGAACGTCGCCACGGCGTTGCCGCCGCTGCCGGGGGCCGCGCTGCTCACGGCGACGGGAACTGCGTGGTCCTGTGGCTCGGTCACGCGCGCGCCCTCCAGCGGATGGCCGGGCGCGGGTCGTTCACCAGCGCGGCTTCGGGCGACCCGGCGCTCGTGAGGGAGTGCGGCATGGCCTCGATGATACCGGGGCGATTGCCCGGCGTCAGCGATCCCAGCGGCCCGAGCTCCATGGCGTCGGCGCCGCCGCGCGTGGCGGCGTGGAGCCAGACGGCGGGGGCAATTTGCGGGAAGCGCGCGGCCAGCGTCGCCATCTCGCCCCACGAGGACAGATCCGGCGCCGATGCAAGGCTGTCGGTGCCGATCGCCAGGTTGACGCCGTCGGCGCAGAGCGCGCCGACGTCAGGCAGATCGCCCGAGATATGTAAATTGGAGCGGGCGCACAGCACGGCGGTTGCGCCGGCGTCGCGCGCGCGTCGGCGGTCGTCGGCGTCGGCGTGCACCATGTGCACCAGCAGCGGAGGGTGCCTGGCGTCGAACGCGCCCAGCGACGCCAGGTACGCGACGGGCGGCTGGCCCGGGACCCGGGTCGTCGGGTCGACGCCCATACGACGCAGCACCGGGGGCCAGCCACCGCCGCCGTCGCGCAGGAGCGCAATCTCGTCGCGGTCCTCGGCGACGTGCACCGACGTCGGGACGCCTGCGCGGGCGGCGACGTGGAAGATCTTACGGAAGAGCTCGCGTCCGACGGAGTAGGGGGCGTGGGGCGCAACCACGTAGGCCAGGCCCTGCGGCCAGGCCATGGCGCCGCTGTCGGAGGAGCCGGCCAGGAAATGCTCGAGCTCGCGGCCCGCATCGGCGAGCGCACCACCTTCGCGCGCGTCGCGCGAGCCGACCAGCTCGTGAAAGAAGATCCCGCGCAACCCGGCGGCACCGATCGCGGGCACGGCGGTCAGGCTGTTGCCGACGTCGCCGACGGCAGCGGTGCCCGCGGCGACCATCGCGGCGGCGGCCGTAGTCGCGGCGGTGGCGGCCGCCGCCGGTTCGAGCCCGCGCACGAGCCCGATGAGCTTCGTGGCCCAGGCGATGATGTCGCCACCGCCCGGGACCGTGGCGGCCAGCGCGGAGAGCTCGAGGTGGCAATGAGCGTTGACCAGCCCCGGCAGCAGGCATCCCTCGGCGCGCTCTTCGACGGCTTCGGGATGGAGGCGCCGGAGATCGGTGCGGCGGCCGA
>Ga0265314_10006725_pt1 | contig 10094 bp, 10 predicted proteins | sample 4126metaG_FD_203106 | JGI IMG/M metagenome (GOLD analysis project Ga0265314, IMG submission 203106) | Rhizosphere microbial communities from Carex aquatilis grown in University of Washington, Seatle, WA, United States - 4-1-26 metaG | ecosystem: Host-associated > Plants > Roots > Rhizosphere >... | reverse complement strand
GCCCCGGTCAAAGAGGATCTTTGCGAGGGTGTGCGCGGGAATGGTTGCGGGAAGGCCCGAAAGGCCCGCCAGCCCCTCCACTCGGACCACCGTGCCGACCGGGATCTCGGTGTACTCCATGGGCGGAAGAGGGTCCTTCACGAGGAACCACCGGTTGACGCCGGATCCCGTCCCGGCGGGGGTCGCCTTCGGGTACCGGCCGGGTTCTCCCGTGCCTACGGTGATCGCCTGCCTCCAGCCCGAGGTGGAGCCCTGCCAGCCCCAGTCGTAGCGCTCCCCGTCCAGGAATTCCCCGGGGCTCGCGGCGTAGTAGTTCGGCAGGTCTGCGGGATTGATGGCGAGGAACCCCTGGGCCGGCTCCTCGCGGGCCTCCCACGTCGGGTTCGTGTCGGCCTCGGATTCGAGGAGCGTCTCGCCCTGCACGAGGAACCCGGTCTGGTCGCTCATCTGGGCCGTCGGAGCCAGGGCGCCGTAGTTCCAGACGGTCGCGGCGATCGTGTTGGCGCCCGGCTTGAGGAACCCCGCGATGTCGTAGGTCTCGTACCGCCAGTGGTCGAGATCCCCGCGCGAGGGGCCGTCGCCGACGCGGGTGCCGTTCACGAAGAGGGTGAACCGGTTGTCGGCGGAGACGCGGATCACGTAGTGCGCCGCGCCGGCGCGCAGCGCGAGCGTCTTCCTGAAATGGTAGACCCCGGGGTTGCGGGCGACGGCGCCCGGGCACGTGATCCATTCGGAGGGCCACGCCTCATGGACCAGGTCCAGGGGCGGCTTTTCCGCTGCACTCAGTTGCGGGCTCTGCGCCGCGAGCGCGGCCGCGATGAACCCTAGGGTGGCAATGACCGGGGTTTTCAGGGGATGCCATCCTACAGGACCGGCCCGTTGCGCCAAGCCCTCAGTTGGTGAGGCAAGAAGGGCAGGGGAGCACCCTAACGATTCACGGTAGCTGACGGCGCGATTCCGGCACGCGCAGCGGGCGAGATAGACTTAAACGTCGGTTCTTTAAGTTGCGCAGACACATTAAAGTTCATCGCCCGGATCAGCCCCAACTTTTGGCACCTTTGAGATGACTCTGCGAAATTTCGCGGCGCTTGCGCGGGCTGCTCGTTCCGAAAGGTAACGTTCAGTGTCTATAGCTGAGAGCTTCTCAGCAACCGCGGTGCTAATCAGTTGATTGACGGAAATACCTTCGGTCTCCGCAAGGCGTTTGGCGTGCCGATGGATGGAGTTGGGAAGTCTGAGGCTCAGAGTGCTCATAGGGTTGTCTTTTCAATTAATTCTTTGGGACTAATTACTCGAATGCCGAATTGTTCGCTTCCAACAAAATCACGCCGATTAAATGTTACGATTGCATCTGCGCGACCTGAAACCGCCAGCTCCAGAATCAGATCGTCGTCCGGATCCTGGAGCTGTGGGCGCCATAGAAAGTTGATATGGACGTGCTCACATGCCGAAGCGAAATAATCTAAAAAGTCATCAATGTCTTGCGCGTTAAGGTGGGGAAACTGTTTTGGGCGACGCAATACCTCCTCATATTCGAAGAAGACGGGCGTTGAGATTAAGAGGCGAAATTTGGATTCGGTAGCGATTTTACTATTCGGTGCGATGCGCCCATCGATGAACGCAACGCCGAATAGAGTATGCAGGTGTCAAAAACAACCCGCATCATGGTATCATGGGTAATACCAAATAAATGTCAGGCCCTCCGAGAACCTGGCGGACGCTAAGCTGCCTTCTTAACTTGGACCTTCGCGGCCTCCTCCCGGCATCGGTCGAGGGCTTTTTGGAAATCGGGGTTCTCCATGAGCCGCTTCATGAAGGCCTCTGCGAGAAGCTTGGCGGCGACGGTGTCGCTCGGGAAGTGGACGCCCCCGATGACCCGTCCCCAGGCGATCCTGTCGGCCTGGGCCGCAAGGTCGGCGGCGTGCTCGGGGAAGACCTGGGAGAGGAGCGCCGCCCAGACGTAGGCGCCAAAGGCGTGGTTGCTCGGGTACGATCCGCTCTTTGGAAGGGACACGCACGGGTGCACCCGAGCATCCGCCCTGAAGGGCCGGTCCCTCTGGAAGAGCTTCTTCGCGGCGTTTGACACCGCCTCGTCCTCGGAGCTGATCTGCCTCTGCAGCGCGTAGGTCAGGGGATAGTCGTGCTCGGTGTACCAGGGCCCCAGGATTCCCATGTCATACGTGTCGAAGAAGTCCTTGGCGACGAACTGGGCCCAGGCGACCTCGGCCGGCGTGCGCCACGCCTGGGCCTGCAGGACGGCGAGGAGGTCGGCCTGCGCCTCGCGGGAGCCCGCGGCGGGCGGCGGCGGGAGCACCTTGGCCGGGTCGATTGCGCCGGGCGCGAGGTAGGGGGGGGCCTCCGCACGGCCGGCCTGGGCCAGCGGAAACACGAGGACCAGACCCAGGGCGGCGGCGCGAAGAAACGGGCTCATGGGCTCCTACGCTGGTGGGTTTCGTCCCCGCTGGCCAAGAAGAATCTCGGGCGGCCCGCCCCCAAGTCACTTTCCCGCCGAAACGGCCTCGGTCTTCCCGAATGCGACAAAGTCCGCCTGCTCCTTGAGGAGCTCCGCCCTCCTGTCGGCGCGGTACAGGCGAAGGGCCCTCTCCTCGTTCGTGACGGTGCCGGGCGGCCCCGCAAAGGGAATCATACCGAGGAGAGGCACCTTGCTCCAGAGTTCCGGCAGGGTGTAGGCGTTCAGGAAGCCCCGGTCCCATCCGTCCGTGCTCCCCAGGTACTTGTCCATGGCCTCGAAGGTCACCCCCTTGCTGTTGAGGATGACATCATCGGTCAGCGGCTTCTTCTCGCGCATGACGTACGGGCTCATCCGGACCACCCCGGAGGGCGGCGCGAATTCCGCGAGCGCCTTCGGCTTCTCGGCCAATGCCGACTTATCCACCTTCAGGTCCTCGGGCTTTGACTCGAACACGGGAAGCCCCGCCTTGATCATCGCCGATATCTCGCCGGAGGACTGCGGCGCCCCGTCCGACGCGACTGCGGCGGCCTGCGTCGCAAAGAGTGCGGCGAGAGCGAGCAGGAATCGTGAGGAGCGCTGCGCCACTGCGGCCACAATAAATATCCAGGTGCAAGGGTGTTTCCAGTTATTTAATCCCAAAATAATGTTAATATAAGGCGCGGTTGTTCCGCTCCGGCCTGCGGCGGCCTTCGCCATCCCTCCGAGAAGCCTCCTCCAAAAAGCGTGTAAGGATGGGGCGATTGGGGCATCTAATCCCCCTGATGCACCCCGACGCCGATCGCGACCAGCGCTTCAAGGCGTGGATGGATGAACACCGGGGAATCCTCCTCAAGATCGCCCGCTCGTTCGCGCGCAACCCCGCGGAGACCGACGACTTGGAGCAGGAGATGATGCTCCAGCTGTGGGAATCGATGCCCGGGTTCGCGGGCCAGGCGAAGGTCTCGACCTGGATATACCGGGTGAGCCTCAACACGGCCCTCATGTGGCACCGGGGAACCGGGCGGCGGGAGAGGCGCCTGGAGCCGGGTGCCGACGTGGCGCTCCTTGCGTCCCCCGGCGCAAGCCCCGCGGACGCCGCGGCGCGGGTGGACCTCCTCGAGCAGCTCTACCGGGCGATACGCTCGATCCCGGAATTCGACCGCGCGCTCGTCCTTTTGATGCTCGATGGACTCGCCTACCGGGAGATTTCCGAGATCACCGGACTCACTGAAAACCACGTCGGTGTGGCGCTCACCCGCGCTCGCGCCAAGCTGGCCGAAAGGCTGAAAGGACTACGCAATGAACTTGGATGACTGGGAATTCATCTGGAAGCGCCAGCCGCTTCCCGTCGGCAACAGCGCCGACATCGAGAAGCTGAGGCAGACCTTCGAGGCCTCGCACCGCAGGCTCGCCCGGGTGCTCCTCGTGCGCGACCTGACGGAGGCGGGGGCGGGGGTCTTCGTCACCGTCGTGTTCGGCCTCATCGGCTGGCACATGGGGCGCAAGGGCTGGCCCTTCGTCCTTGTCGTCGCCCTGTGCCTTGGCGTGACGGCGGTCTTCGTCAGGGAGCGCATGAGGGCCCGGCGCGGGCGCGTCGACCCCTCCGCCCCGATCAGGGTCAAGGTCGAGTCGGACCTGGCCGAGCTGCGCCACCAGCGCCGGATGCTCGCCGGCATCGTGGGCTGGTACATTGCCCCGATCTTCCTGGCTTGCATGATCGTGATGGCGACAATCACGGTCCAGACCCCACCGGGCAGCCTCCAGAGGGCCCCGCTCTTCATGGGGGGCATGATCCTCTTCATGGTCGGCGTGAACGTCGGTGTGTGGGCGCTCAACCGCAACGCCGTCAGGAAGCAGCTCGATCCCCGGATTGCGGAGCTGGAGAAGCTTAAGGATGCGTTCACGCCGGAGGCGTGAACCGGTGGGCTTCGGGGGCTGAAGGGCATGGAAGCGACCATGAGGGTCACCGTGTTTACCTAGCAATTTGCCGGGGAACAGGTTGCACATCTCAGGGAGCTCAGGGGGCTCGCCTCCCAATCCGGGTTTCGCCACCGGGTGGCGGGTGCGCCCCAGTCGTCTAGGGAAATACCTTAGGCCCTTTTCGTAATAAGGGTTTAACCCTGCGCCCAACGAGCCGATTGCCCGAGCCAAACCCAAAAACACACCTATGACTTGGACCATCAGCAAGCGGATCACCGCCAACAGCAGCCTCCTTATCGCTCTCCTCCTCGCCGTGGGCTCCGTGGCCTACTACAATCTTCGGGTCATCAGCCGGGAGGCCGCCTCCATCCGCGACGACAATGTCGCGGGGCTCGTCTACTCGGGCCTCATCAGCAGCAGCCTGAAGGACTCCTTCCTGCGCACGACCCTTGCGGGCCAGGCCACCACGGCGGACGAGCGCGAGAAATTGATCAAGGAGCAGGAGGCCATCTCCCCCGTCACCTCGGACGCCCTCTCCAAGTACGAGACCTCCATCTTCGACCCCGAGGACCGGGAATTCTTCAGCAAGGTGACGGCGAACCGCAGCGTCTTTGGCGAGGCGCGCGCCCACTACTACGCGGCGCTCCGCAAGGGCGACGCCGCCGGCGCAAAGGCCCTCCTCGAGGGCGAGCTCCTGCCGGCGTACAACGCCTTCACGAAGAGCGGCGACGACCTGCAGGTCTACAACAACAAGCAGTCCACGGCGCAGGCGGATAGGATCGTGGAGAAGACCCGGGTCGTGAACACGGCGATCCTCGTGGTCTCGATCATCTCGATCGTCCTCGGCGCCCTGGCGGCGACCCTCATCATCCGCTCCATCAACAAGGTGCTCCAGGAGGTCAGCGGGATCCTCGGAAGCAGCGCGGACCAGACCGCCTCGGCGGCCCACCAGGTCTCCTCGTCGAGCCAGACCCTCGCCGAGGGTGCGAGCGAGCAGGCGGCCTCCCTTGAGGAGACGAGCGCCTCGCTTGAGGAGATCGCGAGCATGACCAAGAAGAACGCCGAGTCCGCGTCGGTAGCCAAGAACCTCTCCAACGAGACCCGCCAGGCGGCCGAGGGCGGCTATGCCAGCATGGCCGAGATGAAGCAGGCCATGGACGCGATCAAGGACTCGTCCTCGAGTATCGCCAAGATCGTGAAGACGATCGACGAGATCGCGTTCCAGACCAACATCCTCGCCCTGAACGCGGCCGTCGAGGCCGCGAGGGCGGGCGAGGCCGGCGCGGGATTCGCCGTCGTCGCCGACGAGGTCCGCTCGCTCGCGCAGCGCTCGGCCCAGTCCGCCAAGGAGACGGCGACGAAGATCGAGGAGTCCGTCAGCCGCAGCGAGGCGGGCGTCCAGATCAGCAACAAGGTCGCGCTCGGCTTCGAGGAGATCGTCGTCAAGGCCCGCAAGGTCGACGAGCTGGTCGCCGAGATCGCCACCGCCTCCGAGGAGCAGAACCAGGGAATCGGCCAGGTGACGACCGCCGTGTCGCAGATGGACAAGGTGACGCAGGCGAACGCCGCGAGCGCCGAGGAGACCGCGAGCGCCGCCGAGGAGCTCAACGCCCAGTCCGAGGTCATGCGCGACACCGTGCGCAGCCTGCGCCAGCTTGTCGACGGGTCGGCCCAGCCCAGCACCGGGGTCCCGATAAGGCCCTCCCTCCCGAAGGTGGCCCCCGCCGCCCCGAAGCACTCGGCTGTCCCCAGCACCCTGGCCTCGCGCCTCAAGGGCGCTGCGCCCGCGGTCAACGGAAACGGCAACGGCAACCACGACGAATTCTTCAAATGAGCGCGGCCCCCTCACCCGCGGAGGCCGTCGGCCTCCTTGGCGGCAAGTACCTGACGGTCGTCATCGAGAACGAGGCCTATGGGATCGCGGTCCTGAAGGTCAGGGAGATCATCCGGCTGCAGAAGATCACCCCCGTCCCCCAGATGCCTGACTTCGTGAAGGGGGTCATCAACCTTCGCGGCCGGGTGATCCCGATCATCGACCTGAGGGTCAAGTTCGGGCTGAAGGCCGACTTCGCCGAGCGCACCTGCATCGTCGTCGTCCAGGTGAAGCGCCCCTCGGGCGAGGCCCTCAACATGGGGCTGATCGTCGACTCCGTCGAGGTGGTCGTCAACCTGGCGGCCAAGGACATCGAGCCGACCCCGGAATTCGGGGCTAAGGTCGACACGGCCTACCTCCTCGGGGTCGCGAAGGTGAACGGGCGCGTCGAGATGCTCCTCGACATCGACCGCGTCGTGGCGCCCGAGACGAGCGAGCTCCTGGCGGCCCACGTCCCGGCCTAAACGGCGCCCCACGGGGCGCCTCACACCTCCACCAGGACGTAGTTCTCCTCGACCGAGACCGGGTAGGTCTCGGCCACGTACGGCCCGGGCTCAAGGCCCGGGGCCGGCGGGACGAGCGAGGATCCCGGGGCGACCACGGTCTCGTAGGCCTTCACCCGGACCCCCTTCGGGTCGAACCAGGACTGCCCGGTCCTCACGTCGTATTCCCAGCCGTGCCAGGGGCACCGCAGGATCTCCCCCTCCCGGTGGACGTCGTAGCGCCCGGGCCCGGGCGAGGTGACCGCGCTCCCCAACTGGCCCGTGCACAGCGCCGCCCCCTGGTGCGGGCAGCGGTTGCGGATCGCGAAGAATTCCCCGCCCAGGTTGAAGACGCCGATGCTGCGGCCGGCGACCTCCAGGAGCTTCCGGCTTCCCGGCGGGATCTCCGCCACCGTGCTGACGACGTGCTTGGCCATGGGGTCGTTTAGTTTAGGCGGTACAGGGCCCGCGCGTTGTCGCGGCGCATCTTCTGGCGGAGCGCCGCGGGCACGGCCGAGGGAAGGGCGCTGTCGGGGTTGTCGAAGTCCCAGTGGGGGTAGTCGGTCGAGAAGAGGAGGCGGTCGTCCATGCCGAGCTGCGAGAGCATCTCGAGGAACTGGCCGGGTCCGGGCGGCTCCTCGACCGGCTGGGTCGTCAGCCAGAAGTGGCTGCGGACGTATTCGGAAGGCGCCTTCCTTAGGCGCGGGTTCTCGGCCTTGAGCTGTCTCCAGCTGCGGTCCAGGCGCCAGAGGAGCGGCGCGATCCAGGCGAGCCCGCCCTCGATGAAGACGACCTTCAGGTCCGGGAACTCCTCGAAGACCCCCTCGCAGACGAGGCTGATCAGGTGCGCCTGGAAGGTCTGGATCATCCCGGTGTGGTATTCCAGGTAGTAGGCGGGCCAGCCCGCCCCGGAGATGGGATGGCCGCCGCTCCATCCCCCGAAATGGATGCCGATCGGCAGCCCGTGCTCCGAGGCGGCGGCGTAGAGGGGCCAGTACTTGCGCTGGCCGAGCGGCTCGCTGGTGCGCGACGGGATGAGGACCTGGACGAACCTGCGGTCCCCGCCGTGGCGCCTGATCTCGTCCACCGCGAGGGCGGCATCCTCGAAGGGGACAAGGAGCGAGGCCCTCAGGCGCGGCTCGGGAGCAAGCCACTCGGCGATCTGGCAGGCGTTCGCGGCCGTGGCCAGGGCGGCGTCGTAGTCGCGGTACTGGTTCTTGATCGTGATCAGCGTGTTCAGGACGCCGATCTCGATCGGCCACGCGTCCAGGAGCTGCGTGCGCAGGAACGCGAGGTCGGAGCCCGGGGGGCCTCCCCCGGGAGGCCAGGCGTCGGTGCGCGACGCCATCGGGGTCGCCTTCGGGTAGAAGTCCCCCGGGGATGAGCGTCGGCCGAACTGGCGGTCGTAGTCCTGCCACTTTTTCGGCAGGTACCGGGCGACCGCCTCCTGGGTCAGGTGGTTGTGGATGTCGCAGTCGACGAGGGTCGCCGGGTCCCCTGCGGGGGGTTTCTTGGGTGTCTTCATGGCCTACAGGCGGTAGAGGGCCCTCGCGTTGCCCGACATGATCTTTGCCTTGAGCGCCCCCGAAAGGCCCTCCCAGACGGGGTCCGATGCCGAGTCCCCGTGCGCGTGCGGGTAGTCCGAGGCGTAGAGGAGCATGTCCTCGCTGCCGAGCTGCGCGATGGCGCTCCTTAGCTGCGCCGGGTCCTCCGGCGCGTCCAGGGGAGCGGTCGTCAGGCGCACGTGCTCCCAGACGTATTCCGACGGAGGGCGGCGCACCCAGGGTATCTCCCGCCTAAGGCCCTTCCAGTTCTTGTCGAAACGCCAGAGCATCGCGGGCAGCCAGGCAAAGCCGCCCTCCGCGAGGACGAGGCGAAGCTGTGGGTGCTCGTCGAAGACGCCCCCCGCGATGATGCTGATGAGATGGGTCTGGAAGACGCCCGTCATGCCGGCGTACTCCTCCAGGTAGAAAGAGGGCCATCCGACCGGTGTAGGCGGGTTGCCCGGCACACCTCCGAAATGCAGGGCGACCGGCAGTCCGTGCCGGGCCGCGGCCGCGAAGACCGGCCGGAAGTTGAGGGACCCGTAGGGGGCCTCCGACCGCACGGGAAGGAGCACCTGGACGAAGCCCGGTTCCCTGGCCCGGCGCTCGATCTCGCGCACCGCGAGCTCCGGAAACTGGGACGGGACGACGATCGACGCCCGCAGGCGCTTGTCACGGGAGAGCCAGGCTGCGGAGATCCACTCGTTGAGCGCCCCCGCGACCGCGGAGGCCGCGTCGGGATTGTGGAGCGTCTCGACGGCGCAGTCGCAGTTGAGGATGGCGAACGCGGGGTGGGGCGCCTCGCCAAGGACGTCGCGCTGGATAAGCTCCACGGTTGATGCCGCGGGGCCGCCGCCGGCAGGCGCCGAGCCGGGCCTGGCCGAGGTTGGAAGCCCCGGGGGATACCACGTGTCCACCGGCCCCTTGAATCCCGTCTGCTCGACCTGCTCCCGCCAATAGGCGGGCAGGAAGGGAAGGAGCGCCCCGATCGAGGGAAGCACCGCGTGGACATCGCAGTCGATCACCGTGGGGTTGGGGGCGTCCATTTGTGGGTTGGGTTGGAAGGGCCTGCCTTACGGCAGAATGGCCGTGGGTAAACTGCAGTCCGGGGGATTCCCGTCAAGGGTCGGGAGGAAATGAACATCGAAGGATTTGACGAGATGGCATGTGGTCGTATACCTTAAAACGATGAAAGATACATACAGCATCAAGGAGCTCCAACGCGAGACCGCTGCGGCAGTCAATGATGCCGAGGATGGGGCCCTTGTGACAGTCACCCGGCATGATCGCCCGGTGGCCCATATCATTTCATCGGAGCGTCTGGGCGGAATGCTCGAAACCATGGAGCTTCTAGCCGATCCAGACTTCATGCGCGAGTTGAAGCGACTGCGCGCGGGCAAGGTCAAATTCCACCCCGCTTCATCCCTTGCCGACTAAAGTCATTGTCGCGGATAGGGTGCTTGAATACCAACGCGCCCAGGCGCCTTTGCCGCGCCGGCGGATCAAAGCGGGCATTGTTGCGTTGGCCGAGGGCGCGGGCGACATAAAGGCTCTCCACGGCAACCTCGAGGGCCTATGCCGCCTCCGGATCGGGGAACACAGGCTCGTATACAGGCATAGGGGGGGCAGGATAGAGATATTCTACGCTGCGCCGCGAAAGATCGTCTACGAGTACCTCGCCTCCCATATTCGTGAGCTGACGGAGTGAGCGTTGGCCCTAGCTGGAAATAGGGAGCCTGACTCTTCGAATGCCTTTCGGTATCCTAATCCGGCAACTTGTACCTAGGATCACCGCGGTGCTTTGACAGGGTGGGGATGTCGTC
>Ga0265314_10006721_pt1 | contig 10099 bp, 9 predicted proteins | sample 4126metaG_FD_203106 | JGI IMG/M metagenome (GOLD analysis project Ga0265314, IMG submission 203106) | Rhizosphere microbial communities from Carex aquatilis grown in University of Washington, Seatle, WA, United States - 4-1-26 metaG | ecosystem: Host-associated > Plants > Roots > Rhizosphere >... | reverse complement strand
TCTTAACTTTGCATCGTCGCCAAACAGGTCCACTTTGCGGATGGGCCTCTCGGCGGACTGCCGCAGCGAATCATGCCCGTCGTGATAGCAAATTGCGTCGGTAACCGTAATGTAGGCCGTATTTGCCGCGCGCATCAGCGGAATGAGCCACGCGCGATGCTGGTCGCTCACCGTTACCGGCCCGGCACACGTAATTACCAGCGGAATTCGCTGCTCAATCACCTGCTTCAACACTTCGTAGACGCGCTGCAGATAGGCGCCGCCAAAAGCCGGCAGAGACTCCTGAAACACTTCGTTCAGGTCTTTGCACTCCGTAACCGGTTTTCCAGTCACGGCCTTTCCCATAAGCGATTTTCCGGGACAATCCTCGTTTTCAGACATGACAATATCCTCACTCTCCAGAGTGTGATTCTCCAATGAATTTTCATGGAAAATCTCCCGCGGATTGTCCTTCCTCACGCGAGAGGCAGCGGGCGCGCTGGTAAAAAGTGCGCCGGTCGGAACCGCCCCACGTAGAGTACCACAAACCCATTTAACGGCGAAGACCCGCATTACCCGTCCGAACTAGGCAAGCAACAGTTTTTTGGGGCGGGCCAGAACGTAGACTGCGACCAGGGCTGCAGCGAAGCCGGCAGTGGCGCCAATGGCGAGCGCCCAGCGTGGGCCGAAGTGGTTGGCAACCCAGCCGGCGATCGGTGCGCCAATCGGTGTTCCCCCAAGTGCGATGGCAACCCGCAACGCCATTACTCTGCCCCGCATCGCCGGCTCTGTAGAAAGCTGCATAGCACTATTAGTGCCGTTTGCGAAGGTCAGGGCTGCCGCACCGATGATGATGAGAGCAGCCGCGAACCACCAGTAACCAGGCGCCATCGCCGCCAGGGTACAGCCGAGCCCGAAGACAACAGCTCCCCATAAAAGAGACGGCAAGCCCTGTTTCCCGCGACCGGCGGCAAACAAGGCTCCTGAGAGTGTGCCTACGGCCATAATTGAAGAGAGCAGGCCGAACGCGCGCGCGTCGGAGTGGAAGACATTCACGGCCATAGTAGCGATGAAGATGGGAAAGTTCATACCAAAGGTGCCGATAAGAAACAACATGATCAGCATCGCCCTCAGGTCCGGTCTTCTCCACACGTAGCCAAGCCCATCCATGAATCCAGAAGTTGTGCGGTGCGCCCTGGCGCTTTTGTGTAGTTCCGTGAGACGAAAGAAAGACATGGAGATGAGAACGGCGGCGAATGATAGCCCGTTCAAAAGAAAGGCCCATCCTAAGCCAACGCTCGCGATCAGCACGCCGGCGACGGCGGGTCCGATCATTTGCGCGGCGTTAAATGAGCTCGAGTTCAACGCCACGGCATTGGGAAGGTCCTCATCGCCCACCATCTCTGCCACGAACGTCTGTCGCACTGGAGCATCGAGGGCGACGGCACAACCGGAAAGAAATGCCAACACATACACGTGCCAAAGCTGGACGACACCTGCAATGGTGAGAGCCCCCAGGACGAGCGCAAACACTCCCTGGGTCGCCTGAGTAAGCATTAGTAGCTTGCGTTGATTCAGGCGGTCCGCAGCCAGTCCCGTCCAGGGCAGCAGTAGAAGCATCGGGCCGAATTGCAGGCCCATAACAATGCCCAGCGCCGACGCATCATGATGGGTAAGTTGCGTCAGCACTAGCCAGTCTTGCGCAACGCGCTGCATCCATGTGCCGATGTTTGAAATCAAAGCACCAGCCGTCCACAACCGGAAGTTGAAACTTCGCAGGGAACGAAAAGTCGCGGCCACAGGATTCTTCATAGGCGCGTTGGCGTGTTGCCCCCATGGAACTGGCCGAAGTGACGCGCATGCATGATGCTGATGAGCAGCGCGCCCAGACCGAACAAGAGGATGTGGATATCCACTCGCGGATCAAAGGCACCCACACGCGCGACCAGCAGATACGCAACGACCGCGTTGAAGAATCCCCAAACAACATTGACAGTTGAAGAGGAGAGCCCTTTGCCGGGCGGCTTGGCGAAGGGGCTCTGAAAGGGCTGTCCCATGGTGCCGGCCACAAAATGAGGAACGGCGTTCGCCGCAATAGCGCCACCGAAGAAGTACGACACAAGCCAAAGCCAATTCATGGTACAAAGCTCCTTTTTTCTGACTGCAAAACGGACATGGATAAAGCAGGATGCAGCGGATTCAATCCTCGGCTAGCCGCTTAAGTAGTTCGAGCGCCTCCTGAAGTTTCTCCTGCTCCGGCACCGAAAGTTTCTGCGAGATAACCGAGGCAAACCAATCCTGTCTCGCGGCTCTGCCCTCCTGAATCCACTTCACGCATTTGGGCGTGAGCGACATCAGAGTCTGGCGCCCATCTCCCGGGTCGGGGGCACCATGGACCAGGCCTGCCTTCTGCAGCGGCGCAACAATCGCGCTCATTGACTGCGGGCGCATGCCTTCGGCTCGCGCCAGGCTTGAAACCGTGGCCGCACCATCCTTTTCAAGTCGAAGGAGAACGGAAGCCTGGGACGGCGTCAGATCGTTGCCGCCCCCATGCTCGCGAATACGTAGTTTGAGCTTGCGAAACACCGCGTGCATCTCGGCAGCAAGCGTCCGAGCCAGCCTGGTTTGAATAGAGGACTTTCGACTGCTCACGACATGAATATCTCATATATACAGGTAAACTGTAAAGATTACCTGTATACATGCCTGGCTGTCAGTTTTGACCCTGAAATCCTATTGAGGAAAAATTGCCAGGCTTGATGAGCCTATCCGCAGTTGGATCAGCCCCGCCCAATATGGGAGCATTCTTTCAGTAACCCTGGTTTTGATTGATTGTGGGAGCAATATGGTCGATGCTTGAGTTACGGAACCGACTGGAAGGTGCGACACGTGCGAACCCCGTTCCCAACGCTGACCTTCGCAGTGCTTGCCGCTGCGCTTCTGCCTGTCGCAGCGCAAACCCCTTCCGCTCAGCCTGATCCCATGCTGATTCCCGCTTCGCCCACCGTAACCGCTCCAGTTTTTGACCCGATTGCCAAGCCCGTAGCCGAAACAGCTCTGCCCGTGACCCCGGCTATGCAGATGCTGCTCAGCTTCAAAGATAGTGACGTCAAATTTGCAGTTTCGGATCTGATGGAGATTCTTCGCGATCGCCGTCATGAGGGATGGGTGCTGGCGGCGTATCCCGACCCCAAGACCTCGCATCCGCTCATCGGCGCCGGGTTCAGTCTTGACCTGCCGGCACGCGATCATCCGCAGACCGATCCGCTCAACCCGAATCCTTTTATCGAGCCGTCGTCCGATGAACTGTGGCGGGCCGCGGGGCTCGACGATGCGCGCCTCAACATTATCCTCGGGCGTTTCAGCGAACGCATGGCCGAGTGGAAGAAGAAAGGCTTTCGCCGTCGCATGGTTCAGCTCGATCCCGACATAAGTTCGAGCGACGCCGACCTCCTGCTACACATCGCCATTATTCAATCGATCGATAACGCCAAGGCCTATTGCCGCAACTTTGACGCGCTGACGGCACCGCAGCAGATGGCCATGAGCCAGCTTGTCTACCAGATGGGCTACAACCTGCAGCACTTTACACAATTCTTAGCGCAGGTGAACGCCGATGCAACGGCCGAGGCCGATCATTGGCGCGCGGTGCAGTCCACTCTTGAACAGAGCCAGTGGGCACACCTCTATCGCATTCGGGCCACGGCAGTGATTGCGATGCTTGATCCTGCATACGCTGACGACCCAGGCGGCGCCGAGAAGCGTGTGGGAGCCGTACTGCACCCGGCCGTTGTTCATCATCGCCGTGGGCATGCTCGCGTGCGAACCCAACTCGCATCGGCCGAATCAACTCCACGAGCCGGACGCGGTCACGGGCGTCGCGGCAAGTCCGCACACGGCCACGCCAGGCAAGCCGCATAATCCGCGGTCCAACTATTCTCCAGGTTTCTCACCGCTTGAGTTTGTACGAATGTGGGTGCCCCATCCTTTCCGCAGCTCCATCGCGGAAAGGGTGGGATACCACGGATTCCAACGACCCTATTCGGTCGCAGGTTTGAGCCCCTGCTTTATTCCGCTCGCAGCGCCTCAACCGCATTCACTCTTGCGGCGCGCATCGCAGGCACGGCCGAGGCAACTACCGCCGCCGCCAAAATCACAAACGCCGAGGCTCCCAGCGCCAGCGCTCCAGCCTGGCCCACTGCCGCCACGTAGCTCGCAGCCACGCGCGTTAAAGTAATTCCGAGCACCGCGCCCGCAGCCACTCCAATCCCCGCCATCAGCAAACCATCCAGCAGCACATCGGTAAGAATGTTGCTTGGCTGCGCGCCCAGTGCAATGCGAATTCCAAACTCGCGCGTGCGCCCGCTTACGCTGAAAGCCAGCACACCGGCCACGCCTACAACCGAAATCAGCAGCGCCACTCCGGCGAATCCGCCAAACACAATCGCGTTCAGCTTGTCGGGTGTGAGCACTTCGGCACGAACATCGCCCAAAGTTGTCGCGCGCTCGACCGGCTGATCGGCAGACATCTTGTGAATCAGCGTGGTGATGGCCGGCACCATTGCATACGGATCCTGGTGTGCGCGCACAAACAGTTTGCCGCTGAAACCTTCCTGGTCGATGGGTTGATAGATAGTCATGGCCGGCGCGGGAATAATGTTTTCATCGTCAAAGTCGGGCACCACAGCCACTATGCGACGGGGCTCGCCGCTGATGCCGACGAACTTGATTACTCCGTCGGTCCACCACAGGGCGTGATCCACCGCGTTCTGGCCTGGATAGAGCTCATTCGCCAGGCTCTGGCTGATGATCACCACTCGCTCATTGCCTTCGCGATCGCCACCGTTAAAATCGCGTCCCGATAGAAGCGGCACGCCTATGGTAGCAAAGAATCCCGGAGACACGCTGCGAAACTGTGCCCGAAATTCGTCTTTGCCGTCTTGCCGGTGCGCCCCTTGCGCCGCAAATTGAAGAGTGAAATTTGAGCCCTGGTCGCCGCGCCAGGGCACGCTGGATCCCTCAGCCACGCTCTCCACCCCCGGCAGCGTGCTCACCTGCTCCTTCACCTCGCGGTAGAACTCGCTAATCTGTGCGTCAGTCTTGCCGTAGTTCATCACCGGCAAATTCAGGGCCAGCACATTTGAAGAATCAAACGGAGGCCGCGTCTGCTCAAGCACGTAGAGAGTCTTCATCAATACGCATGCACCGGTGAGCAGCAGGAACGAAGCCGCAATTTGCGTAACGGCAAAGATGCGCAGCTTGCGATTGCTCGAGCTGGTCACGCGTGCGCCGCGGCCCGTCAGACTGTTCGTGGGCGTATCGGGCGACGGTAGCCGAGGAATGTAAGCAAGAAAGAATGCCGCAACGATTGCAAGAGCGGCACCGAACCATAGCAGGCTCGAGTCGAGCGTAAGATCGGCCGCTCGAACGCTGAATCTTTGCGCATAGTGGCCCAGCACTTTCACCATGGGCACGGCAAGCAGCACAGCGGCAATTGCCCCGCTTCCGCAAAGCACCATGCTCTCAGCCAACAGCGACCGCCGCAGCACCGCGGTGCTCGCGCCCAATGCCGTGCGAATGGCTAGCTCTGGCTCGCGACGCACCGTCCGCGCCAGCACCAGGTTGGCCACGTTTGAACTGGCAATGATAAACAGCAAGCCCGCAGCCGCGAACAACACCCACAGTACTGTGTTCGCCCGCGAATTGATCTGGTCGTGCATGCGGGTCACGCTCACCATGAAGTGATCCTCGGGCTTATAGACTTCGGGATGCGCGTGGGTCATCGCGGAGTAAACCGTTGTGAGTTCGGCGCGCGCTTGTTCAAGCGTGGCGCCCGGCGCAAGCCGCCCAAATACCTCGGTCATGCGGTGCTCGCGTCCTCCAACCATGGTGGCCGAAAGATGATGCGGGCTGGTTACCACGTTGGCAATAATTTCAGTCGACACGGGGTAGGGAACCGACGGCTCAAGCACGCCGATAATGGCCGCCGTGCGCGCGCCGCTGTAGCTCTCAAGCCGCACCACCTTGCCCAGTACGCTGGGGTCGGAGTGCAGCGAGTCGCGCCAGAATTTGTAGGTGAGCACAATGGCTCCGGCTGCGTTCGGCCCGTCATCGGCCGGAGTCAGCAGGCGCCCCAGCACCGGCCTGAGTCCCATCACCTGGAAGTAATTTCCATCCACCACGCCAGCCGGAATCGAGCGCGGAGTGCCCAGGCCCACGATGGTGAAATCGAGCTCAGAGAAAGTGCCCAGTTGCGAAATGGTTTTCAGATTCGCGCCCACGTCGTGAATTTCCGGAATGGAGAATGTGGCATTCGGTTCCCCGATTCCCGTCGCGCTTTGGCGCAGATACAGCAACTGGCTTTCATTTTGGTTGGCAAGCGGCCGCAGCAACACTGCGCGCACCACGCTGAAGATTGCGGCGTTGGCGCCAATGCCCAGCGCCAGCGTGAGCGCAATCGTGATCCACAATGCGGGCACCCGGGCCAGCGAGCGCAATGCGATTTTCAAATCGTGAAAGAAAGACATTTGCGGGACCTCCAACTTTGGGGAATCGGATTGAAACTATCGTACTGCGAACGTTGGGAATTGGGTAAGTATGAAAAGTGCGGAAACACGCCCGCACGTCAATATTCTCAAAACGCAATCTTCGGGGCCATAGCCACTGAGGGCGTTTTCCGGCAAAAAGGGGAATCTTCCGCCAGCCAGAATCCCGGGGGGGGCCACTTGACGAATACGTTGATATCAACTAATCTCATCCCGTGTCAAGTAAAAATGTGCTCCCGTATTCAGCCACGACGCTTGTTCGGGACCATTGCCTCTGCCTGCACGTGCAGCGAGCGGCCCGCGCACTGGCTCGCCGCTTCGACGAAGCCTTCCGCCCGCTCGACCTTACCAACGGGCAATTTTCGCTGCTCATGTCATTGAATCGTCCGGAGCCGCCGTCCATGGGGCCGATCGCGGACCTGCTGGCCATGGACCGTACCACCCTCACGGCGGCTCTCAAGCCGCTCGAGCGCCGTGGCCTGGTTCGTATTGCGATGGACAAAAATGATCGCCGCAGCCGCATCCTGATCCTTACCGCGAAGGGCAGGGAACTTGTCGCCCGTGCTGTGCCCATCTGGGAAAGCACCCACGCTGAAATTGAGAGCCAGCTCGGGGACAATGGGCCGGACAATTTGCGTGCTGGATTAATGGCGGTGTTGTAAAGGGCAGTCCGGGCCGGTAGCCCGCCGTTGCCAGCAACAGCCTATAGACTACCGGCTTGTCAGTCAGCTATTAGCAGTTCATTCACCTTTGCCATTACCTTGAACGCGTCGGCCACATACACTACGTCGGCCTTGCCGCGCGTCCATCCGCAATTGGGGTCGAGAGAAACGGCGCGCCGTTCGCCAATGAACCGCCAGCCGACAACGTGCGGCTCCTCGCCATGACAGCAGGTGGCCAGGCCCTTCGCGTGACGTGGCGTTGAGCCAGTCTGTCCCACCTGATTGAGATGCGTCAAAAATGGAAGAACGGAGTTTCCCTCGCCGCCCTGATCCACTAGCGACTTGGAACTACCCAGCGACGCACCTGAGGCGGCGAGAAATTCCTGGATCAACTTGCCGGCCTCTTCGACGTGCACCTGCCCGTCGGGCTGCTTCTTGGTCCAGCCCGCTCCGGCAACAAAAAGCATCTTCGCATCGGGCCTTATCGTTTGCTGGCACTGTTGCGGAGCACGTACTCCCGTCACCTCGGTACGCAGCGCCGGCAACTCGACGGCAATCGCGATTTCATCAACGTTTGCGTTCGCCGCCTCGCCGGTGAAAGGCGTGTGCGTTCCCGCGTCCAAAAGTAGAAACCATGGCCGCGTTGTGCGCGTAAGAGCTGTTTCAATACGCTGACGATAGAACCAGCGCGCCGCCTCCACGTTTTCCGTTCCGCCGATAGCGGTCACGTGCGTATCGATGGCCCCTCCTACGCGATGCGCCACCGCGGCCATCACGCGTGCGAATCGCGTACTGTGCGGTGCCAGCACGATTGTTGCCTGCGCAGCACGCCACAATGCTTCGCACGCAGCCGCGTCAGTGGCGAAGCGCGCTTGCAAATAAGGCTCGCCTTGAACCGCCAGCAACTTTGATTCTGCACTTGCCAATTGCGCCGCGGCGTCATTCAAATGTTTTGCCACAATGCCAATGGTCAATGTTGCGCCCAGCCTTGTGGCCAACTCTTTGCCTGCGGTCACGCCTTCGAGCGAAGCCTTAGTCAGTATCGTGCCACTGTCGTCCGCATGTGTGAGTACGAGAATCGATTCCATTACTCGGCTCCAATCCATGCGACCAGTTCCGCCGCAACTTCATCAGGCGTCATGTTCTTCTCGATGCGTGTTGTGCGTTGCTGCTTCGGCAAAGTTACCGAAACGTAACGCAGACCATCGGTAGCCAGCGCTATCGTCTTCGCCTTCTGCAGAGCCGGCATGATGGTCCGCATATTGGCCATGCCGATCTGCGGATTGTTGCGCGGCTCCCCCAAATTGCCGGTGGCCCAGCCCAGCACCGCTGGCGTGCCTGCGCAAACCGACACCTGGTGCTTGCCGCCCTCCACGCGTTCCAGCACCTCAAATGAACCGTCGTCGCGCAACTCAATCCGATCCACTCCTTGAAACTGATCGGTAACGCCCAGCCGCTCGCCGACGAGTTGCAGCGTGACGCCTGCTCCGCGCGAGGCCGACTCCCACCCGCCGAAGAGCAACAGCTTGCTGCGATCGAGGCCGGGAATGATTTCGATTGCGGACGCTAAGGCCGCCGCGGTTGCGTGCGCATCGGGAAATCCGCCAATCGGCCCGTCGATGGGTACAAGTTCGAATGCAACTTTCTGCGCGATGGTCATCATCACCTGCTGCAGCTTGGCCTTGGGCCCCAGCGAGACGAGCCAAAGCTTGCTGCCAGGGTTTTTCGCAGCCAGGTTCGCAGCTTCATAGAGTGCGCTCGCTGCCCACGGGTCCAGCACCGCAGGCAGCACCATTTCGTTTTTGATTCCGGGGCCGGTTGGCGTTGTTATTGGTTCGAGTGTTTGCAGCGGGTCGGGGACGATCCCGGCGCAGACGACGATGTGGAGCGCATATGCCATTCTCTGTTTTCTCCGATATCTCGCAGGGGCTAAAGCCCCGATTCTCTTGGTGGCTCTTTACGACACGGCTGAAGCCATTCCCTTGAGCAAAGCTCTTCATTTCCCGCTCGCGGCCGCACTATTCAGAAATCCCCGTCGTATAGCAATGCCAGACAATGTTGTCCGGCAACAGAAGATCGTATTGCTGATTGAACAGCGTTCCGTTTGTGTTGTGTACATCTTTTAGAAGCTTGGCCGGGTAGTCGCCCGGGGCGATTAGCATTAGGGTTTTCTTAACGATTACGCCAACCCCCGATAGTTCGATCTTCTTTCCATTCAAGGTGGTATCCGTATACAGAACGTTGCTGCAAATGCCATTGGCGCATTCGGTTCTAAGACGCGAGGCGGAGACATGCACCTTTAGGGTGTAGTCGGCTGGGTTGGGCGGTTCTGTGGCTTGCGCGAAAGTGGAGTACAGCACCAGGAACAAGGTTGCAACGAAGGTTTTCATCAGTTACCTCATGAATTGGTTCGACGCTCTTTGAAAGCTAACAGCTAAAGGTTACTAGCTGTCTTTCTCAATTCTCCGCCGAATGCAACCCCCCGCTACCCGCGCGAAATTCGATATTCGAATCCTTGTCTTCCGGCGGATTGGCGCAGTTCCACAGGCATGCTCCACAGTGTGCGCACTTCTCGCGTTCAAAAGTTGGCACATTTCCCAGTCCCAGCGTGATGGCCTGGCCTGAGCACATGGCAATACATGTCTTCTCTGAACAGGAGATGCAGCGACTCTTGTCAAGAAACACAACGTGATCGGCGAAGCCCGGTACAGCCTGAATCTTTCCGCCCATCAGCAGTGCATCCTGCTGAGTGATCAGCAGCCGGCCGTCGAATGGAATCTCAGGCCAGCCGCGAGCCGACATCAGTGCGTCGTGCAGCGGACGGCCATCTTCCATGCTCAACGCCGCGGCGCATTTGAGAGTAAGGCGCGCGGTTAGGTCATTGCCGAATCGCTTGATCTGCTTTGAGGCCTG
>Ga0265314_10006720_pt1 | contig 10099 bp, 9 predicted proteins | sample 4126metaG_FD_203106 | JGI IMG/M metagenome (GOLD analysis project Ga0265314, IMG submission 203106) | Rhizosphere microbial communities from Carex aquatilis grown in University of Washington, Seatle, WA, United States - 4-1-26 metaG | ecosystem: Host-associated > Plants > Roots > Rhizosphere >... | reverse complement strand
CGGAGACGAACGGCGCCGTGTTCCCCGACCGGCTGCGCCGGCAACTGCACGTGCTCCTCACGCGCCGGGGCCTGCCGGAGCTGCTGCGATACGAGGACCGCAACTCGATGGCGCACTCGCTCGAGGCCCGCGTCCCGCTCCTCGACCACCGGCTCGTCGAGCTCGCGTTCTCTCTGCCCGGCGGGGAGCTCCTCCGCGGCGGCGAGACGAAGTCCGTCCTCCGCCGCGCGCTCGCAGGCCTCCTCCCGCAGCAGGTGGCCCGGCGGCGCGACAAGCTCGGCTTCGTCACGCCGGAGGCGCGGTTCCTCCGGGGCCCGCTGGGCGACTTCGCCGCCGACGTGTTCGCGTCGCAGGCGTTCCGCGAGCGTGGCTTCGTCGACGCCGCGGCGGCGCGCCGGCGGCTCGATCGGCATCGTTCGGGCGACCTCCGCGCCGGGATGGAGCTGTGGCGCGCGCTCAACCTCGAGCTGTGGGCGCGACGGTTCCTCGACGCGTGAAGGTCCTCGTCGTCACCACGGCGTACCCGACCCCGGCGGCTCCCGCGGCCGGCGTGTTCGTGCGCGAGCATGCGCGCGCGGCCGCGCGCCACGCCGACGTCGCCGTCCTCCATCTCGACCGCTCGCACGACCACCGCGGCCTGCCGAGCCTGCAGCGGGTCGAGGACGAGGAGCTGCCCACGTGGCGCGTCACATACCCGTGGTCGCCGACGCCGGTGAGCGCTGTGCTGCACTTCGTCGCTGCCGCGCGCGGCCGGCTCGCCGTGCGGCGGGCGGGCTTCAGGCCGGACGTCGTGCACGCGCACTTCTTCCTCGCCGCGGTGCCCGCCGCGCTGCTCTGGCGCGCACCGCTCGTCGTCTCCGAGCACTGGAGCGTGTTCCTGCCCGAGGACCCGCTGGAGCTGACGCCGCTGCTCCGCCGCGCCGCGGAATTCGCATACCGGAGGGCCGACGTCGTCCTGCCCGTGAGCGAGGCGCTGCGGCGCGGCATCGAGGCGCAGGGCCTGGCCGCACGGCGCTTCGAGATCGTGCGCAACGTCGTGGACACGCAGCTCTTCACCCAGGGGTCGTCCGCGCGGAACGGACGACTGCTCGCCGTCGGGCTCCTGTACGAGGCGAAGGGCTACGACGTTCTCCTCCCGGCGCTCGGCGGGCTCGACGGCGTCGAGCTCGACATCGTCGGCGATGGGCCGCTGCGCGGCGAGCTCGAACGCCTCGCAACGGCGAGCGGCGTCGCGGACCGCGTGCGCTTCCACGGCCTCCAGCCGAAGCGGGAAGTGGCGCGGATGATGCGCGAAGCCCAGCTGTTCGTGCTCGCCAGCCGGTACGACAACAATCCCTGCGCGGTGATGGAGGCGCTCGCGGCCGGGCTGCCCGTCGTCGCGACGGCCGTCGGCGGCGTGCCCGAGCTCGTCACGGCAGCGAACGGACGGCTCGCACAGCCGGGCGATCCCGAGGCGCTCGCCTCGGAGATCCGCGCGGCGTTCGAGGCGTCGTACGACCGAGCCGCGATCTCCGCGGACGCCCGCGCGCGATACGGCATGGAGGCGATCGGGGATCAGCTCGCCCACGTGTACGGGTCGATCGTGAGGACCAAGTGACGCCGCGAGTCACGGTGCTGCTGGCGGTCTACAACGGCGGTGCGTATCTCGGCGAGGCAGTCGGGAGCGTGCTTGCGCAGACGTACGGCGACTTCGAGCTACTGCTCGTCGACGACGCGAGTACCGACGGCGCAATCGAAGCGCTGCCCGACGACCCGCGAATCCGAGTCCTGCGCAACGAGCACAACATCGGCCAGATCCCGTCGCTCAACCGCGGCCTGCGCGAGGCGCGGGGCGAGTACATCGCCCGGCTCGACGCCGACGACGTCTGCCTACCGCGCCGCCTCGAGCGCCAGGCGGACGTGCTCGACTCGCACCGCGACGTCGACCTGGTGGCGACGTGGACGGACGTCGTCGACGACGCCGGCCGCCTGTGGGCGCCGGTTCACTCGTACGTCGACTCGTTCGCGGACTTCGTGTCGCAGGTCGTCACCGGGCGCGTCTACCTCGTTCATCCGTCCATCGCGTTCCGCCGCGACGTCGTGATCGAGCTCGGCGGCTTCGACGAGACCCTCAACGCGTCGGAGGACCAGGATCTCTACCGGCGGCTCGTGCTCGCCCGGCGACAGGCGCGCGTCGTCACGGAGACGCTCCTGCGCTACCGCCGGCACGATCAGCAGATGACGGTCACGAAGTCGGAGGCTGTGTGGGAGAGCGATGAGCGCAGCTACGACGCGTTCCTCGGTGCACTCTCATCGGCATCCCCCGCCTCGACGTTGCGAATGATGTTCCGGGACGATGCGCGCTTCTGGCGCCATCCGCCCGTCTCCCATGCGCAGCTCGAACGGTTCCTCGACGATCTCAGCGCAACGCTCCGTCTCGACGCCGTGGAGCGCGGCGCAGTCGCGGGGGCGATCGCGGAGAGCGCAGCCGCCGCGCTCGTCTCCGGATGGTGGGGCACCGCGGCTCCGTCGACGTATTCGCTTCGTGCGCGCGCGCTCGCCGCGTTCGCGGCCGGTCACGGCGAGGGGCGCACCCACGCGATCGGATCGGCCGCGCCTGTTCTCACCGCCACGGTGCACGCGGGGCACGGCATCGGCTGGGTGCGCACCGGCCTTCGTACCGCGCTCCGCAGCGACGCGCTCTCCGGCCCGCGCCGGATCGCCCGCGGCTCACGCGTGCTCCGCCGCATCTACACACGCGTGGTCGATGCTCGTGCGCGGCGATGACTAAGGTGGCTTCATGACGCACCCTCGCGCCGGAGAGGCATACCGTCCGCCGGAATACTGGGGCGCGCTCCACGGTGCCGCGGACGACCTCGCCGTCGTCGGGTACCCGACGTTGCCGCTCGTCTTCAACCGTTACGTCTACGCGAACGCCGCGCACTCCGTGCTGCGCGGGATGCGCGCCGCCGGCGCCGACGTTCGCGGCCGCACCGTCCTGGACGTCGGCAGCGGCACGGGCTTCTGGGTCGACCTCTGGCGGCGGCACGGAGCCGTCCGCGTCGCCGGCGCCGATCTCGTCCCGACGGCGGTCGAGCGCCTCCGCACGCGCTTTCCGGAATCCGAGTTCGCGGCGGCCGACATCACCGAGCGGGCGCCGTTCCCGGACGAACGGTTCGACGTCGTCACGATCATGAGCGTGCTGCACCACGTCGTCGACGAGGAGCGCTTCCGGAGCGCGCTCGCGAACCTCGCGTCGCAGCTCGAGCGCGGTGGGCACCTCGCCGTCCTCGACCCGCTCGTGGTGCGCGGACGCTGGATGCCGCCGCAGGGGGAGAGCGCGCACAACGTCGTTCGCACGCGCTCGCAGTGGGAGGCAGCGCTCGACGGCACCGGCCTCCGCATCGCCGCCGTCAGCCCGACAGCGTCCTTCCTCTCTGACCCGGTCGACGCCGGCTCGCGCGCCGCGTTCACGGCGCACCGCTTCTTCTGGCGCGGGCTCACCGCGGCGCTCCGGGGCCGCGACCGCCTCGCCTCCGTCGTCGTGCCGCCGCTCGCCGCCGTCGACCGCGCCGTCGCCGCACGGCTCCGCCACGGCCCGTCGGCGAAGCTGATCGTCCTGGAACGCGACTAGCTACACGCCGACCTGGTGGACTGCCGACGGGGCGAAGTCCGCCCACGGAAGCTCTTCGACCAGGCCGAGGCTCCTCAGCTCGCCGACGTCCGCGCGATACAGCTCGCGCAGCTCCGCGCGCAGTGGCTCCGACAGCTCCGGCTTCGCACCGGGATCGCCGTGGAAGAGCTTGAAGTCGACCCGTTCGATCTGGCGGAGCACGACGCGGCCGAACCGGCTCGGGTCTTTCCAGTAGAGGCGCGTGCGAGGCGTGCTGTACGTGTACTTGAAGCGGTTCGCGATCCGTTGCAGTCTCAACCTCGGCAGGGAGTAGATCGTGGTCGAGCGTCCGCGCGTCCGGGCTTCGTAGTTCGGATCGACGCCCACGAACTCGTACAGGCGCCGGATCGTCTTCTCGGCGGGCTCTGCGTGAACTCGCTCTTGCGCGAGCACGAGGAACTTGTCGGCTTCGAAGAGCGTCAGGTAGTGGCGAAGCTGCCGCCCGTAGTAGCCGAACTCGATGATCTCGGACGACCTCGGGTAGGCCTTCGTCCAGCGACCGTCGAGGATCGCACGCAGGCCGCGCTCGATCGGGACCGCTGGAACGAAGCCGTGCATCACGTTGAGGAAGTACGCCGAGATCGCCCGTTCGATCGGATTCCTGAGAATGGCGATGATCTTCGCCTCGGGCATGAGTGCCTTGATGCGCTCGGCGACGAATGGGAAGGCGAGGTAGTTCGGCCGCTTGATGCCGACGACTTGATCGGGCCGGGCGTCGTGGAAGAGCGCCTCGAACTCTGCGCGCGGTGTCTCCTGGAAGTCGGGATCCTGGAAGTACGGGATCTCCGCCTGCGGCATGAAGACGCCCGGATGCTCGCGGAGAACGGAGGCGAGGAAGCTCGAACCGCCGCGCTGCGAGCCGGCGATGACGAAATCGGGGAGCCGAGCCATCCGCGGGGCACCCTACCGCACGGCTACGGGACGGCTAGGCGGTCGGAGTGCGGTCGCCCGCGCGCTCGGTACGCCACTCGAGCTGCGGGCGGAGGAGAGCGTTGCCCCGCATGTTGCCCGCGTTTCCGGAGAACCTGACCTCGATCGCCGCGACGCCGGCATAGTCGACCACCTGGTTCACCTCGGCGATGAGGCTGACGTTCAGATCGAGCTCCGCGTCGCCGAACAGGCCGCGCGGGAGCCTCACGACCGACGTGTAGTCGCCTCGCTCGAGGCGAACCAGTGCATCGACGGAGGGGTCGTCGAGCGTCTCCGTCCGGAGCACGGTGACCTGGTTCTCGTCCGTCAGCGTCACGAGCACGCGCAGCGCCGGTACGGGCCGGAAGACGCGGTACTCGACGGAGACCGCGATCGACTCGTCGGACCCGAAGCTCGTCGCCGGGAGCCCCTCCTCGTCGAGCACCGCGATCCGCGTGCACTCGAAGAACGGCTGGTCGCCGTACAGCCGCGACTTCGCCGTCCGGAGGCGGAGCGACTCGCCGTCCACGATCGCGGCGCCCGTGTCGGCTCCGTGGCCGAGATAGTGGTGCACGGCCTCCTCGGTGGGGCCGTCGAAGACGAGCCGCCCCTTGTCGAGGACGAGGGCCCTCTGGCACAGGGCGCGCACCGCCGCGAGGTTGTGGCTGACGAAGACGACGGTCCGGCCCTCGCGCGTGACGTCGCGCATCTTGCCGAGGCATTTCTGCTGGAACTCGATGTCGCCGACCGCGAGCACCTCGTCGACGAGCAGGATCTCCGGCTCGAGGTGCGCCGCAACGGCGAACGCGAGGCGCACCTGCATGCCGCTCGAGTAGCGCTTCACCGGCGTGTCGAGGAACCGCTCCACACCCGAGAACTCCACGATCTCGTCGAAGCGCGCGACGATCTCCGACCGCCGCATCCCGAGGATCGTCCCGTTGAGCATGATGTTCTCGCGTCCCGTCAGCTCCGGATGGAAGCCGGTGCCCACCTCGAGGAGCGAGCCGACGCGGCCGCGAAGGACGACGCGGCCCCTCGTCGGATCGGTGATGCGCGAGAGGATCTTGAGGAGCGTGCTCTTGCCCGCGCCGTTGGCGCCGATGAGGCCGAGGACGCCGCCGCGGCCGAGCTCGAACGAGACGTCGTCCAGCGCCCAGATCTCCTGCGGCGCCTCGCCGCTCCTGCGCAGCCGGCGGGCCGGCGCCGACGCGATGCCTGCCAGCACGTCGCGGAGCGCGCGGTACGGCTCGCGCTGGCCGAGGCGGTAGCGCTTGCCGACGCCCTCGGCGCGGACCACGACGTCAGACGACATCGGCGAAGCTCCGTTCCACGCGGCGGAAGTACTCGATGCCGCCGACCAGCAGGACGAGGACGACCCCGAACGACAGGAGCATGAGGTGGCCGACCTGCGCCACGTCGTTGCCGAACAGGCACCAGCGGAAGCCCTGGACGACGCCGGCCATCGGGTTGATGCCGATCCACGGGCGGATGCCGAGCGGGAAAACCGCGGCGGAGTAGGCAACCGGAGTGGCGAAGAACCACGCCTGCACGAGGAACGGCACCGTGTACTGCACGTCGCGGTACTTGACGTTGAGCGCCGACATCCACAGCGTCACCGCGAGCGACGCGACGACGGCGAAGAGCACGAAGAACGGCAGGAGGACGACGTGCCAGCTCGGCACCTGGTGGTACCACGCCATCGCTGCGGCGAGCACGACGAATCCGACCGCCATGTCGACGAGCCCGGCGAGGACGGGCGCGATAGGGATGAGCAGACGCGGCACGTAGACCTTCGTGACGAGCGCCTGGTTGTCGACGATGCTCTTCGTCGACGCGGACAGCGCGTTCGCGAAGAGCAGCCACGGCAGGAACGCGCTCAACGTGAGCAGCAAGTAGGGGACGTTCGACGGCAACTTCGCGTAGTGGCCCAGGACGACCGTGAAGATGATCGCCGTCAGCGCCGGCTGCAGTGCGACCCAGGCGGCACCGACCGCCGTCTGCTTGTAACGGATCTTGACGTCGCGCCAGATGAGGAAGAAGAGGAGCTCGCGGTAGTCCCACAGCTCCCGGAGGTCGAGCGCACGCCAGCCGCGTTTCGCCTCGATCACGGTCACGCGACCGGCGTCGTAATGGCTCCGGGTGTCGGCGACCGCGCTCATCGAGTCAGGATAGCCCCCGACTCCGGCGGGTCAGCTCGTCGAAGAGCCGCCGATGCCGCTCGATCCACGCGCGGGCGTCGAACCGGTGGGAGCGCTCTCGCGCGGCGGCGGAGCGCCCGTCCAGATCGTCCGCGAGGGCGATCGCAGCAGCGGCGACGTCGGCCGGCGCGGGCGGGTGATCCGCCTCCCAGTCGAGCGGCGCGTCGATGCCGAAGCCGGCGTCCGGGCCGACGAGCTCCGGGGTCCCGCCGCTTGCGGAGTACACCACCGGGAGGCCGCAGGCCATCGCCTCGAGGACGACGGTCGGGCAGGGGTCGTTGTACTTCGGGTGGATGAGGATGTCGGCCCGCCGGAGCAGATCGGGCGCCTCCGCCTGCGTGTACGTCCCGACGAGCTCGACGGCGTCGTCGAGGCCGAGACCGGAGACGAGGGCTGCCGTCTGCGCGGCGCCGTCGGGCGCGAACGAGAGCGACCCGGCGACGAGCAGCCGGGCGTCGGGCCGCTCGCCGCGAACGATGGCAAACGCCTGCAGCGCCCGCTCGAGCCGGTACCGCTGGTATTGGTTGCCGCCGAGCAGGAGCGTCAACGGCCGGTTCGGTCGCGCCGCCGCCGGAGCGAATGCAACGGTGTCGACGGGGTTGTGGAGGATCTCCCATGCGCCGGCGCGCTCTCCGTAGAAACGGTCGGCCGCGAGCTTGCAGAACGCGCTCTGGTAGACGACGTGGTCGGCGCGATGCAGCAGGCGCGCGCGCGGCCGGTTCACGAGCTCCCAGCCGTCGCCGTACCAGCCTCGATACGCGACCCCGTTCTGATTCCACACGAACGCGGCGCCGCGCCGGCGCGCGATCCGCGCGAGCACGCCCGCGTCGAGGGGCATGGAGCTCGATCCGAGATAGAGCACGTTGAAGTCGCGCGGCGCGTTCGGCAGCGCGCCACTCAGTAGCTGGAACTTCACCGCCCCGCCGAACACGACGTCGCGGGCAGTCGGCATTCGCTCCACACCGTAGGAGACTGCGACGTCACCGCTTCGCGGAGGCGTCGTTACCAGACGGATCCACCGTCGCGTCTGCGCGACGACGACCCGTGCGAGCGAGAGCGCGTTCCGCACGCGCCGAACGTGCATGTGCAGCGTCACGTGCTCACGAAGCCGTCGAAGAACGCGCGCCACAGCGGCACCTGCGCCTCGTACGAGTTCGCCGCCGCCGCCGCTCGCCCCGCCGCGACGATCCGCTCGAGATCCGCTCCGCCCGACGCGATCGTCTCGAGCCTGTCGACGAGCGCGTCGACGTCCTCGACCTCGACGAGCCAGCCGTTCTCACCGTCGACGACGAGCTCGGTCGCCTGCCCGACGCGCGTCGAGACGAGGGGCACGCCCGCAGCCATCGCTTCGAGCACGCCTTTCGGCCCTCCCTCCTGCCGAGATGTCACGACGTAGGCGTCGAGTGCAGCGTAGAGCTGCCCGATGTCGGGGTATCGCTCGACGAATCGGTGGACATACGGGATGCCGAGCTCGTCGAGGCGCGCCCGGACGTATCCGCGCGCGGGGCCCGACAGGAGCACGTGCAGCTCCGGCACGCGTTCGCGGAGCCGCGCAAGCGTCTCCACGAGCACGTCCGGCCCCTTGATCCACTTCGGCTCGAGGCCGTCGCCCCAGCCGACGCCGTCCTTCTGGAACGAACCGACGACGAACGCGGCCTCCGGCAGCCCAAGCGCGCGCCGCGCCTCCGCCGTGCGCGGCCCGAAGTAGCGCGGCTCGATCCCGATCGGGATCCGGAACACCTTCGCAGGGTCGATGCCACTCGAGAGCACGAGCTGCTCGAGCTCGCGATGCGACACCTGCACGCGGTCGAGCTCGGCGTGCCGGCGCCGCAGTGCCTCGTACGCTTGGTCGAACTCGGGCGCGCCGGGCGTGCCGGGCACGCCGTGGAAGTACGTCGTCGCGATCCGGTGCTCGGCCCCGGCCGGCGGCGGCCGGTCGAAGAACGTGAAATGACTGCCGTAGAAGACCGACTGCCGCCGGGCGCCGGACGGCGGCCATCGCGCCGCGACCCGTATCCCGAGCCGCTCCGCCACGGCGGCGACGGCCCGCATCTCCTCGTCGATCACCCATCCCGCGCGCTCGCCGACGACGAGGAGCCTGCTGTACGCAGGCCAGCGCGCTCCGACGATGAGGGCCGCACGGCGCGCCCCGCGCCGCGCCGCGTCGGCGAGGACGCTCACGTGACCCGAACGACGCCGATTCCGAAACTGGGCGAATCGCCGGCGATACGCTCCTCCGCGGTGACCGAGCGCCTCAGCTCCGACCAGAACCGCGGGACTCCGTGCGGCGCATCGGGCTTGACGTCGTGGAAGGCGATCAGCCCACCGCGGCGAACGAGCGGCGACCAGAGCTCGTAGTCGCGCTTCACACCGTCGTAGCTGTGATCGCCGTCGATGAAGAGGAAGTCGACGGGGCGGTCGCGGAGCAGTCGCCGAACGCGAGCGACGGTCGACGGCGACTGCGAGTCCGCCGGCATCACGAGCTCCACCCGCTGGCGTGCGCGGGCGAGACCGCGCCGCACGAATGCATATGTGGACCAGCGCCCGAGCCGCCCGAGCGGCCGGGCGTCCACCGCGACGAGGGTCGCGTCCTCCGCGGCGACGCGTGTCCAGAGGAAGAGCGTGCCGCCCTCGTCCGTGCCAATCTCGACCACCGTCGCCGGCCGGAGCTCTTCGACGAGCTCGAGCAGCCAGAGGATCTCGTCGGTGGCCTGCGTCGGGCGAAGACGACCGCCGCGCCACGTGAGCGCGCGGCCGAACGCGAGCGCATCCGCGAGTGGCAGATCGGGTGGCAGGCGACGCACTCGGCGCCGAGCGCGAAACGCGGCCACGTACAGGCGTGGATACGCGAAGGCATGCCGTAGACGGATCACGTGAAGCCCTCCAGACCGAGCACACGAACGTAGTCGTCCGTGACCTCCTCCAGCGAGGGCAAGGATATGAGCGCCTGTCGCGTCTCGTACTCGTCCCGCAGGCGATCGAGGAGCGCCGGCACCTCGCTCCATTCATCGAAGCCGAACCCGGCCTCCTTCACCGCCTCCGCGCTGCCGCCGCTCTTCAGGTAGATCGCCGGCAGGCCGGAGCAGAGCGCCTCGACGAGCGCGTTCGAGTACGCGTCGTGCTCCGTCGCGGTCACGAACACGTCATGCGTGCGAAGGAGGTCGGCGAGCTCCCGCGACGGCAGTGGCGGGATCACCCGTGCGTACTCGAACGCCTCGCGTGTGTTCCCGACGAACGTGAACTCATAGCGGTCCCGGTCGAGCTCCGACTCGAGCCAGCGGAAGAACGGCCCTCCCTTCCGCGCGTTGTCCGACCAGCTCACGGCGACGAGCCGCGTCTT
>Ga0265314_10006718_pt1 | contig 10101 bp, 1 predicted proteins | sample 4126metaG_FD_203106 | JGI IMG/M metagenome (GOLD analysis project Ga0265314, IMG submission 203106) | Rhizosphere microbial communities from Carex aquatilis grown in University of Washington, Seatle, WA, United States - 4-1-26 metaG | ecosystem: Host-associated > Plants > Roots > Rhizosphere >... | reverse complement strand
AGCGAAAGCGTGCCGGCGCCGGCAAACTCGACCTGCACGATGTCGTCGGTGAGATCGATGTAGGAGATGCGCGTCACCTGGTTGGCGTCGGCGGTGATCGTCGCGGCGGCGCCCTGGAGCAGCACCTGGTCGTAAATGTTGCCGTTCGGGTGCAGGATGTTCGAACCCACCTCGGAGCCCGCGCCGATCACCTTGGCGGTCGTGGCGACCCCGACGATCGCGGCGGAGCTGGCGATCGAGCCGCCGAGATTCGAGACGACCGCGGCATAGAGGCCGGCGGTGGCGGGCTGGAGGTTGACGAGCGTGAGGGAGGCGTTGGTGGCGCCCGCGAGATCGCTGCCGTCATCCTGCCACTGGATCGACGGACTGCCGGTCACGACGGCGGTCAGCGTCACGGAGGCACCCGGGCTGGCGATCTGGTTGGCGGGTTGTTGCGCGACGGTCGGGGCGGCGGGTGCGACGAGCGCGATGCGCCGGATCGTGCAGTTGTTGCCATCGGCGATATACATCACGCCGCTGGGGTCGAATGCGACATCGGCGGGAAAGTTGAAGCGGGAGACGCCGAAGACCCCGTCGACATTTTCGGGGTCGGCCGGCGAGCCGCCCAAGGTCGTCACGAGACCGCCCGGCGTGATCTGGCGGATCGAATTGTTATAGGAGTCGGCCACAAAGACGTTGCCGTTCGCATCGACGGCCAGGCCGGTGGGGGCGTAGAACCGGGCGCTGCCACCCTGGCCATCGGTCGATCCATGATTTCTTACGCCGGGGAGGCCCGCGAGCGTCGTGACCACCCCGAGCGGCGTGATCTTGCGCACGGCATTGTTGCCGGTGTCACCCACGTAAACATTGCCGGCCGAATCGACGGCGATCCCGCCGAGGATGTTGAACTGGGCCGCCGCGCCGGTGCCGTCGGCGGTGCCCGCCTGCGGCGAACCCGCAAGGGTCGTCACGACCCCGGCCGGCGACACCTTGCGGACCGAATTGCCGGCGCCGTCGGCAATGTAGAGATTGCCGGCGGCGTCGATCGCGAGGTTTTCCGGATCGGTGAACGTGGCGCCGGCGCCCGTGCCGTCGGCGTGACCGGAGACACCGGGGCTGCCGGCCAGAGTCGACACGACCCCGCCCGGCGTGATCTTGCGGACCGTGTAATTCTGCGAGTCGGCGACAAACACGTTGCCCGCCGCATCGATGGCGACGCCGGCCGGGCCGTTGAATCGCGCGGACCCGCCAGCACCATCCACGGCGCCGGCCTTGCCTGGCGAACCGGCGAGGGTCGAGACCAAGCCCGTCGGGGTGACTTTTCGCACGGTGTGGTTGCTCGCGTCGGCCACGTAGATCGTGCCGGCGGAATCGACGCGCACGCTGCCGGTGTAGTTGAACCGCCCGGCCGAGCCCTGGCCGTCGGCAAATCCCGACCAACCGGGCCAGCCCGCCAAGGTCGAGACCCCGGTCGCATTCACCGTCAACGCGTCCGGATTCGAGATGACCGTCGAGAGGCCGTTGCCGATCACGCAACGGAACTGGTCGCCGCTCATTGCGAGGAGTGCGCCGTGAAGGGACAGCGCGTAGGTCGCCGACCCGGAGAACATCGCGTTGTCCGCGAGATCGGCCCACGCCGAGCTTGGAGCCCCGGCCGCCAGGCGCTGCCAGCGAAACGACGGAGTCGGGTTGGACGTCGCGATCACGTAAAAGGTCGCCCCCTGTCCGGTGGTCGTGGAGCGCCCGCCGCTCTGCACCTCGATGACAGGAGCGAAGCTGTCGACCATCGTCGCCTGCATGAGGGCTGCGATATTCGGCACGCCGAGGCCGGTGCACAAGTCGTAGCCGGGACCCGCGCGATAAACCGAGTTGCCGCCGCCGGTCACGTCGCGGAATGCCGCCGTGCCGGCGAGCGGATAGAGGCGGGGGTCGAGCGCACCCAGCGGAGGCTGATGGAGGCTGGCGCGAGCCTGGTTGAGGAGTGCGCACCAAGCGGCCCAAGCCGGGCTGGCCAGACTCGTGCCCCCGAGCACGATCGATTGCCCGGAATAAACCACCAACACGCCCGGCGTCGGATCGGCGATCGCGGCGACATCCGGCACGAGGCGCATCGTGCCCGCGAGCACACCGGGGCCGGTTTGCCAGCCGGGCCGGCTGAAGATGACGCTGACGCCGCCACCGGTCGAACCGGAAGTGCCGGGGTTCGTGAGGCTGCCCCAGGCCGTTTCGCTGGCCACGTTGCCGTTCGCATCGAGGATCAGGGTCGTGCCGCCAACGGCGGTGACATCCGGCATGCTGGCCGGAATGCCGGTCTGCACGGTCGCTTTTTCGTTATCGAGGGCGCCATTGTCACCCGAGGCCACAAACACCGTGACCCCGGCGCTGACCAGGGTGGCCATGTATTGGGCCTCGATCGCCGCATAGTCGCGATCGACGGCATTTTCGTCGATGCCGTAGGAGATGCTGAGTTGGTGCAGCGCGGGTTGGGTGGGCAGATCGGCCAGGATTTGCTGAATGAGTTCATCGTCCGCGACGGGATCGGTTTCGTTCGCGGCATAAACCCGGATGACGGCGCCCGGCGCGAGTGCGCTGGCCCATTCGACGTCGAGCGTGGCCTCCTCGACGTTGCCCGCGGAGGTATTGCTGGCCGGGCCGCCGGCGACATTAATATATTGGATGTTGGCGGACGAGGCCGCCACGCCCGTCGTCGTCCAAAACGTGGTGAGATCCGAGGCCCGGGGAAAGGCGAAGTCATAGATCGCAATCGTTTGCCCGGCGCCGGTCTGACTCAGCCCGTTGGCATTGTAGGCCCGGGCGATTTGCGCCGGAAAATAGGGCGACGAATTCCCCGCGCCGGCCAGGGGATGCAAGACCGTGTGGGGCCGCCGCCGCAAGCGCTGGTGAGGTTGGAGTCCGTGAATGCCGCGAACCGCCGAAACCAGGTTTGCCGGGAGGCTGGGCGGCGAGATTGCGGAGGTGTATTCCACCCCGCCCGCGGAAACGCGGGCGAAGGCCGTCTGAAATACCCGGCTCACCTCCCCCACCGTGCCCCGGCCGAAAACCGCCAGGCGATTGGCATCGGTTCGCGTCACCGACAGTCCTTCGGCCTGCAGCCAGTGAACCACCCGCTCGTGGTCGGCGGGCAACGGCAAATAACGGGCCTGCATCTCGGCCGGGGCGATGATCTCGCTGTGCGCCAGACGCGCCTCGAGTTCGTCGAAGTGCCGCATCGCGAGGACGATTTCGAACGGCATCGCGGCGGCGATCTCTTCCGGTCGCAACGCGAGGCGGCTGACAAAGACGGGGTTCGGACGGCCGTTGGCGTTCATCGCCGCGGTCGGGACGGTGCGGATGCTGCGGTCGAACGTCGTCCTGGCTTGGGTTACAGCGCCAAACGTCGCGGCCGTCGCGCCCACCCCGGCCGCGAGCGAGAGGGCGGCCAAGGCAACGAATCGCACGAGGGGCCAAAACGAAAGCCCGCGGAAAGGAGAAATCATCGGGGTTCCGTCCTCCTCCGCGGGAAGTGGGTTGAGTCGTGAATCCATCGCGCGAGAGGGACGAACAGGGACACGCCGCCCACGCTGAAAATCAATCGAAAACAAGGGGAGGGTTCTGGCATGGGAGACGGTTGTCCCTGAGACGCCGCCCCTCCGCCGTTGTTGCGATTATTTGCCGCCACCGGCGGACCGCAGTGCATAAATCGGCGCGGAGAGCGAAATGCCCCGGCCGATGCGCGAGGCCGGACTTGAAGCCGGACGCCGTTCCAACGGAATTGCCGATGGCTTGTGCGAATGGCGGGGCAACCACTCGCTCTACTTTACCCGAGCCCTCCGGGTTGCGCCCGACAGCCGCTACGGACTCGGGTTGACCACGAGTTGCGTGGTCACGTCCGCACCGTTTTGCATCAGGCGCGACTTATCGGCCTGGGCGGGGAGGAAGGCGCCGCCCGAGGTCGTGCCGTCGACGAATTTCAACTGCGTGATGCCGCTGACCTGGACGGGCTGGCCGTTGGCCTGCCACAGATCGCCACCGGTGACGCGCACATCGCTGGCCGAACCGAGCAGGAGCACCGGGCTCGCGTTGCCGGACGCACTGATGTCGCCGACATACACCGGGCCGCCAAACTGCACGCCGGGAGCGTAAATGCCGGTGACGCCATCGGTGGCAAAATAGCTGGCATCGGCCGTGCGGACGCCGCCGAACCGGCCGTCGGTCGTGAGGATCGCGAGGTAGGCGAGGTCGGCCACGCCGTCGTAGGTCACGCCGCCTTTGAGGAGCGCGGGGTTGGCGGCCGTGAGGCGGCCGACGCTGAAGATGGCCACGTTGGTGGTCTCGTTGGCGCCGAGGATGACGATGGCCGCGTGGCCCTTCATGTAGGCGACATCGGGCTGGTTGTAATTCACCGCGACCGCGGGACCGGAGGCCTGGTCAAGCGTGATGGTCAGCGTGCCGGCGCCGGAGAACTCGACTTGGACAATGTCGTCGTTGAGGTCGACGAAGGAGGTGCGCGTGATCTGGCCGGGGTCGGCGGTGATCGTCACCGAGGCGCCCTGCATCAGCACCTGGTCGTAGGTGTAGCCGTTAGACGGCAGAATAATATTCTGCCCGACCTCGGTGCCCGCGCCGGTGACCTTGGCGGTGATCTTCGCGGTGCCGTTGGCGCCGGTGAGCAGGCCGGTGGAGGCGTCGATGGTGAGGCCGGCCACGGTCGCCGTGACCGCGGAGCCCGCGGGCCCGACGCCCGGCGTCGCCGCGAGATTGAACTCCCGCACGGTGAGAATGGTGGTCGACGACGTGCCGGAAGAGGTGCTCTCGTAGCCGCGCGCCCGCACATAGAAGAGTCCGCTCGTCGGCAACGAAAGTCCCGCGATCTGCCACGTGCGGGTGCCGCCGACGCGCGTGGCCGAACCGAGCTTCGTCCACTTGATCGCGTCGGCCGATTGCTCGAAGGTCACGACCGACAGCTCGGGCCCGCCGCCGTCGCGCGTCCAGAGCAGAGTCGTGCGGCTGGCCGCGATGGTTTGCGTGACGACCGTCGACGTCGCGAGGCGCGCGAGGCCGCCGCGCGCGAGGCCGCCGACGGTGCTGAAGGAACCGGCGATGACCAGGCGGCCGTCGGGCTGCAACGCGAGCGCGGTGACGGGGCCGTTGGGCGCGGGGTTGAAAGTCGGATCGGGGGTGCCGTCGGCGTTGAGGCGGGCGAGGTAGCCGGTGAACGAGCCGCCGACGAGAATCTTGCCGTCGGTCTGGAGCGCGAGGGCGCTGGCACCGGTCACAATCGGGGCAAAGGAAGCGTCCGGGGAGCCGTCGACATTGAACCGCGCGAGGATCCCGCCGATGCCGCTGCGGCTGTAGAGGACGAGCAGCTTTCCATCGGCCTGCACGGCCAGCGCCCCGACCCCCGTCGACCCGGCCAGGACCGGAGCATAGGACGCGTCAAGCGTGCCATCGGCATTGAGGCGCGCGAGGTTGATGCGCCGTTGCCCGCTGACGCTGGTGAACGTGCCGCCGACCACGATCTTGCCGTCATTCTGGAGCGCGAGGACCACGACGTAGTCATTGGCGTTCGGGTCAAACGTGGCATCGAGCGTGCCGTCGGCGTTGAAGCGCGCGAGGCGGTTGCGCGTCGTGCCGGTCGCACCCACGCCGTCGAATTTGGTGAACCCGCCCGCGACGATCGTCTTGCCGTCGGGCTGGAGGAGGAGCGCGAGGACGGCGCCGTTGGGGTTGGGCTGGAAGGTGGAGGTCGCCGTGCCGTCGTCGTTGAGGAGGGCGAGATTGCGGCTCTGGACGCCGCTGATGTTGCTGAATTGGCCGCCGACGAGCAGCACGCCGTTGGGCTGCAACGCGGTGAACGCGCCGCCGATCAGCACGCTCTTGTCCGGGAGCACCGCGATCGCCCCGACCGAGTCGTTGGCATTCGGGTTGAAGCCGGCGTCGATGGAGCCGTCGGGCAAAAGCCGCGCGATGCGGCTGCGGCGGGTCGCCGCCGTCGAGGCGTAGCCCGCGACATTCGGCTGGAGCGAATTGAAGGTGCCGCCGACGAGGATTTTCCCGTCGGGCTGCAACGCGAGCGAGTGGACCTCGGAGTTGAGATTGGGATTGAACGTGAGGTCGAGGCCGCCGGCGCCGTTGAGGCGCGCGAGGTAGTTGCGCGTGGTGGCGGTGGGCACGATGGTCGAGGTGGTGATGCCGCCGGTGGTGGTGATCGAGACCGTGGCGTTGGGATTGATCGTGGTGAACAAGCCGCCGACGAGGAGATTGCCGTCGGGCTGCAGGACGAGCGCTTCCACGGCGCCGTTGGCTTCCGGATCGTAGTTGGGGTCGAGCGAGCCGTCGGCGTTGACGCGCGCGAGGTTATTGCGGACCGTCGGCTGCAGCGTCGTGGGCGTGGTCGAGGTGTCCTTGGTCGGCGTCATCGTGGTGAACGCGCCGCCGATCACGAGCGCGCCATCATTCGGCTGGCGCACGATGGCCAGCACCTGGGCGTTGGGGCCGGGATCGAAAGTCGTGTCGACGGTGCCGTCGGGGTTGAGCCGGGCGAAGAAGGGACGGGTGATGGCGGTGCCGGTGAGGGTGGTGACGGTGGTGGTCGTGATGCCGGTGGTCGTATCGGTGGAGATGGTGGTGGTGGTCGTGCTGCCGTCGCCGTTGGTCACGGAGTTGGTGCTGGGCGGCGGGGCCGGCGTGACCGTCGCGGTGGTCGTGGTCGTCGTGCTGCTGAAGTTGGGCGTGATCGTGTTGAACGAGCCGCCGATCAGAATCAGGCCGTCGGGCTGCACGACGATGGAGTTGACGGTGGCATCGGGGTGCGGATCGAAGTTGAGGTCGAGCGTGCCGTCGGGGTTGAGGCGGGCGAGGCGACTGCGCTCGACGCCATACATCGTCGTGAAGGAGCCACCCACCAGAATCCCGCCGTTCGCATCGAAGGCGATGGCGTTCACGCCGCCGTTCGGTTCCGGCGTGAAGGTGGGATCGGCCACTCCCTTGGAGTCATACCGCACGAGATTGGCGCCGAGGTTGCCGGTCGACGGCAGGAGAAACGAGCCGCCGACAAGGATGTGGCCATCCGCCTGCGGGGCGATGACGGCGACGGTTCCGTTGAGGCGCGAACTGTCGTTCGGCGCGAACGCGGTATTCACGGTGCCATCGGTCGTCAGCCAGGCGATACCCGTGCCCTGCAGGACGACGGCCACGGGATCCGGGCGGGACACGATCGCGTTGACCGGGCCGTCGGAATTGAAGCCGGAGGAAAAAGTGACATCGGATCCGCCCTCGGGGATGAAGCGCGCGAGATTCGCCGTCGTCTCGCCGCCGACCCCGCCGAACAGGCCGCCGGCGACGATCTTGCCGTCGGCCTGCACCACGAGGGCATTGAACTGCCCGCCCGGCGAGCCGCCGGCATTGGCCTGGAACGCGGTATCGAGCGTGCCGTCAGCCTTGAGCCGCATGAACTGGTTGCGGGTCACGCGCACGGTGGCGCCCAGGGGCTGCAGCGAGGCGAATTTTCCGGAGACCAAAATTTTCGCGTCGGGTTGCACCGTGATCCAGTCGACGCGGTTGCCGTTCTGCTCGTCGAGATCGAGGTTGAACGTGGAATCGACGGTGCCGTCGGTGTTGAGGCGCGCGATGTATTTGCGCAGGGTAAAGGCGGTGTCGCTATTCGGGGTAAACGTCGTGAACGGGCCGCCGACGAGAATTTTCCCGTCCGCCTGCAGCGCGAGCGTGGCGACGGTGTTGTTCACGTTGGGGTTGAAGGTGGTGTCGACGGTGCCGTCGGCTTTGAGGCGAACGAGGCGGTTGCGATTGGAGAAAACCGTGTCGCCGGAAGGGAACAGCGCCGAGAACGTGCCGCCGACCACGATCTTGCCGTCGGACTGCACGACGATCGTGTTGATCTGGCCGTTGACGTTGGGATTGAACACCGGGTCGAGCGTGCCGTCGGGATTCAGGCGGGCGATGTTGCCGCGCGAGGTGGGCGCGGTGGTCACGGTGGCGACGCCGTTGACCACGGTCGTGGGGGCGTTGGGGGTCAGGGTCGAGAAGCTGCCGCCGATCAGAATCTTGCCGTCGGGCTGCAGCGCGAGCGCCGCGACCGTGTTGTTGGCGAGGGGATTGAAGGTGGTGTCGATCGAACCGTCGGTCACGCTGACGCGCGCGATGTAGTTGCGGTTCGTCCCCGTCGTGGCGCCATTCGGCGACAGGACGGTGAAGTTGCCCGCGAAGAGAATCATCTTGCCGTCGGATTGGATCGCGACCGCGCTGACCGGGCCGTTGGGGCTGGGATCGAACGCCGTGTCGAGCGAGCCGTCGGCATTGAGGCGCGCGAGGTTGTGCCGGGTCACGCCGTCCACCGTCGCGAATCCGCCGCCGATGACGATCTGGCCGTTGGACTGCTGCGCGATCGTCAGCACCCGCCCGTCGAGATCGGGCGTGAAGGTGGGGTCGACGCTGCCGTCGGCGTTGAGCCGCGCGAGGCGGTTGTGCGTCACGCCGCCGACGCTGGTGAAGGTGCCCCCGATGAGAATCTTGCCGTCGCTCTGCAGCAGCGAGACGACCGGGCGGCCGCTGGCGTCGAGGTTGAGCGTGGTGTCGAGCGAGCCGTCGGCATTGATCCGCGCGAGGCGGTTGCGCACGGCGGAGGTGTTCGCGCTGCGGCCCAGCAGGCCGGTGAAATAACCGCCGATCACGATCTTGCCGTCGGGCTGGAAGGCGATCGCATCGACGATGTTGTTGACGCCCGCGCCGAACACCAGGTCGAGCGAGCCGTCGGGATTGAACCGCGCGAGATAATTGCGGCCCTCCACCTCGCCGCCGGCGCCCCACACCGACGAAAAACCGCCGCCGACGATCAAGCCGCCGTCGGGCTGCACCGCGAGGGCCACGACGTTGGCGTTGGCGTTGCCGTTGAAGGCGGTGTCGAGCGAGCCGTCGGTGTTCAGCCGCACGAGATGGTTGCGGGTGGCCGGGGTATCGATGCCGTTGGGCTGCACGGTGGTGAAATCGCCACCGGCGAAAATTTTCCCGTCGCGCTGCACGGCGAGCGCGGTCGCGCGGCCGTTGGCGCTGGGATCGAAGCCGGCATCCGCCGTGCCATTCGGATTGAGCCGCGCGAGGAAATTGCGCGCCTGGCCGCCGATGTTCGTGAAGCCGCCGGCCACGAGAATCTGCCCGTTGTAGTGCGCAGCGAGCGCGAAGACCAGGTTGTCGGCGTTCGGGTCGAACGTCGGATCGAGCGCACCGGTGGAACTGACCCGCGCGATGCGGTTGCGCGCGACCCCGTCGACGCTCGTGAACCCGCCGCCCAGGACGATGCTGCCGTCGGTGGGCTGGATGAGCACCGCGTAAACCTGCGGCGTATACCCGCCGCCGACGTCGGCGTTGAACGTCGGGTCGACCGAGCCGTCCTTGTTGAGCCGCGCGAGCCGGTTGACCTTGGTCGTGGCCCCGAGGTTGGGCTGCAGCGCGGTGAAGTCGCCGCCGATCACGATTTTCCCGTCGGCCTGCACCGCGAGCGCGCGGACCGTGCCGTTGGCGTTGGGATCGAACGCCAGATCGATCGAGCCGTCGGGATTGAGCCGCGCGAGGTTGTTGCGCGACGCCGCCGGGCCGATGCTCGGCCGGAACGTGCCGAACTGGCCGGCGACGAGAATTTTTCCGTCGGGCAGGGTCGCGATCGCGTAGACGTTGCCGTCGACGTTCGGGTCAAAACCGTCCGCGGCGGAGGGCGTGGGAGTCTGGGCGTATCCCGCGACCACGGCCGTCAGCACGGCAGAAAGGGCACTCAACGAACGCAGAAATGACGAAAAACGCAGGACAAACGGCATGGACGAAGACAGCATGAAGGAGGGTCGGGTGCAGGATAGGCTGACGAAGGGCGGGAAGGTTGGGTATTATCTCAGCCCAAGGCAAGCGATGCCGCGCGCAATCTGCGGCAGCTAAAATCAGGCCTGGGAGACGCGCCAAACGGACAGGAAACGGCGATGGAATCAATGCGCATTGAGGGTGACCCTTGAGAGCCGGCCCAAGCCGGCGGGTTCCCGGAATTTAACTCCGCCCCGCCGCGCCCGGCGCGCCTAAGATTTTGGACGTTGGCGCGTCTCGGATTTCGTGCAACCTCTC
>Ga0265314_10006717_pt1 | contig 10102 bp, 12 predicted proteins | sample 4126metaG_FD_203106 | JGI IMG/M metagenome (GOLD analysis project Ga0265314, IMG submission 203106) | Rhizosphere microbial communities from Carex aquatilis grown in University of Washington, Seatle, WA, United States - 4-1-26 metaG | ecosystem: Host-associated > Plants > Roots > Rhizosphere >... | reverse complement strand
CCAATCCCATATATCCCTTCCCATGCCCCCGAAAACCTACACCCACGCCCCGCAAGCGGATTTCGTTCTGCCGTTCGACCTGCCCGATGTCGGCCTGCGCGGCCGCCTCGTGCGGCTCGAGGCCTCGTCCACAAGCGCGCTCTCCGCCCACACGCTGCCCGAGCCGGCGGCGCGCGCCGTCGGCGAGACGCTGGCGCTGGCCGCGATCCTGGGCTCCGCGCTGAAGCTCGACGGCCGCCTCACGGTGCAGACCAAGTCCGACGGGCCGATGGATCTCGTAACCGCCGATTATTTCGGCGCCAGCACCACCCGCCCCGTCGGCCTGCGCGGCTATGGCCGCGTCGATGCCGAGCGCTTCGCGGCGCTGCCCGAGCCTGTCGCCTTCGACGCGCTCGCCGGCGACGGCTCGATGGCGATCACCATAGAGCCGCAGCGCGGCGGCAAGACCTATCAGGGCATCGTCGAGCTCAACCCCGCCGGCATCGCGTCCTCGGCCGAAACCTATTTCGCGCAGTCGGAGCAATTGCCGACCGTGCTGCGCCTCGCCGCGGCGCCGCTCTACGTGCCGGGCGCGCCCACGCCGACCTGGCGCGCCGGCGGCATCATGCTCCAGGCGACACCCGACGGCGCCGGCGCCGAAGACGATTGGGAGCGCCTCACCGCCTTCCTCGCCACGGTGGAGGACATCGAATTGCTCGACACCGCGCTGCCGGCGGAGCAATTGCTGTGGCGCCTCTTCCACGAGGACGAGACGCGGGTGCAGCCCTTTGTGGCGACCGAGTTCCGCTGCGGCTGCAAGCCCGACCGCATCGCCGCGGTGCTGAAGAGCTACGCGCCGAAAGACCGCGCCGGCCTCGCCGATCCCGACGGGTTGATCCGCGCGCGCTGCGAATTCTGCGGCACGGTCCACGTCCTCGATCCGAAGGAATTGGAAAAGGCGGAGTAGTCGACGGCGCTCAGGCCGTCGCCGCCTTGGCGATGACCTTGCGCAGGAAGCTCTCGCAGGTCGCGAGCTCCGACAGCGCCACGAACTCATCGGCCTTGTGCGCCTGGTCGATCGAGCCCGGTCCGCAGATCACCGCCGGAATGCCGGCGCGCTGGAAATGCCCCGCCTCGGTGCCATAGGCGACGGCGCCGACATCGTTGGCGCCGGTGATCTCCCGCGCCAGCGCCACCGCCGGCGACGCCTCGTCCATGACGAGCCCGGGATAGCTGGCGTGCACCGTCGTCTCGATGCGCGCCTCCGCCGCCCGCGCGGCGTATTTCGGCAGGATCGTCGCCGCCGCCAGCGCCCGCACCCGCTCGACGACCTTGCCGGCGTCGCGGTCCGGCAGGCCGCGATATTCCCAGGTGACCTTGGCGTCCCGCGCCAGGATGTTCACCGCCGAGCCGCCCTCGATCATGTTGGCCTGTACCGTGGTGTGCGGCGGGTCGAAGCGCGGATCTTCGTCGGCGCGCAACTCGTTCCACACGTCATCGATCAGCTTGACGAACTCGCCCGCCATCATCACCGCGTTGGCGCCCTTCTCCGGCGCGCTCGAATGACCTTCGCGGCCATGGCAATTTGTGTGCAGCACTGCGCCGGATTTGTGTGCGCCGACCACGCGCATCAGCGTCGGCTCGCCGACGATCGCCAGCGCCGGCCGGATGCCCGCGGTCTTTAGATCCTCGAGCAATCCCGACACGCCGGCGCAGCCGACCTCCTCGTCATAGGACAGTGCGAAATGGATAGGCCGCTTCAGCTCCGCCCGCGCGATCTCCGGCAGCAGGCTCAGCGCCACTGCGATGAACCCCTTCATGTCGCAGGCGCCGCGACCGAACAGCTTGTCGTCGCGGATATCGGCCTGGAACGGATCGGACGACCACTCCTGCCCGTCGACCGGCACGACATCGGTGTGCCCCGACAGGACATAGCCGCCGGACGCCTCCGGTCCGAAGCTCGCGAACAGATTGGCCTTCACGCCGCCGGCATCGAAGGTGCGGCGGCAGCGACCGCCCGCGGCCTCGAGCATCTCCTGCACGAAGTCGATCAGAGCGAGGTTGGAACCGCGGCTCGTCGTGTCGAAGCCGATCAGGCGGCGCGTCAGCGCGATGGCGTCCATGGGCTTCAGCCCATATGCGATTGCGGATTGCCGATGACGGCGAGGAATTCCCGCCGCGTGATCTCGTTGGTGCGGAAATCGCCCAGCATGGTGGAGGTCACCATGGAGACGCCGGTCTTGTGCACGCCGCGCGTCGTCATGCACTGATGCGTCGCCTCGATCACCACCGCGACGCCCTTGGGCTCGAGCACCTTTTGGATGGTGTTGGCGATCTGCGCGTTCATCTTCTCCTGCACCTGCAGCCGCCGCGCATAGGCTTCCACCACGCGCGCCAGCTTGGAGATGCCCACGACCTTGCTGTTCGGCAGATAGCCGACATGCGCCCTGCCGATGATCGGCGCCAGATGATGCTCGCAATGCGACTCGAAGCGGATGTCGCGCAGCACGATCATGTTGTCGTAGCCTTCGACCTCCTCGAAGGTGCGGCGCATATATTCTTCCGGATCTTCCTTGTAGCCGGAGAACCAATCCTCGAACGCCCGCGCCACCCGCGCCGGCGTGTCCTTCAAGCCCTCGCGCGCCGGATCGTCGCCGGCCCAGCGCAGCAGGGTGGAGATCGCCTCCTCGGCCTCGGCGCGGCTCGGGCGCTTGACGGCGCCGGCGACGGCGCGAAGGGAAGTCTTGGAAGAAGCGGCCATGAATGGGGTCTTTCAGGGGAGCGTGGATATAGTAACGCCCGCCCGGCCCGTCCAGATCAACCCATGCTTTTGCAAATCGGGGCTAGTGGATCTGCCGCCGTTCGTGGGGACTTTCGAGCAGGAAGGCCGGGATTTCGGCCTCGAACGCCTCGCCATTCGACGCACGCATCTTGTACTTGCCGCTCATATAGCCGGAGGCGGTCGGAAGGGGGCAACCGCTGGTGTATTGGAATTTCTGTCCCGGCGCGATCACGGGCTGGGCGCCGACCACGCCTTCGCCCGACACTTCCTTCACCTGGCCGCGGCCATCGGTGATGTGCCAATAGCGCGACAGAAGCTGGACCGCTTCCGGGCCCTTGTTCTCGATCGTGACCGTATACGACCACAGGAAGCGCTGCTCCTCGGGATCGGATTGGTCGTCGAGATAGGCCGGCTGGACGGCGACGCGGATGTTTCGAGTCGAGCGTTCGTACATGGTGAAATTATCGGTAGCCATTGCGGCGCGCGCAAGACCGCCGCGGCGGCGTCCTTAACGAGCGATCAGGACTGTGGCGCAACCGACACGTCGGTTTTCACCGAGTTGGCAATGAAGCATTCTTCGTGGCTTAGGTGGTGAATCTCCGCCAATTGCGCCGCGTTCACCGAAGTTCCCGGCGCGAAACCTATCCGCGGACGTAATGTGACGCGTGAAACCCACAGCTTTCCATCGGCGCCTTTCTCCAGGACGCCGACTGCGTCATCTTCATACCAATCGACGTTCAGCCGCTTGCGCGCGCAGATCGCGAGGAAGGTCAGCATGTGGCAGGCGCTGAGCGAGGCGACATAGGCCTCCTCCGGATCGACGCGGTCGGCATCGCCGCAAAACGCCGGTGCCGCCGAACCTTGCAGCACGATCGCGCCATCCTTGAAACGCACCTCATGGCCGCGGTTGTAGCGATCATAAGTGAAATCGGCGCTCGTTCGCTTCCAACGGACGCCGGCGTAGTGCTCGGACATGGCCGCGCCTCTCTCGATACATTTCTCTGCCGCCAGGATATCGCCGCGGAAAACCGCGGTCGATGCAATCGCTATGCCTTGCGCAGCCAGTTCAGCATGTGGGGATAGGGCTTGACGCGGCGTTGCGCGGCCCATTTTGGCTCGCAGGCTATGCCGGTGTAGTCGAGCATCGGAACGCCAAAACCGCCCCTGGTCGCAAATGCCTCCATGATGGCTTTGCTGCCGCCGCGATAGCCGCCTTCGTGGAACACCACCGCCGGATCGATGTCGAGGTGCAGCGCCGCGGCGTAGGACCAGGCGATCGCCATCATCTCCTCGGCGGGATTGTTGCCCACATCGTGATGGAAGGACGCCCGCCGGTCGGGCGGTACCACCGCGAGATGGCCGGCTTCGTGCAGCAGATCGCCGGGCCAGCTCAGCTTGTTTTCGTCGATGACGAGGGCGGCGTGTTCGATGTCGATGCCCGGAAGCGCCGTCGCCTCCGCGATCGTGCCGGCCCGGACCTCCAGCCCGATCTCACCCAGAAACGCCGCGATCTTCGCGGTTAGCGGATCGCGAAACAGGCTCGCCATGCTCAGGCAACCTTCAACGCCTGCTCAAGATCCTCGCAAAGATCGGCGGGGTCCTCGAGGCCGACGGAGAGGCGCAAAAGGCCCGGCGTCACGCCCAGTTCGGCCCGCGCCGCTTGCGTCAGCTTCTGATGCGTCGTCGTCTCGGGATGGGTCATGAGACTTTTGGTGTCGCCGAGATTGTTCGAGATGTCGATGATCTTGAGCGCGTTGCCGAGCTTGAACGCGGCCGTCTTGCCACCCTCGACCTCGAACGCCACCACGCCGCCGCCGCACTCCATCTGGGCACGGGCGAGATTGTGCTGCGGATGATCGGGCCGGAAGGGATAGAGCACGCGCGTCACGTTCTTCTGCTGGCCTAGAAAATCGGCGACCGTCGCAGCGGCATCGGAATGCGCGCGCATGCGAAGGTCGAGCGTTTCCAAGCTTTTCAGATGCACCCAGGCGTTGAAGGGGCTGATCGACGGGCCGGTGTTGCGGATGAAGGTCTGCAAATGATCTTTAAGGAAATCCTCCTTGCACAGGATCACGCCGCCCAGAGCGCGCCCCTGGCCGTCGATATATTTCGTGGAAGAATGGACCACGATATCGGCACCGAACTCGAACGGGCGTTGCAGGCATGGCGTCGCGAAGGCGTTGTCGACGACGAGCCGCGCGCCCCCTGCATGTGCGATCCCGGCCACGGCCCTCAGATCGACGATCGCAAGCGTCGGGTTCGACGGCGTTTCCAGGAACAGCATCTTCGTCTCAGGCCGCATCGCCTGCGCCCATTGGTCGACATCACCGCCATCCACCAGCGTGCTCTGGATGCCGAAACGCGGCAGGATTTCCTCCACCACATGGCGGCAGGAGCCGAACATGGCCTTGGCCGCGACGACGTGATCTCCGGCGCGCAGGCCCGAGAGGAACGTCGCGGTCACCGCCGCCATGCCGCTCGCGGTCGCGCGGGCAACCGGGGCGCCTTCGAGGGCCGCCATGCGCTGCTCGAACATGGTGACGGTGGGATTGCCGAAGCGGCTGTACTGGTAACCGTCGATCTCGCCCTTGAAACGGGCCTCGGCCTCCTCCGGTCCCTCATAGGCAAAGCCGGAGGTCAGGAACAGCGCCTCGGAGGTCTCCTGGAAGGATGTGCGCATCGTCCCGGCCCGCACGGCCAGCGTGCGGGCGCGCCACTTTCCGGGCTTTTTGTTCGTCGCCATGCAGTTTTGTTGCGCGCTTGGCATTACGGGTCAAGTTTCTTATGGTCGCGCCGCTTCGAGGACAGCCATGAGCGATATGAAGGCCATAAGTCACCACACCGCACTCATCTATGTGATGGTGATCGTTTCCGCGTCCGACGGTTCCATGAGCGAAAAAGAGCTCAAGGTCATCGGCGAGCTTACCAAGCACCTGCCGGCCTTCATCGGCTTCGACCACAGCCGGCTGCTGGCCGTGTGCCAGGAATGCGCGCAGATTTTGCAGGAACCCGACGGTGCCGATGCGATCCTGGGCCTGATCGACGAAGGCTTGCCCGACGTCCTGCACGAGACCGCGTATTGGGTGGCGCTCGAAGTCGCGCTGGCCGACCGGCGCATCGCGCTCGAGGAGCTGCGCGTGCTGGAAGCGCTGCGCCGGCGCCTGGAGATCGACAAGCTCACCGCTGCCGCCATCGAACGGGGCGCGCGCGCGAAGTACCAAATCGCGTGAAGCGGCTCCTGCTGCTGCGCCACGCCAAGGCGGTTCCCGTGGAATCCGGAACCGACGACCACGAGCGCGCGCTCCTGAGGCGTGGCCGTGAGGACGCGCCCAAGCTCGGACGTTACATCGAGCAAATGGGCTACGCGCCGGAGTTCATCGCCTCGTCCACCGCAAAGCGCACGGTGGAGACGGTCGAGCTCGTGACCGATGCGTTCACCGGCACGAGGCGGATCGACTATCTCGACGCGCTTTATCTCGCCGAGCCGGAGGTGATCCTCTCCATCGTGCGGCTGGCGCCGGACAAGATGAAGAGCCTGATGGTGGTCGGCCACAATCCCGGTCTGGAGCAGCTCGCGACCCTGCTCGCGCGCGAGCCGGTCAAGCGCAAGGAGCGCGACCGCATCGATCAGATCGAGGAGAAAGTCCCGACCTGCGCGCTCGCGGTGCTCGATTTCGACGTGGCGCGGTGGCGCGACATCGCGCCAGGGCAGGGCGCGCTCAAGGATTTCGTACGGCCCCGTGACCTCTGACGAGACTTTGTTGAAGGATCTCGTGAGCCGCGTCCACGACGCGTTCCCGGAGCTCGCCTTCGTCAAGGCCGAAGTGAACGTCTATGGCGAGGACCATCATGTGCTCGTGCTCGACCGCGAATGGATCGTTCGTGTGCCGCGTGACGATGCTCATCTGGGACGCTTCGCCGCCGAATTGAACCTGCTCCGCGTTCTGGGGCGCGTCTCGCCGGTTCGCGTCCCGCAATATGCCCATGTCGCGCCAGATGGAAGCATGGGCGCCTACCGGATGGTCGAGGGTGCGGAGTTGACGCCGCCGGTCTTCGCCCTTCTCGGCGACGTTGCGCGGCGCGCGCTATTGATCGAGATTGGCGGGTTCCTGGGTGTGCTGCATGCTCTGCCGACGGAAACAATTCGCCAGCAGGACGGATTGGTGCAGCGAAGCTGGAGCGGCGAGCAGTTCGCCGCGCTCTATCGCGGCATGCGCCGGGCCAGGATTGCGCGCGTCGCGCCCCCCGCGACCCTGGCGCGCTTCGATGCTTTCCACGCCGCGCTCGAAGTCGAGCGCCCCTTCGTCGCGAGGCTGGCGCATGGCGATCTCAGCGACGACCACATTCTGGTGCGCGAGGACGGAACGCTCGCCGGAATCATCGATTTCACCGACGCGGCCTGGGGCGATCCCGCGGTCGACTTCGCCTATTTCTGGCGCCTGGGCGAGGACTGCGTCGATCTCGTGCTTGGGCACTATCGCTTTGCGGAAGAGGATCCGGGCTTGAAGCAGCGCTCGCACTGGAACTTCGTACGCTACCTGATCAACCAAATCGCCTATGGCGACAAGGCGAAATGGAATCTCCCGCCGGAACGGGCGCTGGCCGAACTCGACGGGCATCTGAAGCGACTGGGTTTTTGACGTTACATCAGTCCCAACCGCCCGAACTGCTCCTCCGGCGCGTCGACGCTCTTCAGCGCCTCGCGCAGCATCGCGGCCATATCCTTTTCCAGGCCGCTGCCCGCGAGGTTGTTGTCCTCGGTGGGGTCCTGGGCGAGATCGTAGAGATGATTGCCGGAGAATCGCGCCGCGGCCCAATAGGGCACCGCATCGCTTTCGTCCCAGGTTTGGCGGATCACCGGCACTTTGCTCCCCGGCATGCGATCGAGCCGGGCGCGCGCGTCGGGCAGCGGCATCTCCTGCTCGCGGGTCAGAAAATGCGTCGGCATGGTCGACCAGCGGTTCGACCACGCGCCCAGCGGCCGGTTGGCGCCCACCGGGGCTCGCGCATACTTCCGCTTGCCGTCGATCAGATGCACTTCGCGGCCCCACACCCCCGCCAACAGCCAGTCGCGGATCGCCGTTTTTTCACCCGACAGCAGCGGCAGGAGCGAGCGACCATGCGTCCGTTGCCGCACCTGGTCGGTGACGCCGAACAGTTCCGCGATCGTTGTGAAGATGTCGACGCTCGTCGTCAGCGCGTCGCAGGTGCCGGGGGCGACGCCGGGCGCGGCGATCAAGAAGGGAATGTGCCCCAACGTCTCATAGATCGGAACGCCCGGCTTGCCCCACACATCTTTCTCGCCCAGATAGTGGCCGTGATCGGTGCAGAGGATGACGAGCGTGTCCCCCCACAGATTCTTCGCATCGATCTCGTCGAGAACCTTTCCGAGCCAATGGTCGATCATGGTCAGCTTGGCGCCATAGCGGTTGCGGATTTGGGCGCCCTCGCGCGCGGTCATCACGCCGCGCTTGACGAGACCCACGCCATAGGGCGGCCAGATCAGCGGCGGCCCGTCCCAATCGGGATCGTAGCGCTCGATATAGGCGTCCGGGGTGTCGAAGGGCTCGTGCGGATCGAACTCGTCGACGAACAGGAAGAAACGGTCGTGAACGCCGGCATTGTCCTTCAGCCAGTTCGCCGCCGCCTGCATCGTGCGCGGCCCGGGGAAATCCGCCTCGCCGCGGAACCAGCCGCGTGATTTGTCGTAAGGCATATGCCGCTGCATGCCGATATGCGGCGATCCCACCCAGCTCGGATCGGCCTTGGTCTTCCACGCGTCGCCCTCATGGCCGCGCTGATAGTCCCAGGCAGTGAAATCGACGTGGTAGTTCTCGCCGCCGGTCTCGAACAGATGCGGATGATCGCTGATGAGCTGGGAGACGACGCCGGCCTTCTGGAGCGGATAGGTGATGGCGTCTTCCCAGATTTCCACCGAACCCCAAGGCCGCCAGAGAAAATCCCAGGCACCGCACAGAACATCGTGCCTAGCCGGCATGCAGGGAAGCGATGCCGCGTAGTGGTTGGTGAATCGCACCGAACGATTTGCCAGCCGGTCGATGTTCGGCGTCGCGAATTCGCGCCCGCCATAGGCGCCGACCATGTGGCGATTGAGGCTGTCGAGGAGAAGAACGATCGCGTTCTTGGCCGTCATCTCACATGGCTGCGTTCGGCCAGCGCCAGCGTGCGCCAGCCGAAGGCCGTCTCGGGCACCATGTCGCCCATCATGCGGGCAGTGCGCTCGGCGACCACGCGGCCGCCCATCGTCTCATAGAAGAAGCGAGCATTGTTCTTGGCATGCGCCCAGATCTGGCAGGACGTGAAACCGCGCGCGCGCAGCACCGCGAAGGCGCCGTTCAGCAGCGTGCGGCCGACGCCGCGGCCGAAATAGTTCGGGTCGACGTATAAGGTGTAGACCTCGCCATCATAACCCAAGGTCTTATCGCGTGCCGCGCCGAGGCTCGTCATGGCGACGATACCGGCCTTCGCATCCTCCGCGACAAGCACGGACTCGCGCTTTTGTGACCGGATGGCCGCCTGCCAGCGCGCGGTCTGTCCGGCCGGCGTCATCGCGCATAGCATCGCGCGTGAAAGCACGGCGGGATAGGTGTCGTGCCAGGAGTCGATATAGATGCGCGCGACGTCAGCGGCGTCTTTCGGCCGCGCCACTCTGATGGTCAGCGCGAGTTCATCCATGGGTGAAGCTTCGCGCAAGCGCGCGTGCGGAGCAAGTGCGAAATCGCAATTGTGACGATTGTCAGTGTCCCCGCATGCGACGTATCGCTTGCCAAACCAGTGCGCCGCCGCCGACCACGAATGGGCCGCCGACGATCAAGGCCATTGCAAGCATACCGACGCCGTCGCCCGCGGACCTCGGCTCGGAGAGCATGCCAAGAATGGCACCGCCGCCCATGATCCCGGTGCAAAGGCCCGACGGAACCAGGATCAGAAGCCCGAAGACGAACAGCGCGACCGTTCCCGCGACGTTGTAGTGCAGCTTCGGCGGAGGTTCAGGCAGAGACATGGTCACGCTCCCTCAATTTCACATCGAGTCCGCTGCGGTAGAAGAGATTGTACGTATCGAAGGGGATAATCTTCCCCTCCGGCGTGACGAAATGGATGCAGGATCGCTTAACCGTCGCGACGCAGAAATTGTATTTGTCCAGGAATTGCACGATCACGATGCGGAAGACCTTGTCGTAGCCAAGATCGTCAGGCACCTCGACCTGCGGCAGGCAGCACAGAAGGTCGCCCAAGACAGTCTTCGTGCGCTCGCCCGACGACGCCAGCGATAGCAGATCGAACAGCCGGTTCTTCAGTTCGGGATATCTCTCGAAGGAA
>Ga0265314_10006716_pt1 | contig 10103 bp, 6 predicted proteins | sample 4126metaG_FD_203106 | JGI IMG/M metagenome (GOLD analysis project Ga0265314, IMG submission 203106) | Rhizosphere microbial communities from Carex aquatilis grown in University of Washington, Seatle, WA, United States - 4-1-26 metaG | ecosystem: Host-associated > Plants > Roots > Rhizosphere >... | reverse complement strand
CCTCGGCCACCAGCGGCGTCCGGCCCTGCAACATGGCGGCGTCGAGCCCCTCCGATTGCCCCACCCGATGAACGCTCGTGCTGAAAGCCACGCCGCTCAGGCTGAATTGCTTGCCGTCCCAAGGATCGACCACCAGCGGCGCTTCGAGTTTCCCGAACTTCCCTCCCATGCTGAAAACGAGCTTGAAAGTGTACGAGCCGGCCGCCACGTCGAACTCGTTCTCATAATGCATCGGCTTCTCAGCGAACTTCTCCAATTCCTTCTTGTTCTCGAAATCGAGCTTCACCGTGTCGCTGAAGCGAGCCGCGGCCTTCCCGTCCGCCTTGTAGGCGACGCCGAGGATCTGCACCTCGGCATGCAGCTTGCCATTGACCTTCTGCGGCTTGAGATCGGCGGCGGGAACGTCCATCGCGACATTGACTCTGGCGGTGTTCGGCGATATGTAGAAGAACGGATCCGCCAGCGAGCCGGCAATTTCGCCGGGGCCCTCGGCCGCCGCGTGATTCTCGAGTTCCTTCTCGATTGAGCTGCCGGCCAACAGGTCCTGGGGCGGGATGTTGCAGTAGGCGGACCGGGAGCGGAGAGTCACGCCGCCGCGATCCACCTTCACGCGTAACGAGTGGCAACTGCCCGCGTCCGTCTGTGCCGGGGTGTAGCCGATGAGGTAGTACTGATCCAGATCTCTCGAGATCTTCTGCAGCGCGCCGAGCACGTCGTTCGAGTTCGCGATCACGAAACCGCCGGTACCCTCGGCCAGCATATACATGACCTGTTGGTTGTTCGTGACGTTCGGGATCTGAGGGATCAGGAGCGCCGACCGATTGAAGACGCCCTGGTTGTTCAGACCAGTCGGATTGTTGTAGCCCCCGCCGGTGCCGCCGCCCCTGTTGCCGCCGCCCGTGGTGCCGCCGCCCCCCTTGGATCCGCCGCCAGCGCTCCCTCCCCCAGGGGTTCCGCCGCCGCCGCGAGTCCCGCCACCGGCGCTGCCGCCAGGGCTTCCACCGCCCCGACCACCGCCGCCTCCGCCCGTGCCGCCGCCCGGCGAGCCGCCCGTGCCGCCACCGCCACCCGGACGCTGCGCGAACGCGACTACGGGCTCCAGACCGAAGGCCGCCATTTGCCGGAACGGCCGCCCTCCTCCCTCAGCCGGTGAAAAGCCCGCCGGAGGAACCAGGGAGGCCCCGGAAGCCACCAGGCCGCGCGCGTCTATCGGATAAACGGCGACGTTGGCCTTGTTGCACTCACTGATGGTGGCCTTTACCTCGGAAAACTGCTCGGGACTCAGCGGGAAGCCGGAGGTCAGCCACACCAGCGTCTTTCGACCGGGAACTCCCGCCAGATTCTTGGCGAGCTGCCGCAGCGCGATCAGGTCGCTGCGTACGCCGAACTCGGCCGCAGTTGCGTCGAGGCCAAAAGACGGCATGCCGGCGAGGCTCGAGACGGGCTCCACGTTAGGCGAGACCGTCGACGTCTGCGCGCCGCTCACGGCCCGGGTCAGCCGCTCCACGTCCGAGGTGAAGTTCTGCGCAATGCGCACGGTCCCGCTGAAATTGACCACCGCCATCAGGCGATTTGGCCCGGCATTGGCCTGGATGAATTGCCCCGCGGCCCGCCGCGCATTGACCTGGTCGGCCAGGGTCATGGTGGAGTTGTCGAAGAAGAGCACCAGATAGCGCACGGAATTCGCCGCCGCCGCGCCCTCCGCCTCGAGCGAGAAGCTCTTGATTACCTGCTCCTTGTCGTCCTCCCAGACGCGAAAGTTGGTGGCGGTCAGGTCGCGAACGTAATTGCCCTTCTTATCCACCGCCACCACGTCCACCAGAACCACGCGCGTCTCCACCCGAATCACGGTGTTGGAGTTGGCCGGAGCCGCGGAGCCCGCCGGCTGGTCTTGGGCCAGAACGCCGGCCCCGAATACCACAGCGATCAGGATCGCGATCCAGAAACACCGCACGTTTGTACCCTCCTCGGCATGGGGTTGCCGCGCTGCTTGGACGCTACGAGCTGCGTCCAGGTTACCGCACATCGGTGGCTGGACCGATTTTACCGCCGCGCGAGAGGCCGGGATTTCGTAAAATCAGGCGAGGGGTGTTTATGCGGCAGGGGAAATACAGACCAGCCAGGCGGCCAACCGCGCCCGAGCCCACTTTGCGCTGGGTCGACCTGAATTCGGCGACCGCCGAAGAGATAGAGAAGCTGCCCGGGGTGAATCTGACGACCGCGGAGGCCATTGTCGCCCGGCGCCCCCTGCGCGGGTGGGACGACTTGCGCGGATTGCCTGGCATCTCCGAAGGGCTGATCAAGCAGCTCCGCGCGACGGGCGCCCGGATCGCTCCCGCCGTGCGGCCGGCCGGCAACGCGTAGCTCGCTTACTCGCTGATCTTGAACTCGCCGCGCAGGCCGCGGTCGGAGTCCGGCGCGATCCACACCTGAAATGCCCTACCATCCGCCATGCTTGCTTCCGCGGCCGCGCCGTGGTGGAATGACCCGAATGGACAACCCGCAGCCGCGCTTTTGGGGACTGGCCGCCCGGACCATCGTGGCGCACACCATCACCTACGTCTTCATGGGAGTTCTCGCCGCCACCTTTCTGGACTACAAGGCCGCGTTCGCCCGGCCGGAGCTGGCCTGCTGGATGCGCCAGCTCGACGACCGGTGGGTTATGGCCGGGCCGTTGTTCCAGCCCATCCGCGGTCTGATTTTCGCCCTGGTCCTCTACCCGCTGCGCGAGAGCCTGTTCGGGAAGAAGAACGGCTGGCTGCTGATGTGGTGGATGCTGGTGGCGCTCGGCATCCTCTCCACCTTCGGGCCGGCGCCCGGTTCTGTCGAGGGAATGCTTTACACCCGCCTGCCGGTCCTCGGGCAGATGAGAGGATGGCTGGAAATCGTGCCCCAGGCGCTCCTGTTCTCCGCCTTGCTCTGCTACTGGGTCAACCGGCCCGAAAAGAAGTGGCTCAACTGGACTCTGGGAGTGGTCTTCGTTCTCTTGATGGCTATGCTCGTCACGGGACTCATGGTGCAAAAAACCCATTGATATCCAGGATGACAGCGCCGTTCGCGCCGCCGATGCGAAGGTAACACAAAGACTCCGCTCATTCGTACCGGAGCGCGATCAACGGCTCGACACGGCCCGCCCGGCGCGCCGGAACTGCCGAAGCCGCGAGCGCCACGGCGAGAATCGCCACCGTCGCGACAACGAACGAGAGCGGATCGCGGGGCGCCACGCCGAACAGCAGGCTGGCGACCAGACGGGTCGCCGCGAGCGCAGCGCCAACGCCGATCACGACACCGCCGAGAACGGGCACCAGCGACTCGCGCACGATCATTCTGACGACATCGAGCCCCCGAGCCCCGAGCGCCATTCGTATCCCGACTTCCTTGGTCCGCTGCGCCACCGCATAGGCCGTCACGCCGTACAAACCGACCGAGGCCAGTACCAGCGCCAGCGCCCCAAAGCAGCCGCATAAGTAGGCGACCATGCGCTCGCGCCTGAAATTGGCGCTCACGTCGTTTTCGAGATTCTGGGCGCCCAGCAACGGCACGTTCGGGTCCAGCGCGTGCAGCTCGTTCCGGATCGCCGCAACCACCGCCGCCGTGCTTCCCGACGTGCGCACCGCGAGGTAGCGCGCTTCGGCACCGTTGCGCCAACTCGGAATGTAGATGATGCCCCGGCTGTCGGCGCGCCTCACGGCGGAGTGATGTACGTCCTTCACCACACCCACAATCTCGATCGCCGATTCGGCCGTATACGGGCTGTCGAAGCTGAGATGGCGGCCGACCGCGTTCGATCCCCCAAACAACCGGCGCGCGAGCGATTCGTTGAGGATGCAGACTTGCGCCCCGCTCGGAGTGTGGGCGTCGTCGGCGCTTCCGGCCATGCGTCCCAGCGCTGCAAACAGATTGTCCTTCGGTGTCGCCACGGGCTCGTCCCGCGGTTCAAAATCGCGGCCGAGCAGGATCGGGATTCCCAGCGTCGTGAAGTACCCCTCGGTCACCGGATTGGAGTACGCGATCTGCCTCTCGCCGGGGCGGGGCTGGTATCCCTCGGCGGCGAAGCTGGTCGCGATTTGATACATGCCCATCGGCGTCATCGCGGCCAGACTCGCGGACCGGACACCACGAAGCCCGCGCGCCCGTTCGAGCAGTCGATCGTAGAACAGACGTAGCCGGTGCCCGCTATACCCGACGTTCACGGCGTCCACGTCCACGATCACGACACCCTCGCGCTCGAACCCCAGATCGACGCTCTCGAGGTTGTGCAGCGTTCGAATGAAAAGCCCCGCGCCTACCAGGAGCGCCAGGGACAGCGCGGTCTGTCCCGCGATCAGAAGCTTGCCCAAGCGAATGCGAGCGCCGCGCACATCCATGCGCGTTGCACGCAGCGCGGGAGCCAGTCCGAACAGCACCGCTGTGACCACGGTGATGGCCACCGAGAACGCAGCCACCGCCAGGCCGGGGCGGAATCGCAGATCGGGACCCACGAGGCTTGCCTTGGCGATGGCGACGACGCTGCCGTAGGCGAGCGCCATGCCCGCGACGCCGCCCATGGCCGCCAGAACGAGGCTCTCCGTCAGAAGCTGCCGCACCAGCCGCACGCGCGTCGCTCCGAGCGCCGTCCGCACCGCGATCTCCTTGCGGCGTCCGGCGGCCCGGGCCAGCAGCAGATTGGCGACGTTGGCGGAGGCGATCAGCAGCACCAGGCCGGTGGCGATCAGCAGCGCTTCGAGCGGATCCATAGCTGCGCGCGACCCGGAGGAGACGCCGTGCGCGCCGGGCGTTACCGCGATCGGGTCTTCGTGGTCGAACTTCCGGGGTTTGCCCGCGCCGTTCACCGCCTCGATCGCCCGCGGCCACAGCACGCGCAGGCCGGCCTGCGCCTCCTCGATCGACACTCCCGGCTTCAGCCGCCCCATGACGGACAGCCAGTCCATGTTAGGCGTGTTCCAGACCGGCGCCGAGTGCGGCGCGATGAGCGGATACATCGTCACGGGAACGAACACATCGGCGGGCCGGCCGTTGAAGACGCCGCCGAAACCGCGTTCGGCGATCCCCACGATCTCAAGCGGGTATCCGCTGACCTCGACCTTGCGCCCGATGGCGTTGAGGTTGCCTGCAAACCAGCGCTGCCACCCGCCATAGGAAAGGACCGCGACCTGCGAACCTCCCGGCTTCCGGTCGTCGGAATCCACCAGAACGCGCCCCGCGGCGACGCCAACCCCGAGCGTCTCGAAGTAATTGCCGCTGACGTAGGATACGTGACCGACATCAACCGCCCGCGCGCCCTCCGGCCGCAGTCCGACGGTTAGAGGACGGCTACTGGCGAGCATCCCGGAGAAGACCTGGTTGCGGTCGCGGTACTCGCGATAGAAGGGGTAGGTGCCGCTGCGTCCGCCTTCGACATTCACCAATTGGGCAGGCTCACGCGCAGGAACGGACCACAGCAGCAACTGATCCACAAGACTGAAAATGGCAGTGTTGACGCCGATCCCGAGCGCCAGCGATGCAACGGCAACAGCGGTGAATCCGGGATTTCCGCGCATCGACCGCAGCGCGTACCGCAGATCGGCCATCCTCCAGTGGTACCGCAGACCGCCTCGCGCGGCAACTCGAGGTCGGCTTGCCGCCCCCCGGGCGGCCAGTTCCCAACGCTGCGACCGGCCGTCTCTGCGGCGAGGATTGCCTTGAACTGCAGAATCACAAGCAGGCGCGGAGGCTTGAACCACTCTCCGAACGCGACGATGCGAAGGTACCACAGCAGGGGGCTTATCGTCCGCTGCCAATAAACTGCATCCGTGCTCGGAGCCAGTCGGCCTCGTCGTGGAACCCGGCTTGTGTGTAGAACGCCAGCAGGCGGCGGTAGCGCTCGCGCACATCGAAGCCCACGCTCCATTGCAGCTTGCGCAGGTCAACGGGACACAGGTCCAGCGGCTGCGAATCGAATTCGTCCATGTTGTTCGAACCGTTCATGACGCATTGGTACCAGATGCAATGCTGAATTCCGAACATATGGCCCGTCTCGTGCGCCAGAATGTGGCAACTGCGGCGTAGAATGATCCGCGGCGCATCCGCCGCCACCTTCCCGTAGAACTTGGGATCGTACCGCGCGAAGCTGTAGACGCCCACGCGGTCCCGCAGCGAGGCCTGGCCGAACACGAAGTTCCATTGGGGACCGGGATAGAGGTCCGTCATGGTGACGCCGAGCAGCGCGAACGCATCGTCTGGCAGCCGGGCTCGCAACAGGGCGAGAAGGTCCGCGGTGAGCATCTGAGTATCCCGCCGCCGCACCCGCGCGCTGCTCAGATCCAGCGCGGGAAGCGTGGGCGTCTCCAGCCCGAAAAACGCAGCTGCGAATTGTCGAAGCGTCTCCATCGGAGGCCCGCCGCCGCCCTGGAGATCGCCGAGCGGAACCAGGTAGATCTTCCTCCGCCGGCCCTCCGGGCGGTTCGGCTGCGAGCGAACGAACTCGTCAAACGTCTGGCCCGGTTCGTCGTGGTTTGCCAGCCAGTCCAACGGCCCCAGCTTCGGCATCAGTTGGAAGCTGTCCCCCGGATCCAACGCCCGGCGCAGCGGTTCGGGCAAGTGGGCCAGGCTGCCAAGCGCCGAAGACCGCTCGATCGCATTCGGGGGCCTGAACTCGAGCGCCAGTCCGTAGGCGAGAACCGGCAGCGCAAACGCTGCGGCAATCCGGACGCGAATGCGGTTCATGCGATACCTCACCCGCCGCGTCTGGCTTCGATCAGGAAGTCCGGAAACGGATGGCCCACAAGCATCCTGACCAAAACCGGACCGACGATGAACACGTGCAAGAGAACCGGACCGATGAGGAGCGGCCACGCGGCCACCGCCACTCCCCCAAAAAGGTCCATGCCGCAGGTCATGAGGAGCAAGAGGAGCGCGGTGGACACGAGGGCCGCGGCGACGACCGCAAGCAGACTGGCCGCCACGTCCCTCCACCACAAGAAGAACCAGACTCGTGCCTGCTGATCGGGAGGTAAACGCCTGCTTGTCGTACCGCCGGGCGTGGCAACCACGACCAGGGAGAAATCGCTATACCGATCCGATACCAGACGCGGAACCAGCACGTAGAGCGTGGCAGTAAGAACAATGACAGAAACAACCCCACATGCGACCACGGCCAGCCTGATGAAGAACGACAAAGAGAAGCACAGCAGCACCCCAATCAGCAGCGCCGGACACCACGCGCACCACCAGACGCGCGTTGCTTCCCAGTACGAAACCCCAATGACCGACGGCGCACGAACCGCATGGTATCCGCAAGCGCACGAGGTCGCTCCGAACAGCAACGGAGCCGAGCAGGATGGGCAGTCCATACCGGCTTTAAGTGATACCACAAAGGCCGCCCGGCGACGAGGTCCAGCTGAAAGCTGAAAGCTGAAAGCTGCTGCCGGCGTCCTACGCCGGCAGCCTGCTCTCGCCCATCAGATACCGGTCGATTCCGTGCGCCGCGTTGCGGCCTTCGCGGATCGCCCACACTACCAGCGATTGCCCGCGCCGCATGTCGCCCGCCGTGAAGACGCCCGGAACCGAGGTCATGTAGTTCTCGTCCGCCGTCACGTTGCCGCGCCCGTCGAGCGCCACGCCGAGCTGCTCGATCATGCCGCTCTTCTCCGGACCCGTGAAGCCCATCGCCAGCAGCACCAGGTCCACGTCGATGGTGAACTCCGTGCCCTCGATCGGCTCGAACTTCGGCGCCGGGCCCACGTGGATCCCGTGCAGCTTCTCCACGTTCCCCTGCTCGTCACCGGTGAACCGCGTCGTCGCGACCGCCCACTCGCGCTGCCCGCCCTCTTCATGCGCGCTCTCGATGCGAAGCTGCAGCGGCCACAGCGGCCACGGCGTCGACGGAGAGCGCTCGTCAGGCGGCAGCGGCATGATCTCGAATTGACTAATGGAGGCGGCCTTCTGCCGGTGGCACGTACCCAGGCAGTCCGCGCCCGTATCGCCGCCGCCGATGATGACCACGCGCTTGCCCCGCGCCAGCATCGTAGCCTTGCCGTTGATCCGCTCCCCCGCGCACAGGCGATTCTGGAGCGGCAGAAAATCCATCGCGTAGTGAATGCCCTTCAGCTCGCGGCCCGGCACCTTCAGGTCGCGCGGATGCTCGGCGCCCCCTGCCAGCAGGATGATGTCGAACTCCTTGCGCAGGTCCTCCACCGGAACGCTCTTGCCCACGTGAGCGTTAGTCTGAAACACGATCCCTTCGGCGATGAGTTGCTCCAGGCGCCGGTCCAGGATGCGCTTCTCCATCTTGAAATCGGGGATGCCGTAACGCAGCAGGCCGCCGACGCGGTCCGCCTTCTCGAATACCGTCACGGCGTGGCCAGCGCGGTTGAGTTGCTGCGCCGCCGCCAGACCCGCCGGCCCGGAGCCGATCACCGCCACGCGCTTGCCGGTCCGCGTCTTCGGCGGTTCGGGCCGAATCCAGCCCTCTTTGAACGCGTGCTCGATGATGGTCTTCTCGATCTGCTTGATCGTGACCGGCGGCTCGTTGATCCCCAGCACGCAGGAAGCCTCGCAAGGAGCGGGACAGATGCGGCCAGTGAACTCCGGAAAATTGTTGGTCGCGTGCAGAGCGCGAATCGCCTGCTGCCAGCGGTCTCTATACACCAGGTCGTTCCAGTCCGGAATGACGTTGTTGAGAGGACAGCCGTTGTGGCAGAACGGCACGCCGCAATCCATGCAGCGCGCGCCCTGCGTCTTCAGCTTCTCCTCGGGAAAATCCTCATAGACCTCAAAGAAGTCGTTGACCCGCTCGGAGACGGGACGCCGCGTGGGAACCTCGCGCTTGTATTCGAGAAAACCAGTTGGCTTACCCACGGAGCACCTCCTGCGCCACGGGCTCTGCGGCCGGTGGCGGCGGCCCCAGCGCCTGCTCGGCCTCTCGCGTTACGCCCAGTACACGCTTGTACTCCTGCGGGAAGACCTTGACGAATCTCGGCAGCAGCGCGTCCCAGTTCTCCAGCACCCACTTCGCCCGCGGGCTGCCCGTCAAATTCAGGTGACGCAGGATCAGCTCGCTGAGCTTGCGGACATCCGCCGGATCCACCACCGGATCCAGATCCACGCTGGCGCGATTGCAGCGCGCCCGTGCAAACTCGCCCGTCTCGTCCAGCACGTAAGCGATTCCGCCGTTCATTCCCGCGGCGAAGTTGCGCCCGGTCGAGCCGAGCACCACCACCGTCCCGTTCGTCATGTACTCGCAGCCGTGATCGCCCACCGCTTCCACCACCGCCGTCGCGCCGGAATTGCGGACCGCGAACCGCTCCCCGGCCATGCCGTTGAAGAAAGCCTCGCCGCTGGTGGCGCCGTAAAGCACCACGTTGCCCACCAGCATGTTCTTCTCGGCCACGAAGGTCGAAGCCCGCGACGGGTAGATGATGATGCGCCCGCCCGAGAGGCCCTTGCCCACATAGTCGTTGGAGTCGCCCTCGAGCGTCAGCGTCACGCCCTTTGCCAGGAAGGCCCCAAAGCTCTGGCCGGCCGAGCCCGTGAACTGGAACTTGATGGTGTCGTCCGGCAGTCCCGCGGAGCCGTAGCGCTTGGCCACCTCGCCGCTCAGCATCGCGCCCACCGTGCGGTGGACGTTGCGGATCGGCATTTTAAACTCCACCGGAACACCGCTCTCGAGCGCCTCCGAGGCGTGGTCGATAAGTTTGTAGTCCAGCGCGCGGTCCAGGCCGTGGTCCTGCGTGGTGATGCAGCGGCGCGCCACGCGTCCCGGCACCGGCGGGCTGTAAAGGATCTGCGTGAAATCCAGGCCGCGGGCTTTCCAGTGATCGATCGCGTCCTTCATCTCCAGCGAATCGACACGGCCGATGGCCTCGTTCATCGTTCTCAGACCGAGCTTCGCCAGCAGCTCCCGCACTTCCTCTGCCACGAAGAAGAAGTAGTTGATCACGTGCTCTGGCGTGCCCGCGAACTTCTTCCGCAATTCGGGATGCTGCGTCGCGATGCCCACCGGGCACACGTTCAGGTGGCACTTACGCATCATGATGCAGCCCATCGCCACCAGAGGCGCCGTCGCGAAGCCGAACTCTTCCGCCCCCAGCAGCGCGCCGATCATCACGTCGCGGCCGGTTTGC
>Ga0265314_10006715_pt1 | contig 10104 bp, 6 predicted proteins | sample 4126metaG_FD_203106 | JGI IMG/M metagenome (GOLD analysis project Ga0265314, IMG submission 203106) | Rhizosphere microbial communities from Carex aquatilis grown in University of Washington, Seatle, WA, United States - 4-1-26 metaG | ecosystem: Host-associated > Plants > Roots > Rhizosphere >... | reverse complement strand
TGGTGTGCCCCGGCAGGCCGGTCGTGGTGATCGTCACCGCCGCCGGATCGAGGCTGGCGATGTCCGTATCGAGCTGGTTGGGCTTGCCGTCGATGGTTGTGAAGGGGCCGACCAGATTCGTCGTGACACCGTCCGGAGACAGGGCGCTGAAGTCGCCATTGAGCATGGCGGCGGTGGGAGTGGTTGTCCTCAGGTTAGTCGGGGCGTACACCATCTTGGTGCCCTGGTAGTTGCCGAAGAAGAAGAGCTTGTCTTTCTTGATGGGCCCGCCGACGTAGCCGCCGAACTGGTTGCGCTTGAGCTTATCCACTTCGTGGCTGAACCAGTCGCTGGCGTTCAGATCGTTGTTGCGGACAAACCAGAACGCGCCGCCGTGGAAGGCATTGGTGCCGCTCTTGGTGGCGATGCTGACGACCGCACCGGGCGAGAAGCCGTATTGGGCGCTGAAGTTGTTGGTAATGACCTTGAATTCCTGGGTGGCGTCCGAGTTCGGGAAGGGCGCCGTCAGGAGGTTGTAATTGTCCACGTTGGAGACGCCATCGAGCATGTAGAAGGTGCTGCCCTGACGGCCGCCATTGGCGGAGGCGCCGGTCTCGGTCGGGAAGGAGAAGCCGGTCTGAATGCCTTCGCCGCCGTGGTGGATGACGTCGTCGGTGCCGGGCGCCAGCAGAACCAGGCTGGAGGGATCGCGGCCGTTGAGCGGCAGCTCGGAGATGGCGGTTGCATTGACCGTCGCTCCCAGTTCGGCCGAAGTGGTGTTTACCAGCTCGGCGTCGCTATTCACGGTAACGGTTTCGGCCACCACCGAGGCGAGTTTGAGGCGCACGTCCTGGGTTGCATACAGGTTGGCCGTGATGACGATGCCATTCTGCACATACGTTGCAAATCCTTTGGCGGTAACGGTCAGCGAATAATTGGCAGGCGTAACCGGTTTCAGCAGGTAAATTCCTGTGTTGTCGGTGGTTGTCGTCTGAAGGTAATTGGTATCGACGTTCTTGAGCGCAACTGTTGCTCCTACAACCGTCGCGCCCGACGGGTCAGTGATCTGGCCCGTAAGGCTGCCGCTGGTGCCTTGGGCAAGCGCTGGGACGCTCCAGTTCAACAGAAATCCTGCCAGGAGCACCAATGAGGAAATAAGACCAACTACGATTTGCTTCATCGTTGCGTGACCCATAATGCACCTCGGAGCTTCGCGGCTCTCTTGGGAACTCGGGAGTTGGATACAAGAGTCTACCCCCGGTTCGCCGCTTGCAATTTACTCCCAGTTGGTGGTCCGCGAATCCTACTAAAGTCGGATTGGAGAAAAATATTTGGTCTTCGGGTATCGAGAAGGGCACGGTCTTGGCAATTCCAAAAAGCGGAGTATTCCTTCCAATCCATGTAGGTTGGTAAAGGGACACAATGGATCATGGAACATCGATCACGGGAAAACGAAGCCGTGACTCTTCAAACTGCTGGACAATCCAACTTTAGGCGGATTACGCCAGAGAATCCAGGTGTTAGATTCGTTGCGCAAGGATTGCCATGAATACCGAATTGCGGAAAAGCAGCCTGCGTCGTCCTCATAACCCACATCTACTGGCACTCGCGATCGTTGTGGTTATACCTGTCTTGGCGCAACAGCTGTTCGCGCTAGATCAGGCACCCCCGTCACCAATCGTCATCCAAGCGAGGGCTGCGGCGGCACCACCGCAACCGCTTCCTTTTCTCGCTGGTGGACGGTCGCCCGATGGTCACGTTCTCTCGGTCAATAGCCGTTATCTTCTTCGTGACGGAGAACCGTGGTTTCCGGTGATGGGTGAGTTTCATTACTCCCGTTATCCGGAGAGCCAGTGGGAAAAAGAGATTTTGAAAATGAAGGCGGGCGGGATTCAGATTGTCTCGACTTACATTTTCTGGATTCACCACGAAGAGATCGAAGGGCAATTCGACTGGTCAGGACAACGCAACCTGCGACGCTTCGTCGAGTTGTGTGGGCGGCATGGAATGTATGTATGGATTCGCGTGGGACCTTGGGATCATGGCGAAGCGCGCAACGGAGGACTCCCGGACTGGCTGCTGCAGAAGACCGCGACCCGTGAGAACAATCCGGTTTATCTCGATCACGTCCGACGTTTCTATAGCGAAATCTCGAAGCAGGTGCAGGGACTCTTCTGGAGGGACGGAGGTCCAATCATCGGCGTGCAATTGGAGAACGAATACAGCGCGCGCGGGCCGGGAAAGGGAGCGGAGCACATTCTGCAATTGCGGCAGGTGGCGCGGGAGGAGGGCCTCGACGCTCCTTTCTACACCATCACGGGATGGGACAACGCCGCGATTCCGTCGCGAGATGTTCTCCCCCTGTTCGGCGGCTACGCGGACGGTTTCTGGTGGCGGACTTTGCAGGATCTGCCTCCGACTTCAAACTATTTCTTTACGAGAATCCGTTGCGAGGAAAATGTCGGGGACGATCTCCAGTCCAAGCGGCCTGAAATCGATGCGACGGTTGCGGGCTATCCGTACCTGACGGCCGAGATGGGCGGTGGCATGGCCGTGGCCTATCATCGCCGGCCGCTGTTGAGCGCCGACGACACGGCCGCGATGGAGGTAGTGAAGCTGGGATCGGGTGTCGTGCTGTATGGCTACTACATGTTTCATGGCGGCACCAATCCGGAGGGGAAGAAAACAACCTTGCAGGAGTCGCAAGCCACGGGTTATCCGAATGACTTGCCGGTAAAGTCGTACGACTTCCAGGCGCCGCTCGGGGAATTCGGACAAATGCACCCGTCTTACCGGGTTCTAAAAACGCTGCACCTGTTCCTGAACGATTTCGGCTCGAGCCTCGCGCCGATGGCCCCGTATTTTCCCGAGCACATGCCGGAAAGCAAGCAGGACACAAGGACTCCGCGGGTAGCAGCGCGACTTGAAAACGACCACGGATTTGTCTTCGTCAATAACCATGAACGCGCGCACCATCTGCCGGAGCGAAAGAATTTTCAAGTCGAACTCCAGTTGCGATCGGGCGTTCTTGCAGTGCCGCGCAATCCGATCAACATCCCCAGCGACGCTTATCCCATCTGGCCGGTGAATCTTGACATCGGCGGAGTGTTACTGCGGTATTCGACGGCGCAGTTGCTGTGCAAGCTGAACGATCCGCAAACCTTCGTGTTCTTCGCCTGGCCGGGAATCTCGCCAGAGTTCTCATTCGAAGAAAAAGACGGTGCGTCGATCGAGAGTCTGAACGGGCAGATCAGGCGAGAGGGAGGAATTGCCTACGTTGAGCAGATCGAGCCGGGGACGCAAGTTGCGCTGCGGGTGCGCAGCCGCAGTGGCGCCAACGTGAACGTTCTGGTGCTATCGCGAAAGCAGGCGTTGAATACGTGGAAGACAACGCTCGCCGGGAGAGAGCGGCTCATCCTCTCTCCCGCGGAGCTGTATTTTGATCGCGATAGGATTCATGTTTGGGCGCAGGATGCAGCGCAATTGAGAGTGGGATTCCTGCCGCCTTTGGGCGCTGCTCCATCCGGGCTGACCCGCGATGTCGACGTCGGCGTGTTTCAGGTGTACAGCGCGAAGATGCAAGAAACTTCGAGCGTGGCCAAGGTGCAGAAGGTTCGAGGCGGCGCAGATCCCACTATGAAGATGGGAAAGGAAGTGGCGTTGGCGCCGGAAGATGCTGCCTTTGATGCGGCGGCGAGTTGGACGATTGCTGTGCCGCGCCCCGAGCCGGCGACTGCTTCGGGCGTCTTTTTGCGCATCACGTACGAAGGCGATGTGGCACGCCTGTATGCCGATGGAAAGTTAGTCACCGACAATTTTTATGATGGCGCGCCGTGGCTGATTGGATTAGATCGCATTCCCAGCGAGCACTGGGACAAGTTAGAACTGAGGATATTGCCGCTCAGCGAGCACGCGCCGATCTACCTTCCGGACAAAGCGTGGCCCGTGTTTCCTGCGGGGGGCCAAGTGGTTAGACTGAAAGACGTGCAAGTGGTGCCTGAATATGAAGTGGTAGTCGAGGCGAAACCCTGAGGGCGCAGAACTGAGCGAAAGAAACGGCAGAGCGCGAATGGTGAGATTTCGGTGGACCACCTTATGCCTGGTTGGGTTGCTCGGCTTGTGTGTTGACCTCGCGGCGTCCGACTACGCCATCGGCGCCGATGTATCGTTCCTGCGGGCCCTAGAGAATGGCGGCAAAGTCCTTAAGGAGTCCGGTCAGCCGAAAGCGGGCTTGGCAATCCTCAAGGATCACGGCTATACGTGGGTGCGATTGCGTCTGTTTCACACTCCCGCCGATCTGCCCAACAATCTCGAATACACGCTCGCATCGGCGAAGGCTGCGAAACAGCTCGGCTTCCACATTTTGCTCGACCTTCATTACTCGGACACGTGGGCCGACCCAGGGAAACAATTCACTCCGAAAATCTGGGAAGGGTTGTCCCATGCGCAGTTGAGAAGCGCGGTGTTCGAATATTCGAAGGCGACGATCGCGGTTTTCAAGAACGCCGGAGTTCTTCCCGAGATGGTGCAGGTCGGCAATGAAGTGATCAACGGCATGCTGTGGCCCGACGGCCGCTTACCAGATCGTTGGGATAATTTTGCCGATTTGATTCAGGCCGGCGTAGCGGGTGTTGAGGCGGGTGCTAGCGGCGGTCCGGAGCCGCGCATCATGATCCACATCGATCGCGGCGGCGACCGGGCAGGCACCAAGGCCTTTTTTGACAAGCTGAATTCCTACCACGTGAAGTGCGACGTGATTGGACAGTCGTATTATCCCTGGTGGCACGGAAGCTTGAACGATTTGCGCGAAAACCTGATCTTCATGGCGCAGGAATATAAGAAGGATATCGTGTTGGTGGAGACCGCTTACCACTGGCAGCCGTCTGAATACATCGCAAAGCCGGGACCGTTCGCAGAAACGCCGGATGGGCAGCTCCAATTCCTGGAAGAGGTGAACCGGGTCGTCCAGCAGACGCCGAACGGTTTGGGCAAGGGAGTATTCTGGTGGGAACCGGCAGCCACCGGCCCACTCGGCAGCCGCAGCTTCTTTGACGACGACGGCAACGCATTACCGGTGGTTCGGGCTTTCGACAGTCTGACACGATTCTGATCGATGCGGAAAAGCATGACGCCCTGCCGTGCCGCATACCCAAAAAGAATCCGGCCTTCAGCCCGTGAGGACGATCGAGAATCGGGCTACACTTCCTTAGAACCGATCTGCTGCTATGCATTCACGAAATATTGCGCTGGGAGTTGAGAAGGGAAGTCGCGCTGCTCGCATCGTGATGCTCGTGCTAGGCGCCTCCTTAGTAGTTTCTGCGTCCGCGTCCGATCGCCCCTTGGTGTCATATGCGGAACGCACTTGGCAAATGCGCGATGGTCTTCCCGAGCAAATTGTTCAGGCATTTGCCCAGACCAAAGATCGTTATCTCTGGATCGGGACCACGGGTGGGCTGCTGCGCTTCGACGGAGCTCGCTTTTCTCTCTACAACCGCGAGAACACACCTGCGTTCAGCGACAACAATATTTTCTGCCTGATGGTTTCCGAGGATAACACTCTGTGGATCGGAAGCGAGGGGGGCGGTCTGATTCGGTACCACGACGGCGCGTTTCGTGCGTTCTCCAGCCAGGACGGGCTCACCAACAGCTTTGTACGATCGGTATACCAGGACCGTGCCGGCCGGATCTGGATCGGTACGGACAATGGGCTCTTTCAGCTTCGTGGCGAAAGGTTTGAACGCGTCGACAATTCGCAGGCCATTCCATTGCTGGCGGTGCACGCCATCTATGAGGATCGTGAAGGCGGCCTGTGGGTGGGAGGCTCCCGACTGGTGCGGCTGAAAGACAACTCCGTAGTCGAATACCACCTCGAGGGAGAGGCCAGCCAGAATCGGGTCAAGTCTCTGCTGGAGACGGCGGATGGAAGCATCTGGGTCGGTACGGTGTCAGGGTTGCACCGGAAGGCGTTCGCGCCCCCGATTACATCACACTTTGAGAAGGTTCGCGAAGTTGCTGCCACAGTCCGCTTTCTGCGGCAGACTTCAGACGGTGCGTTATGGATCGGCACGATTGGGCACGGTCTGTATGTTGATCGCGATGGCGCGTTCTCAAAGATGACGGCGCCGGAGCGGCTTCCGAGCAACACGGTGCTGAATCTGTTCGAAGATGTGGAGCAGAATATCTGGGTCGGTACGCAGGCCGGAATGCTGAGGTTGAGTAAAACGCCGGTGCGCAGGGTTGCGCTGCCGGATGCGTCGGACTCGGACGCCGAGACGGTATACGAAGATCGTGGCGCAGACGTATGGGTCGCGGCCGCCGATCTGTTTCGCTATCGCGACGGAAAGGCCACTCCGTACCGGTTTCCGGGCATTTCCGGAGTCAGAATCCGCAACGTCTTTCGCGATCACGAGGGAGCGCTCTGGATCGGGACGGAGGGCCGTGGAGCATACCGTCAAGTTGGGGACCGGCTTTTTCATTACACGACCAAAGAGGGGTTGGTTAACAACTTCGTCCGCGCCTTCCTGGCGAGCAGCGACGGCAGCGTGTGGATCGCCACCGATGAGGGAGTAAGCCGCTGGCGCTCGGGCGCGCTTGCGAATTTTCAGATGTCGGATGGACTCTGCTACTTCAGCACGCGTTCCTTGCTCGAAGATCGTCAGGGCGACATCTGGATCGGCACGGACAGAGGCGTCAGCCGCTTGCATCATGGCCGATTCGAGAGTGACGTCGTCACGACTGTCCTGCAGCACGAGAAGGTCTGGGCCATCCATGAAGATTCAGATGGAGGATTGTGGTTTGGAACGAGAGCCGGCGGCTTGTATCGCTGGAAGGAAGGGAAGCTCAGTCACTATACAACCGCGCAAGGACTGGCCAGTAACAGCATCTACGAACTGGTGGAGGATCGGCATGCGACGCTGTGGATCAGCGGCCCGAATGGAATTTCCGCGGTCAATCGGCACGAACTGGACGCGGTAGCCGAACAGCGCGCCCGGCGCGTGAACCTTACCTTGTATGGAATCTCCGAGGGATTGGAGACCATCCAGATGTGCGGCGGAGAAAAGCCTGCCGGTCTTCTGACGACCCGCGGAGAAGTATGGTTCCCAAGCAGTAAAGGACCGGTCCGGATGAGCGTCGACCAACCGAAACCTTCCGAGCAGGCGCCCGCGGTGATTGACCAAGTGGTGTCGGACGGACTGCAGATTTCGCCCGCCGGCGGAGTCTCCCTCGGTCCCGACACGAAGAAACTCGAACTGCACTACGGCGTGGTGCTCTTACGATCACAGGAGCGGGTCGAGTTCCGATATCGACTGGATGGCTTTGACAAGGATTGGAGCGAGGCTTCGGCCGACCGCGTCGCCTACTACACGAATCTTCCCGCAGGACATTATCGTTTCCGGGTGGCTGCGTTCGAGAGGAACAATCCGGAACAGATTGCCGAAGCCTCGCTCCACATCGTGCAACGTCCGCATTTTTATCGCACCGCGTGGTTTCTGAGTTGCTGCATACTTGCTTTGGCAGCGGCGGTTTGGACGATTCACGAGTTACGTCTTCGCCAATTGGCGGCGCGCTTCCAGGCCGTACTCGGAGAACGCAACCGGTTAGCGAGGGAGATGCACGATACGTTGATCCAGGGATGCGCCAGCGTCTCGGCGCTCTTAGAAGCTCATTCCAGTCTCGGCCCGGCGGAGGCGGATGCGCAGCAAGACCTGCTGAACTGCGCGCGAACGCAATTGCGGACGACAATCAACGAGGCCCGCGAAGCAGTATGGAATTTGCGCAAGAAATTGCCTTCGGCGGAAGACCTCAGTACGTTGCTTCACCGAATGACGGAGCAAGTCAGCAAGGAATTCGCCGTGAATGTTGAGTGTCACATTTCCGGCAGACCGTTTGACTTTGAACAGGCTACGATTCACGAACTACTCATGGTGGTGCGCGAAGCCATCTATAACGCGGTCCGCCACGGCCGGTCGAGCGAGGTCGAGGTGTATGTACACTTTGACGCCGGTCGTTGTGATGTGAGGATTCATGACAATGGCCAGGGTTTCGATACCGAGTTGGTGTCTTCCTTGCCGGCCGGGCATTATGGCCTGGTTGGCATGAGAGAAAGGATCGCGCGTGTGGGAGGCGGTCTGACGTTGAGCAGCCGGCCGGGTGGTGGCACTGAGGTCACATTCTACATTCCATTCGGCCCTCCTGTTCCCGCAGATGACTTGGAGGTGAAGTTGTGAGCACGCAAGACAAGATCACAGTGATGGTGGTGGACGACCATCCTCTTATGCGCGTCGGGGTAGCGGCCATCATCAATGCGCGGCCCAACATGACCGTGGTTGCCCAGACCGGCACTGGAGAAGAAGCGGTCACCCTTTTTCGCGAACACAAGCCCGACATCACCTTGATGGATCTGAGGCTGCCGAAGATGAGCGGTGTAGATGCGATCCTGGCGATCCGTGCGCGTTATCCCGAATCCCGGTTCGTTGTGTTGACTACTTACGAAGGAGACGAAGACATCCACCGAGCATTCGAGGCGGGAGCGCAAGGCTACGTGATCAAGGGAATGCCCTATCAGACCTTGATTGACGCGTTGCTGCGGGTTCACTCGGGAGGACGCTTCCTTCCTCCTCCCGTGGCGCGCGCCCTGGAATCGCGCATGCCCGATAGCGACCTGAGCCCGAGAGAGCAAGAAGTGCTGCAGCTCTTGGTGAACGGCAAATCAAACAAAGAAATCGCCAGGGAACTGGGAATTACCAGTGCCACCGTCAAGTGCCATGTAAGCACGATTCTGATGCGCCTGAACGTGAGCGATCGCACCCAGGCTGTGGTGGCAGCGCTTCAGAGAGGCTTGGTCCATCTATAAGCAAAAGCGCCGACCGCCTCAGGAGGGTGGGGTGTTACTTCGGCACAACGATTCGCACCGCGCCTAGTCCATTGCAGAACCGACAGCGCTCGCCCTCCATGAGCTTGCCCGAGCCGGCGCACTCTACGCATTTGGCCGCGATCTGGAATTCGGCATTACTGGTGTCAGGCACGCTGCCGGGAGTCACCTTTATGACCTCGGCCCGATGATGCTTTCGCAGCCACGACGCCAGTTTCCCCTCAATTTTTTCGCGCTCTTCAACGCCAAGCCTCATCGATATGGAAGGCCACCAATCGGGGATGCAGGCATAACAGACGAGTTGGCCGCCGTCGAAGAGCGCGCCGGGGTCGGCGCAGCGAAAAAACTTTCTGCATTGCGAGCAACGCTTAACGCCGAGCAAAGCTAAGGCGTCAATCAAGTCATTCACATCGTGGTCGACTCGTGTTACGGTCGCGAACAAGGAGTCTTCTGCTAGATCATGCGTTGCTGCCTGTGAAAAATCGTTTCTTAGTTCCTGTTGCATTGCATCCTCCTGCTGACGTTTTTTCGTCACTTACACTGCCTCGAACTGTTTCCGACCTGTTGCCGACCCTCTCCACGAAGTAAGATCACCAACTCCACGTGTATCCGATGCAGGTTGTCGAGCGCAACATCGCACAAGCCGGCTACCGGGCGCTACTGACAAATCCGGCGAACCGCCGGGCCAGCTCTGTGATCCGATCTGCTTGCCGCATTCGGATTGCCTCTCTGGGGACTAACTCCGTGCCGATGCCGAGCGCAATGGCGCCCGCCAGAATGAAGCTCGAGGCTGTCTGTTGATTTACGCCGCCGGCGGCGATTAGTGGCACGCTCGGAAACATAGTTTTCAAAGCCCGGATGTAACGGTCGCCACCCGCTTGTGCGCAGGGAACTACCTTGACGAAGTCGGGCCCCATCTTCCAGGCCTTCATAATCTCGCTTGGGGTAAATGTCCCTGGGATCACGACTACACTTTCCTTCAGCGCGAAGCTCACGATCTCAGGGTCAAATCCGTCGCTGGCCAAAAAATTGGCTCCCGCGTCTAAACATCTGCGCGCTGAGTCTACATCGGAGACGCCACCGGCGCCCACAATTACTTCGGAAGCATTCTGCACAAGGTGGGATATCACTTTGTGGGCATCGGGCACGGTCAACGTGACTTCAACGATGGGAATCCCGCCTCGGGAGACGGCCTCCGCGGCGAAAAGAGCGTCGTCGCTCGAAGACACACGAATGGCCGGAATGACTCACAC
>Ga0265314_10006713_pt1 | contig 10104 bp, 12 predicted proteins | sample 4126metaG_FD_203106 | JGI IMG/M metagenome (GOLD analysis project Ga0265314, IMG submission 203106) | Rhizosphere microbial communities from Carex aquatilis grown in University of Washington, Seatle, WA, United States - 4-1-26 metaG | ecosystem: Host-associated > Plants > Roots > Rhizosphere >... | reverse complement strand
TTCAAATGTGCCATCCGCCCAGTGAAACAGATTCTCGGGCCGCAAAAAACCTTCATTCCCCGCCATGATCAAGGCTCCAACCCACTTCAAGACCGAAAAATCACCCACTCGACTCCGTGATGATCCTAGGAAATGATCTCGAAGTCTCTGCTCTTGGCCTCGGCTGTATGGGCCTCAGCTATGGCTACGGGCCGGCCACCGAAAAGCAGCAAGCCATAGGGCTGATCCGAGCAGCATTCGAACGCGGAGTGATATTCTTCGATACCGCGGAAGCCTACGGCCCTTTCACGAACGAAGAGCTCGTCGGTGAGGCGCTCGCCCCACATCGTGAACAGGTGGTCATTGCCACGAAGTTCGGTTTCGACATCGCTCCAGACGGGCAGCGACGGAGTGGGCTCAACAGCCGACCGGAGCACATCAAGCAGGTTGCTGAAGCGGCGCTCAAACGCCTCAAGACCGAGGTCATCGATCTTTTCTACCAGCACCGTGTTGATCCGGCTGTGCCGATCGAGGATGTCGCGGGAGCAGTTAAGGATCTGATACGGGCCGGCAAGGTGAAACACTTCGGCCTCTCCGAGGCCGGCGCCAACACGATTCGTCGCGCACACGCGGTCCAAAGGGTCACCGCAGTCCAGAGCGAGTATTCAATATGGACCAGAGACCCCGAACCGGAGATCCTTCCAACCTGCGAAGAGTTGGGGATCGGCTTTGTTCCTTGGAGCCCCCTCGGACAGGGGTTTTTGACCGGGAAGATTGATGCCTCAACGAAATTCGAGAGCACAGATTTCCGAGCAGTGTTTCCTCGATTCACCGAAGAAGCTCGTAAGGCAAACCTGGCGGTGGTCGATCTGCTGAATCAGATTGCGCAACGAAAGAATGCCACTCCTGCACAGGTCGCACTTTCATGGCTGCTGCGCCAGAAGCCATGGATCGTTCCGATTCCAGGAACGACGAAAATCCATAGACTGGTGGAGAATATCGGTTCCACTTCGCTCGAGCTGACTTCGGAGGATCTTGAACAAATCAACAAGGCAGCTTCCCAAATCCCAATCCAGGGAGAGCGGCTACCGGAATCAATCCTGCAAATGTCTTACCGCTAAGCCGCAGTTTAAGAAAGAAACCGCCTCAAAAAAGTTGGCGGGGTTTGGTTGGATCCCCCGCATGTCACGTGGCCAAAACGTGGCAGCAGGGTCATTTGACCAATGAAGCGAAAGAAAAACCATGAAAGCTAACGAAGCCACCGCCATCCGCCACAAGGCGCTCACTAAGGCCCTCTGTTGGACAATCCTGCTGTCTTGCGCGCGCGCGGATGATTGGCCGCAATGGCAGGGCCCGGACCGGAACGCGATCTCCAAGGAGACCGGGCTGCTTAAGGAATGGCCGAAAGAGGGCCCGGCGCTGGCCTGGAAGACCACGGGGCTGGGCGGCGGCGACAGCGCCCCTGCTATCGCCGCAGGCCGGATCTATGGCATGGCCAATCGCGGCGAGGACGAGGTTGTTTGGGCTTTGTCCGAGAAGGACGGCAAAGAGATTTGGGTCTCCCGTCTTGGGCCCGCCTTCATACAGCAAACGCAGCAGAGTAAAGAGGGGCCCTCGTGCACCCCAACCGTGGATGGTGAACGGCTTTACGTGGAAGGTTTGGGCGGCGATGTGGTGTGCCTGCAGGCCAAGGATGGCAAGATCGTTTGGCAGCGCAACCTGACGCGCGACTTCGGCGGGCGCGTGCCAATGTGGAGTTACCGTGAATCGCCGCTCGTGGATGGTGATAAGGTCGTGGTCACTCCGGGCGCTGAGGACGCGATGATGGTGGCCCTCGACAAGCTGACTGGCAAGACGATCTGGCAAAGCAAGCTGCCCGGTGCTCCAGGTGCCACTCCTGCCGCCGGCCCTGGCAATCCCGCTCCCGGCGAGGCCCCCGGTGCTCCTGGTGGAGGCGCCGGCGCGGCCACGGCGATCACGGGCACCAAAGATCCGGGCCTATTCACGAGCGAGCATTTTGGGATGAGAGCCTTTTCCACCAAACTTCCCAATGGCAAGTATATTGCCAAGCTCTACTTCGCGGAGACCTACGCAGGGATTACCGCCGCCGGCCAGCGGGTCTTTTCCTACAATGTCATGGGGCATGAGTTCAAAGACTTCGACATTTATGCAAAGGCTGGCGGACCAAACCGCGCCTATGTCGAAACCGTGCCGGTGGAAGTGACCAATGGTGAGTTTCGAATTGGCTTCACAGCTCAGGTCGAAAACCCGGCAATTAAGGCGATCGAAATCATTCCCCAGGCGGAGGCCGGAGCCGGTGCGGCACCTCCGGCGGCCATTGTGCGGATCAATGCCGGCGCGTCAGCGCCATTCACAGATTCGAGCGGCCAGGTGTGGCAGGCGGATACCGGATTTGAGGGAGGCATGATGAACCCGGGAATCGGCGGTTTCGGCGGCGGTCCCGGTGCTCGCCCCGGGGCCCCTGGCGGGCCGGGAGGTTTTGGCGGTGGGCGCGGCGGCTTTGGCGGTTCTGGAGCGGCCTATGCTTCGGCTATCGCCATTGATTTCGACGGGCAGCGTCAATACGTGCAAATGACCGCGAGGGCACTCATTGGAGTGGCCGCGGCGGATGGGAAGTTCCTCTGGAGGTATAATCGTCCCGCCAACGGCATGGGTATTAACTGCTCCACGCCGGTTTACTCCGACGGCACGGTGTTTGCCGCCTCGGCCTACGGCGCGGGCGGTGGGTTGGCGAAGCTGAGCAAAGATGCGGACGGCAGCATCAAGGCCGAGGAAGTTTATGCCACGCGGAAAATGCAAAACCACCACGGCGGCATGATTCTACTCGACGGCAGCCTCTACGGGGCGAACGGCGGCAACGAAAACGGCTTCCTGGTCTGTCTCGATTTCAAAACCGGGAAGATTCTCTGGGATGGCCGCGACGACGCCGAAAAGCGGGCGCCGAAAGGCTCCGTGGCCTTCGCGGACGGCCGGCTTTACTATCGCACGGAGAAGGGAACCGTGCTCCTAATTGAGCCGAGTCCCAAGGAATACATTGAGCAAGGCCGCTTCGAGCAACCTGACCGTACCAGCCTGCCCGCCTGGGCGCATCCGGTGATTGCAAACGGTCGGCTCTATGTGCGGGATCAGGATGTATTGTTCAGCTATGACGTAAAGGCGAAGTAGAAACCAAAACTGGGCACCCATGGCTCTTGCCGATGGAAGGCTGCTCCCGCGAGACCAGACGCAGTTCAAGTGCGTCAAAGTCACCCAGTAACGTCGGTACCGCGTTGGTCCTGACTCTCGTCCTCCCGTTCCATGGCAAAAACCATTCGGTAAACCATAACAAGGCCCGCACCGACAAAGCACAAGGCCACTTCCAGGCCTGCCAAGTCCTGAGCCGCTTTCTCAATCCTCCCCGGCCACCAGGCATGAAGGAGTGCTACCAATACGATCAGGATCAGCACCACCAAACCTCCATACAGCATTCTGCGAGGCGTCCTATCCCGACCCGCGGAGATGAATCGCCAATAAGCAAAAAGACAATCAAACCCGATAAGAAACGCGATCACTGTCCATAGGGAGAACTCGAATGAGACATCCATTTTATGAATTCGCAACCCTTGTAATGCAGCCAGCACGGTTCCGAACATGCCAGCACTGAAGAGCCCAACCGCTATCGAGGGATCATGTTTGGTGTCAGTTTTCGTATTCATCGTTTGGTTAGTTGGCAAGAGTCGGGCCAACCATGTCTCCCTTCGATTTCACGATCGGAAAACGCCGCCAGCAGCAGAAAATGGATGAAGCCGCTATAGCTCCCGAGATCCTCCCCATGCGAAATCGCGTCGTGTATTCGACACGGCGTCGAAGCCTCGTCACATCGGCACCCTGCCATGCTGCGACGTCGTTAACTTACGACGTCATGAATGGCCGCGCGACCAGCACCCGCGTAAGCCGTCGAGCGTGTCGTGGCGTGGAGGAGGAAGAGCTTAATCTGTGTGACACTCGCTGTATCAGAAGTGTTTAAGCCATATTCCCGATCGGGAACATTCTCCCTTCTTTCCCGCTCAAACAGCGATTAGTTCCCGATCGGGAATAATCCGCTTGCTTCAGGCCGTTTTTCACCTTAATGTTCCCGTACGGTAACATTGAAAGATTGTCATGAAACTCACGGCTAAACGGATCGGCGAACAGGTCAAATCGACCCGCAAGAGTCTTGCGGTGACGCAAAGGGACCTGGCCATGACTTCCGGCACAGGCTTGCGCTTCATCATTGAACTGGAAAAGGGGAAACCCACGTGTCAGCTCAGCAAAGTCCTCACCGTCCTCAATACCCTGGGCATCGCCATAACGCTGACTCCGCCCGCGACCGCCCTGAGACCGGGCCAAACCGCTCAAGAAGGGGTTTAAGCCATGTCACGGACGCTAGAGGTTTACCTGCACCGGCACTTAATTGGTAAGCTCGTTCAGACTGACCATGGCCAAATGGTCTTTGACTACGTCGAGAGTTGGTTAACTAATCCCACGGCAATCCCGCTGTCGCAATCGCTGCCGCTCACGAAAAAGCATTTCACCCGGAACGATTGCCGAGGATTCTTCGCCGGCGTTTTGCCCGATGAAAGCAAACGGGAGATCATTGCTCGCAATCTCGGGATCAGCGCCAGAAACGATTTCGCCATGCTGGAAGGGATTGGCGGCGAGTGCGCCGGTGCCGTGACGTTCATAGCAGAAGGAACAAGCCTTCCGGAGCCTGAGAATGCATACCGACCCCTGAGCGCTCAGGAATTGGCGGGCATCATCAAGGAATTGCCCCGTCGGCCGCTCCTGGCCGGAGAGGAAGGCATCCGGCTTTCCCTGGCGGGCGCACAGGACAAAATCGCCGTGCATGTGTCGGATCGGCAGATTTCCCTCCCGCTGAATGGAGCGCCCAGCACCCACATCCTCAAACCGGCCATCGAGCGATTTGAAGGTGTGGTCTTCAATGAAGCCCTGTGCATGCGTCTGGCCCAGGCGATCGGTTTAAACGCAGCGAACATCGAAATCGGCAAGGTGGGAGGCATCGATTATCTCTTAGTGCAGAGATATGACCGTGCTTTGAACCCGGAGTCGCCGCAGGGGCCGGTGCATCTCCGACGTGAGCACCAGGAGGATTTTTGCCAGGGGCTGGGAATTGTGCCCGAACACAAGTATCAAAACGAAGGCGGCCCCTCCATCAAACAGTGTTTTGAGTTGATTCGCGCGGCGTCCACCACCCCGGTCATTGACCTGCAGGCGTTGCTCGACGCGGTCATCTTCAATTGGCTGATTGGCAACAACGACGCACATGGCAAGAATTTCTCGCTGCTTTACCGCGGTGAAATCAGTTCCGGCCTTCAAACGCGCCTCGCGCCACTTTACGATCTGATCAGCACAGTTTACTACCCGGAGCTTTCCCCGAAGATGGCGATGAAACTCGGTGGCGAGTATCTTTCTGAGCGCATTGCGCCGGCGAACTTCCAACGCCTGGCAGAGGAGGCCGGCCTGGCGAAGCCAATGATGCGGCGTCGCGTGCTGGAATTGGCGCAAGCCGTCCTTTCAAAGTTGCCAGCCGTTACCACCGATCATCCAGCTACGGTGGCTGTCGCCAAATTGATCCAAAGCCGCTGCGAGCGCAAGATACCAGGCTTCAAAGTGTAGGCCCAGCGGTTGGGGATGCGGCATTCAGCGACAGGGGGCACATCCAGACCTGCGCTTCCCTTGGCGTCAGTGGTGTCCGGTGGACAATAGACAGATATGGAAAGCATGGCGGAGCGCCCTCGGAGCGGTCGATCAGGCGCAACGGCTACGATGCTTGACGCAGCCGACATCACGGTGAAACGATGCCCATCAAGGTTGTGCCAGCCCTTGCCGGCGGGCGGTTATATCCAGAGGCCGCAACCCTGGCCCTGAGCTGGGGGCTGCAAGGCGACAAAGCCATCCACGACATCATTATTTACGGACGGCCTTTTTGCGAGAGCGCCAGCAGTTGCTTCGCCCTGCCATTATCCTCGCCCATGAAGGCCGTCACTTGTTTGATCTAAAAGACAAACCGGGCGGCTACTCCGGTGCCGAGCTGGAATTTCGCGCCAAATGTTCCGAGGTCGTGTTCGCCCCCGACCCATTGTTGCTTGTCGGTGTCGGCGATGTTTTCTGCCCGAATATAGGACGCGAGGACAACAGCCACGGCAGCGCCAATACACGCGTCATGAAGCTGCTCCTCGACTGGATGCAGTCCCACGGCGCCGAAGTGGCCGGCCTGGACTCGTCACGTCCTCTGCTGCCGCAGTTTGATAAACTTACCGATGACCAGATGCGCGCGGCTTTTCGATCCTTTGACCCGCGCGCAAAGGAGAACCCTAGCGGCGCGGCAAAGTAACTTTCATTAGCAATGGTAGTTTCTCCAGGCCTGCACCTGTTAACATGGGTGTATGCGCAACGGCGCATGGCTCCAGCGCGAGTAGTGGGCCCTTGTCCGGGAGGGACTCTCCGATAATGGCCCAACCCCTTCAGCGTTGGGAATCGTCACCGGCGATAACCAGCGTCCCGAAGGGACGACCGCCTCCATCCGTTTTCGCCCCCGACCCAGCCTTTACCCTCCAGTGGCCGGATGTCTCGTGACCTGCATCTTCTTTGGAGTCATGCGGATCGGGTGGACCTTAGAAAAACACGGAAAGCATGGCGGAGAGGCCTCGGAGCGCTGGCCGTCCTCGGCCGCAGCAACGTGATCCATGCAAGGAACGATGCACCACGAAGAACACCGACAACACGAGCCGTGCGCCTTTGTCCCGTTCTCGAGGAACTTACCGATAATCGCCCATGAGAACAATGTTCACCCATCCGATTGTGCCGACGACCAATCGTCTCTGCGACGCTGCAACGAGCTGAGTACCTGGAGACCCGCGAGCGACTCCCGGGAGAATGCCCTCGGATCGGTCGATTGCTGCCCAGCGCCTACGATGCTTGACGCGGCCGACATCACGGTGAAACGATGCCGACCATGAACCGAAATGTGTATCATCCTCGCGCTTGGGTGCTGGCCCTCTTGGTCATGGCCCTGATGTCTTCCTCCGCGGCGCTGCCAGCGGCTGACGCGCCGGTTCCCGTGCAGGTGTTCCACAGCGGGTCGGAGGGCTACCACACCTTTCGCATCCCCGCCATTGTCCGCACCACCAATGGGACTTTGCTGGCCTTTGCTGAGGGGCGCAGGAATGACGGGGGCGATACCGGAGCCATTGACCTGGTGCTTAAGCGTAGTTTTGACAACGGCCTGACCTGGGGGCCGCTCCAGATGGTGGCCGCCGGCGGGGCCGATACCATCGGCAATCCCACCCCCATCGTCGATGCCCGGACAAGCAAGATCCTGCTGCTCACCACTCACAACCGCGGGAACACCACCGAGGCGCAGGTCCTTTCGGGCGCAGTCAGGGACCGTTTCGTGTTCGTGCAGGCGAGCGTGGATGATGGGGCCACCTGGAGCGTGGCCAAAGAAATCACTTCCACAGCCAAACGGCCGGCCTGGCGGTATTACGCCACGGGGCCGGTGCACGGGATTCAACTCACCCGCGGCGCCCACGCAGGGCGGCTCGTCGCCCCCTGCAACCACAGCGCCACGAACTCGTCCGGTGCCTCGGTCTGGGGGGCGCACCTGCTCTACAGCGACGACGGAGGAACGACCTGGCAGATCGGCGCCACCGACACCTCGAACAATCGAGTCGTCAATCCGAACGAGTGCGCTGCCGTCGAACTCAGTGACGGCCGGATTTACGCGGTGGCGCGGAACGAGGAGGCGAAAGCGCCGGGCCACCGTGTCATCGCCAACAGCCCCGATGCTGGTCTGACCTTCGAAGCCCCTTTTGCCATCGACATCCGCCTCATTTCGCCCGTCGTGCAAGGTTCGGTGCTGCGCTACTCGGCCGTTGACCAAGGCGACAAGGCCAACCGTATTTTAATCTCCGCCCCAGGGGATCCGCTCCGGCGAACGAGAATGACGATCTGCAGCAGCTTCGACGAGACCCGGAGCTGGAGCGCGGGCAAGGTAATCTATGATGGGCCGTCCGCCTATTCGGATATGGTCAAGCTGCCAGACGGGATGGTAGGCCTCTTGTACGAATCAGGCGTCAAACAGCCCTATGAAGGAATTGTGTTTGTCCCCTTGACCGCCGCTTTCCTCGACACCCCGGACCCCGCCCCTCAAGCCAAATAAACGAAACGCGAAAAACACGGCAGGAAGCCACGACGGTGCGGGGAGGTACTACTGTTTCGTTTTCTGATTGAAAACGGTAGGGAGCCTCTAGATTTCATCTCCCTCATCCAGTTGTCCGACGGATCACGCGGAAACATGCAACCCGTGGCGTAGAGCCCTCCGGGCGCTGTCCACCCTCGGTTGCACCTTGGTGACGAATTAACGGAAGGGGGGGGCGCGTTCGCTTACGGCAGGGACGGGGGAAATGCCGCTTGCCTTTGACGCACGCCGGAGCAATAAGTAACGTCAGTCAGGCAAACCTTCCGCTTTGAGATTAGGCCGCAGGCTCTGAGGGTAACCGTCCCTCAGCCCGTTTCCCATGCCAGAGCATTTCTTTTCAAGATGTTCATGCAGGTCCCGAGTCACGAAGGCCCTTGTCTGGGGGTGCGTCGCAATGGTCGGCGCCGCCGCGGCTCTGACTCTTTTGGTTTATGCGCTGACGTACCACCCCGGCCCGATGGAGAAAGTGAAGGTGCTCGGCGGCACGAATGCGCCTGTGCTTCTGCCTGGTCAGAAGGTTCGGATCCTGAGTTGGAACGTGCAGTACATGGCGGGTAAGAACCACTGCTTCTTCTACGAGGGCGGCACCGACGAACGTCCGACCCCAGCGGAAATTACGGCGACGCTCGCCGACGTGGCACGGCTCATTCGCGAGGAGGATCCGGACATCATTCTGCTCCAAGAGGTCGACGATGGTTCTCGGCGGACGGACTATCAGGATCAGTCAGCCCTTCTGTTGGCGTTGCTGCCGGGGCGGTACGTACAGCAAGCCTCTGCGTTCTATCATAAGGCCGCCTTCGTGCCGGACCGGCATATTCTGGGGGCGGTGGGGATGAAATTGGTGACGCTGTCCAGGTACCGCATTCGCGAGGCAGTGCGCCACCAGCTTCCTCTCATGCCGAAGGACCCCCTCACGCGCCAGTTCTATTTCAAACGGGCCGTTCTTGAGGCGCGCTTGCCGGTTGCGGGGGGAAACGACTTCGTGGCCTTGAACACCCACTTCGATGCCTGGGCTGCCGGCACCGAAACCCCGGCGCGCCAAATTGCGTACGCTCAACGGCTGCTGGAACAGCTGGACGGTCGGCGTTGCCCTTGGTGTCTCGGCGGGGATTTCAACCTGCTCCCTCCAGGATCAGCCTGGAACCGATTGTCGCCTGTCGAAAGGACCAACTACAACAGGATCTCGGAACTGACCCCGTTGTCCGCCCGTTACCTGGCCGCGCCAACCGCTTCAGAGACCGGAGGCGCCGATTGCGAGCTATGGTTCACGCACTTTCTTAATCGCCTGGCCACACCCGATCGAACCATCGACTACATTTTTCTGTCTCCGCTTACGAAAATGGGGAACCACCACGTCCGCCAAAAGGACCCGAGACAAGCAACTTTCCTGAGGATATCGGACCACTTCCCTGTCATCGTGGAGTTGATGCTACCCCAAGGATGAGGAGGCCACGAACATCGTCTAGGCCCGTGCTCTCATGTTCTTGCATCAGCGGTGCGGGCAGTTGGTGGAGACGTTGCCGGCGCTGCCGCATGATCCGAATCGGCCAGAAGACGCGCAGACAATCGGCTTTCTGACAATTGACCTGGTGCCCCAGCGGGTTGAACTCACCCACTGACGCGGGGAGATTGTAAACAAACCAATCCAAGCCCTTAGAACGTGTTTTAAAAATGGGGAATACTTAAACATAAGTAAGTTACTTATCTTGTACAGGATTGGGTGCGTGCCATAAATAAGGCGGATGCAAATGCATCCATGTCCGTACCCAACCGATCTCACCGACCAAGAGTGGAATGAAATCAAAAGCTTGGTGCCAGCACCCAAGGCCAAACCGGGCCGGCGCGGCCGGCCTCCCAAGCGGGAT
>Ga0265314_10006712_pt1 | contig 10106 bp, 7 predicted proteins | sample 4126metaG_FD_203106 | JGI IMG/M metagenome (GOLD analysis project Ga0265314, IMG submission 203106) | Rhizosphere microbial communities from Carex aquatilis grown in University of Washington, Seatle, WA, United States - 4-1-26 metaG | ecosystem: Host-associated > Plants > Roots > Rhizosphere >... | reverse complement strand
CAGGTGCCGCCGCGCGTAGTGGCGCACTTCCTCGTCGAGATTCGCGTATCGCAGCGAGGCGGCGAAGCGGACCAGCGCCTCGGTCGCGCCTTCCGCCGGATTGAGCTGATGAACCGTTTCGGCCTGTGACATGACGATAACCTAATCCTTTGCCGCGAGCCTCACCAGCGCGTCGACCGCGACGACGCCCTGGCCCTCGCCGCGCACGATGAGCGGGTTGATCTCGGCCTCGTTGACCGACGGATCGTCGGCAAGCCGCGACAGGTTCGCCAGCGCCTCGGCCAAGCCCGCAAGATCGCCGGACAGACGGCCGCGATAGCCGCCGAGTGCTTTCAGCGCCGGCACCTCGGCGATCATGGCGCGCGCCTCGGCAACGTCGATCGGCGCGAGCCGCAGCGCCTTGCCGCCGGTTATTTCAGCCAACAGGCCGCCGGGCGCCAGCATGATCAGCGGGCCGACGTCGCGGTCGACGCGATAGCCGATGAGCACCTCGCCGACGCCGGCCGCCATCGGCTGCACCAGCACGCGCTGCAAGGTGTGCCCGTGTCCCGCCATGCGGTCGCGCATGCGCATGATGGCGCCCATGAGCCCGCGCTCGTCCGCTACGCCGAGCGCGACGCCGCCGACGTCGGACTTGTGCGCGATCTCCGCCGCCAGCACCTTCACCGCGACCGGATAGGGGAACGGCAGAGCGGGCACGCTCGCCATGTCGACCGCGAAGGCGACCGCCGGCACGCGCGCGATGCCGAGGCGGTCGAGCAACGCGTAGCCGGCGAGCTCGTCGAGAGTCTCGCCCGGCTTGCGCCAGGCCGGCGGCGCGTGCGCGACCAGCGTGCGCGGCACACGGCGCAGCAGCATCGCCGCCACCGCGTCGGCGCAGGCCTCCGGCGTGCGGAAATTCGGCACGCCGGCGGCGGCGAGCCGCGCCAAAGCCTCGGGCGCGTCGGGCACCAGGAAGGCGGCAAGCGGCTTTTTAGCCGTGGCGCAGTCGGCGATGGGCTGCACCGCCTGCTCCGGATAATAACGCGCCGACGAGCCGACGACCGGCAGCACCAGGTCGAACTCCGGCGCCGCCAGCAGGATGTCGAGCGCGGCCTTGGCCACCTCGTAGCGCGTGCCGGCGATGGTCAGGTCGAGCAGCGGCGTCGCATGCGCCTCGATGCCGGCGGCTGCGAGCCTGGCGCGCGTATCCGCGCTCGCGGTCTGCACCGTGACGCCGCGCGCGGCGAGTGCGTCGATCACCATGGTGGCGCCGCCGGCCGTCGTCGTCATCACGCCGACGGTCGGACGCCGCGCCTCGCGCGCGCGCATCGGCACGCGCGTGAGCAGCGGCACGCTTTCGATCAGCCCCTCGAAAGTGTCGACGCGGGCAATACCGCATTCCTTCAGCAGCGTATCGGCGACGTCGTCCTCGCCGGCCATGGCGCCGGTATGCGACACCGCCAGTTCGCGCGCGCGTTCGGTGCGGCCGAGCTTGTAGGCGACGATGGGCTTGTTGCGCGCGGCGGCGGCGAGCGCGAAGGCGCGCAGCGTATCGGCGTGCCGCATCGTCTCCAGGAACAGCAGGTAGCCGTCGATGTCCGGATCGTCGAGCGTCGCCGCGCAGATTTCGCCGAGCGAGAGATCGACCTCGTTGCCGACCGAGACGAAGCCGGCGAAGCCGATGCCGCGCGCCTTGCCGCGCGACATCAGCGCGCCGATGATGCTGCCCGAGTGCGAGGCGGCGAACACGCGGCCGATCGGCATATCCGGCTCGGCGAAGGCGGCGTTGGCGGTGAGCAGCACCTTGTCGCGCAAGTTCACCACGCCGAGGCTCGACGGTCCGACGATGCGCAGGCCGGTCTCCGCGCAGACTTTGCGCAGGCGCGCCTCGCGCGCCTCGCCTTCGGGCCCGGCTTCGGCGAAGCCGTCGGCGAGAACCGTGGCCACCGCCACGCCGCAGCGGCCGCACTCTTCCACGGCGTCCACCGCGGCGTCGGTCTGCGTCACGATGTAGGCGTGCTCGGGCACTTCCGGCAGCGCCGCGAGCGAGGCCCAGGCACGCTCACCCAGCACTTCGTCGCGCCGCGCGTTGATCGGATAGACGCGGCCCTGGTAGCCGATCTGGCGCAGGAACTTGAGCGGGCGGCCCGCCGTCTTGCCGGCGTCGTTCGACTGCCCGATCAGCGCGACCGAGCGTGGCGACAACAGAGCCTGCCTCAGGTCGCGCACGGGCTATTTCTCGCGCGGGTTGCGCTGGTCGAAGCGGCGGTCGAAAATGTGCTCGGCGATGCGGTTCTTCAGCATCTCGATCGAGCCGCCGGCGATCATCCAGCCGCGGCAGCGCCGCATGCAATATTCGACCAGCGTTTCGCGGCTGTAGCCGAGCGCGCCCATGATCTGCACCGCCTCGCTTGCCACCTCGAAGCCGGCGAGATTGCAGGCGACCTTGGCCACCGAGGTCTCGTAGGCCGAGGGAAAGCCGCGGTCGGCGTTGGCCGCAGCGCGGTAGAGCAAGAGCTGCGCGCTTTCCAGCTTGATCGCCATGTCGGCGAACTTCCACTGCAGGCCCTGGAATTCGCTGAGCGGGCGGCCGAACTGTTCGCGCGTCGCCGCGTGCTCGCGCGCCCGCTCGTAGGCGTAGCGGCCGAAGGCGAGCGAGCGCGTGGCGTTGCCGATGCGCTCGACGTTGAAGCCGGCGATCTGCTTCTTGAAGCCGCCCGGGCCGAGCAGCAGGTTTGCCGCCGGCACGCGGCAATCGGCGAAATGCAGCTCGCACCATTCCTCGCCGCTCATGAAGGCGGAGGGCCGGCCGATGCTAAAGCCGGGCGTGCCGCGCTCGACCAGCATGGAGCCGATGCCGTCGAGGCCGCGCGCGTAGCGCACGTAGATCAGGAATATCTCGGCGTCCGGGCTAAAGGTGGAGAACACCTTGCTGCCGTTGAGCACGTAATGCTCGCCGTCGAGCCTGGCGGAGGTCTTGAGATCGGTCGCGGCCGAACCCGCGTCCGGCTCGCTCATGCCGAGGCTCATCACCATGCGGCCGGCGAGCAGATCCGGCAGCCAGCGTTGCTTTTGCGCGTCGGTGCCGTATTCGGCGAAGGTGCGGATCGGCCCGAAATTGCCGAACTGCACGACGTCGGCCGAGCGCGGGCATGCCGCCGCCACCTGCTCGATGGCGATGATGGCGTCCATCAGCGTGCCGCCCTGTCCGCCGTCGGCCTGCGGGATGGTGATGCCCATCAGGCCCTGCGCGCTCATGAGCTTTGCTACATCGAAGGGAAAGCGCGGATTGTGCGCGCGCGCGAGCGCGTCCTTCTGCAGACGATCGACGGCGAAACGGTTGACCGACTCGGCGAAAAGCTTCTGCTCGTCGGTGAATTCGAAATTCATCGCCGCTGTCTACTCCGCCTTTGTCCTACTCAGCCTTGGCGCCCGAGCGCTTCACGATGGCCGCCCACTTGGTCTCTTCGCGGTCGATGTCGGCGGCGTATTCCTCCGGCGTGCTGGCCAGCGGTTCGGCGCCGTCCGCCGCGATTTTCTCATGCACTTCGGGCGAGGCGACCGCTTCGCGTAAGGCGGCATTGAGCTTGGCGATAACGGGTTGCGGCGTGCCGGCCGGCGCGACGATGCCGTAATGCAAGACCGCCTCGTAGCCGGGTACGCCGGACTCCGCGACCGTCGGCAGATCCGGCAGCACCGCCGAACGCTTCGCGCCCGTCACCCCGAGCGCGCGCACCTTGCCGGCCTGGATCAACGGGATTGCCGAGGGCAGCGAGGAGAAAAAGATCGACACATGGCCGCCGAGCAGGTCGGTCAGCGCCGGCCCGGTGCCTTTGTACGGGATATGCGTCAGCTTTACGTCGGCCATCAGCTCGAACAGCTCGGTGCCGAGATGCATGCCGCTGCCGACGCCGGCCGAGGCGAAGTTGAGCTGGCCGGGCTTCTCCTTGGCCAGCGCGATCAGCTCCTTCAGCGATGTCGCCGGCACGGACGGATGCACCAGCACGACCAGCGCGCTGGTGGCAATCAGTCCGACCGGCGCAAAGTCCTTGCGCGGGTCGTAGCCGGCATTGCTGTAGAGCGTCGGCGCGACGGCGAGCGTGCCGGTACCGCCGAGCACGAGCGTGTAGCCGTCCGGCGCAGCATGCGCGACCATGCGCGTCGCGATCGAGCCGCCGGCGCCGCCGCGGTTCTCGATGACGATCTGCTGGCCGAGCGTCTTGCTCATCTTCTCGGCGACGATGCGCGCCATCACGTCGTTGCCGCCGCCGGCCGCATAGGGGACGACCAGCGTGACCGGCCGCTCGGGATAATCCTGCGCGCCGGCCGCGCCGGCGAAGCCGAACGCCGCCAGCGCCACTATGAGCAATCGCGTCGCCCGCATGATGGCGATCCTATTCGGCCATGGTCTATTCAGCTTTGGCGCCGGAGGCCTTGATCACCTTGGCCCACTGCGTCTCTTCGCGGTCGATGTCCTCGCCGTACTGCTGCGGCGTGCCGGGGATCGGCTCGGCGCCTTCGACGGCGAGGCGCTTGCGCACCTCCTCGTCCTGCAGCGCGGCGTTGAGCTCCTTGTTGAGCCTGTCGACGATCGCCTTCGGCGTGCCGGCCGGGGCCACCAGTCCGTAACGCAGCACGGCCTCGAAACCGGTCAGCCCCTGCTCGGCGATGGTCGGAACGTCCGGGAGCAGCGACGAGCGCTTGGCGCTGGTCACCGCCAGCATGCGCAGCGAACCGGCCTTCGCCTGTTCATGCGTCGCCGGGATGGGCGCGAAGGCCATCGGGATGTGGCCGCCGAGCAGGTCGACGATGGCCGGGCCGGTGCCCTTGTACGGAATATGCGTGATCTGGATGCCGGCCACGGTGGCGAAATATTCGCCGCAGACGTGACTGACGGTGCCGATGCCGGCCGAGCCGAAGTTGATCTTGCCCGGATTGGCCTTGGCGTAGGCGACCAGCTCGGCGACGTTATGGACATTGAATGACGGGTGCACCACCAGCGTGTTCGGCGCGATGCCGATCTGGCCGATCGGCGCGAAGTCCTTGCGCGGATCGTAGCCGGCGCTGGGGTAGAGGCTCGGGCCGATGGCGAGCGTGCCGGTGTAGCCGAGGGCGATGGTGTAGCCGTCGGGCGCGCTCTTGGCCACCGCGCGCGTCGCGATGGTGCCGCCGGCGCCGCCGCGGTTGTCGATCACGATCGACTTGCCCAGCGTCTGGCTCATCTTGTCGGCGATGATGCGCGCGACGATGGTCGTGCTGCCGCCCGGCGGGAATGGAACGACCAGCGTGATCGGCCGGTCGGGGTAGTCGTCCGCGCGCGCCGCACCGCCAATGAGCGCGACCGCCGCCACCGCGGCCAGCGCGAGCCTCGTTCCCCTCGCCATCGAATCCTCCCGTCGCTCGGCGGTCTTAGGGCCGCCGCTTATGTCCGCTCAATCGCCCCGGTTTTGAGCCTACAGCGCCATGCCGCCGTCGACCAGATGCGGCTGGCCGGTGATGTAGCTCGCGTCGTCGGAGGCGAGAAATACCGCGAGCGCCGCCACCTCCTGTACCGTGCCGAGCCGTCCGATCGGCTGGCGCGCGATGAAGGCCTTGCGCGTCGCCTCGAGCGACTGGCCGGTGCCGTCGGCGGTCGCCGCCACGCGCTCGTCGAAGGACGGCGACTGGATGGTGCCCGGGCAGATGGCGTTGCAGCGGATGCCCTGCCTGATGAAGTCGGCGGCCACCGCCTTGGTCAGCCCGATCACCGCCGCCTTGGTCGCGCCGTAGGCATAGCGATGGGGCACGCCGCGGATCGACGACACCGCCGACGAGATGTTGACGATGGCGCCGCCGCCGTTCTTCAGCATCGCCGGCAGGAAGGCGCGTAGCGTGCGGTGCATCGACTTGACGTTGAGATCGAACGAGAAATCCCAATCCATCTCGTTGCAGTCGAGCAGGCTGCCTTGGTGCACGAAGCCGGCGCAGTTGACCAGGATGTTGGGCGTGCCGAGCTTGCCGATGACGGTCGCGGCGAGCGCATCCACCTTCGGCGTCGAGCGCACGTCGAGCTCATAGCGATGCTCGGTGGCAAGCCGAGCCAGCTTGTCGGCGGAAAGATCGGTGGCGATCACGGTGGCGCCTTCGGCGATGAAGGCTTCCGCGATTGCCGCGCCGATGCCTTGCCCGGCGGCGGTGACGAAGGCGAGTTTGCCTTTGAGACGGTCGGTCATCGTGCACCTGCCTTTAGTGTCCGCTCGTCCCCGCCCCCGCCTGCGCGGGGGCAGGCTCCAGCGGGGAGCCAGAGCCCAACATGCTGGATTCCCGCTTGCGCGGGAATGAGCGGAACCTCGCGGTTTCTCTTCAATGATTGTCCCGCGGCACGCTCTTCTCCGCGATGCGATGATATTTGACCGCCGACTTGAGCACCATGCCGTCGGCGAGCTGGTCGACCATGCCGCGCTGGATTTCCTGCCAGGGCGTCTGGCTCGCGGGGTAACGGTAGCCGCCGTTCTTGTCGAGAACCGCGCGGCGCCGCGCCAGTTCCGCCTTGGAGATGAGGATGTCGGCGCGGCCTTTGTTGAGATCGACGCGCACGCGGTCGCCGGTCTCGACCAGCGCCAGCCCGCCGCCGGCGGCGGCTTCCGGCGAGGCGTTGAGGATCGACGGCGAGCCCGAGGTGCCCGACTGGCGTCCGTCGCCGATGCAGGGCAACGCCGTGACGCCTTGCTTGATGAGCGCCGCCGGCGGCTGCATGTTCACCACTTCCGCCGAACCGGGATAGCCGATCGGCCCGACGCCGCGGATGATCAGCACCGAGTGCTCGTCGATCTTCAGCGCCGGGCTGTCGATGCGGTGATGATAATCCTCCGGCCCGTTGAACACGACGGCGCGGCCTTCGAAGGCTTCCGGATCCTTCGGGTTCGACAGATAGCGCGCGCGGAACTCGTCCGAGATCACGCTGGTCTTCATGATGGCGCTGTCGAACAGATTGCCCTTGAGCACCTTGAAGCCGGCTTGCGCCTTCATCGGTTTGGCATAAGGCCGGATGACGTCGGCGTCCTGCACCGCCGCGCGCCGCACGTTCTCGGCCATCGTCTTGCCGTTGACCGTCATTGCGTCGCCATGGATGCGGCCGGCCTTGAGCAATTCGCGCATCACCGCCGGCAGGCCGCCGGCGCGGTAATACTCCTCGCCGAGATATTTTCCGGCCGGCTGCATGTCGACCAGGAGCGGCACGTCGTAGCCGACTGTCTCCCAGTCCTCGATGGTGAGCTTCACGCCGACGTGGCGCGCGATGGCGTTGATGTGGATCGGCGCATTGGTCGAGCCGCCGATGGCCGAGCAGGCGACGATGGCGTTCTCGAACGCCGCGCGCGTGAGGATGTCGGTCGGCCGCAAGTTCTCGTGCACCAGTTCGACGGCGCGCAGGCCGGTCTCGTAGGCGATCTGCGCGCGCTCGCGATAAGGCGCCGGGATCGCCGCGCAGCCCGGCAGCGACATGCCGAGCGCTTCGGCGAGCGCGTTCATGGTCGAGGCCGTGCCCATGGTGTTGCAGTGGCCGACCGACGGTGCCGACGAGGTGACGATGTCGATGAATTCCTTGTAGCTGATCTTGCCCGCTGCGTGATCGGCGCGCGCCTGCCACACGACGGTGCCGGAGCCGGCGCGCTCGCCCTTCCACCAGCCGTTCAGCATCGGCCCGCCGGACAGCACGATCGCCGGAATGTTGACGGTGGCCGCCGCCATCAGGCAGGCCGGCGTGGTCTTGTCGCAGCCGGTGGTGAGCACGACGCCGTCGAGCGGATAGCCGTAGAGCACTTCGACGAGGCCGAGATAGGCGAGGTTGCGATCGAGCGCCGCGGTCGGTCGCTTGCCCGTCTCCTGGATCGGATGCACCGGAAATTCGAAGGCGATGCCGCCGGCGGCGCGGATGCCCTCGCGCACGCGCTCGGCCAGCGCGATGTGGTGGCGATTGCACGGCGAGAGATCCGAGCCCGTCTGCGCGATGCCGATGATCGGCTTGCCCGAGGTGAGCTCTTCTTTGGTCAGCCCGAAATTCAAATAGCGCTCGAGATAAAGCGCGGTCATCCCCGGATTGTCGGGATTGTCGAACCAGAGCTGCGACCGCAGCGATCGCTTGCGCGGGGTCTTCGTCGAGTTTTTGGGTGGGCTCTTGGGCTTGGACGTCATTGCCGGCACGCTCCTCGAATTTGGGAACGTGCCTATTTCAGCACATCTGAGCAGGGCGCGATGCGGCAATTATCGGGGGAGCAGTGCAGGGACAATCGGGGGTTCGATATCCGCTCCCCTCAAAACAGAACAGCCCTATGCGCACACAGGCGCATAGGGCTGTTCTGGCGGAGAGGGAGGGATTCGAACCCCCGATACCCTTGCGAGTATGCCGCATTTCGAGTGCGGTGCATTCAACCGCTCTGCCACCTCTCCGGCGGCCAAAAGGGCTTTTGAATCGGCCCCTTTCGGTCGAGCGCTATGTAGCCAAGCGCGCCCTGACAGACAAGGGCGGCAAGGCGTATAGTTGCCTGCTCGATCGGAACCGACTGCCCCGCAGGCCATGGACTTAGCCGCGATCCGCAAGGAACTGCCCGGTATCGGGTGGACGCTCTGCCTGCTGGCGGGGCTGACCGTGATTCTGTGGATCATGGTCTCGCAGATGGGGCTGAGCCACGGCTCGGTGGTCTACCTGCTGCCGGTGATCGTCGCCGCGACCCGCTGGGGCATCATTTCCGCCCTGGTCGCCGCCGTCGGCGGGGTGCTGGCCTCGGCCTTCTTCTTCTACGAGCCGGTCTACAGCTTCTACATCCGCGACCCGCAGGAGGTCCTCAACCTCGTCCTGTTCATCATCGTCGCGGTGGTGGTGAGCAAGCTCGCCACGCGGCTCAAGCGCGAGCTGGAAATGGCGCGCCAGCGCGAGATCGACCTGCGCGACCTCTATTCCTTCTCGCGGCGGCTGGCGGTCGCCTTCGACGTCTCCGACATCCATTCGGCGATCGAAGACCATCTCGCCACGGTCATCCAGCGCAAGGTGATGCTGATTGCCGGCCCGCGCGACGCGACCGGCGGCAGCGGGCGGCGCGCCGGAGCGATCGTTCCGGACGCGGTGCTCAAGGAAGTCGCCGCGGTCGCCTCCGGCGGGCGCCAGGCGGCGGACAATGCGGCTGGCAGCGTGGCGGTCAGCACGGATGCCGGCGAGGCCTGGCTGGTGCGCGCGGTGTCGTCGAAGAGCCCCGAATTCGGCGTCATCGCCATCGATCTCGGCCGCGAATCGCAGGAAGGCTTCGACGAACTGCGCATTCGCGTCGACGCGGTGCTGGCCGACGCGACGGCGACGCTGGAGCGGCTCGGCGTCGCGCATGCGATCAACGAGGCGCGCATGCGCTCGCAGACCGATCAGCTGCGCGACGCGCTGATCGGCTCGGTCAGCCACGAGCTGCGCACGCCGCTCGCCTCGATCCTCGGTGCCGCCACCGTGCTCAGCGCCGCTCCCGCGCTCGCCGGCGAGAAGAAGCTCAGGGCGCTGGTGCACGACGTGCGCGACGAAGCCGAGCGCCTCAACAACGACATCCAGAACCTGCTCGACGCCACCCGCATCAGCAGCGACGGCGTGAAGCCGCACACCGAATGGGCCGACCCGGAGGACATCGTCAGCTCGGCGGTCGAGCGCTGCCGCAACCGGCTGGCCGACCGACGCGTCGCACTCGACATCGCCGCCGACCTGCCGCTGGTGCATGTCGATCCGGTGCTGGTGCAGCAGGCGCTGGTGCAGCTCTTCGACAACGCCGTGAAATACTCGCAACCCGGTTCCTGCATCGAGGTCACGGCGCGGGCGCGCGAGGACCGTATCGTCATCGGCGTGCGCGACGAGGGCTCCGGGCTTACCGCCGCCGAGCGGGAAAAGATGTGGGACCGCTTCGTGCGCGGCGAGCGCCAGGCCGCCACCACCAGCGGTTCCGGCCTCGGCCTGTGGATCGCTAATGCCTTTATCGCCGCCAATGATGGTAGAATAAGCGCCGAGAGCGAAGGCCCCGGCCGGGGAACGACGATTTCGATCGATCTGCCGGTCGCGCAGGCCACCGTTCCGCAAATGGAAAGCGATGCCGATGAGTGAGCCAGCCCCCATCGTC
>Ga0265314_10006710_pt1 | contig 10110 bp, 7 predicted proteins | sample 4126metaG_FD_203106 | JGI IMG/M metagenome (GOLD analysis project Ga0265314, IMG submission 203106) | Rhizosphere microbial communities from Carex aquatilis grown in University of Washington, Seatle, WA, United States - 4-1-26 metaG | ecosystem: Host-associated > Plants > Roots > Rhizosphere >... | reverse complement strand
GGAGCTGGGCGCCGTCGACGCCGCGGCCGTCGCGGTCTTCGACCACGGCGCGGCGCCGCCCGGCACCTCCGACCGCCGCTTCCGCTTCGAGCGGCTGCGGGAGCGGCTCGCCGCCGACCCGGATCTTGGCCCGATCGCCTTCAGCTACCTCGACGCCGACGTACCGGCGGCGTTCACCCGCCTGGCCACGGCGGCGGGGGCGGTCCGCACCTGGCTCCGTGCGGCGGGGCGGATGGGCGTGCCGGTGCTGGCCATGGACACCGGCCCGGCCGCCATCCTGGGGGCGCTCGACGACGCGCAGGTGCGCTGCGCGCTCGACCGAGGCCGCCCGGTCGTGGCGGTCAACATCGGCAACTTCCACACGCTCGCCATGCGCCTCGAACCGGGGCCGCGCATCAGCGCCATCTTCGAGCACCACACCGGTGAGCTGACGCGGCCGCAGCTCGCCCGCTTCCTGCGCCAGCTGGCCGACGGCACGATCCGCGACGACGACGTGTTCGGCTCCCAGGGCCACGGCGCGCTCGTCCTGCCCAACGACGCGCGGGCCGCCCGGGCAGGCGAGGCACGGCCGTTCCTGGCCCTCACCGGCCCGCGGCGCCAACTCCTGGCCGGCCACGTCGTGCGCGGCCTGGGACGGTCGCACCTGGCCGTGCCGCACGGCGACATGATGCAGGCCGGGCCGTTCGGGCTGTTGCGGGCGCTCGCGTCGCGCGTCCCGGACTGGCGGGCACCCGTGACACGCCGCCTCGGCTGAAGCGCAGCAGCGCCAGCTCGGCTCGGCTCGGGCGCCGATCAACGCCCTCGCTTACCCCCTCCATCGTTGATCCGAGCACAAGGCAGGCGCCTAAGGTCCGGGCAAGCCCGACCGTGACGACCTTAGCGTGTGTGCTACCGCCCCCATCCATGAAATGGGGCGAAATGGGGCCTAAGCACGGTGCTCGCGACGTCCTCCCAGCCGGGGCGAGAGCTTCGCGATCTTCCTTGTGCTCGCAGTACCAATGGGGCGGGCATGGCCTCGCTCAAGACTGCTGAGGACCCCGAAGTACCGGCGCCCCAGTCGCACTGACCTCGCTCAACGGGCGGTGGTCGCCAGGCGAGCGCAACGCGGAAATGAGGTGGGTGGCAGGACCAGGATCAGCGAGCCGGACCGGACGCGGGCGCGTCGGCATGGCGCCGCGCCTCAGTCGCCGAAGTACTCGTCTCCGCGCGGGGCCCGATAGCGGCCCCGACTGAGCCGCTCCAGCAGTCGTCGGCTCGCTTCCGGCCGGGTGTAGATCACGCCCACAGCGATCAGCAGGATGAAGTTCGTGCCGCCCACGATGCCGGCCATGACGTAGCCCAACTGCGCCCCCACGCCGCCCTTGACCGAGAGGCCGGGGATCGTGGCGCCGATGAGGCCGAGCCGGAAGAACGGCGCGGCCGGCGCCAGGTTCGCGCGGTACGAGCCGGCCTGAGCAGCGGTGTCGCCCTGGCCGCCGATGATCAGGGCGAACGAACCGGCCACGGCGCTCGAGGCCTCGCCGACGGGCTGGGCCAGGTCCGTCTGGTCCAGGTGGGTCCACTGACTGATCTGGCCGGTCGTCGCGTCGGGCACCGTCCAGTAGACGGTGGAGGTGGGCTTGCCATCCGCGCCCAGGCCGCCCGGCACGTACAGGGCGCCGTTGGCGACGAAGCCGGCGAACTGGGTCCGCGGGGCCGGCAGCGAGGAGGCTCCCACGCTCTGGCCCCAGCCGATCGCCCGGCCCTGGCCGTCGACGCTCGGCTCGCCGATGGCGTTCAGGGTGAGCAGGAAGAGCTGGTCGGAGACGCCCTGCGGGCCCTCGCCGCCGATGAGGAAGATCTGGCTGCCCGTGGACAGCGCGGTGGCGTGCTGGCGCGGCGCGGGGTTGCCACTGCCGTCGCGCAGGACCAGCGCGGGCTGCGCGGTGAACGCGCGGAGCACCGGCGGCTTGACCGTGTTGTCGAGGACGGCACGGTAGACCGTGGCCGACAGGCCGCTGGGCGTGTTGCCGCCGATGAGCCACAGGCCGGTGCCCGTGGCGACGGCGGCCGCCCCGGAGAGCGGGGTCGGCAGGGCCAGCGAGTCGTCGGCCTTCCAGCCGGTCAGATTGCCGCCCTGGATGTCGCCGACGTACACGGTGGAGGTGGGCTTGCCATCGCCATCAAGGCCGCCGATGACGTACGGCGTGCCGTTGAAGCTGGCGATGGCGAAGTCGGTCCGCGGGGCGGGGAGGGCCGGGCCGTTCTGCCAGGCCCCGAAGTTGCCGTCGCTGGTCGTGGTCGTCACGAGCACCGAGTCGGTGGCCTTGCCGCCCACCAGACCGCCCACGACGAACAGCTGCGTGCCCGACTGGAAGGTCCCAGCCTGGGCCCGCGGCGCGGGCAGGGCCAGGTTGGCCGGACTCGTCTGCCACGGGATCATCGCCCCACGCGGCGCGGGGCACGGCAGCGACTCGTTGCTGCCGTCGCAGAAGTTGATGGGGCTGAAGACGTTCTCCCCCACGTCCAGGGCCGGCTCGACCGTGAAGTAGTAGGCCCGGTCGGGCAGGTAGCCCAGCATGAACAGGATGAGGATGAACCAGAAGAGGGCCTTCCAGAAGGCCGCCGGCCAGCCGTCGGCATCGAGCAGGCCAAAGAAGGACCGCCGCTGGGTCGTGCCGGGGGGCAGCGCTTGCTGGGCCATCGGGGCTGTCTCCGGTCCCTAGGGCACGATGTCGATGTCGCCGTGCATCGACGAGTAGTGGCCCGGCAGGGTGCAGGCGAACTGCAGGGTGCCGCTGGCCGGCACCGTCCAGGTGAAGTCCTGCGTGCCCGAGGAGAAGGGCGCGATGCCCTGCAGGTTGCCGCGGGTGTCGGACGACAGGTCGGCTGCCGCGCCGATGTAGAAGTCGTGGTCGAAGCCCGCCGAGTTGGTCACCTCGAACGTGACGACCTCGCCGGCCTTGACGGTGATGGCCGGGACCTGGGCGCCGCTGCTGTCGGTGATCTGCAGCGAGCCGTTCTCCGCGAGCTTGATGACGCGCGGCGAGGCGGCCGTGCCGGGGCTGGTCACCGTGCCGGGCGTCGACGAGGCTGACCCGCCGCCGGCGCCACCGATGACGCCGCTCGGGTTGCGCCAACACGCGGGCGGCGTGGCCTGGCCGGCCGGCGGCTTGTAGGTGGGGTCGGTCCAGCCCGTCACCGTCTGGGCCGGCGGCGCGGTCGCCGCCGCGTTCGGCGCGGCCGGTTTGTACTGGAAGGAGACCGTATCGGGCGCGGTGATCCAGTTGATCAGGTCGTTGATCTGGTTGTAGTTGAGCGGCCCGCCGTTCGCCTGCGACCAGATGGGCATGACGCTGTTGGCGTCCCCGCAGACGTAGCGGCCGCCGACCGTCAGGACGTTCAGCAGGTAGGCGGGGTTCAGGTGGCCGGTGCCCGCGCCGCCGGTCGCCGTCAGCGCGTTGTAGAGCTTGGCCTGGTCGTTGAGCGGCGGGCCGACGCCACCCTGGCCATGGTCGCCATGACACTGCGCGCAGTTGGCCAGGAAGAGGGCGTAGCCGTTGGCCACGCTGGTGATGTACTGCTGGTCCTTGGTCTGGGCCATGGCGCCCGACCCGGCGATGAACGGCACGCCCTGGTCGTACAGCCAGTAGACGGGGATGAACAGGACCACGAACAGGACGAACCAGAAGGACCACCGCCGGGCGGAGCCGCTCTGGCGCACGATCCCGGCGGCCCGCTCCTCGGTCAGCTCGACGCGATGGGCGCGCTCGCCGGCGTCGAACCGCTCCACGCTGGCCGACCCGGCGCGGGGCGTGACGAGCGAGCCGTCGCCCGCCTCGGGGGCGCGCGGCTCGAGCTCGCGGCCGGACCGCTCGTCGCTCATATGCAGCCGGTGGGCGACTTCGGCGGGATGACGCCGGGCTGGCCCAGCGCGACGGGCAGCGGTCCAAGGGTGATCTTGGAGGTGTCGACGGTCAGCACGCCGGTCGAGTCGACCGTGGAGGCGAAGCGGTCCAGGCCACGGGGGGCCGGGCCCAGGCCCAGGACCTTGATGCCCAGCCGGTCGTAGCGCGAGCCGTGGCAGGGGCACTCGAACCAGTAGTTGATGGTGCAGAAGTTGGGCTTGCAGCCCAGGTGCGGGCAGCGCTGGTAGAGCGTCCGCACGTTGGTCGCCGCGCCGTCGCCCTCCGGGCTGTCACCCGGCTGGAAACCGCGCCCGGGGTCCAGCAGCGTGACGTACGTGCGGGCGGCCTGGAAGTAGGACGGCGCGCCGTCCTTGAGGCCGCCGCCGGTCACGGCCGGCGACGCGGCGACCGTGTCGAACGTGCCCAGGGTGATCTTGGACCCGAAGCCGCCGGTCAGGTTGGGCCAGACGAAGCCGATCGTGCCGCCGGCCACCTCGGCCAGCCACAGGCCCACGGCCGCCCCGATCGAGCGGCGCAGGATCGTCCGCCGCGACATGCCGCCGGTCTGGCCGTGGCGCAGCGACGCCAGCGCTTCCCTGGTCAGGGCGCGCGGCTGGTCCGCGGTGGTCAGCTTCCAGTTGCCCAACGGTCGCTCGTCCGGCCTACAGGGAGAATTCGAGGCCGAAGAGGGGCAGCGTCCAGGTGTAGCCCGGGCCGCGGAAGATGGCGCCGAGGAACGTGACCGTCAGGCCGGCGATGCAGAACAGCGTGAACAGCATCACCCCGACCTTGCGGTCCCGCGGCCGGGCCGAGCCGCCGTCGCCCTTGGCGCCGCGATCGATGAACGGCACCAGGGCCGCCCCGACCAGCACGAAGGTGGGCGTCAGGACGCCGGCCACCGTGGGGTGGAAGTAGGCCAGCAACTCCTGCAGGCCCACGAAGTACCACGGCGCCTTGGCCACGGCCGGCGTGATGTTGGGGTTGGCCAGGTCCTCCAGCGGCGCGTTGATGAAGATGCCCATGAGGAGCAGGAAGACGCTCATCACGCCGGCCGCGAAGAACTCGATGGCCAGCAGGTGCGGCCAGGTCATGACCGTGTCGTCCGGTTCCTTCTGGACCCGCACGACGGCGTCCTGCTTGACCAGGGCGAGGAGGCGGTACGGCTTGGCCGCCATGGGCACCCGCTGCTTGTCGATCTCCGTGGTGCGCCGCTCCGCGGGCGCGGCCGGCACGGTCGTGCGGCGCGCGGGCGTCTCGCTCGCGGGCGCAGGCGTCACCGACGACCCAGGGGCGGCTTGCGGCTGGCCGGGCTTCTCGTCGCTCACAGCGGCCCCGAGATCCCGCCGTCCTTGCGGATGCGCCAGAAGTGGACGGCCAGGAAGAGCGCCCCGACCAGGGGCAGCAGGATCACGTGCAGCACGTAGAACCGCAGCAACGTGTTCTGGCCCACCTCCACGCCGCCCAGCAGGATGAGCTGGCTGGGCTTGTTGAAGATGGGCACGTAGGTGGCCATGGTGGAGCCGATGGTGACGGCCCAGTAGGCGATCTGGTCCCACGGCAGCAGGTAGCCGGTGAAGCTCAGCAGCAGGGTCAGCAGGAGGAGCACCACCCCGACGACCCAGTTGAACTCACGCGGCGGCTTGTAGGCCCCGTGGTAGAAGACCCGCATCATGTGCAGGAAGACGAAGAAGACCATCAGGTGGGCAGCCCACCGGTGGATGTTGCGGGTCAGCTGGCCGAAGACCACGCTGGAGTCGATGTTCAGGATGTTGGTGTACGCCTGGCCGGTGTAGGGCACGTAGAAGAACATCAGGTAGACGCCCGTGATGACCAGCACCAGGAACAGGAAGAACGAGAGCCCGCCAAGGCAGAAGGTATAGGCGAACTTCACGGCGTGCTGCCGCACCCGCACGGGATGCAGGTGCAGGAACACGTTGTTCATGACCGCCATGGCGCGGGAGCGTTCGTCGGCGGGATACGGCTGGCGGAAGATGGCACGCCACGCCGCACTGCGGCGGATCGACTCGTCGACCCGCTCCAGGAAACTCACCGCGACACTCCTCCAGTGACCGGGGCGTTACCGAGGCCATGGAGCCCCAACTGCGCGTCGCGGTAGCTCTCCTTGTAGAGCCGCCCGTCGTCGCTGACCTCCTGGAGCTCGAACCGGTCCATGGTAATCGCGTCGTAAGGGCAGCGTTTGACGCATAGGGCGCAGCGGATGCAGCGCTCCTCGTCGAGGACCATGGCCGCCCCCTGGTCCCACCCGTACGCGTCGATGAGTTCGGGGAGCGGCCCCTCCGCCTTCATCTGGTTGACGTCGATCATGTGGATGACGCCCTCGGGGCACACGTCGGCGCAGGCGCCGCAGAGGACGCAGCGGAACGGGTCGAACCAGATGTTGTAGTTGCACATGAGGCAGCGCGTCGACTCGGCGACGGCGGCCGAAGCGCCGTAGCCCTCCTCCACGTGGGTCGTGAAGTTGATGGTCGGATCGGTCGACGGCATGCGTGCCTGGACCGGCACCATGGGGATGTGCTGGCGCGGCAGGACGTCGTAGAACTCGGGCATCTCGTGGCGCCAGGAGCTGATCACCCGCACGTTGGCGGCGACCTCCACCGTCGAACGGCCCGACAGGTAGCGGTCGATGGCGTAGGCGCACTTCTTGCCGTGGCCGGCGGCCTCGATGAGCGTGGTCGGCCCGGTCACGAAGTCGCCGCAGGCGAAGACGCCCTTGACGTTCGTGGCGTACGTGCCGGCGTCGACCCGCACGCGGCCGCGGTTGATCTCGAAGCTGGAGGTGGCCGGCAGGAAGGTGTTGTCGGCGGCCTGGCTGACGGCCGGGATGACGGTGTCGGCCTTGACCACGAACTCCGAGCCGGGGATGGGCACCGGCGCGCGGCGGCCCGTGGCGTCGGGCTCGCCAAGCTTGTTGCGGATGAAGCGCACGCCGGTCAGCTTGCCGTCCTCGCCGATCAGCTCGATCGGGCTGGCGAGGAACTCCATACGCACGCCTTCGCGCTCCGTCTCGCCAAGCTCCTCCTCGTCGACCACCAGCTCGGAGCGCGTGCGGCGGTAGGCGATCGTGACGTTGGCGGCCCCATGACGGAGGCTCGTCCGCGAGCAGTCCATGGCCGTGTAGCCGCCGCCGATGACGACGACATCCTGGCCCACCTCGAGCGGCTCGCCTAGGTTGGCCCGCTTCATGAAGTCGACGCCGTACTGGATGCCGCTCAGCTCGTTACCGGGCACGTCGAGGGGCACCGCGTCCATCGCCCCGGCGCACACGGCGATGGCGTCGAACTGCTCCTGGAGCTGCTCGAAGGTCAGGTCGCGGCCGATGCGCACGCCGTAGCGGAAGGTGACGCCCAGGCGCTCGATGAGGCGGACGTCCATCTCGATGGCCTCGCGCGGCAGGCGGAAGGCTGGCACACCGATGAGCATCGTGCCGCCGGCATAGGGCAGCTCGTCGAAGACGGTCACCTTGTGGCCGGCCACGGCCAGCTCGCGGGCCACGGCCATCCCGGCCGGCCCGGCCCCCACGACGGCCACGCTGGTGTCCTTGGGCGTGATGGCCGGCATGTCATCGGGGATGCCCGAGGCCTCGTGCCACTCGACCAGGAAGCGCTTCATGGCCCGGATGGCCAGCGGCCGGTCGATGTCGCCACGACGGCAGGCGCGCTCGCAGGGCGCGGAGCAGACGTAGGCACACATCGCGGCGACCGGGTTGGGCTCGCGCGACAGGAGGTAGCCCTCCTCGAACCGGCCCTCGGCGGCGAGGTTGAGGTAGCCGCGGCAGTTGGTCCCGACCGGGCAGGCTTCCTGGCACTCGATGTTGCACTGGAGCCAGGAGGCGTTGACCGGCTGGACCAGGAACTCCTGGTGGGGGTCGATCGTCACGGCGGCGGTTCAGCCTCTCAGGACGCCGGGGTTATGCAGAGGAGCAGGCGCGCCGACGGAATCTAGCATCGGCTGGTGCCGCTCGCACGAGTTGACGCGGGACGAACGCGCAGCTACGCTCGGGAACCGATGGTCCGATCGTCCCTTCGCCCGGTCCACCGCGCCCTGTGACCGCGGGCGAGCTCTTCTTCGCCCTCTTCGGGATCTCTGTCGGCGTCGTCGCCGGCGCCGTCCTGCTGGACGTCGTGCGGGCGCGCCCGACACGTCCGGAGGTCCGCGTGACGGTGACCCACAACGCGTTGCCCCTGCGGGTCGTGCGACCGGAGACACCCGGCGAGCCGATCACCCTGCGGCGGACGGTCCGCGGGCCGGGCCGCGTGACGACCGAGCCGGCCCTTGACCTCATGCCCGACCGACCCACCGCGCCGCACCGACCACCGGCGCGGGTCCCCATCCCCATCTCGGGAGGCGTCGACCCCCTGCTGACGGCGATCGGTGCGGTGGACCTCGTGGCCGGCCGTCCGCTCGCGCGGAGCCACTCGGAGGCGCCCGGGCCCGTGGCGCTCCTCGAACGCGCGGCGAGCGCGGTGGCCGTCGCTGAGCGCCCCGCGGGCGCCGTCGCGACCCTCGAGCGACCGGTGGCCATGGCCCCGGCCAACGAGTCCGCCCGCGAGGCCAACGCCGCGGCCGAGACGGCCCGCTCCAGCGCGAACGAGGTGGCTGCCGATCCCTGCGCCGGAGCACGCCAGCTGGCCGGTGAGCGGTGCGCCGTGGCCGAGCAGGCACGCACCCACGCGGAGCGGGCGGCAGGCGAAGCGCGTGATGCGCGGCGCGCCTACGACGCCGCAGTCCAGGAGGCCGAGGCAGCGGCCCGTGAGGCGGACCCGCGCGGCATCGCGGCGGCCAAGGAGGCCGCCCGACGCACCTTCCGGGAAGCGACCGCAGGAGCCCGGGATCGCCACGCCCAGGAGCTGGCCGCGACCGTGTGGCTGACCGAGATCAACCGCATCAACCGTGACCGCCGTGCATCGCTGGCCGCGGCCGCCGCGGCGACCAAGCGCATGGAGCGGCTGCTGCCCACCATCGAGGCGCTGACGCTGGCGGCCGACGCGGCGCGCATCACAGCGGAGACGGCGACCGCCGCCTGCAACGACGCCCGCAGCGCCCTGGCCATCTGCGAGGAGGCCGGGGTGGACCGACGCGCGGCCGACCTGATCGCCATCGCGCCGTCACGCGACCAGCCGCCTGACGACCGACCGACGGTGGAACCCGACGACGCCCGGATCATGGTCCACGCGGGCGGCCGGCGGCCCGCCATCTACCGGCTGCTGGAGGGCGACGGCGACACCATGACTCGCGTCGTGGACGCAGCGGTCCACACGCCGGAACAACGACGCCAGCTGCAGCTGGACCTCAGCGGCCTGGTCGACGCCATCGTCGCCGGGGCCATCGAACAGGCGTTCCTGGACTTCCCGCCCAGCCACCGCTTCTGGGCCGGCCTCACACGTGTCGAAGCGCGTGAGGTGGCCGTGGGACTGGCCGGGCTCGGCTACCGCTTCGACGGCCTGGGCGGCTTCGACGGCGGTCGCGTCCCCAGCGCCCGCGACCTATCGCTGGCCGTGGGCTATGCCGGCCTTGACCCGCGCCGCATCCGCCAGTGGCCGACCGAGGCGGAGAGCCGCGAGCTGTACCGCGGCGTGACGGTGGCCGCCGACGAATACCTGGCCAGCATGGCGCCAGAGCTGTCACTGAGCGAGCTCGTGGGCCTCCTGGGGCGACGGTCAGAGGCGCTGGCCGACCTATGGAACCAGTGGGGTCACGTGCGGCCGCTACTGATGGCCACGGCCGGCTGAGTCTCGGGCCTCAGGCGACGTCGAGGAGCCGGAAGCCCTCCGCCGCGGACGTGCCGATCCGGGCGCCATCCTCCTGGGCCCACTGGCGCAGCCGCTGCTCCATGTCGGCCGGGTCGCGGATCTGGCTGACGTGGGCGCGCAGGGCCCCCAGCTTCCGGTCGAACGTGGCGCTGGTGTCCACCCACACATCGGCCTGATCCGTCCAGAACAGATACAACCACTGCACCGTGTGCGGCGCGAGGCCGGCGCGGGCCAGGTGGGGGAAGGCCATCGCGTTGCGCGCGGCCGGGTAGACGGCGTCGACCGCCGCCATGGCCGCGGCGCGGTGGTCGGTGTGCTGGATGCGCCCTGAGCGGCTGAAGAGCATGGAGGGGTCCATCGTCAGCACGGCGTCCGGACGGAACTCCCGGATGGCGGCCACCAGCTGCTCGCGCAGGGGCAGGTCATTGGCCAGCGCGCCGTCGGGCGAGTGC
>Ga0265314_10006707_pt1 | contig 10112 bp, 15 predicted proteins | sample 4126metaG_FD_203106 | JGI IMG/M metagenome (GOLD analysis project Ga0265314, IMG submission 203106) | Rhizosphere microbial communities from Carex aquatilis grown in University of Washington, Seatle, WA, United States - 4-1-26 metaG | ecosystem: Host-associated > Plants > Roots > Rhizosphere >... | reverse complement strand
CGAGAAAGAATTATCCCGGTCGCAAGATAGGCGTATTTCATATCGACTATGAAGCTCAGTATCAGGCTACGACCGATTATGTCGATGAAGTTTTTTCCAAGGATTTAGATATCATAGTCCCGTATCGCATATGTCTCCCGTTATCCGTTCCGTGTTGCACGTCAATGACGCAAGACCATTGGTCGCCATGGGATAAAGATATGCAAGAATTGTGGGTTCGCAAAATGCCCGAAGGCATCAACGAATCGAATCATACCTTTCCTTGGTTCGCCAAAGGAATGTGGGACTATGATCTACAAGACAATTTTATCGAGTGGAATCATCAAGAAAACAAAGCTCATAAAACTTGCTGCCTTGTCGGAATACGTACGCAAGAATCGTTCAACCGTTGGCGCGCCATCCATTCGGATAAAAACTACAATAAGCTGAAAGGGTACGAGTGGACCAAAATGATGGGCAATGAAGCCATGTACAACGCATATCCTATTTACGACTGGAAGGTCGAGGATATATGGACTGCAAACGGAAAGAAAGGCTGGACCTATAACAACCTTTATAACATGTTCTATCAAGCCGGCGTCCCTCTCGGGAAGCAACGAGTAGCAAGCCCGTTTATCAGTGCCGGGATAGAAAGCTTAAAACTGTACAAGGTGGTAGACCCCAAAACGTGGGGCAAGCTAATCGGCCGAGTGAACGGGGTAAACTTCTCCGGGCTCTATGGCGGCACGACTGCCATGGGCTGGAAAAACATAAAACTTCCGCCTGGGCATACGTGGAAAAGCTATATGGAGTTTTTGCTGTCCACGCTTCCGGCCTCTGCGCGAGATGGGTATAAAAAAAAACTAGAAACTAGCCAGGTTTTTTGGAGAACCAAGGGCGGGTGTCTTTCGCAAGAGGTTGCAGATAAGCTGAAAGAGTCAGGCGTACCGATCGACGTGAAAGAGGAAACAAACTACGCGACAACCAAGAAGCCAGTTACGATGGAATACCTTGACGATATCGATATCCCGGAGTTTAACGAGATACCAACATACAAGAGAATGTGTGTTTGCATAATGAAAAATGACCACCTTTGCAAGTTTATGGGGTTCTCGCTAACTAAGACCGAGCAAGAAATACGCGCTCGGGCAGAGAAGAAATACAAGGAAATATGATGCAAAGCCCGGTTTACAACGTGAAAGCCATACCTATCGAGAAAATACGGGCAAACTCTTACAATCCTAATCACGTTGCCGAGCCGGAGATGAAGCTGCTCGAAGTGTCGATATGGGAAGACGGCTACACAATGCCCGTAGTCTGCTACTACATTCCCGAGGAAGACATTTATGAGATAGTTGACGGGTATCATCGATACACTGTGCTTAAAACTAGCCAGCGAATATTTGAACGCGAGAAGGGCATGCTGCCGGTTGTCGTCATCGATAAAGACCTTGACAACCGCATGGCTTCAACGATCCGGCACAACCGAGCTCGCGGCACGCACTCTGTCGAGCTTATGTCAAATATAGTTTCCGAGCTTACGCAAGCTGGCATGTCGGATGCGTGGATTATGAAGCATATCGGCATGGACCCCGACGAGCTTTTACGCTTGAAACAAATAACCGGGATAGCCGCACTGTTCGCAGACCGGGAGTTCTCGGAGGCGTGGGCGCCCGAGGCGAGAGAGGAAATAGCACAAGCCGACGACGAATAGCCATTGCAATACTTCGCCCATGGTATTATAATCACATTGACGCGGGCGGGTTAGGCGCCGGTCGGGAGGCATGGAGTGAAGAAAGCCGACAAGCCGCAAAAGGTTGACTACGACCTTCGCAAGATCGAAGTGGCGTGGATCGGGCCGGAGAAGGTGCCCGAGAGATATGTAGCCGAGAACCCGCAGCGCGAGCGATCGGGCACGGCATACGGCAAGATTTTCGAAGTGAAATGGTTCCCGGATAAGCCCGCCATTCTCGGCAAGGATGGAAGCGTCAAGTTCGATCCGAGCAAGACCGGCGTGTCGAAAATCTTCATCGACGGCGAGCTGTTCTACTCGGTCGGCGCGCCCTACGCCATCGCCTTCCTCGAGCAATTCCCGCAGGCGGCTACATTCGAGATCGTGGAGGTAGCATGAAGATGGAAGTAGTAGAAGATACGAGCGCTCCAATACCGGACCAGACATATGGCAATCCCCGCCGTGGCACAGATCCCGGACCCGAGAGCACGGCGATTATTACCGGGAATGACATGATCAGGCAGGTGCTCGGCCGCCCGGACGCCGCTCAAATGGTCGAGGTTATCGAAAAGCTCATCGCCATGAAAAACGCCGACGAGGACCGATCGGCCGAAAAGGAGTTTCAGATACGATTCTCGGCCATGCAGAAAGAGCTTCCGGCTATCACTCCCGACAAGCAGGTCAAGCGGCGAAACGGGGCAAGGATGTACGACTATGCCTCGCTTCCCTATCTCAAGGAAATAATCGATCCCATCGCGCACGACCACGGATTTTCGTACTACTGGAGCCAAGCCGACTCGCCCGATGGCAAAATGAGAACCATTTTCCACCTCTGCAACTGCGGTCATGAGCGGGAAAATTGGTTCCAGTCGGAGATGCTGGACCCGATAACTTCGCGCGACGGAGACGCGGTGACAAATACCGTGCAAGCCGCGCGCGGGACCGAGAGTTACCAAAAGCGGGCTACCTTCATCGATGGGTTCGGGGTAACTATCCTGGGCGAGGACAACGACGCTTCCACCCTGGAAATCGACGAGGAGTTAAAAAAGACGCTCGCCGAGATCGAGGGCGCGACCAGCATCGACGACCTGCTAACGGCAAACAAAAAGGCCATGGCGAAGTACAACAATTCGCCGAATGAAATCACGTTCATCCTCGGCACGTATGCGCAGGCCAGGAAGAGGCTAACGGGGGCGCAAGCATGAGCGATCTACTAGACAAGCTATTGAAGCATGGATTTGTTACGGGCTCGCAGGCTTTCGGCACAGCCCGAGAGAATAGCGATATTGATATCGTCTACTCGATTCAAGATTCGGGATACATAAGCGCGATTATCGGAGACCGAGAGCGCATTCCTAGCGACTACTTCGCGGGATACTTAATCGAAGACGATAGCGGGAAATCTATCAATCTGATTCCCGTACACCCGCATGAGTTTTTCCCTTGGTTCCTGGCGACCAAGGCAATGGCCGCAACTTTTGCTGAAAGTGAGATCGTAGGCCCGATCAAGAAGTATTCGGTATTCATGGGTATCGTATCTCTTTTTAAGGCGACCGTTCCCGAGCGCGGCAATCTCGCAGCGTATGACAATTTACGGGACAGGATTCTCGGCATTAAGCCCGATCCGTTCATTGTCGACGAGCTTCCGATATGATCGAATCCCCGCAGCTTTCCGTTGCATGGTTCCAAAATCGTCTCGGAAATCTAACCGGCTCGCGCATGTACGAAGCCTGCGCCAAGAAGAAAAACGGCGAGTACTACGCGAGCCGCGAAGCCCTCATGCACGAGAAGCTTATCGAGCGGCTTACGGGCAAGTGGGCTGAGCACTTCGTATCCGATGCAATGGCGTGGGGAATCGAGCATGAAGATGCCGCCAGAGCGGTATACGAGACGCATAGCGGGCTTTTGGTAGAAGATTGCTCATACTTCCCGCATCCGATCATTGCGCACAGTGGCGCCACGCCTGACGGGCTTGTAGGGGAAGATGGCGTACTGGAAATAAAGTGCCCGACTACGGCCGTGCACCTTAAGACCGTGCTATCCGGGATTATCCCGCCCGAGCATGCCTATCAGATGGCATGGGAGATCGAGTCAAGCTCGCGCAAGTGGTGCGACTTCGTTTCGTACGATCCTCGTCTTCCCGGGAACGTGGCGTTTTTCTGCCAGCGATACACGCCCGATCCGTCATTCATGGACGAGCTACGGGCCGACGTTATCAAGTTTCTCGCCGAGCTGGACGAGCTTGAAGACAGGGTCCGGGCATACAAGGCGGCGTGAATGGTTGACCCCGATAGCGAGCATACTCGGTTCGGTTTCATTTGGGGCAATCTCCACGTAGAGCGGATATGCGTAACCCGAAGCGGTCGATTCCTATATCTCGCCACCGACAAGCAATCGATGGAAATACGGATAACGCCGGGCGGCAAGCTGTCGATTTATAGCCACGACAAAAAGTATAAGGAGAAACCATGAAAGCCGGATTTTATGTATTCGGAAGAAACACGCCAACATTTTTACATCCATCGCAGCAATCGGCAGAAATGGAAGCCGCGCGCTTGGCTACGGCTAACCCTGGCGATGTTTTTCAAGTATTGGCTATCATAAGCCAATGCAAGAAAGAGTCTGTCACGTGGGAGCGCGTAGACGATCTTCCATTCTGAATCGAGGATAAAATGGGTCGAGAACGCGAGCGATTAGAAACATACGAGCAACGGCTAAAGATATACGAGCGAGACGAAGGCACCTGCCGGTATTGCAAGAAGGCCGTTGATATCAATAGCTTCCAGGTTGCGCATCTTATTTCGCGATCAAAGTGGTGCATCAAGCTCTATGGTTCGGAAGTTATCGAGCATATGGACAATAAGGCAACTACGCATCCAGGAGCGTGCAATGATGGCGTATTGATAACTTTCGACCCCGTAGCTCGTGAAAAACTCGCGCAAGATATACGCGAGAAGATATCCGGCAAGGGCTTGTTCTAGAAAGCGTATTCCGTTTCGCCAATGTAGGCTTGCCATACGTCGCCGATGTTTCCGTTGCCATCGCCAAGGCCCGCGCTGTTTAAGTCGGCCTGCGAGCACAGCATGCGGTATTGATTCTGTGCGGCCGCCTCGGTGTCAAAATGCTGTACATAAAAAGATACATGCGCGGTTATGTCGAGAAGCGCTACCCATAGTTTAGGCGCTGGCGGAACGATAACCGGAGGCGTGGGCGGAACGTTGTCGACGTAGAGCGTGCATGGCACGTTGATGCCGGTATCCGGGTCGGCCATGCATTCGACAGAAGTACGCCAAGCCTCGCGGCGAACCACTAAATCGGCACGCGGAACGACGCCCGAGAAATAGATTTCAAGAGTTGCCGAGTTGACTATGAATACCGGAGCATCGGGAGCGTTTTCTATTGGCACAATATCCCCTTCGACGATAATCCATTGATCGTCAGTGTGGGCAGCGTTGAACGCGTCACGCTCGGCCTTAAGTCCATCGAGGCTTGTCAAGGATCTGCTATTGAGGCCGAGTGCTTTCGCCTGAGTGATCAGGGTTTCCTCTTTTACTATTTTCCATGCTGAATTATACATATGTACACTCGGGGCAATATTTGTAGTGGCGGGAGTTTCTGAAGTAGTAGGCGTAGAAGTGATAGGAGTAGAAATGGGCGGAGCCTCGGTAGCCGGCTTATCTACTTGAATGGTCGGGCTTGTCGGGGTCGAGCAAGCCGCTAGAATGAAACAGGCCAGGATTATAAATCGTTTCATAAATTACTCCTTCGGGAATGAAAATAGTTCATCGGAGGGGCCATAAGCCTTCCAGTCTTTCCCGTCCGCTTGATTATTCAAGGCGGCTTGCGGCTCTAGCCCGACCGTTACGCGCCGTATTGCCTCATCGAGATCAGTGTAATCCTCAGCATAGGATATTTTTTTATCCGTGGAATTAACGAGGCAGACATACAGCTTTTGCTTTTTCGCCATGATTTATCCTAGAGTAAGGTTTGCGCCCATATGGAGCGGTAGACCGTCGTGCTGTTCGGCTCGGTCTCGGGGCCGGTTATCGGGGTGCCGTTGGTTCCGTCGGTTATTGGAGTCCCAGTAGACGCTGCCGAATTAAAACTAAAACCGCTTCCCGAGCTAACGGCATAAGCTCCGCTGGCGCTAGCTTCCCATAGCCCGGTATTTGGAGACAGTGGTCCATGCAAATGGCTCTGTAGATGGAACCGCCGCCGCATGCCCGCGATTCTAAGCTGTCCATCGGGAGACATGGTAACTCGGCCGGAATCCTTGAAGGTGCGCGCGGTCGTAGTCGAACCGGTTATTCGGCGAGAGTAAACGATAGCCGTTTGCGATCCCGTAGTGGGAGTGCCTGTTACCGTCATCGTATGACCGGCCGTTGATACGTTCGTTATGACGTAATCAGTTCCCGCCACGTTGACGCATCTCCAATTCGTATAGCTTCCGTGAACTAGCTCGTCCTCGGCGAGAGCAGCGAGAAGATTATCCCACGCGGTCCCCGAGCCGGTTATCGTCGAACTTGAAACCGTGACCGTATGATCGGTGACATATGCAGACCCGCTCCATGCTTCGGTCTTTTGTGCGCGAAGCTTCGGGACGAGAATAGGATAGTTAGCCACCGCAAGGTCGTGGTCGGAATCCCAAAGCGTCACAATCGGGTTGTATTCGGGGTATGCCGTATGCGCCGAGGATTGCGCCGCGCTCCATGCTACTGGCGCTTCGTTGACGGCAGACTCGACTATCTCGCCGGCCTTGTGGCTCGTGGATATTGCGAGCTTGATCCCGGTATAAAGGTCGGTTGGGTCAAAGGCAGGGAGCCCGAGGTACGTGCATCGGAAGGACATTTCCCTAAGCGCTTGATCTGCGAACTGCCAGTTTGTCGCATCTCCTACCGGGTTATGGTTGACGTTAGGCGTGCCATCGGTCCCGGTTAGGGCCTGATACAATACCCCGTTGACCTGGACGAAGGAGACGAGGGCAAAGTACTGCGCGGCCGCATTCCATTCCGGCATGCCGTTTTGCAGCACATAGCGTAGTTGCGTCGTTATAAGAAGGAAAAGGCTATTGAAGTCCTCGATCCTGGGCGGCTCGGCGCCCGAGTTGGTTATGTCGTAAAGACCGCCCGCATATTGACTTAGCGCCTGTATCGTGTCCAGGTTCTTAGTCGTAGCCGGAGATCCGGCAGACTCGGAGCCGATCTGCCCGAACTCGGTTGTGCCGCCCGTATCCCCGAAAATCAGCTGATTTATGCGGCTTTGCTTATTCGCCATACGCCCTCCGAATTATTCAGTAAGGTATTGCAATGCAATAGTACTTGCGCTATTATAATAGATAGGAGGACAATATGAGCTGGTTGGTTCTTTCCTGGGCTTTGACTTTGGGCATGTCTCCTGGCTCTTCCGGTGTTGGGATCGTAGACCCCAACTATCTCGGCAGGGAGTACAAGGTTTTTAACGACAATGCTATCAGCACCAAGCTTGAAATCGAAGCCGCCGCATGGAGTCACCTTCGGGCATGGGGAAGCATGGAAATAAAATCCACGATAGATAGCAATATGTCCACCATGGGAGCTTTTTCTCCGTATGAGGGATATTTCATCGCAGGCCTTGCGTTTTACGTTAAGGGCTTCGAAGTGGGGATAAAGCATGAATGCGACCATGGAATAGAGTCTCTGGCAAAGCCTGTTCTCTGGGTAACTTCCGGAGGAACTGATATTTACGTGAAGATTTCCGGAAAGACTTCTTTCTAGGTTCATTTCAAGGCCGACCATACTTGCGCACAATCTCCCGTTCCGTTCTGGATAACATAGAGGGCGCATCGCTCGCCGATGCATTTTCGATGCCGAAATGGGCAGGAGCGCTGTATCTTATTGTAGCCATTTTTGCAGAATGATATCACGGCTTTATCGCCAATAAGACCAGCGGATAGCGTACCCGAATCATCCTTGACCATTACCACCGCTTGCTCGACCGTCTCGTCAATCGTGAAATGGGTAGCAGAATCAAGGACAGATGTCCTCTTGCATCGCCGGATTATTGAGCTTTTACCCCTGATTTCAACTATCATCATGCACTCCTAGTAAACTCGTTTTACGAATACCATAGAATAATTGGCAGGGCGCATATCTATTGCGGAATTGGCGAAGCCGCCGTTCCCCGTATTTCCAGACGCGGCTCCCGTGGTTCCGGCTCCGGAAGTGTCGGTACTGTTCACGGAAGGCCCACTAGAACCAGGAGTACCGAGATCGGTTGAGTCTGTATTGCCCTGGGGAGTATTAGGCCCAAAACCGTAGCCTCCACCAGCCGTTGCAGTAAGTGTGCCGAATCCAAAACCGTATCGCAACGCATGAGAATGCGCACCTAGCGCTACTGTATGAGTGTGATTAGATAAGCTGTGCGCATGAGCAGGCGTAGAATGCGTATGGGAGCCTAAATCATGCGTATGCACCGGCAATTCAGCGGCGGCTATCGTATGGGTATTCGATCCCCCAAGAGCACCCGATCCGGCTATCGCCTTGCCGAGAATGAAGCGGTCAACGAGGTTAGGGCAACCAAGGCCAGCGTTAGCCGCGACGCAGGCATACCATCCGGGCATGGTAACATTGTCAGTCCATGCGCCATCGAAAGCTATTATGCTTCCAATTGGTAGTTGAACATTTTTCAAGTCTGCGGCTAATGCCGCCGCCCATCCGGTGCCTAATCCTGAAAGCTCTCCGATATCAAGCGTCTTTTTCCAATTGGCCGTATCGGATACGGCATGCCCTGTATTCGGGCTTCCGGTAGTCCCGGTCTTGGAAGTATAGAGAACTCCCGCAACCTGGCAGATTGACCCGATGTAATATTCCTCGGTCGTTATCCACTCGGGGACGCCAGCTTGAAAAAGATATTTAATCTGCGAAGTTATGAGGAGATATAGAGCGTTGATATCCTGAATGCGCGGAGGCTCCGAACCGCTCACTGTGATGGCGAATAGGCCCTCGAGGTATTGAGTCAAGGCTTGAATGGTATCGAGGTCTTTCGAGTAAACCGCGCTTCCTGCCGCGAGGCTCCCTATCTTACCGAACTCGGAGCCGCCGCCATTCTGTCCGAATATCTTTTGCAGTACTCTATCAAGTTTGGCCATAGACTCCCCATCCGCCGGCTAAGGCGACTCCGTATGTTTTGAAGCCTATCACGAATGAAGGCGCCGCGTATCCGTATCGCTTGAATCCGAAAATATGCCCGATATCGGGGGTGAATGAGACCGTGAGGCTAACGCCGGCCGGGCGAGGTAGCAGGCCCTCTGCCTGGGCGATAGTTGCCAGCCTCCGCAAGCCCTCGGGGAAGATGAACGACTCGCCCATCGGGTAGCGCTCGGAATAGATGACCGATCCCGAGAAAAAAGCGGCTATCAATTCGTCCGTCTGCTTCATTGACCCGTTGCCCGAATTGATGATTATTTTCATCTTCAGCATCATCCGAAGCTCGGTATCATTCAGATCGTAAAGAGCCCGGTTGTCCTCGATGTAGAGGCGGAACTGCTCGTCGACGTTGATCGTCGTATAATCAGCGTATCCGTGAAAGGTGAAGGGAGCGATAGCCGTATAGTCGGCATATCCAAAATACGCGCGCGTGAAGGATGCTCCGGTTACCGTTCGATTGACACCTATTATCTTGCTCAGAATGTCAAGCTGTTTCCCGATGGCGGTTTCGATATTGAAGCCGTCCCGAACGGCAATAGCGATATCGTAAATCATCGCCTCGGTAACAAGGGCTGAAATATGTGCTCGAGCTTTGGGCTTGTTATGATATTGGATTATGAGGAGATTAACATAATAGTCGATCAGTTCCGCGTTCACGATATGGCAATCCTGGCCGTGCTCATCACAAAGCGGTTGATCTTTGAAGGCGTGGATACAATCTCGGTGAACGTGATTCCATTAGATGATAGAAGCATGTTCGTTATCCGGTAGCCTGAATTGAGGCTCTTTACGTAGGAGGTCACCACGTCCGCGAGGGCATCCTGGCCGAGTCCCCAAATGATATTGGATACGATAAGCGCCTTGATGGATGCCGTATCGATGATGCCTCCGGGAAGCGCGAGGCCAAACTCTATCCACAGATTGGTATCAACCGGGCGGTCAAATAGGACCGTATAGACAGAACCGTTCGCCCGCACAATGTTGACGCTTATTGCTCCGTAGAAGCCCGCTCCCGCAGACTTCTTGGCGAAGAGCTCGGCGGCTATATCGGCGTTCGTCCCGCCTTCTACGATTGCCCATATCGAATGGGCAGGGATGCCGTCTACGTTCGTCGCATTGGTCGTATTTTCGTAGACCGTCGCCGCAGTGACTCCGGGAACGGCCAAGAGGTTGCCTTCGATCGAGTCCAGGAAGGATGACCCCGAATTGGCTACGCT
>Ga0265314_10006705_pt1 | contig 10114 bp, 9 predicted proteins | sample 4126metaG_FD_203106 | JGI IMG/M metagenome (GOLD analysis project Ga0265314, IMG submission 203106) | Rhizosphere microbial communities from Carex aquatilis grown in University of Washington, Seatle, WA, United States - 4-1-26 metaG | ecosystem: Host-associated > Plants > Roots > Rhizosphere >... | reverse complement strand
AACTGCTCGAGGAGCGGCTCGCACGGTGATCAATCTCGTGCTGTGGATCGTCGGGATCGTGCTGCTTGGCCTCGCGATCTGGCGCATCCGCGCGCCGCTCGGTCGGATGAACGAGCTCGATCGCCTCGCGCAGAATGCGGTGCGCTACGACTCGTGGCGGGGTGGTTCACGGCGCACCGCGGCGGAGGCAGGCGAGAGGACCGGCGCCGACGAGATGCGCGATCTGATGCGCCGCCAGGTGCTGATCTGGGCGGCCGTCGGCGTCGTCGGGGTCGTGCTCATCATCGCCGGTTTCGCCATTCGCTAGGACGCTACGCGAGGCGTCGTCGAAGTTCAGCTACGACTGGTTTCGGCACTGCTGCCTGCGCCGCTGAGCTTGGGCAACCAGGCGACGCTAGCCGCGCGCCCTCAGCTGATCGGCACGGCGGTGCTCGATGGCCGTACAGCGATCCATGACGACGGGCAGCCCGCCATCGTGCGCAATGCGCGCCGCTTCCCAGTTGACGACGCTCAGCTGGAGCCAGAGCGCGCCCGCTCCGGTGGCGACGGCTGAGCGCGCGATGTCGGGCGCGTGCTCTGGCCGTCGAAAGACATCGACGAGGTCGAAATGGCCCGTCGCCTGGGTCGCCTCCTCCAGGGTGGGATAGGTGCGCTGGTCTAGGATCTCAGCGCAGTTCGGGTTGATCGGCACGACCTCGTAGCCCCAGCCCAGGAGCTGGCGCATCACGCCATGGGACGGCCGCGCCGGATTGGCCGATGCGCCGATCATCGCGATCCGCCTGGCGCGGGCCATGAGCCGGGCCGGTTCATCGCCGCCGAGCACAGCGACAGGGCCCGTGCCTTCCTGGGCGTCGAGGATGTCGAGCGCTCGGAGTCGGTCGTCGTTCACGGGCGCACTTTACGCCGGAGCTACGCGGCCGCCTCGCGCTCGTACGGCTGGCCGTCGGCCGCGGGCGGGATGCTGCGCCCGATGACGCCTGCCAGGACGATGATCGTGACCAGGTACGGGAGGGCGTCGAAGAACTGGGGCGGAATGCTCTGCAGGAAATGGCCCATGTCGTTGTCCGGCGCTCCGAACGAGATGGCGCGACCGATCGCCGTCGCAGAGGCGAAGAGCAGTGCCGCGCCGAAGGCGCCGACGGGCGTCCAGCGGCCGACGATCATCGCCGCCAGGCCAATGAAGCCGCGGCCCGCGCTCATGTTGGCCTGGAACGAGTTGGTCGACTCCATCGACAGGTACGCGCCGGCCAGCGCCGCGATCGCACCGGACATGATCACGTTGCGATAGCGCAGCCGGACGACGTCGATGCCGACCGTCTCCGCGGCGCGCGGATGCTCGCCCACGGCACGCGTGCGCAGGCCCCACTTAGTCCGGAAGAGCAGGATCTGGACGACGATGATCAGGATGATCGCCGAGATCGCGATCGGGCCCTGGTTGAACAGCGCGTTGATCAACCAGCCCACGAACGGGATGTTGGCGATGTCGGGCGGGATGATGAGGGGCTTGAAGCCGCCTGCACCATTGGGTGAGCTGCCGCTGATGAGCGTGTTCAGGTAGCCCGTGACGCCCAGTGCGGCGATGTTGATGATCACGCCACTGACGATCTGGTCGGCGCGGACCGTGATCGAGACCCAGGCGTGGAGCAACGCGAGGACAACGCCCGACAGGAGCGCCGCTGCCAGGGCGATGAGCAACGGCAGGGTAATGCCGAAGACCGGCGTGGCTGGGCTGGGACCCATCAGCGCTATCACCGCGGCACCCGTTGCCCAGCCGACGAAGGCGGCCGTCAGCATCATCCCCTCGAGGCCGATGTTGACGACGCCGGATCGCTCGCTGACGACGCCGCACAGCCCGGCGAGTGCGATGGGTATCGACACGGAAACTGACGAGTGGGCGATGACGGGCAGCTGGTCGAGCAGGAACTGGGCGAACTGGATGATGAAGCCGAGCACCGGGATGTCGGTCATCGGATCGCCTCACTGCCGTACGTGCGCGACATCGTGTCGGTCGTGCCCAGGCTCGACTTGACGCCGCGCAAGCGGAACACGCGGCGCAGGACCGGGCTGGCCACGAGGAAGAGCAGGATGATCGCTTCGAGCAGGTCGACCAGCTCGGCCGGGACGCCGGCGTTTATCTGCATCAGGCCGGCACCGGCGCGCATCATGCCGAAGAGAAGCGCGGCGAGCATGATGCCGACCGGATGGGACCGGCCCAGCAGGGCGACGGTTATCGCGTCGAAACCGACTGACGTCGAGTAGGACGCCGGCATCTGGTGGCTGATGCCCAGGAGGTTGATCGTGCCCGCGAGCCCTGCCAGGCCGCCGGCGATGCTCATCGTCAGCGCCACCAGCCGGCGCGGCTTCATGCCGGCGTAGCGCGAGGCATCCGGGTTCGCGCCCACGGCACGGATTTCGAATCCGATCGTCATCCGGTAGAGCAGGAACCAGATAACGGGCACGGCCAGGAAGGCGAGGATGATGCCGATGTGGCCGTCGCGGCCGATCAGGATCGGCAGGGCGGCGTCGCCTACGTCCGGCGTGATCGGCTGCGGCGAGCCCGGCTGGTGGAGCGGCCCTACGACCAGCCATGACACGACGGCCAGGGCGACGAAGTTGAGCATGATCGTCGTGACGACCTCGTGCGCGCCCGATATGGCCTTGAGCGCACCGGGGATGAAGCCCCACGCGGCCCCGGCGATCCCGCCGACGATCACCGCGCACGGGATGGCGATCAGGGCGCCACTGTCGCGCAGCGCGACGCCGGCTGCGACGGCGGAGACGGCACCGATCAGGAACTGCCCCTGCGCACCGATGTTGAACAGTCCGGCCTTGAAGCCGAGCCCGACGCCGAGCCCGGCGAGGATCAATGGCGCTGCCTCGACGAGCGTCGTGACGCGACCGTCAGCACTGCCCAGCGAGCCATTCAGCAGCGCCTCATAGGCACGCAGCGGCAGGCCCAGGTCGAACTTCGCGCCCGGCGCGAGTGAGCTGGTCAGCACGATGACGACCGCGCCGACGATCAACGCCAGGAATATCGCAAGGACGGGCATGGCCAGCACCGACCATGCCTGGCCCGCGATCGAACGTGCCATGTTGGTCGCCCCGCGACCGCCCTGCGTGTTGGTCGGACTCACCGGCGGTGGCTCGGGAGCAGAGGTCGGCTTGTCGGTCATCAGCTCGCCACCGTCGGCGGCAGCGCTTCGCTGGGCGGTCTGCCGCCGGTCGCCATCAGCAGGCCTATCTCGTTCTTGTCCGCGGTCCGACCGTCGCGCTCGGCGACAAGCTCACCGCGATACATCACACAGATCCGGTCGGACATCTCGAGCACCTCGTCGAGCTCTGCCGAAACAAGAAGGATGGCCGTACCCGCGCGGCGCTTCTGGATCGCCTGGCGGTGGATGAACTCGATGCTGCCCACGTCGAGTCCGCGCGTGGGCTGGTCGAGCACCAGCAGCTTGAGATCACGGTCGAACTCGCGTGCGACCACCACCTTCTGCTGATTGCCTCCCGACAGGGTATTCGCGGCCGCGGTCGCGGAAGGCGTTCGGATGTCGAACTCGGCGATGTTCTCCTTGGCCTCCGCGTCAATGGCAGCGTCGTTGCGGATGCCGCGCCGCGCGAAAGGCGGGTTCATATAGCGGTTGAGGACGAGGTTGTCCTCGATCGTGAAAGACAGGATCAGCCCGAACCGATGGCGATCGGCGGGAACGTAAGCCACGCTCAGCTCGTGGATGCGCCGAGGGCTGGCTCCGGTGATCGACTTGCCGTCGAGCTCGATTGTTCCCGACGCCACGGCGCGCAGGCCGACGATCGCCTCGACCAGCTCGTCCTGGCCGTTGCCGGCGACCCCGGCGATGCCAAGGATCTCGCCGGCACGGACGTTGAGCGAGACGCCACGGACGGTCTCATGGCCGCGATCGTCCTTGACGTGCAGGTCGGCTATCTGAAGCACGACGCCGCCGGGTTTGGAGTCACCGCGGTCGACCGTGAGCTCGACCTCGCGGCCGACCATCATCTCGGCCAGGTCCTCTTCGGTCGTGCCCTTGGGCGAGCGCTCGCCGACGACGCGCCCGCGCCGAATGACCGTGATCCGGTCGGCGATCGCGAGCACCTCGTACAGCTTGTGGCTGATGAAGATGATGCTTCGGCCGCTCTCGGCGAGGCGGCGCAGCAGGACGAAAATATCGTCGGTCTCCTGGGGCGTGAGCACGGCCGTCGGCTCGTCCAGGACGAGGATGCGCGTGTCGCGATAGAGAGCCTTGAGGATCTCGACGCGCTGCTGCTGGCCGACCGAGAGCGCGCCCACCTTGATGTCGGGATCGATCTCGAACCCGAAACGTTCGGCCAGCTCGCGAATCTGCTTGCGTGCTGCGCCGTGGTCGATGAAACCTCCACGGTGGAGCGTCTCCTCGCCCAGGATGATGTTCTCGGCGACGCTCAGGACGGGCACGAGCATGAAATGCTGGTGGACCATGCTGATGCCGCGTGCGATTGCGTCCGCCGGGCCGGCGATCTTGACCGGCTTGCCGTCGAGCAGGATCTCGCCCTCGTCCGGCACGGCCAGGCCATACAGGACGTTCATCAGTGTCGTCTTGCCGGCGCCGTTCTCGCCGAGCAGAGCGTGGATCTCGCCAGGACGGATGTCGAGATCGATGTGGTCGTTGGCCACAACGCCCGGATAGCGCTTGGTGATGCCGCGCATCTCGAGCGCGGGCACCGGCGGCGGGGGCGGGACCTCTTCGGGCGGTGTAAGCGACGCGGACGGTACGACGGTCACCGGTTCAGCGGTCTCCTGGGTAACGAAGAGCGGGCCGCGATCACTCGCGGCCCGCTCCGTCTACTTCGACTTGCTGTGCCTTGCTAGGGCTGGCCGCAGGTGGTCGGGCAGGTCGTGAGTGACCCGCTCTTCATGCCGGCCAGAGCCGTGTCGAGAAGGGTCTGGATGGCTGGGGTGATCAGGTTCTTGCCGTCTTGCTCTTGCGAGACACCGATGCCGTCGTTGGTGGCGTTGAAATGCAACGCGCCCGACGCGTCGACAGCCGGCGTGGTGCCGGCCGCGATGGCCTGGATCGTGGCTGCAACGGAGCTCGACAGGTGCTTCTCAGCCGAGGTCACGATGCACTGGTACGTCGGATCCGTGGCGGCCTTGAGCGAACCCCACTCGTCGACGTCAACGCCGATGCCGTAAATGCCGGCGGCGCAGGCCGACTGGAGGATGCCGTTGCCGGTGTTGCCGGCGACCTGGAACACGACGTCGGGATGCTTGCTCTGGATGAACTGATCCGCGAAGTCCTTGCCTGCTGTTGGGTCGCCGAAGGCCTTCGTGAAGTCGGACGTCGTGACGTAGCCGATATCGACCTTCATTGAGGGGTCAACCGACATTGCGCCGAGCTGGTAGCCCTGGATGTAGCGCACGACCGCGGGCACCAGGTCGATGCCGCCGATTGCCGCTACGTTCTTGTTGGCGCTGATGCTGCCAGCGACGATGCCAGCCAGGTAGCCGGCCTGATCCTCCTGGTACTGGAGGCCAACGAAGTTGGGCAGGAGCTTGCTGGCATCTCCGGCGCAGGTCGGGGTCGCGGCGGTGTCAGGATCGCCGGTCGCCGTGATGCACGCGCTCTGGTCGACGCCGATGAACCATACCTTCGGGTTGGCCTTGGCCGCCTTGAGCGTGTCCGTGTTGAGGTTGAAGCCAACCGTCACGATGAGGTTGAAGCCCTGGCTGACGAAGTTCTGGATGTCGGGCGCGTAATCGGTTGAGCTCGTCGGGACGGCGTACTGCGGGGCCGCGGCGCCAATGGCCGTAGCGCCGGCAACCGCGCCTTCGTACGAGTACTGGTTGAAGTTCTTGTCGTTGACCGTGCCGACGTCCGTGACGACGCCAATCTTCCAGTTACCGCCGGTCGATGAGCCGGTGGGAGCGGTCGAGCTTGATGGCGGCGCGACGCTCTGGGGGGCCGCCGTCGGCGTGGCGGGCACCGTGGTCGGTGTGGCCGCGGTCGGTGTGGCCGGGACGGCCGTCGGAGCCACAGCCGTAGCGGGCGGGGGCGTCGGAGCCGCGGCTGTCGGGGCAGGTGTCGTGCTCGCACCGCCACAGGCCGCGACGAGCATGACGGTCGTTGCCATCAGGGCGAACGACGAACGAATTCGCATCCGGTTAATCCTCCTCTTGTCGTTGACCGACACAGCGTGTAACAGTCCGACCCTCGCCGCGAATGCTATTCGTACGCGAGTAGGCCCGCAACATATGCACGTCAGCGGCCCGATCTCGATGCCGTGTGCGGCGGCCAATTCGCGGTCAGCTGTGCGTGCCATACTCCGGACGCCGGTTCCGGCACGTGCCAGCGGGGACCTGCGTATCGCCTCGCCTTGTTCGAGACAGCGCAGCAGGAGGGAGATGGGCGTGCCGGATACGCCTGACGACAGGCAGACGGCGGCGGCCGGACAGCAGCCGCTCGTCCTGGTCATCGAGGACGAGCCAACCATGCGCGGCCTGCTCACACGCGTGCTCGAGCGCGAGGGTTACGACGCGCTTGGCATCGGCAATGGCGAGATGGGTATGCGCGCGATCGTCGAGTACGCGCCACAGATGGTGCTGCTCGATCTGTCGCTGCCCGGCATCGACGGCTTCGAGATCTGCCGCAGGCTGCGGGCCGATCCGCTGACCGCGACGCTGCCGGTGATCGTGATCACTGCCCATACGTCGATGGAGGACATGGTCGCCGCGCTCGACGCGGGCGCCGATGACTTCCTGACGAAGCCGGTACAGCAGATCGAGCTCCTCGCTCGAATTCGCAGCGCGATGCGCCTGCGTCGAGCGATAACGTCGCTCGAGCGCGCCACGCAGATCGTGGCGGCGCTGGCCAACGCCGTCGAGGCCAAGGACCTGGGCCTGGTGACGCACTGTCGGTGGCTGGCCCATCACGCGGCACGCGTCGGCGCCAACGTCGGCCTGCGTGGCGAGGAGCTCGAGGCGGTCGCCTACGGCGCGCTGCTCCACGACGTGGGCAAGATCGGCGTGCCCGAGCACCTGCTGCGCAAGGAAGGACCGCTGAGCGAGGACGAATGGAGCCTGATGCGCCGCCACCCTGAGATCGGCGAGCGCATCTGCCGGCCCCTGCAGGCCTCGCGGACCTTCGCGCCGATCATCCGCCACCATCACGAGCGCTTCGGCGGCGATGGCTATCCCGACGGCCTGCGTGGCGACAGGATCCCGCTCGGCGCGCGCATCGTCGCCATCGCCGACGCGTATGAGGCAATGGTTCACGGCAGGCCCTACCAGCCCGCGCAGGCGCACGAGCGGGCGCGTGACGAGCTGATGAGCCTGCGCGGCGCACAGTTCGACCCGGAGCTCGTGCCCGTCTTCCTCGACGAGCTCGAGCGCGACACGCAGGGCGTGCCGCCGCTCGTGGCGTTGCCGCAGATCGCAGTCCTTGAGCGGGAAGCCGTCGCCGGCGCCTGAATCGGCGCGTATGCAGGCATTCGAGCCGCGGCCGCCCGGGCTGCTGCGGCGGAGCTTCGTGCGCTATGGCATCCGCTTCTTCGTCGGCAGCTACCTGCGCGTCCGGCACGAGGGTTTCGCGACGCTGCCCCAGCCGCCCTACCTGCTGAACTTCAGCCACCCGAACTGGGTCGACCCATTCCTGCTCGCCTCGCACTGGCCGCGCGAGGACGCGCTGTTCATCTTCGGTCCCAAGGAAGAGGACATGAACAGCGGCTGGCGGAACATGCTCATTCGCTGGTCGCACATGGCCGTGCCATTCCGGCCGTCGAAGACCGACCTGATCGATACCACGCGCCGCGCCACGAGCGTGCTCAAAGCCGGCTACGTGCTTGCCCTGGCGGGGGAGGGCAGGCTCTCCGATCGCGAAGGAGCGATCGTGCCGCTCCAGGATGGCTCGGCCTTCTTCGCGCTCCGTGCACGCGTCCCGATCGTGCCCATGGCGATCATAGGCACGCGCTGGCTGCGCTTCGGGAAACAGGTCACAATGCGCGTCGGCCCGGCCATCCCGACTGCCGGGCGCCGGCCCGACCGCGAGTCTGTTGCCGATCTGACCGCGCAGCTTCAGGCGGCGATGGAACGCCTGCTCGTGGGCGTGCAGGACGAGCCGCCGCCAGGTCGCTTCGGTCGCTGGTTCACCGACATCTTCAACGAGCGGCCGTGGCTCAACGAGCAGGCCGACGCTGTGCCGCAATCTCCCGAAGACGAGCGTCGCTGATTCCCAGGTGATGGGCGATCTCGTGGAAGAGCGTCTCCTCGACTCGGGCCGCGAGATCCTCCTCGCTCGAGCTGAAGGCCACGAGCGGCCGGCGAAAGAGAGTGATCTTGCTTGCGTACGGCGCGTCCGACGCGCCGTACGCCGTCCGGGGCACTCCCTGGTAGATCCCGAAGAGGCCGTGCGCGTGGGTCGATTGCAGCTGCTCGGGAGTGGCCTCGTCGTCGACGACGATCGCGACGGAGTCCAGCTGTTGCCGGAATTCGTCGGGCAGCTTCGCCAGGGCGCGTGAGATCAGCTCGTCGAATGGATCGGCGGGCTCGTCGGTCACGCGAGGGGTGAGAAGTCGAAGCTGATCGGCAGCTCGATCGTGGCGCCCGGCTCGATCAGTGTCAGCGCGCCCGGCTCGCCGTTGAGCAGCCGGCGCAGCCCCTGCGGGGCGTGCGTCTGGGGCTCGGTCGCGATCGCGCCGCGCTCGACGGCATATGCGGCAACGATGTGCAGCGTCGGAAACGGCGCGCGCAGGGTGGCGCGCAGGTGCCGTTCGGGCCAGAAGAGCTCGAGTGGTGGGTCGGCCGGGTCGGGCCAGGTCGCATCGACGCCTTCCGCCATCCGCTGCGGCCGGCGCAGGTCGAGGTCGCCGCTCACCGCTTGCGGCACCGGCGAGGTGTCCAAGTTCGAGGCGTACACGGTGTCGCCGTGGATGGCGACCTCGACCGGCAGCGGGAACCACGGATGGAGACCGATGCCACCGGGCATCTGCGTGTCGTCGAGGTTCGTCAAGCGCAGGACGATGGACAGCGACAAGCCGCTCACGCTCACTGCCGACTCCACCCGGTAGCGCCACGGCCAGGCGTCGCCGCCGTCGTCGATGGCGAAGCTGGCGTCGCCGGTCTGTGACCACGGCGCCGAGTAGACCTGGCCGTGGATCGCGCTGCCATCGGGGAAGTTCGGGCTCAGGTTCACCAGGCGCTCGCCAACTGCGGTTGGCCCGGGCGCGAGCCGACCGCACCACGGCGCCATGACGTAGCCACCCCAGAAGAACGGATAGCGCAGGTGCTCGCTGATGTCTGCGGGCGTTCGCAGCAGGTCCACGCCATGAACGCGCAGCGCATGCAGCCGGGCGCCACTGTCGGGCAGCAGCACGACCTCGATGTCGCTGCCGCCGACCGTGACCAGGTTGTGCGCACTCATTCCTGTCTCAGAACCTAACAGGGTTTGGCCTTCCTACAATCGCTCGATGAGCGAGCTTCGTTGGGGAATCCTGTCGACCGCGGATATCGGACGCAGCAAAGTGGTGCCGGCCATGAAGCGCGCGGCACGAACGAGGATCGTGGCGGTCGGCTCGCGCGACGTCGAGCGGGCCAGGGGCTACGCCACGGAGCTGGGCATACCGACCGTTCACGGTTCGTACGAGGAGCTCCTCGCCGACAAGGACGTCGACGCCGTCTACATCCCGCTGCCCAACAGCCTGCACGCCGAGTGGGCCATGGCCGCGGCGCGCGCCGGCAAGCACGTCCTGTGCGAGAAGCCATTGGCGATGAACGCCGCAGAGGCCGCCCGGATGGTGGCCGTGAGCGAGCAGGAAGGCGTCCTGCTCGTCGAGGCGTTCATGTACCGGCTCCACCCGTCATGGCAGAAGGTGGTCGATCTCGTCCGCAGCGGCCGGATCGGAAGGCTGATGGCCGTGCAGAGCTGGTTCTCGTACTTCAACGACGACCCGGGCAACATCCGCAACGTCTTCGAGGCCGGCGGTGGGGCGCTGTACGACGTCGGCTGCTACTGCGTCAACCTGTCGCGCCTGCTCTTCGACTCCGAGCCCGTGGGCATCAAGGGCTCCGTCGTGCGAGATCCCGACCTGGGCGTCGACGTGCTCACGAGCGGCATCCTCGAGTTCG
>Ga0265314_10006704_pt1 | contig 10114 bp, 8 predicted proteins | sample 4126metaG_FD_203106 | JGI IMG/M metagenome (GOLD analysis project Ga0265314, IMG submission 203106) | Rhizosphere microbial communities from Carex aquatilis grown in University of Washington, Seatle, WA, United States - 4-1-26 metaG | ecosystem: Host-associated > Plants > Roots > Rhizosphere >... | reverse complement strand
TGCGCCCTACTACGCTGTATTTCAACAATGCGAACCGACTGTGCGCAAGCGCACTCTACGGCTGGCAACCGGGCGGTCGATCAGCGCTTGCTTGCGCGCTTGCGGGCTTCGGGCGCCACAGTCGGGGCCGCATCGCCAGCGGCACGCCGGGCGGGTTTGCGACCGGGAACTCCATCCACTGCCTTCGCGAGGCTCGCGATTGGCTCGGCGGTTTCGGCCTCAGAGGGCGCCTTGGCAGGCCGGCGTCCCTCGCCCAGGCTCGCCTTCAAGGCTTCCATCAGATCGATCACACGCCCGCCCTCGGGTGGGTTCGGTGCGGTGGCAATCTCCTTGCCCGCGATCTTGCGGTCGATATCGGCCTGGATCCGTTTGCGAACGTCGTCTTCGTAATCCGCTGGGTTGAACGTCTCGGCGCCGATCTGGTCGACCAGCTGCTTGGCAAGTTTGACCTCGGACTCGCGCACCTCGGCGTCGGGGATGGGGATCTCGGAGAACGGGCGAACCTCGTCAGCGTAGAGCAAGGTCTGCATGATGATGCCAACCCCGCCCTGAGCGTCGTCGGACACGCGCAGCATGACGATGTATTGCTTACCGCGGGCCGCGTAGCGGGCGACCGCCGCGCGATTCGCCTCACGCATCACCGTGGCGAGCAGACGGTAGGCCTTTTCGCCGCCCTTTTCCGGTCCGAGGTAATATGCCTTTTCGTAGTACAGGGGATCGATGCTCTCGCGCGGAACGAATTGGGCGATCTCGATGGACTGTGTCGCCTTCTCCTCCAATGCCTTCAATTCGTCCGGCGTGAAAGTGACATATTGATCCTTGGCAAACTCGTAGCCCTTCACCATGTCGTCGCGCGAGACGACCTCGTTGTCGACAGGACAGACGTACTGCTGCTTGAGGCGCGAGCCGCATTTGCCATGCAGCAGGTTGAATGCAACCCCCGCCGAGGATTGGGTCGCGGAGAACAGCTTGACTGGAATCGATACCAAGCCGAACGAGATCGTTCCGGTGGAGATTGCGCGCGCCATGCAGCAAAGTCTGGGCAGAGAATTCGGCCGTTGCACACAAAAAAGGACTTAGCGCATCCTCTTTATGCCGCAAGGCATTACCTGGCAACAAGCCCCCCTCGCGCGACGTCCACGCTCGGTCGACATCCAATCAGCCTTGGGCAAGTTTCTCCGCGAATTGCGCTGCGAGCTTCGGGCCAAGTCCCGCGTCTTCGTGTTTGAAATAGACAAACGCGGCGGCCCACGCGGGATCCATGCCCGCGAGCTTTTTGGCCCACGCGCCGAGTGCAACCTCATCGTAGTCGGCTCGGCGCAAGCGCAAGTAGCCCCACGAGGCCGTCGCGACGAGCGGGGTCGCCAGATCTTCGGCGTCAGCCACGCACAGAGCCGCGCCGTGCCCCCGCAGGGCCTCGTAGACCGCATCGTCGAACCAAGAGGTGTGGCGAAACTCGAAGGCGGCGCGAAGTTCGCGGGGCAAGAGTGCAAGGAAGTCCACCAGCCTCGGCAGATCTTTGCGCAAAAATGGCGGCAGCTGAAAGAGAATGGGCCCCAGCTTCTCGCCGAACGACGACAGAGCCTTCAGGAAATAGGCCACCGAGTCGGCCGCGCCGACCAGCTTCTGGCGATGGGTAATCTGTTGTGGCGCCTTGGGAGCGAACCGAAAATTAGCCGGCGTCGTCGCCGCCCACGCGGCCAGCATCTCGGCCTTGGGCATGCGATAGAAGGTGTTGTTGATCTCGACGGTCGCCAGGCGCTCGGAATAGAAGGCCAGCATCTTCGCGGGCGGCATCTTCTCTGGGTAGAAGCTGCCCCGCCACGCCGGGTAGCTGAAGCCGCTGGTTCCGATCCACGTCTTCACGATGTTGTTTTTGACACGAAAGCAGCGGGTCGGCACGGAGCAACCCCATGGGTCTAGACGAATACAGCCGGAAGCGGGACTTCGCGCTCACAAGCGAGCCACCCGCGCGCGTCGGCGCGACCACAACGGGCCGAAGCTTCGTGGTGCAAAAACATGCCGCGCGCCAGTTGCACTACGATTTTCGCCTCGAACTCGACGGCGTGCTCAAGAGCTGGTCGATCCCGAAGGGCCCCAGCTTCGATCCCGCCGCCAAGCGCTTGGCGGTCGCCGTCGAGGATCATCCTATCGACTACGGCGATTTCGAAGGCATCATCCCCGCCGGTCAATACGGCGGCGGCACGGTGCTTCTGTGGGATCGGGGAACCTGGAACCCACTGTTCGATCCCACCGAGGCGCTGGCAGCCGGCCACCTCAAGTTCGAGCTCTTCGGTGAAAAACTGCGCGGCCGCTGGGCACTGGTTAGGCTGAAGCCGCGCGGCCGGGCGGCGGGTGGTCGTGGCAGCGAGGATCGGAGCTGGCTGCTGGTCAAGGATCGCGATACGCACGCGCGGCCCGAATCCGAATGGAACGTGACCCGCGACCGCCCCGAGAGTGTGTCGACAGGACGCGATTTGGAGACGATCGCCACCGCCAAGGATCGCGTCTGGCATTCCAATCGCGGACAAGTCGACCCCAGCAATGTCACGGGCGCGCGCGCGGCACCGATGCCTGAACAGATCCGCCAAGCCCAAGCCAAGCGCTCGCGTACCGTGCCCGAGGGCAACGCCTGGCTGCACGAGATCGAGATCGTGGGCGAGCGCGTGGTGGTCCGCATCGAAGCGGGGCGCATTCAGGTAATCGGAGTCGACGGCGGCGACCGCACGGCAGCGCTTGCGGAAGTCATGGGTGCAGTGCGGAGGTTGCCCGCCAACCAGGCCATCATCGACGGCGTGGCCACCGCGCTGGGCTCGGACGGACGGTCGGAGGCAGGCCGACCGGCCGACACGCTGTACGCCATCGATCTGCTCTATCTCGACGGCTACGACCTGACCAGGGCTCCGCTCGGCGAGCGCAAAGACCTGCTAGCGACCTTGGTTGCAAAGGCCAACGCCGGCGCCGCGACGGGGCTTCGCTACGCCGACCATGTCCTGGGTCACGGCCGCGAGATTTTCGCCCAGGCCAGCGCCCTTGGGGCGGCGGGAATCGTGTCGAAGAAGATCGACAGCCACTATCCGCCGCCAGCCTCGGCCTGGAGAATCGTTCGCTGTCCTTCCCTGGATAAAAGCGAGCACGTACCACCGTTGTCGATAGTCAAGCAGAGCGCCCCCTCCGAACTTCGCGTCGCGGGCGTGAAGTTGACCCATCCCCGGCGCGTGCTCTATCCGGAGGTCGGCATCACCAAGCTCGATCTCGCGCGCTTTTACGAACGCGTCGGCGAGCGAATGCTGCCCTACCTTGTGGATCGGCCATTGACCCTCGTGCGCGCCCCGGACGGCATGAACGGGCAACGTTTTTTCGTCCGGCACGCGGGCGACTGGGCGCCGCGCGAGCTCAGGCAATTCGAGATTGTGGGTGGCACGGGCGCGGGCACGGCCATGATCGTCGACGATCTGCGCGGCCTTGTCGCCCTCGCGCAGATGAGCGTCCTCGAAATCCACCCCTGGAACGCGCGCACCGCCGACCTTGAGCGCCCCGATCGCATCGTCTTCGACCTGGATCCCGGGCCAGAGGTTCCGTGGTCGGATGTTGTCGACGGCGCCAAGCGCGTGCGCGACGTGCTCGAGACGCTGGAGCTTGCGAGCTTCGTCAAGACGACGGGTGGCAAAGGCCTGCACGTGGTCGTTCCCCTCACGCCCGCCGCGACCTGGGAGGATACGCTCGAGTTTTCGCGGGTCATGGCCCAGGCGCTGGCGCGCTTCGAGCCCGCACGATTTTCCGCCGGCCTCGCGAAGGCACCGCGCACGCACAAGATCTTCGTGGACTATCTGCGCAACCGCCGCGGGGCCACCTCGGTCAGTGCATTCTCGTCGCGCGCGCACGCAACCGCCACGGTGTCGGTCCCGGTGGCCTGGAACGAACTTGGGTTCGGAACGCGCGGCGAATCCTTTCACGTCGGAGATGTCCAAGCCTGGTACCGCGATCCGGATCCATGGGCGGAGTACGGCAAGACCCGCCAGCGCTTGAATGCGGCCAAAATCAAGGCCGCGCGGGCCGCCCTCGCTCGCGCGCCTCGGGAGATGGTGTCCGCGCAAGGATAGCCATGGCAACGGCAAGCCGAAATGCAACGGACGCGAACAGCGGCACCGGCAGTGCGGCTGCCATGGGGCTTTCCGGCTCGGTCGTGGCACCTCTGCCCCATTGGGTCGAGCCCGAGCTTCCCACACTCGCGCTAGCGCCCCCCGCAGGACAAGACTGGGTGCACGAGATCAAGTTCGACGGGTATCGCATCCTGGCCAGCGTCGACCAGGGCAAGGTGATGCTGTCCACGCGCAGGGGGAACGATTGGACGGAGCGCATGCCTGCGCTCGCGGTAGCGATGCGAGCTATCCCGGTGAAGACGGCCCTATTCGACGGCGAATTGGTGGCGCTGGATGCACGCGGGATGAGCGATTTCCAGCGCTTGCAGGGTGCGCTCGGTTGCGGTCCCGTTCGCCAAGCTGCCGCCCTGGTCTATTTTGTTTTCGATCTGCTGTACCTCGACGGCGTCGATCTGCGTGGCCTTGGCCTGGCCAAGCGAAAGGCGTTGCTCGGTCAAACCCTGGCGCGCCTTCCGCCAGCAGCCGCCGGTACGATTCGCCTCAGCGATCATGTGATCGGCCAAGGGCCGGCATTTTTCGCGCAGGCGGCTCGCATGGGCCTGGAGGGCATCGTCTCGAAACAACGGGACGCCCGCTACTGCTCGGGGCGTAGTCGCGGTTGGTTAAAAGTGAAATGCAGCCGGCGGCAAGAATTCGTCGTAGTCGGATTCACCGATCCCAAAGGCTCGCGCAGTCACCTCGGTGCCCTGCTGCTCGCCACGCACAGCGGAAGCGACCTCGTGTATCGCGGACGCGTGGGCACCGGATTTGGCGAAGATGCCCTGCGCGACCTTCACCACAAGCTCGCCCCCTTGCGCGCCAGCCGGCCCATCCTCGTGCGTGCGCCGAGCGGTGCCGACGTGCGCGGCGTCCACTGGGTAAGGCCCGAACTCGTGGCCGAGGTTTCCTTCGCGGGATTCACCGACGACGGCTTGATTCGCCATGCAACCTTCATGGGCCTGCGCGAAGACAAGTCGGCTTCGGAAGTAACCTTCGAAGGGTAGGCAGAGGCTAGGCCCTGCGACGTCGCCGTGTTGCCAGCAGGGCGAGCGCTCCCACCATCAGCAAAGCCGCCATTCCGCTGCGCGGGGAACGCGATCCGACAGCGCATCCACAGCCGCTCGAATTGGCGGTTTGACCGACGGTCGATCCGCCCATTGTTCCCGTGGCTCCACCCGTGGCCGCCGCACCCCCGCTCGCCGATCCGCCAGTGTCGGCCACCATGTTGCCGCCGGTGCCTTGGCTGGCTCCTCCTATGCCGACACTGCCACCGACTGCGGTTGTACCGCCGGTCCGAGCGATGACCGTGCCTCCGGCGCCCAGCGAGCCTCCGCTGTTTCCAGTCGTCCCCGTGGTCGACGCCCCGCCATTGCTCGTGGTGCCGCCGCTGCTCGTGATGCCGGTGCTGCCGCCGCTGGCGAGGCCACCGCCGTTGCCGAGGCTGCCGCCGGTGCCTGGGCTGGCGTCGCTGCGTGTGCTGCCACCGCTGCCGGCGCCCGCGTCACTCCGACCACCGCTGCCCGTGCTACCGGTGGTCCCGCCGCTGCTGGCAACGTTGCCGCCGCCGCCCGTGCTGCCGCCAGTGCTTCCCGAGCTCCCGCCGGCTCCGGTCGTCGCGGCGCCATATTCGAAGGCGCCGAGGTCGGGAGCAGCACCCACGAAGGGGAGACCGACATCCTTGCCCTTATCGATGAGTGGGCTGCCGGCTGCCAGATGCATGAACGTGCAGGCCGCCGGGATGCTGCCATCCGCATCGCGCGGGCCGGTGCAGCCGGTGTCCGACGTGCTGGCGAAATCATTGGCCGCTTCGGCAATCCCCAAGTCCCAGGTGTTGTTCGCGGTGTCGACCCCGCCCATGTCGGAATTTTTGTCGGGAAAGCCGATGTTGTTCCTCATGACGTGCGCCTTCGCCCCCGTCAACGTAATGGTTCCCGTGACGTTGCCGGAGGAATCGAAAGAGCTCGCCAGCATGTTGTACTGAGTGCCGTTCATGTACGACGTGTTGTTGTACCAATTGTTGCCGCCCGTAGAGTGGTTGGCATAGAAGCCCGAGGCTTTGTTCTTCCACGCAACGTTGTTTTGAACGATGTGCCGAATGCCGGTTTTGCTGCTTCCCATCTTGAACCCATTGCCGTTGCCAGAAGAGCCGTATCCACACCCGGTGGCGAAGTTATTCTCGACGGTCACGGGCACCTCTTGCGAAATGAGGTCGTACCCGTCATCGGAGTTGTGCCATGAGCGGCACCCGCGGATGATGGTGCTGGGGCCGGTGGTTTGATAGTGAACGCCGAAGCCATCGCCGTTTTGCCCATCGCCCTGACTGCCGTTGACGTCGTAATTGTCGTGCGAATCGGTATTGAGAATCAAGTTGCCGCCAGTGCCCGTGTCGATGAATAGACCTGGCCCGAAGCCATTGTGGATATTGAGCAGCTCGAAGGTGTTGTTGCTTGCGTTCTTGGTGCGCAGCATGGAGTAGGAGTGGGAGCCACTGGACCCGACCTTGGCGTTGGCGATCTCGAGTCCCTTGAGATGCATCCAGCTCCCGGTCACGAGGACGGCAGGAACGTCCGAGCCCGAGCTGGCCGCTCCGTAATTCGAGATGTCGAGAATAGGCACCTCGCCCGCATACGCCCAAATCTTGGTGCGGTTGGTGTCCGAGGTTCCGCTCTTCGAAAGCGTGAGCTGGGTCGTGATGGAGTAGGTTCCCGCGCGCATCCAGATGGTATCCCCAGCTGCCGCGGAGTTGTTTGCCTTCTGAAGGGTGGCAAAGGGCGACGCCTGGGTCCCGGGGTTCGAGTCGCTGCCGGTCGGGGACACGTAGTACTCAGCGGCAAGTACATCCTTTGCCGCGAACAAGCCCAAGACGACGACCAGCCAGAGCAGCAGGGATGGTTGCTTGCCAGTTTTCCACAGACATCTCGCCGACTTCATCTCGGTCTCCTTTGGTGCGTCACGGCAGTTTTCGTAGATCACTTCAACTGCTCAGGGGCAGCGACTCCGCCATATGGGTCACACGTTCGCCAAGTTTGCATCGGAGCGATTTCGGCGGTATGGCATGGGATAGGGTGCCGGGCTTGACCGCGCAAGCGATTGGGCTCGAATGACTGGAGTTCAGGTTTGTTCGGTTGTTTGGCTCGGCTAGGGATGGAGGTGCAGGATGGAATACAGCATCAACCTGAAGAAGCATGGGACGGCCTCTCGCATGGCTCACCACCCGGTGGGCGCCGTCGTGGGTGGTCTGGCGTCGGCCGCCGTTTGCGGTTATCTGGGATTCGCCCACGGTGAGATTGTCGCGGCGGTGATGGCTGCCCTGGGCGCGATTATCGGTGCTCCCCTCGGCGCTATGATGGCCGCGTCGAATCACCAAGAGCCGTGAACGCGACCAAGGACTGGGCGAGCCGGCAGGCCACTGCCGCAGGGTAGTCCCTGTGCTCGCCTGCTTTAGTTATAGGTCGCCGAGAAAAGCATCGAGAACGCGGCCGCGCGCAGACGGGAGTCGTAGCTGGGGTCGCCCATTGATGCGACGTGGATTTGCCCCGCGATGCCGACACCCCAGTCGCGGGTGACCCACCATTCTTTGCCAACCATTAAGCTAAGCCCGATGCCAAGGTTGGTGTCGCCAACGGGATACCCGCTGTAGGTGTCGCTGAATGAGACTTGCGTGAAGGTCAAAGTGCCGGACAGGTACAAGTTGACAGGTTCGATGTAGTAGGCGATGCCGGGACCAAAGCCAACTAGGGTCAAGTCCGTCCCGGAATAGGTCTGTGTTACTCCGCCGTACGATAGATCGGCGTTGGTGACCGATGTCCCGAGAAATTCGCCATAGAGAATCAAGTTGGGGGCGATGGTGCCTCCGAAGGCAGCGCCATAGGTCGCGCCCAGCCCAGAGTACGTTTCGGTCACGCCGGCATAAGTCGCGGAGGCAGAAAGATAACCGAGCCCTGCGTAGATACGCATGTAGAATCCGTCGTGCTGATGGTATCCGTACCACGAACCGTAGGCCGGCGCGGGATAGTAGCCAGGCGGCGGCCCATAGCCACGGCCGTAGTAAGGCCGCTGGGCAAATGCCGCCGATTCGCCGAACAGCACGACCGCGCTCGCGACGCCGAGCAGGAATAGTAGTTTGGGACCAATGCGCATGTTGGATTCCTCCGAGGAGACATGCCAGTGTACGTACCGTCGACCGCGCCCGCAAGGCCGAGCCCGTCGGACCGAGATCTACGCGTAGAAAGGCGTCTTGCCGGCCGCGTGGTCGGTGATGTCGACGATTTCCATGACCTCGGGCGCGATCCTGCGTACCATGACTTCGACGCCTTGGCGCAACGTCGCCTGCGAGGAGACACAGCCCTGACATCCCCCGCTCATCGCGATGCTCAGTTTCCCGCCTTTGTAGTCGACGAGGGAAATTCTTCCACCGTGTGCAGCCACGCCGCGGTTGACTTCGCCGTCGAGCAACTCTTGGATGGCGGCGCGCACCTCGGCGTCCGAGCGTCCCCAGGTTGCCGCACGGTTGGCGCTTTCAAGGATCGCCGGCACCCCGGAGTGCATCTGCGCGCGAATCCTTGCGCCGATGGCGGCCTTCAATGCAGACCACTCAACGTCTGGGGCCTTGCCTACGGTGACGACGTTCTCGGCGACAAGCACGTGGGCAACGCCTGGAAGTCCAAGCAGGATCTCCGGCAAGGGCGAACCCGCGGCGCGGTCTCGATGGTCGAAAAAGAACGGCCCGCCTGGGTGAACGACATGGCTGACCGTGAACTTGCAGGTATCGGGATCTGCCTGCAGGACTTCCGCGCGAATGGCAATGAGCGGAACGGCGTGGCTCTCAGACATCTTCCGCGCTCCCGCTTGCCCCGCCGTCGGCCTGAGTTCGCAGGCTTTCAAAGGAGTAGATCCCGGTGCTGTGCCCGTCGTTCCATTTGATGGTGATGCCGTAGCTGCCCACGCTGGTAAGCGTGACCGGGGCGACGTCGGGCCTGACCTTGCTTGGATCCAAGAGCGGCCGGCCGCTCATCTCTTCCACGCAAAGCGCGCACGGACACGCAAGGCGCAGATCCCTCACGTCGAATTGGCCTTGCCGGCCGTCTTGCCAAAGCACGGACAATGTCCTGGGATTGGCACGCCGCAGGCCAATCGCCGTCGTGGATGAGCCTGATTTGTAGATTGCATCTTCCGCCCAGCCTGGCCCAGGATCCGCGCTGCTCCACTCCCACAAAAAGGGTCTGAGCGTCGTGGCGGGCCTACCTTGCAGTTGCCGGTCCAGGGCCGTGGCGATGGCGAAGTAGGCCTGGGCAGCGATGGACTTCGGCTTCTCAAGCACGATGGGCAGGCCGGCATCGCCACAAGTCACGACGTCGGCATCGAGAGGAATCGAACCGAGGAATGGCACCCCAAGCTCGCGGCTCATGCGCTCGCCGCCGCCGCGGCGAAAGACATCGGTATCTTTTCCACAGTGTGGACAGGTGAAGGTGCTCATGTTCTCCACGATGCCGAGGATTGGAACCTGCACCTTTTCGAACATGCGCAGCCCACGCCGCGCGATCTTGAGGCTCACATCCTGAGGCGTGGTCACGATGATGGCACCCGAAAGCGGGACGTTTTGCGCCAGGGTGAGTTGCGTGTCGCCGGTTCCGGGCGGCAGATCGATGACCAAATAATCGAGCGTGCCCCACTCCACGTCGCCGATGAACATGTTCAAGTACTTGTTCACCATGGGGCCGCGCAAAATGGCGGGGTTGTCGTCTCCGGTGAGCATCCCCATGGAGATGACTTTCAGACCATGGCGCTCCGCCGGCAGGATGGTCTGGTTGGCCGTGGCCACGGGCGGCTGATTCGTGGGCAGCCCGAGCATGCCTGGAATGCTTGGGCCCAGCACATCGGCGTCGACCAGTCCGACGCGTCCGCCAACTTGCTGGAGGGCCAGGGCCAGGTTCACGCTGACCGTGGATTTCCCGACGCCACCTTTGCCGCTG
>Ga0265314_10006703_pt1 | contig 10116 bp, 7 predicted proteins | sample 4126metaG_FD_203106 | JGI IMG/M metagenome (GOLD analysis project Ga0265314, IMG submission 203106) | Rhizosphere microbial communities from Carex aquatilis grown in University of Washington, Seatle, WA, United States - 4-1-26 metaG | ecosystem: Host-associated > Plants > Roots > Rhizosphere >... | reverse complement strand
CACAGGCTCGAACCGGACCCAGTGCCAGTATTTGCTGGGATCATGGACCAACGTTTCATCGTGCACCGTCGTTGCCCAGGACCCGAGCTCTCCCTATTCGATCAGCAGCGCAAACGCTTGCCAATACGTCTCTGGCGCCGCAACGGCCGTGAGCTCATGCACGGTCGTGGCGCAATCGCCCGGCCCGACGAGCTACACCGTCGGAACCGCGACCACCTGCGCGTACAACACCGGCGCAGCGACGAACGTCGCCTCCTGCACGGTGGTGGCGCAATCGCCCGGCCCGACGAGCTACACCGTCGGAACCGCGAGGACTTGCGCCTACAACGTCGGGGCGTGGACCAACGCGGCTTCGTGCACGGTCGCCGCCTCATCGCCGGGCCCCACGACCTACACCATTGGAACCGGCACCAATTGCCAGTACTCGTACACCGGGTTCGTGAACGCGGGCGCGGCGTGTACCGTCGTTGCTCCGTCGGCCGGCCCGACTTACACGGTCGGCACCGCGCGGCAATGCCAATACACGGCGTGGACGGCGTTCGCGAACGCAGCCTCATGCACCGTCGCCACGCAAGGCGCCGGCCCCACATACAGCAACACGACGGCGCGCCAATGCCAGTACACAGGGTGGACGTCGTTCGCGAGCGTCGGGTCGTGCACTGCCGCTGCCCAGTCGCCAGGCCCGACCAGCTTCACGGTCGGCACGGCTACGGTTTGCCAATACACGGCATGGAGCGGCTGGGCCAACGCGGCCAGCAGCTGTACGGTCGCGGCGCAATCCGCAGGCCCTAGCTACTCCGTCGGAACCGCAAGGCAATGCCAATACGCCGGATGGACAGCATGGACGGGCGTGCAGACCTGCACCGGGGCAGTGGGCGTGTCCCCGGGCCCAACGAACTACACGGTCCTCATCGCAAAGGGTTGCCAGACGATCACCACGTCCCCCTACGCAAACGCCGCTTCGTGCTCGGTGCAGACCGCCGATGTCAACGGCAACAGCGTGCAGTGCCAGTATTCCTTCGCGGCAAGCGCGGCGACCCAGGTCTGCACCCCGGCCTACGTCGCGAATAACTATACAAACGTGAACGTCTACTCGAACTGCACGACGACAACATCGGCGGCAACGAACGTTTCCACTTGCGCCACGACGACCACCTTCGACGTGAACGGCCAGAAGTCCGCCTGCGCATACACGGCGTGGTCCAGCTGGCTGAACGTCTCGACCTGCGTCGCGCTCGGCCAGTCCAGCAGCCCGAACTACACGATCGGCACGGCGCGCCAATGCCAGACGCTGACATCCGGCGGGACGTCGGACACGCTGGCCGACGTCGCGGCCTACTACTACACGACGGACCTGCGCAGCGCCACCGCGACGGGCGCCGACGCGACGGGCACTTGTACCGGCCCGATCATCGCGCCCGCCACCACGGCCAACGACCTGTGTGCCGACAATGTTCCGCCCTCCGGCCGAGACACGAACACCAAGCAACACATGACGACCAGCACGCTGGGATTGGGCACGCAAGGATCGATGGTGTACTCGAACTACCAGAACAATCTGTCGGGCCAGCGCACTTACGTCCCCGACTACTGGTCGCAGCAGTCCGGCGATTTCTATTCGGTCGCCAACGGCAGCACTGCCAACGCTGCATCAGGTGTCTGCCCGTGGATGAGCACGGGAAGCACCTGCACATGGTCCACGCCGGCATCCGATTCCCAGAACAACGTGGACGACCTGTGGCACGCGGCGGTCAACGGGCGCGGCACGTACTTCAGCGCGTCCGACCCGGCATCGCTCGCCGCCTCGCTGCAATCCGCCCTGAGCCAGATCGTGAACACACCGCGCCCGGGTACTGCTGCCGCGGCGGCGAGCTCGAACCCGAACATCACGAGCAGCGACAACTTCGTGTTCAGCTCCTCGTACAAGTCGGTCGAGTGGTACGGCGAACTGATCATGCAGCGCCTGGGCTCGGACGGCACGCTCGGCGCGCAGCAGTGGTCCGCGATGCAGAACGTCGACTGCATGACCAGCCCGTGGAAGGCCAACTACGCATACATCGCGTCGGCAGCCTACAACCAGGGCGGCGTGTGCTACGTGGTCAACACCGACTACACGTCCGGCAGCACGTTTGACATCAGCGCTTCAGGCGCGGACGGGCAGAACGTCGGCATCATGACGGTCACCCCCGGCACGCGCACGATCTACGTGCCCGGCGGCGCCGCGTCCTCGGGCCTGACGACCTTCGCCTGGGGCAACCTCACAGCAGCACAGCAGGCTTACTTCAACACGGCGGCACTGGCGTACGTCGATGCGAACAACGGCCTGACGCAGTTCTGCTCGGTGGGCGGCTCGTGCCTGACATCGGCCAACCAGACGTCGGCCGCGGGCTCGCTGCTGGTCTCGTTCCTCGCAGGCGACCGCAGCAACGAAGGCACCTATTACCGCTCGCGCAAACACGTGCTGGGCGACATCGTTTCGTCCGAAGCGCGCTACGTGAAGCAGCCGCTGCAGGGCTACACCGACAGTGGCTACCAGGCCTTCAAGACCGCGCAGGCCAACCGTAATGCCGAGGTCTATGTCGGCGCGAACGACGGCATGCTGCACGCATTCGACGCCCTCACCGGCGTGGAAAACTGGGCCTTCATTCCCTCCGCCGTGCTGCCCACGCTCTACCAGCTGGCCGACAGCAACTACGCGAACAAGCACCGCTACTTCGTGGACGGCACACCGGAAGAAGGCGATGTATGCCCGCTGGCGCCGGGCGGCACGTGCTCGTCCACGCAGTGGAAGACCATCATCGTCGGCGGCTTCAACGAAGGCGCGAAGGCGTACTACGCGCTCGACATCACCGACCCCACCTCGCCCAAGCTTCTGTGGGAGTTCACGGACTCCACGCTCGGCCTGTCGTACAGCAACCCCCGCATCACGAAGCTGAAGGACGGCACCTGGGTCGTGATCTTCGCATCGGGCTACAACAACTCCGACGGCATCGGCCGGCTCTACATCGTCAACGCCTATACCGGCGCGCTGATCCGGACGATCTCGGACGCCACGGGCACCGCCGCCAATCCGAGCGGCCTTGCGAAGCTCGCAGCGCGCGCGCCCAACAGCGCCACCGACAACACCAGCTACCAGGTGTATGGCGGCGACCTGCTGGGCAACATCTGGCGCTTCGACGTGAACGGCGACATCGGCGCGAGCGGTTACGACGCGCAGTTGCTCGTGCAGGTGAAGGACCCCCTCGGCAACGCACAGTCCATCACGGGCAAGCCGGTGGTCGCGTCCGTCAACAACTACCCGCTCGTCATGATCGGGGCGGGACGCTACCTCGGCATCACGGATCTTTCCGACACCGGCACGTATTCGATGTACGCAGTCATCGACCGCCTCGGAACCACGACGCTCACCACGCCGCGCCAGACGCTCAGCGGTTTCATCCAGCAGACGCTGTTCGATGGCACCTGCCCGAGCGATGCACCCAGCACGCTGTGCTCGCAAGGCGAAGTGGTGCGCACCGTCTCGAGCAACGCGGTCGATTGGAGCGTGAACAATGGCTGGTACATCGACTTCCTCCTGGGCGGCGAACGCTCGGTGACCGATCCGACGCTGGCCCTGGGCACGCTCGTGTTCACCACGATCAAGCCGCAGTCCTCGACGAGCGGCACGGTCACAGCGTGCACGGGCACGGACACCGCCGTGACCGCAACGAGCTATCTCTACTACCTCGACTACCTCACCGGCGGCGCGGTCACGGGCACGAAGAGCGTGGTAGGCAACCTGCTGTGCACCTGCGTCGCGACAAGGCCGTCGGTGCTGCGCACGCAGACCGGCAATGTCGAGGGCATCATCCGCACATCGGGCGGCGGTTCGGGCTCCGGCACCGACATGGGCCAGACCTCACGCCAGGACTTGCCGTACGACCCCGGCACCGGCACGATGCGCCGCGTCTCGTGGCGCGACCTGAACGGCCAGTGAACGGCTTCATGCGCGAGGCACTCGACCTCGCGCACGCAAGCATCGGCGCGACGGAGCCCAATCCGCGCGTAGGCTGCGTGATCGTCTCGGCCGATGGCAGCCGCGTGCTCGGCAGGGGCCGCACGCAGCCTGCGGGCCAGGCGCACGCGGAGATCATGGCGCTGCGCGATGCGGCCGCACAAGGCCACGACGTGCGTGGCGCCACTGTGTACGTCACGCTCGAGCCTTGCGCTCATCACGGCCGCACGGGGCCGTGCTGCGACGCGCTCATTGCTGCCGGCATCGGCAAGGTTGTCGCATCGGTGGTCGATCCGAACCCGCTTGTTGCGGGCCAGGGCTTCGAACGATTGCGCGGAGCAGGCATCGCTGTTGAGACAGGCCCCGGCGAAGACGAAACGCGCGAAATCAACATCGGTTTTTTCAGCCGCATGCAGCGCAAGCTGCCGTGGGTGCGTTTGAAGATCGCGGCGTCGCTCGACGGCAAGACCGCGCTCGACAACGGCATCAGCCAATGGATCACGTCGCCCGAAGCGCGCCAGGACGGCCACGCATGGCGTGCACGCGCAAGCGCGGTGCTCACGGGCATCGGCACCGTGCTCGAAGACAACCCGCGCCTCAATGTGCGTGACTTGCGCGAGGTGCCAGTGCAGCGCCAGCCCTTCGCGATCATCGTCGACAGCAAACTCGAAACACCGTCCGACGCGAACATGTTCATCGCCGCGCGCCCGCTCGTGATCTACACCGCGTCGTCCGATGCTGCGCGCCGCGCGGTGCTCGAAGGGAAAGGCGCGACGATCGCCCTAATGCCAGGCCCCGGCGGCAAGGTGGATCTCGCGGCGATGATGCGCGACCTTGCCGCGCGAGAAGTGAACGAGTTGCACGTCGAAGCCGGCCACAAGCTCAACGGCTCGCTGCTGCGCGAAGGCCTCGTTGACGAACTGCTGGTGTATCTCGCGCCGAAGTTGCTTGGTCGCGGATGCGACATGGCCAGCCTCGGGCCGTTCGCACAGCTGGCCGAAGCGCTGCCGCTGCAACTGCATTCCGTCCTGCAAGTGGGGCCGGACCTGAGGGTTGTCGCCCGCGTCATAAATCCCGTTTCGCAGCCCTGATCCTTTCGTCTGCGAAAATGCGCGGATGTTCACCGGAATCGTCACCGGCGTGGGGCGCATCGCCGCCATCCACGACCTCGGAAGCTCCTTGCACCACGGCAAGCGCCTCACCGTGCACGCGCCTGCCGGTTACCTCGACGACGTCGGCCCGGGCGACAGCATCGCGCTCAACGGCGCCTGCATGACCGTCACAGGCTTCGACCCTCAATCGAACGCATTCACGATCGACATCTCCGCCGAATCGCTGGACAAGACGGCCGGCCTCTCGCAGCTCGGCCCCGTGAATCTCGAGAAAGCCTTGCGCGCGAACGACCGCCTTGGCGGCCACATCGTTTCGGGGCACGTCGACGGCATCGGCAAGGTGACGCACTTCGCGCCCGTCGGCGAGAGCTGGGAGCTGCGCGTGCTCGCACCGAAGGCACTGGGCAAATACCTCGCATACAAGGGCTCGATCACCATCAACGGCGTGAGCCTCACCGTCAACAGCATTCGGGACACGCAAGAAGGCACGGAGGCCAGCATCAATCTCATCCCGCACACAGTGCAGAGCACCGCTCTCGGTGAGCTCAAGGCCGCAAGCCGCGTGAACATCGAAATCGACACCGTCGCTCGCTATGTCGAGCGCATGATGACAGCGGGGGCAACGCCATGACCCAACCCATTGCAAATATCGCAAGCGTGGAAGAGATCGTCGCGGAGATGCGCGCCGGGCGAATGGTGATCCTCGTCGACGAGGAAGATCGCGAAAACGAAGGCGATCTCGTGCTCGCCGCCGACCATGTGTCGGCGGATGCGATCAACTTCATGGCGCGCTTCGGCCGCGGGCTGGTCTGCCTGACGCTCACGCGCGAACGCTGCGAGCGCCTGCACTTGCCGCCGATGGTCGCGCGCAACGGCACGAAGATGGGCACCGCGTTCACCGTGAGCATCGAGGCCGCCGAAGGCGTCACTACCGGCATCTCCGCTGCCGATCGCGCGCGCACGGTGCAAGCAGCAGTCGCGAAGAATGCGAAGGCCGAAGACCTCGTGCAGCCCGGCCACATCTTTCCGCTGCAGGCGGTCGACGGCGGCGTGCTCATGCGCGCGGGCCACACCGAGGCCGGCTGTGACCTCGCAGCCATGGCGGGCTTCACGCCGTCCGCCGTGATCTGCGAGATCATGAAAGACGACGGCACGATGGCGCGATTGCCCGATCTGCAGGCGTTCGCCGCGGAGCACGGACTGAAGATCGGCACGATCGCGTCGCTCATCGAACACCGCAGCCGCAACGAATCGCTGGTGCAGAAAGTCGGCACGCGTGCGATCAAGACAGTGTTCGGCGATTTCGTCGCGCACGCGTGGAAGGACAAGCCGTCGCAAGGCGTGCACCTGGCGCTCGTCAAGGGCGAGTGGTCGCCGGATGAAGTGGTGCCCGTGCGCGTGCACGAACCCCTGTCGGTGCTCGACACGCTGGAAGTCGGCCGGCCGATGCACTCGTGGAGCCTCGACGCAAGCTTGCGGTACATCGCGTCGCACGGGCGCGGCGTGGCGGTACTGCTCAATTGCGGCGAAGATGCGCAGCAGTTGCTCGCGCAGTTCGAAGGCACGGCGCGCGCGGCGCACGCGCCCGAACGCGGCAAGATGGACTTGCGAACGTATGGCGTCGGCGCGCAGATCCTGCGCGAATGCGGCGTGCAGCGAATGAACCTCATGGGCACGCCGCGCCGCATGCCCAGCATGGCGGGCTACGGGCTCGAAATCGCGGGATACATCCCGCCCAATGTGCATTGACGACTCACGGAACAAAAAACACAACAAACATGTTTGGCGCAGAAAAAGATAAATCAGGAAGTCTCGACGGCAAGGGCCTCGTGGTCGGGGTTGTGCAGGCCCGCTGGAACCCGGGCGTGACGGATGCGCTCTTCGAAGCGTGCAAGGCCGAGCTCATTGCGCTCGGCGTGCCCGAAGCGGGCATCGATCATGTGAAAGTGCCCGGTGCGCTGGAGATTCCCATCGCACTGCAGGCACTCGCGGAAAAGGGCGGCTATGACGCGCTGGTGGCCATCGGCTGCGTGATCCGCGGCGAGACCTATCACTTCGAGCTGGTCGCGAACGAATCGGCGGCGGGCGTTACGCGCGTGTCGCTCGACTATCAATTGCCGATCGCGAACGTGATCCTCACCACCGAAAACATGGGGCAGGCCGTCGCAAGGCAGGTCGACAAAGGCCGCGACGCGGCCCACGTCGTCATCGAGATGTGCAACCTGCTGGACGACCTGTGATGACGACAGCCAAGAAAGCAGCGACGACCCGAACCGGCGCGCGGAAGGCCTCGGCCAAATCGGCGCGCAGCCGCGCGCGCGAGTTCGTGCTCCAGGCGCTGTACCAGCACATCGTCGGCGGCAACGACACCAGTTCGATCGACACCTTCACGCGCGACTTGTCGGGTTTTCACAAAGCCGACGCCGCGCACTACGACGCGCTGCTGCACGGCTGCATCGCGCAGGCGGCCGAGCTCGACGCGCTCATCGCGCCGCAGATCGACCGCAAGCTCGAAGAGCTCTCGCCGATTGAACACGCGGTGATGTGGATCGGTGCGTGGGAATTCATGCACGCCTCCGACGTGCCGTGGCGCGTGGTGCTCAATGAATGCATCGAGCTTGCGAAAGAATTCGGCGGCACCGACGGCCACAAGTTCGTCAACGCGGTGCTGAACGGCCTTGCGCCGAAGTTGCGCGCGGCCGAAGTCGAAACGGACAAGCAATCCGGAAAGGCGCGCTGACGCCATGAAGCAATGCGGGTAGCCAGCCTCATCGAGAAGATCGAACCGTTCTACGTGATGGAGGTCGCGAAGGCCGCGTCGCAGCTCGCGCGCGAGGTTGCGCACACGAACAAGCCGATGATCTTCCTGAACATCGGTGAGCCCGACTTCACCGCGCCGCCGCTGGTGCGCGAAGCCGCGCAGCGCGCCATCGACGCCGGCAAGACTCAGTACACGCACGCAGTGGGCCTCGACTCGCTGCGCGAAAAAATCAGCCGCTGGTACGCAAGCCGCTTCGGTGTCGACGTGCCCGCAAAGCGAATCGTCGTCACGGCGGGCGCATCGGCGGCGCTCCAGCTTGCGTGCCTTGCTCTCATTGAACACGGCGAAGAAATCCTCATGCCGGACCCGAGCTATCCGTGCAACTGCCACTTCGTCACTGTGGCAGGCGGCGTGCCGGTGCGCGTCCCCGCCACGGCTGCGGAGCGGTTCCAGCTCACCGCATCGAAGATCGCGGAGCACTGGAACGCGAAGTCGCGCGGCGTGCTGCTGGCATCGCCGTCGAACCCCACGGGCACGTCGATCCATCCCGATGAACTGCGCCGCATTCACGAATTCGTGGCGTCGCAGGGCGGCATCACGCTGCTCGACGAGATCTATCTCGGCCTGTCATACGACGAAACGTACGGCCACACGGCGCTGTCGATCTCGGACCAGATCATCAGCATCAACAGCTTTTCGAAGTACTTCAACATGACCGGCTGGCGGCTCGGCTGGGTCGTCGCGCCGGAAGACGCCGTGCTCGCGATCGAAAAGCTCACGCAGAACCTCTACATCTGCCCGAGCGCTGTTGCGCAGCATGCCGCCCTCGCCTGCTTCGAGGCCGACAGCATCGCCGAATACGAACGCCGCCGCGCCGAGTTCAAGCGGCGCCGCGATTGGTTCATCCCCGAGTTGAAAAAGCTCGGCTTCGACGTGCCCGTCGTGCCCGACGGCGCGTTCTACGCGTGGGCCGATTGCAGCGCCATCTGCAAGCAGCTTGGCGTGGAAGGCAGCTGGGACCTCACGTTCGAGATCATGAAGCGCGCGCATGTGGCCGTCACGCCCGGCCGCGACTTCGGCGTGGCGCAGGCCGCGAACTTCATCCGCTTTTCCACGGCAAGCTCGATGGAACATCTCGAAGAAGCCGTGCAGCGCATGAAGGACATGCTCGCATGAACGGGGCGCGGGCATTCGAATGGCCCGTGCGCGTGTACTGGGAGGACACGGATGCCGGCGGCATCGTGTTCTATGCCAACTACCTGAAATTCTTCGAGCGCGCGCGCACGGAATGGCTGCGCTCGCTGGGCATCGGCCAGCAGAGCCTTCGCGATGAGACGGGCGGCATGTTCATCGTGCTGGAGACTTCCGTTCGCTATGCAAGGCCGGCGCGGCTGGACGACGAACTTTCGGTCACGGCCGAAGTCAAGGAATGGGGGCGCGCTTCTTTCATAATCGAGCAGCGGGCGCTGAAAGCCGCCAAGGATGAGGCAGGCACGGCAGAGCTGCTGTGCGAAGGAACCATTCGCATCGGCTGGGTCGATGCGGCTACGCTTTTGCCCACCCGCATCCCGGCTGCAATCGCCGATGCATTGAAGAAACCCGAACAACGATGACCAACGAACTATCGATCCTGCAACTGATGCTCAACGCGGGCTGGGTGGTCAAGTTCGTGATGCTCCTGCTGCTGGGCGTGTCGATCGCAAGCTGGGCCGCGATCTTTCGCAAACTGTTCTCGATCAAGCGCGTGAACAAGCTCGACGACGAATTCGAAAAAGAGTTCTGGTCCGGCACGAGCCTGAACGACCTCTACTCCTCCGCCGTGCAGCACTCCAAGAACGCGGGCCCGATGGAGCGCATCTTCGCCAGCGGCATGCGCGAACATCAGAAGCTGCGCGAACGCCGCATCACCGACGCCGCCACGCTGCTCGACGCCGCACGCCGCGCGATGCGCGCGGGCTTCCAGCGCGAACTCGACGCGATCGAGACGCACCTTTCTTTCCTTGCGTCGGTCGGTTCCGTATCGCCGTACATCGGCCTGTTCGGCACTGTGTGGGGCATCATGCATGCGTTCGTGGGCCTGGGCGCGCTGCAGAACGTGACGCTCGCCACCGTCGCGCCGGGCATTGCCGAGGCGCTGGTCGCCACGGCCATCGGCCTCTTCGCGGCGATCCCGGCCGTCGTCGCTTACAACCGCTTCGCGCGCGACATCGACCGCGTCGCCATCCGCCTCGAGACGTTCATCGAGGAGT
>Ga0265314_10006699_pt1 | contig 10118 bp, 10 predicted proteins | sample 4126metaG_FD_203106 | JGI IMG/M metagenome (GOLD analysis project Ga0265314, IMG submission 203106) | Rhizosphere microbial communities from Carex aquatilis grown in University of Washington, Seatle, WA, United States - 4-1-26 metaG | ecosystem: Host-associated > Plants > Roots > Rhizosphere >... | reverse complement strand
CTGCCCTCACGCCGCGACGTGACCAAGTGCGTGATCACGAAGGAGTGCATCGCGCAGGGCATCCGCCCGACGCTCGTCACGAGCGCGGGCACGTACGCCGACGACGAGCCCGACGAGGCCGTCGAGCAGTCGGCCTAGCAGGACGCCTCCCGGACAGCTGCCCCGAGGCCCGCCGCAGGCGGGTTCCTTGACGTGGGCTCCGGACAGTCGTATAAGACCTGAATCAGCTCTCATGTTCTGGCAATGGCGCCAGATCTCAGCTCTCGCAGGAGGGGGCAAGACAAATGCAGGGATCTCGGTGGATGCGAGCGCTCGTGCTCGTCGCCACGGCGGCGACGCTCGGGACACTCGCTGCGACTGCGCAGGCGCGTGTCGACACAGGAGGGACGGCCTCGGCGTCGTCCCCGTACAAGGTCGGGATCGTCTACTCGCGGACCGGCGCGCTGGCCGCGTACGGCGCGGAGTACGCCGAAGGGCTGAAGCTCGGGCTTCAGTACGCAACGAGCGGGTCGAACGCCGTCAACGGCCATCCGGTCCAGTTGACGCTCCAGGACGACGGCACGAACCCGGCAACGGCCGTTTCGGAGGCGAAGGACCTGATCGGCCAGGGCTACAAGATCATCGCCGGCTCGACCTCGTCGGCCGTCGCGCTGCAGGTCGCACCGCTCGCCGACCAGAACCACATCCTCTTCATCTCGGGGCCGGCGGCGAGCGACGCGATCACCGGCGTCAACCGCTACACGTTCCGCTCCGGGCGCCAGTCCTACCAGGACGTCCTCGCGGCGAACTCGTTCCTGTCGGGCGTCGGCAAGAAGATCGTCGTCTTCGCCCAGGACTACGCCTTCGGCCAGGGCAACGCCGCAGCCGTGAAGGCCGTGCTCGGCGGCAAGGGCCACACGGTCACGTCGATCCTCGTCCCGCTGACCGCGAACGACTTCACGCCGTTTGCCCAGCAGGCTGCTCAGGCGAAGCCCGATCTGCTCTTCGTCGCCTGGGCGGGTGCGACGACGGGCGCGATGTGGCAGGCCCTTCAGCAGCAGGGCGTCTTCAACGCGACGACGGTCACGACCGGTCTCGCCGAGCGCGCGACCTGGCAGTCGTACGGACCGGCGTCCGCGAGCATCAAGTTCCTCTCGCACTACGTCTGGAACGCTCCGAAGAACCCGGTCAACGACTGGCTCGTCGCGAAGATGAAGAAGCGCGGCCAGGCTCCCGACCTGTTCACGCCCGACGGCTTCAACGCAGCGCTGATGATCGTGCACGCGCTGTCGAAGGCCGGCGGCGACGACCCGGACAAGATGGTGAGCGCTCTCGAGGGCTGGAAGTTCACCGGCCCGAAGGGCGCGAACTTCATCCGTCCTCAGGATCACGCGCTGCTGCAGCCGATGTTCCAGGTCGCGCTCGTGAAGCAGGCGAACGGCAAGTACACCGACAAGGTGCTGAAGATCATCTCGCCTGGGAACGTCCAGCCACCCCTCACACCGTTCAAGTAGACGCGTAGGATCGTCCGTCGCGGTGGGCGCACCGATTCTCGCGACGCACGGCCTCGGGCTCGACATCGGCGGCGCCACGATCGTCGCCGATGTCAGCCTGGAGGTCGGCGCGGGCGAGTTCCTCGGCATCATCGGGCCGAACGGCGCCGGGAAGACGTCGCTCTTCAACCTCCTCTCGGGCTTGCTCCGGCCGACCACGGGCACCGTCGAGCTCGCGGGCGAGGACGTGACGCGGTCGGCGCCGTACGCGAGGGCGCGCGCGGGGCTCGGGCGGACGTTCCAGCTCTCGAGCGTCTTTCCGCGCTTGAGCACGTTCGAGAACGTACGGCTCGCAGCGGAGGCGGCGCTCGGCGGCACGCTGCGGATCTGGCGGCGGGCCGGCGGCGTGCGCGCCGCCGTGGAGCGTGCGGACGCCGCGCTCGACCGGGTTGGGCTCGGTGACAGCAAGCAGGTCGCGGCGGCGTCGCTCTCGGGCGGCGACAAGCGCAAGCTCGAGCTCGCGATGCTGCTCGCCTCGGACCCGCGGGTGATCCTGCTCGACGAGCCGATGGCGGGCGTGAGCGCAGAGGACGTGCCGGGGCTCGTCGACGTGATCGCGTCCGTGCACCGCGACGGGGGCAAGACCGTGCTCATGGTCGAACATCACATAGAGGTCGTGACCGGCATGGCGGAGCGGATCGCCGTCATGCACCACGGCGCTCTGCTTGCGTGCGACACGCCGGAGAACGTCATGCGCAACGCGACCGTTCAGCAGGCCTACGTCGGCGAGCCGCTATGAGCGGGCTGCTCGAGATCCGCGACCTGCACGTCTTCCTCGGCGAGTCGCACGTGCTGCAGGGCGTGTCCTTCGACGTGCCCGAGGGCGGGATCACCGCCCTCCTCGGCCGCAACGGCGTCGGCAAGACGACAACGCTCCGCGCGGTGCTCGGCCTCGTTCCGCGCCGCGGCTCGATCCGCCTGGCCGGAGCGGCGATCGAGCGCGACCCGACGCACAAGATCGTCCAGTCCGGCCTCGGCTACGTGCCGGAGGACCGCGACGTCTTCGCGGGGCTCACCGTCGAGGAGAACCTCCGGCTCGCGGAGCGCAACGGCGCTGCGCGCTACGACCTCGTGTACGAGCTCTTCCCCGAGCTGAAGGAGCGCGCACGGCAGCGTGCAGGCACGCTCTCGGGCGGGCAGCAGCAGATGGTCGCGATCGCGCGCGCCCTGCTCAACCCGAACCGGCTGCTGCTCATCGACGAGCCGACGAAGGGGCTCGCGCCAGCGCTCGTCTCCGACGTCGCGCACGTGCTCGAGCGCGTAGCCGAGGCCGAGACGGCGCTGCTCGTCGAGCAGAGCCTCGGCGTCGTGCGACGCCTCGCGCGGTCGATCATCGTGCTCGACCAGGGCCGCGTCGTCCACACGGGCGCAGCCGCCGACCTCGACGACGAAGCGCTCGTCCACCGCCTGCTCGGCGTGGGGCATGCCGCATGAGCACCTTCGTCCTCCTCACGATCACCGGGCTCGGGCTCGGCGCCATGTACTTCCTCGTCGCCTCGGGGCTTTCGCTCATCTACGGCCTGATGGGCGTGCTCAACTTCGCGCACGGCGCGTTTCTCACCGTCGGCGCGTACGCGACGTGGTTCACGGAGTCGAAGCTCGGCGGGATCTCGTCGGTGACGCTGCGCTTCCTGCTCGCGTCGCTCGTCGGGCTGGCCGTCGGCGCCCTCTTCGCCGCGCTCGTCGAGCTCGTGCTGATCCGGCCGCTGTACCTGCGCCACATCGAGCAGGTGCTCGTCACGGTGGGGCTCTCGCTCGCGATGGTCGCGCTCGTGCAGGGGATCTGGGGCAACGACGCCCGCCTCTACGCGGTGCCGAACTGGTTCCGTGAGACGACGCACGTGGGCGGCGCCACGATCCCGAACGACCGCTGGCTCGACATCGGCGCAGCCGTGCTGGTCCTCGCCGGGCTGAAGGCCTTCCTGCGCTACACGCGCTACGGGCTCGTCATCCGGGCCGGCGTCGAGAACCGCGCGATGGTGACGGCGCTCGGGATCGACGTCCGCAAGGCGTTCACGCTCGTGTTCGCGATCGGCGGCCTCGCGGCGGCGCTCGCCGGCATCCTCTCCGGCGTCTACTTCACCGAGGTCGACCCCGGGCGCGGGACGAGCCTGCTCATCTTCGCGTTCATCGTCGTGGTCATCGGCGGGCTCGGGTCGCTCACCGGCTCCGCGGTCGCCTCCGTCGTCGTCGGCCTCTCGCAGCAGTACGTGAACTACTACTCGTCCGGCGTCGGCGACCTCTCGGTCGTGCTCCTGCTCGCGCTCGTGCTGCTCGCGCGGCCGGCAACGCTTGCGGGTAGGACGGCATGAAGCGCGCGCTGCGCATCGCGGGCCCCGTCGCGCTCGTCGTGCTCCTGGCGTTCGTGCCGAAGTTCGGCTTCGGCCTCGGCAAGGCGCTGCCCGGCGGCTTCTCGAGCCCGGGCACGCTCCAGCTGCTGGCGGTGTGCCTCATCTTCGCCGGCGTCGCGCTCTCGTACGACCTGCTCTTCGGGTTCACCGGGCTGCTCTCGTTCGGGCATGCCCTCTACTTCGCCACGGGGCTCTACGTCGCCGACGTTGCGATCACGAAGTGGCACTGGAGCTTCTTCGAGGCGTGCCTGATCACGGCGGGCGTCGGCCTCGTGCTCCCCGCGATCGTCGGCTGGATCAGCCTGCGGACGTCGGGGATCGCGTTCGCGATGGTCACGCTCGCGTTCGCTCAGGCGGGAGCGATCCTCGTCCAGAAGAACCCGCACAGCTGGACGGGCGGCGACGACGGGCTCGGCTACGACTACACGCACGTGCCTGCCGCCTTCGTCGGCGTCGTCAACACGAAGAACCTCTACTGGCTCGCGCTCGGCTACGCCGTGGTGGTGTTCGCCGCTGTCGCCTGGGCCGTCCGCTCCTCGCCGGGGCACGTCTGGCAGGCGATCCGCGAGAACGAGCGCCGGGTCGAGGTGCTCGGGCTCCGGACGCGCCGCTACAAGCTGCTCGCCTTCGTGCTCGGCTCGTTCCTCGCCACGGGCGGCGGCGTCGTCTACCTGCTCTGCGTCAACGGCGCGAATCCGAGCGTGACCACGCCGGACTTCACGCTGACGCTGCTCGTGATGGTCGTCCTCGGCGGCTCAGGCACGCTGTGGGGTCCTGTGCTCGGCGGCGCGCTCTACTGGTACGCGAACCAGCGCCTGCTCGCGGTCGGCGGCTCGCACGCGATCCAGAGCCTGCCCGGCGTGCTGCGGACGCCGCTCTCGCAGCCGCTCTTCGTGCTCGGGACGCTCTTCATCCTCGCGGTGTTCTTCCTGCCCGGCGGCATCGTCGGGATCGGCGCGCGCGGCAACGCCGGGCGGCGCGGGCTTCGCCGCCTCGAGGCCGCGCTGCGCGGGACGGGGGACGCTGCGTGACCGCGACGGCCGTCTCCGGCGACGTGCGGATCGCCTATGAGACGCGCGGGGAGGGGCCGGCGCTCCTGCTCGTGCACGGGCTCGGCTACGCGCGCTGGGGCTGGGGGCCCGCCGTGGAGCCGCTCGCTGCGCGCTTCCGGGTTGTGCTCTTCGACAACCGCGGCATCGGCGAGAGCGACGCGCCGGTCGGCCCATACAGCGCGGGCGAGATGGCAGCCGACGCCGCGGCGGTACTCGACGCCGCCGGAGTGGAGCGGGCCCACGTGGTCGGCACGAGTCTCGGCGGCATGGTGGCGCAGACGCTCGCCCTCGAGCATCCCGAGCGCGTCGAGCGGCTCGTGCTCGCGTGCACGACGCCGGGCGGCCCGCATGCCTTCCCGTTTCCCGAGCAGACGGTGCGGCTGCTCGCCGAGGCCGCGCAGCTCGAGCCGCTCGTCGCGCTGCGCCGCTTCGTCGAGAACGCGCTCGCCCCGGACGCGCCGGAGGCGCTCGTCGAGGAGATCCTCGCGCTGCGGGTCGCGAACCCGCCGGATCCCGCCGGCTGGTCGGCGCAGGCCGGCGTCGCCGCCGCGTTCGACGCGTACGACCGGCTCGGCTCGCTCGACGTGCCGACGCTCGTCCTGCACGGCTCCGAGGACGGCGTCGTCGACGTGCGCAACGCGGCGCTGCTCGAAGGGCTGATCCCGGGCTCGCGTGTCGAGCTCTTCCAGCGCGCCGGCCATCTCTTCTTCTGGGAGCAGCCGCAGCGGTTCGTCGAGACGGTCACGGAGTTCCTCGGATGAGCGGGCTGCACACGATCGACTGCTGGATCCGCGAGCGGGCGCGTCTGACACCCGACCGCGTCGCCGTCGACTTCGAGGGGCGGCTTGTCACCTTCCGCGAGCTCGACGAGGGCTCTGACGCCTTCGCGGCGGCGTTCGCCGAGCGCGGGCTCACGCACGGCGACCGCGTCGCGACGCTCACCGCGAGCTCCCCCGAGCACGTGCAGGTGTTCTTCGCGTGCGCAAAGGCGGGGCTCGTCCTCCTGCCGCTCTCGTGGCGCCTGTCGCCGGCGGAGCTGCGGTACCAGCTCGACGATGCCGAGCCTGCGCTCTTCCTCGTCGAGGACACGTACGCCGGGCTTGCCGCTGCCACCGGGCAGGAGTTCAGCCCGCTCGCGGCGCCGCCGGCCGGTGTCGGACACAGGGACGTGCCTGCCGCGGAGGTGGCCGACGAGGACGGGCTGCTGCTCGTCTACACGTCCGGCACGACGGGCAAGCCGAAGGGCGCGCTCCTCACCCACGCGAACTGCTTCTGGACGAACGTCGGCTTCGACCTCACGACCGGCGTCCACCAGGACGACGTCGTCCTGCAGGTGCTGCCGCAGTTCCACGTCGGCGGCTGGAACGTACAGCCGCTGCTCGCCTGGTGGAAAGGCGCCACCGTCGTGCTCGAGCGGGAGTACAAGCCGTCGCGCGCGCTCCGGTTGATCGAGGAGAAGCGAGTCACGACGATGATGGGCGTGCCCGCGACATATCTCTTCATGGCGCAGGAGCCGGAGTTCGCGGCGACCGAGCTCGCGAGCCTGCGCCGCGCCGTCGTCGGCGGCGCACCGATGCCGGAGGCGCTGCTCCAGACGTGGGCCGCGCGCGGCACCGCGATCGTCCAGGGCTACGGGCTGACCGAGGCGGCGCCGAACGTCCTCTGCCTCCCGCCCGAGGACGCCGTGCGGAAGCTCGGCTGCGCCGGCAAGCCGTACCCCTTCGTCGAGGCTCGGCTGTCGGCGGAGAGCGAGCTCCAGGTGCGTGGCCCGAACGTGTTCCCCGGCTACTGGCGCAACCCGGAGGCGACCGCCGCGGTCTTCACCGGCGACGGCTGGCTGCGCACCGGCGATCTCGCCGAGTGCGACTCGGAGGGCTTCTACCGGATCAAGGGGCGGCTGAAGGACATGTACATCTCCGGCGGCGAGAACGTCTACCCCGCCGAGATCGAGGCCGTCCTGCACGATCATCCGCAGGTCGCGGACGCCGCCGTGGTCGGCGTCGCCGACGAGCGCTGGGGCGAGGTCGGGCTGGCGTTCGTCGTCGCCGAGGGCGTGACGGACGAAGAGCTGGTCGAGTGGTGCCGCGCGCACCTCGCGCGCTTCAAGGTGCCGAAGTCCGTCCGTCTCGTCGAGTCGATTCCACGCAACGGGATGGGCAAGGTTCAGAAGGACGAGCTCCGCGAGCGCGAGGCGGTGCGGTGAACGAGGTCGTCACCGGAACGCACGGCCGCGTCCTCTCGCGGCGCGGGACGGAGACGCGCCAGCGTCTGCTCGACGCCGCCGAGCACGTGTTTGCACAGCTCGGCTACCCGGAGGCCTCGATCGTGAAGATCACGGAGGCGGCCGGCGTCGCCCAGGGCACGTTCTACCTCTACTTCTCGTCGAAGAAGGAGGTCTTCGACGAGCTCGTCCGCGATCTCAACCGGCGTGTCCGGTATGCGATGAAGGAGGCGTCGTCGCAGGGCGGGAAGCGGCTCGAGGCCGAGCTGCTCGGCTTCGAGGCGTACTTCCGCTTCACACAGGAGCATCCCGGTCTCTACGGGATCATCCGGCAGGCGGCGATCGTCTCGCCCGAGATGCTCCGCTACCACTACGACAAGCTCAGCGAGGGCTACATCGAGGGCCTGCGCGAGGCGATGGAGCGCGGCGAGACGGGCGAGCTCGACCCCGAGGTGACGGCGTGGGCGCTCATGGCCGCCGGCGAGATGCTCGGCATGCGCTGGATCCTCTGGGGCGACGGCGTGATGCCGGAACGCGTCACGAACGAGTTGGCCCGCATCGTTCGTGCCGTCCTGGAGTCGCGATGACGCGCGTCTCGCTCGCCGCGACAGCGACGTACCTGCCCGAGCGCTGGATGACGGCCGCGGAGGTGGCGGAGGTGAGCGGCATCCCTGAGCAGGTGATCGTCGAGAAGTTCGGGCTGCGCGGCAAGCACATCGCGGCCGCCGACGAGCACGTCAGCGACCTGTCCGTGCACGCCGCCGAGACACTGCTCGCCGAGAGCGGGGTCGACCCCGCGGAGATAGACGTCGTCATGTACTACGGCTCGATGTGGAAGGACTGGGTCGTCTGGCAAGCGGCCCCGTGGATCGCCCATCGCATCGGCGCCCGCAACGCGTACGCGGTCGAGTACGACAACGTCTCGTGTGGCACTCCCGTCGCGCTGCGGCAGGCGCGGGACATGCTGCTCGCGGAGAGTGACCTGCGCAACGTGCTCCTCGTCGCGGCGTGCCGCGAGTCGTACCTGCTCGACTACCGGAACGAGCGCTCCCGCTTCATGTTCAACTTCGGCGACGGCGCCGTCGCCGGTCTCCTCGTGAAGGACGGCGGCCGCAACGAGCTGCTCGGCTGCCACGGGATCACCCACGGCGCGCTCTCGCTCCAGGTGAAGGTTCCGTCGGGCGGAAGCGTGTCGCCGAACACCGGCTACCACTTCCTCGACGTCGAAGATCCCGCCGTGATGAAGGACGTCCTCGACCGGATCAGCCTCGACAACTTCGTCGCCGCGGCGCGCGGTGCGCTGGAGCGCAGCGGCGCAACGCTCGACGACGTCGGCTACCTCTGCGGCATCCACATGAAGCCGTCGATGCATCGCGCCCTGATTGACGCGTTGGGTGTGGACGAGCGCCGCGCCGCGTATCTCGACGACACCGGTCACATGAGCGGCGTCGACCCGCTGCTCGCGCTCGACCGTGCCGCGCGCGCCGGCGAGCTGCACGACGGTGAACTCGTGCTGTTGCTCGCTGCGGGAACCGGGTACACGTGGGCGGCGAGTGTCGTAAGGTGGGGCGATGACCGCTGAGCTGACGCCGGGGGCGGAGTTCGGCCCCTCCTCGTGGGTCGAGGTCTCGCAGGCGCGCATCGACGCGTTCGCAGAGGCGACCGGCGATCACCAGTGGATCCACGTCGACCGTGAGCGCGCCGCCGCCGGCCCGTTCGGCACGACGATCGGGCACGGCTACCTGACGCTCTCGCTGCTGCCCGCGATGTCGTACGAGGTCGTGCCGCGCCAGGAGAGCGGGATGGGGATCAACTACGGACTGAACCGCGTCCGCTTCCCCGCGCCCGTGCCTTCCGGCTCGCGCGTGCGCGGCACGTTCCGCGTCGACTCGATCGATGCCTTCGACGGCGGCTTCCAGGCCACGATGACCGCGACGATCGAGCTCGAGGGCGGCGAGAAGCCGGTCTGCGTGGCCGAGGTCGTCTTCCGCTACTACCGCTAGTCGCGCGGCCTTTGCAAACCGGGTAACCGGCTTGCCAGCCGTCTTCCGCTACATTTAGGATCCGAAACAACGGAAACCAGCGGAGGAGTCGCTATGAAACCTAAAATTCGGATCCAAGGTGAGGCAGACCGCCTGTCGGCACACTGGCGCGGCGACCGGCGCTGGCAGGGGATCGAGCGGACGTACACGGCCGAGCAAGTGGTGCGGCTGCGCGGCTCGGTCGTCCCGGAGCAGACGCTGGCCCGGCTCGGCGCAGAGCGCCTCTGGGAGCTGCTGCGGCAGGACGCGCCGGTGCGTGCGCTCGGCGCCATGACCGGCGGCCAGGCCGTGCAGATGGTGAAGGCCGGGCTCGAGGCCGTCTATCTCTCCGGCTGGCAGGTGGCGGCGGACGGCAACCTCGCCGGCCAGACGTACCCGGACCAGAGCCTCTACCCGGTCAGCAGCGCGCCGGCGCTCGTGAAGCGGATCAACAACGCGCTGCTCCGGGCCGACCAGATCGACTGGTCCGAGGGTCACAACGGCACGTACTGGCTCGCGCCGATCCTCGCTGACGCCGAGGCCGGCTTCGGCGGCCCGCTCAACGCGTACGAGCTGATGCGCGCGATGATCGAGGCAGGAGCGGCCGGCGTGCACTACGAGGACCAGCTCGCGTCGGAGAAGAAGTGCGGCCATCTGGGCGGCAAGGTGCTCGTGCCGACGTCGCAGTTCGTGCGCACGCTCAACGCGGCACGACTCGCGGCCGACGTGCTCGACGTTCCCACAGTGCTCGTTGCACGCACGGACGCGCTCTCGGCCGCCTTGCTGACGAGCGACGTCGACGAGTACGACCGCGACTTCGTCACCGGCGAACGAACCGCAGAGGGCTTCTTCCGCGTTCGCGACGGCATCGACGCGGCGATCTCGCGCTCGCTCGCGTACGCGCCGTACGCCGACCTGCTCTGGTTCGAGACGTCGACGCC
>Ga0265314_10006698_pt1 | contig 10119 bp, 14 predicted proteins | sample 4126metaG_FD_203106 | JGI IMG/M metagenome (GOLD analysis project Ga0265314, IMG submission 203106) | Rhizosphere microbial communities from Carex aquatilis grown in University of Washington, Seatle, WA, United States - 4-1-26 metaG | ecosystem: Host-associated > Plants > Roots > Rhizosphere >... | reverse complement strand
ACGCCGCGTCGGGAACCCTCGCAAATCGTATCGCGTTGACGTGACGTGACGTGACGTGACGTGACGTGACGTGACGTGACGTGACGTGACGTGACGTACGTGACGTGACGTGACGGGCGCTGTTCGCCGGGCCGTAAGGTGACAGGCGCCGAATAAAAAAATCCTCTCGTGCGAAAATAAGCCTTGACAGCGTAACGCTGCTCGGGTAGGGTTTCGGCACGCTCTACAATTACATCTGAAGCGCACAAAGCGCCGGCCGACAGCCGGCGCTTTTGTTTTGGGAGAGGGCGCATGGTCGCCAGAATCGAACACACGACGGAAGCTATCGCCGAAGCGCGGCGCCTTTATGAGCGGACGCTGACTCCCATCGTCCACATCATGGCGATGCTGGGGCTGTCGAAGTCGGTCTTTTACAAACGCGTGCGGGCGTGGGGCTGGCGCCGGCGGCGTGCGAAAGACGGCGCGTTCGAGCTGGCGCGCGGCTTGCGCGAGTTTTCCGACGATACGGGAGCGCCGCGGCCGGCCGATCAGGCGCCGGTGACGCCGGAGCGCCGTCAGGCGCTGGCCGAGCGCATCCAAACCGTGATCGAACGCCAGATGGGGGTGATTGAAAAATCCGTCGGATTGTTCGCGCCGTCCGATCAGCCGGAGGCCGAGTGCGCTTTGCGCGGGATGGCGCTGGTCACGCGCGCACTCGCCGACGTCGTCGCCATCAACCAGCCGCCAGCAAAGCCCAACGATGATTCCAGCAACGACCCCGTACCCTTCGATATTGACGAGCTCCGCGAAGAAATTGCGCGGCGACTTCGCGGACTTATGGAAGCTCGCGGCCACTGAAAGAAACGGAATTCTGGCGGACCTTCTCGCCGGCCTTACGCCGGACATGATGGGTCACTGGAATTTAGATTTCACTTCGTTCGCGCACGACCATCAATTGCCGCCGGACCGCGCCAACAGCGGCCAGGACTGGACGACCTGGCTGATCCTCGGCGGCCGCGGCTCGGGCAAGACGCGCGCCGGCGCACAGTGGGTGCGTGAACTCGCAATCGCCGACAGCAGCGCTCGCATCGCGCTGGTCGGCGAGACCGAGCACGAGGTGCGCAGCGTCATGGTGGAGGGTGTGTCCGGTCTGCTTGCCGCGCATGCCGCGCACGAGCGGCCGCAATGGACGCCATCGCAACGCCGCGTGCAATGGAAGAACGGCGCGATGGCGCAACTCTTCTCGGCGGAGAATTTCGAGGCGCTGCGCGGTCCGCAGTTTTCCGCCGCCTGGTGCGATGAATTGGCCAAGTGGCGCCAAGCCGAAGCAACGTTCGACATGCTGCAGTTCGGGCTGCGCCTTGGCCTGCGGCCGCGGCAGGTGATCACCACCACGCCGCGGCCGATCGATTTGCTCAAGACGCTGATCGCCGACCCGCGCACGGCGGTGACGCACGCCGGCACCTACGCCAACGCCGGCAATCTGGCGCCGGCCTTCATCGAGACGGTACTGGCGCGCTACAAGGGCACGCGCCTCGGCCGCCAGGAAATCGAGGGCGAGATCGTCGAGGAGCGCGCCGACGCACTCTGGCGGCGCGCGGGAATCGAGGCGGCCCGCGTCGAAACGGCGCCGCTCGAGACACTCGGGTTGCAGCGCATCGTGGTGGCGGTCGATCCGCCGGCCTCGTCCAAGCATGGCGCCGACGCCTGCGGCATCGTTGCGGCGGGGAAGGGCGAGGACGGCCTGATTTATGTCTTGGCCGACGAAAGCGTGAGCGGCGCCTCGCCGCAGGGCTGGGCGACCAAGGCGGTGGCGCTCTGGCGGCGGCTTGCGGCCGACGCGCTGGTGGTCGAGGTCAACCAGGGCGGCGACATGGTGCGGGCGGTGATCGGCGAAGTCGACGCCAACGTGCCGATGCTGTCGGTGCACGCGACGCGAGGCAAATATCTGCGCGCCGAGCCGGTGGCGCATTTGTACGAACAAGGCCGCGTGAAGCATGCCGGCACGTTTCCGGCGCTGGAGGATGAGATGTGCGACTTCGGCCTTGACGGATTGTCGTCGGGCCGCTCGCCTGACCGGTTGGACGCGCTGGTCTGGGCGGTGACGGCGCTGACGTTCGGGGCGAGGGGAGAGCCGCGGGTAAGGATGGTGTAAAAAAATGCAGGTTTTTCAGCTTTATCTTTGGTTAACTATACCTATATTTACTGCTACCAACCTGTGTAGGCGCGATTCGATCTTGGTCGATCGCCTGGGCCCATACGTGCAACTCTGCTAGGGTTGTACGCCTTGCTCAAAGCACGATAAGTCATCACATGAACCGCCGCGATTTAGTCCTAGCTATTTTGGCCAGCTCCGAGGGGCGGCCATATACGCCTGCGCAACTCCAGAAGGCGGTTTTTTTGATTTCGAAAAGAATGCCTCGGTTGATAGATGCTCCGGGCTTTAATTTTGTTCCATACGACTACGGCCCGTTCGATTCTGACGTCTACAATGAAGCAGGCGCACTCTATCAAACTGGCGAGGTTGTTATCGCCCCGTCTGGCGTGGGACGTTGGAACGTTTATTCTGCATCGGAAGCCGGTTTGGTTCGAGGTAAGAATCTTCTGACTCAACTTGATGCCCCCGCGCGGAACTATCTTCAGGAAGTATCAAACTGGGTTCGCGCGCAGTCCTTCAGTAGCTTGGTCAAATCAATTTATGACGCGTATCCCGAAATGAGAGCAAACAGTATTTTTAGAGGCTGAATTTGACGGTATTAGTCGGTGTCCGCTGCACGGATGGTGTCGTTATCGGATCTGACAGCATTGCCACTTCGTCAATGGGGCAATTCCCTTTAATTCATTTGCCTTTTGACGGAAAAATAAAAATATTTGGAGATCAAGTCATTGTCGCCTGCACTGGCGCCATTGGTTACGCTCAAAGACTTCACGAACATATCGACGCGGCGTTAAAGGGAGGCGTATTTACGAACTTCGCCGTGCGCGAATGCACAACAAATGTTTCAAAACGACTGCTCACTGATTTGGCGAGCAGTATGGCACCATCTAATGCCCAGAACGGCATCGGCTTTGGTGCGTTGATCGCTGCCTCACTAAAAGATGGGCCATTTTTGGCGGAGTTTGCATCAAACGATTTTCAACCGGAAATAAAGACTGAAAAACTTTTCTTTGTGTCGATGGGGTCAGGCCAAGTGCTTGCTGATCCGTTCCTTGCCTTTGTTAGCAAGGTTATGTGGAAAGGTAAGATGCCGACTGTCGACGATGCAAAGTTTGCTGTGTATTGGGTTCTCGACCACACAATTAAGCTGGCTCCGGGCAAAGTTGGGCCGCCGATAAGGTTGGCCACCTTACGCAACGTCGGTGGCAAGTGGGTTGCGGCGGAGCAAGATACCCAGGAGTTCGCGCAATACGTTGAAGAGCTAGAAGACCACATCGGCAAATTTATTCGAGCTCCCGTAGAAGAGGCGGCCGCAAATCCGCCGCCTGTCGCGCCAAAGTGATGTCCTCTCTCGCGGAAGAGAGAGCGATTTATAAGCGATTGTCGATCAACTTTGAATTCTGAGGAGCCGCTTCGGCGGGCTTTTTCCATGCTCAATCGTCTTCGTAACCTGCTCCGCGCGCCGGAGCGGAAGGACTCGCGCGTCGGCCGTCTCATCGCGATCGAGGGCGGCGGGCGGCCGCGCTGGACGCCGCGCGATTATGCGGCGCTGGCGCGCGAGGGCTACGCCAAGAACGCCATCGTGCATCGCGCGGTGCGGCTCATCGCCGAGAGCGTCGGCGGACTCTCATTTGTGCTGTACGAGGGCGCGGCTGAGCTCACCCAGCATCCGCTGCTCGATCTGATCGAGCGCCCGAACCCGCGCCAGGACGGGGCGGCGTTTCTCGAAAGCGTTGCCTCGTATCTGGTGCTGTCCGGCAACGCTTATATCGAGGCGGTCACGCTGCAAAGCGATGGCGGCGCGGGCCAGGCGAACCCGCAAGTGCGCGAGCTCTACGCGCTGCGGCCGGACCGCATGAAAGTGGTGCCCGGGCCGAACGGCTGGCCGCAGGCCTTCGACTATACGGTGGCCGGACAGACCGTGCGCTTCGACCAGACGACGGCGCTGCCGCCGATCCTGCAGCTCGCGCTGTTCAATCCGGTCGACGATTACTACGGACTGAGCCCGCTGGAAGCCGCGGCCATCGCGGTCGATACGCACAACGCCGCGGCGAGCTGGAACAAGGCGCTGCTCGACAACGCGGCGCGGCCCTCCGGCGCGCTGGTCTATGGCGGCGCGGATGGTGCGACCCTCTCGAATGGGCAGTTCGAGCGGCTGAAGAAGGAACTGTTCGATCAATACCAGGGCGCGGCCAATGCCGGACGTCCGCTGGTGCTGGAAGGCGGGCTCGACTGGAAGGCGATGTCGCTCACGCCCAAGGACATGGACTTCCTCGAGGCGAAGCACTCGGCGGCGCGCGAGATCGCGCTCGCCTTCGGTGTGCCGCCGATGCTGCTCGCCATTCCCGGCGACAACACTTATTCGAACTACCAGGAGGCCAACCGCGTGTTCTGGCGGCAGAGCGTGCTGCCGCTCGCCAACCGGATCGGCTGCGCGTTGACGCAGTGGCTGGCGCCGGCCTTCGGGCCTTCGCTGACGCTCGCCGTCGACACCGACAAGATCGAGGCGTTGAGCCCCGATCGCGCCGCACTGTGGGACCGCGTGAGCAAGGCGCCGTTCCTCACCGCCAACGAAAAGCGCACGGCGGTCGGCTACGGCCAGGTCGCGGGCGGCGACGTATTCGCGGCGACGTCGTGATCGATGGAACCAACCGGCATGCCGGCCGTTCTTGCGTGAGGCTTCGCGTTTACGCGAAGCGGAACCCATGGACCAGAGGTGTGCTTATGATGAAACCGATCGTCGCGGCCGGCTTTGCCGCCGCGCTAGCATTGACCGCATCCGCCGCGCAGGCGCAGACGGCGCAGCCGCTGAGCCCCGGCCAGCAGACACAAGCCAAGTCCGACCAGGCCAAGCCTGACAAAGACAGCCAGAAGTTCATCAAGAATGCGATCGAGGGCAACAACGCCGAAGTCGACATCGGCAAGCTGGCGCAGGAAAAGGGCCAGAGCGACGGCGTCAAGCAGTTCGGCGCCATGTTGGTGAAGGACCATGGCGAGGCGAACGCCAAGGCTAAGGACGTCGCGAGCAAGCTCCAGGTCGAGCCGCCGACCGGCACCGGCATCGGGCAGAAGGCGACTTACGCGAAACTGAAGATCCTGTCCGGCGCGACCTTCGACAAGTCGTTTGCCAAGTCGATGGTCTCCGATCACCAGAGCGACATCAAGGACTACCAGAAGGAAGCGCAGAAGAGCGACGCGGCCGGCGCCTATGCCAAGGAGTCGCTGCCGACGTTACAAAAGCATCTGCAGGAAGCGCAGCAGCTTCAGGCGCAGCTGGAGAACAAGACCTCGAGCAACGCCAAGCCGAGCACGACCGGCAGCCGCTAAGTCGGCCAAGCCCGATCCAACCTCCGCTCATTCCCGCGCACGCGGGAATCCAGGAGCTCAGTTAAGAACGCGGATTTTGCCCTGGGTCCCCGCTTTCGCGGGGACGAGCGGTCAATGACCTAACCAACGCCCGTTGCGGCCGCCGTGCCGCCGGGCGTTTTTTTATGCGGCGCCCCATGCCCGACATCATCCAAACCTTTTCCGAGCGCGGCGACCTGGCGCACCTGGCGCTGCTCGCCTGGGCGCTCTCGGCGTCCGGCCTCGCCTGGTTCGTGCTGCGCGAACTGACCGCCGCGAGCCGCCGCTTCGACGATTTCGTGCGCGAGCTCGCGCGCTTCAACGAGCGTTTCGGAGGTCACTGATGGACGGTCTACACGACGTGTTGCGTTCGGTCCGGCGCGAGAGCAAGGCGCGCCGCGATCATCTCGATGTGTTTCGCGAATTTCTCGATCATCTCGATCGCGCCGCGCGGCGGCAGCCCGCGCGCAGCATCAAGGCGATGAAGGGCAAGTCCCGTCGCGGAAAGCGGTAGCTGCACCTCTACCCCCTAACCGGCTCGCCATAGCGCGTCGAAGACGCGCGTGAACGCGCTTATGGCTCGCCACCCTTCTCGCAAGGAGGAGGGTGAAGGAAGAACCATGCTCGCACTCAATTCAGAACCCACCGTCGCGTCCGTGTTCGCGCCGCGCACCACCGTCGATGCCGATGGTACGGTGGAAGGCTACGCCAGCCTGTTCGGCGAAATCGACCAGGCGCGCGACATGGTCATGCGCGGCGCATTTTCGGCGACGCTTGCCACACGCGGCGTGCAGCGCATCCCGATGCTGTTCCAGCACGATCCGGCCGAGCCGGTCGGCGTCTGGCTCGAGCTGCGCGAAGACCATCGCGGGCTGTTCGCGCGCGGCCGGTTGATCCCGGAGGTGACGCGCGGGCGCGAGCTGCTCTCGCTGCTGCGCGCCGGTGCCATCGACGGGCTGTCGATCGGCTTTCGCACGGTGAAGGGCACGGTCGATCCGCGCAGCCGCGTGCGGCGGCTCGCCGCTGTCGACCTGTGGGAGATCTCCATCGTCACCTTCCCGCTGCTCGCGGGAGCGCGCGTGCGTGCGGTGAAGCAGGCGTCCTTCCCGCCGCCGTCACCGACGCGCACGCGCGCCGAGCGAGATTGGGCACGGATCGTCGGCACGAGCGCGGGGTCCGGGGTGGCCGTGCGCCCGCGCATCCGTGCCGGCGCGGGACGCATTCGCGGTTGGCGAGCGGTGTGAGCGATCATGCTGTCCAGCGATTTCGACATCCGCCGCTTGATGGCGCTGCGTGCCGTCGAGGCGGGCCTGCTGCGCCTGAAATGGCTCGCTGCAGCGACGCGTTTCGAGTTGGCGATGGTGCGGCACGAGCGTGCGCTGAAGCTTGCGTGTAAGTATGGATACAATCCAAACCAGCCGCGCGACGAGCTCGGCAAATGGACTTATGACGGCGGATACGTCCGTGTTGCCGGGGGCAGCCGATCGTCCGGTGGAGGCCGTAGCCGATACGGCGGGTCCTTCCCCGGTGCGACCCATGGCCAGTTGATTCGTCTCGACCAAAATATTGCCCGTACTGAAAATGCTCTGCAGCAGATCAGGCAATATGATCCGAATTGGCGTCCGTCAACGCAAAGCATTACAGCGCCGGGCAGCGTAGAAGGGGCAATTCGCGACTCAGCGGCGAGGGCGACAGAAGCAGAAGCGCGTCTGCAAGACCTTCGTACTGGGATCGGCGGCAATTTTGGTCCGCCGCTGGACCCGGCGCCTCCGCAGGCTGGCCGGCTATCATCAGCTAGCTTTGATGGTCAGGCCTGGATCAATGCCTACCGGACAGTAAACAATGCGCCCAACCTGTTGGGTCAGCCGAGTTGGCCTGCGGATAGGGGCACCGTCGCGGTGACCGAGATCGACGGCAAAATCTATTTTGGCGTGAATTCGACAGCGCCGACGTATAACCTCGAAGACTGGAATACGGCGCAGAATGTACGAGGTGCTTTGATTGAAAAATATCCAGAGGTAATGAGTTCCGACAATATCGGTAAGATGCCAAACAACTCTCTTTTCCATGCCGAACCAAATGTCTTAATACGGGCCGCTGACGGAAACGGGGGAACGCTTGCTGGTCGCGAGATCGAGATACATACCGATCGCACAATGTGCGACAGCTGCCAAACTGTGTTGCCGTATCTTGCACGTGAACTCGGAAATCCGACGGTGACAATTGTCGATCGGACAGGAGCTGCCTGGATTATTCGCGACGGCGTCATCGGAAAAATCAAATGATCAAGACCACGTATTTCGATGTCTTCGAAAGATCAGGGTGGCCCGAGCCAGGTCAACTTGCTCCCTTCTTCCTCGCGCCAAAGGGCAACGAGTGGTCATACCACGGCGGGAATGACAGCTGGGGCCTGGATGGACAAGGCCTATACGGCACAGAAAATCTGGCGCGAGCGGACCGGGTCAATGTTCATTTATATATGATCGGAAACCCGGTTCACGGCGTCTATTTGCAATATGATAAATGGGACGGCAGGACGAAGAAGAAGGAGTCATACGTCTGTAAGGGCGATCTTGGACGACTCCGCGAATTTGTTCGGTCGCTGCACGGGACGCCATTATCCGTCGGACTGTTCATTCCGTTTGCGGAAGCATGGAATGCGATCAGAGAATTTATTGAGACAGATGGTGAGCTTCCGAAATCTATAGAGTGGGTTGCGAGCAGGGATCTCCCAGCAGAAGCCTTTCCCGACCCGTAAACGCGCGTGCACGTGCGCCGGCGCCGGGCGCATTCGCGGCTGGCGCGCGGTGTGAAGGATCATGCTGTGCAGCGATTTCGACATCCGCCGCTTGATGGCGTTGCGCGCCGTCGAAGTCGGCCTGCTGCGCCTGAAATGGCTCGCCGCGGCCACGCGCTTCGAGCTGGCGATGGTGCGCCATCATCGCGCGCTGAAGCTTGCGTATAAGTATGGGTACAATCCCGCACAGCCGCGCGTGCCGGCGGGGCAGCGCGAGGGCGGGCAGTGGACGGTTGATGCGAACGGGAATCCGGTAAGGCCGAATCGTACCCGCTTAGCCGGAGAGGTTCCGACCGGTAATTCGCCTGAGATTCCGAAAGAGCCACCACCGACAACGCGTCTCCGCAATATTGCCATAAGGGTGATAGCTGCGCGTCTCGGTCCGGGCATCTTTGTTGCAGCCGAGGCGGGCTCATGGATTTACGATCATAAGGAGGAAATCAGCGCCTATTTTGATCCTCCGAAAACGCTGGACGAATTACAGAAGGACGCGGAGTTCCCGGAAAAGGGCTACGATATCCATCATGTGGTCGAACGCGCGTCGGCAAAACAAGACGGTTCTGAGGACGGTCAAATTGAGTCGCCGGACAATTTGGTGCGTATTTCCCGCTGGAAACATTGGATGATTAATGGGTACTATCAATCATCCAGCGATGAGTTCGGTGGCCTGACGCCGAAAGAATATTTGGAAGGCAAAAGTTGGGAAGAGCGCACTAGGGTCGGTTTAGACGCTCTCGCTCGTTTCGGGATATTGCGGAAATGAATAGCGCTCTCAACCAAAAGTCTACCGCAGACCTTGTCAAAATATTTGCAGAGTATAGCGCTCAGCAGTACGATCACATGCTGATCGCTGAGGTTAAGCAGGTCAATCGCTACTATCATATGCTAAAAGCGATCGAGCTTGAGTTGAAATCGCGAATAGGCGACCAGCGCCGTGCGCTTGTGTTGCTTTACGACAATCCCAACCCGAACGTTCGCGTCAAAGCGGCGAAGGCCACGCTAGCAATCGCACCCGCGGCGGCGCGGCAGGTTCTCGAAGTCGTAGCGGAGACATGTTACGGGCCGGAAAAGCTCGAGGCCGGTATGTCGCTCACCAATTTGGATCGCGGCATTTACCAGCCGACCTAACCGCAACGTAGCTCGTATCCTCAAATTCTGCACCGACCCCGCCGAGCTTGTTCCGGTGATCTCGGTTCGGCGCGCCGAGCGCGGCGGCTGCGTCGGTCGCGCGTCCGCGCATCCGCGCCGGCGTGGGACGCATTCGCGGTTGGCGAGCGGTGTGAGCGATCATGCTGTCCAGCGATTTCGACATCCGCCGCCTGATGGCCTTGCGCGCCGTCGAGGCCGGCCTGCTGCGCCTGAAATGGCTCGCTGCAGCGACGCGTTTCGAACTGGCAATGGTGCGCCATCATCGCGCGCTGAAGCTTGCGTATAAGTATGGGTACAATCCCGCACAGCCGCGCGTGCCGGCGGGCAATCCGGACGGTGGACAGTGGACGATCCTGGCCGGCGAGATGCCATCCGGTGGGAGCGCGGAAAATCAACCGCAGCTATTGAATCGACACATAATGCGGCGTCATGTTGGAAAATCTGACGAAGAATTGAAAGCGCGCATCGCAGCGGCACAATTTCGTGGATTGTTTGTATCGGTCGGTATGGACCGAAACGGCTTTTTGCTTCAGCTGAGTCGGCTCGCGAGTTGATAGGCGAAACAATTAAGAATAATCCAAGCGAAGTCGCCAGAGTGGCGAATGGGGAAAAGGCGGGTGCGCTTATTACTTGGGAGTTCGGGCGAGAGACGGGAAGGGAAGCGTATCTTCTTTCACCCGATTCGGAGATT
>Ga0265314_10006696_pt1 | contig 10122 bp, 10 predicted proteins | sample 4126metaG_FD_203106 | JGI IMG/M metagenome (GOLD analysis project Ga0265314, IMG submission 203106) | Rhizosphere microbial communities from Carex aquatilis grown in University of Washington, Seatle, WA, United States - 4-1-26 metaG | ecosystem: Host-associated > Plants > Roots > Rhizosphere >... | reverse complement strand
AACATTGACGACCTGCTGGAAAAGCTCCACGGCACATTCCACCGATTGCGCCAAAGTGGCATTGACGAGGAGCTGTTCGACGTTATCTCCGGCTTCGAGGCGCTGGTCGCACCTCAACAGCAACCAGGAGGGAGATGAACCATCAAGTGACACAGAACGCGAGGCTCCACGCGGTTTTCAACCACTACCCGGCCACATCTCCGAGTCCCTTCGTCCACTTGGAGCGCGTTGGAGGGGAGCAGGCTTTTGCCCGAACCAAGCCAATGGCCAAACAAATGGCGACTGGCTTGAGGCGGCGGGCGAGTTTCGCAAAACCTAGGCGGGGGCATTCGAAGGCTGCCTCGACGTACTGTTAAGCCCGATGAGTCCCAAGCTCCACCCATGCAGCTGGTAATCCTGGAGAGATGGATACCGCACGGTGCATCAGGGCTGCGCCTTCGGCATCAGACAGATCGTGGACATGGCGCCGCGCGCACTCTCCCCCAGCGTCAACGACACCACGACGGCCGTGATGTGCGTGGATTATCTGACCGAGATACTGGCGCGGCTGGCCTCCCGGGGAATCTTTTCAACGCACCGCTATGAGGAAGCGGAACTGAGGATCATGCGCGCGGCCAGAAAAGGCGAACCATCACACTTTGAAACCCGAGATCTCACCGAACCGGTTAAAATAAACCGACGCGAATCGCGGGGCGGCCTTCGCTGGAGAGTTAGGTTGAAGATCAATTCCAAGAATGTTGGCAAACGGCTCTGGAGACAACATTATGACAAACACACCACCACAACAACACTATGAAATCGGCATGGTCGGTTTGGGCGTCATGGGGCGCAATTTCCTGCTGAACATGGCCGACCATGGCCATTCCGTGGCCGGCTACGACAAGGATCCCACCAAAGTGGCGGCGCTGCGCCAGGAGGCGGAGAACCGGGACATCCGCGGTGCGGGGAATATCAAGAGGTTCATCGCCCTGCTTCGCAAACCGCGCGCAATCATGATGCTGGTGCCCGCCGGCGCTCCGGTCGATTCGGTCATCCAGGATTTGTTACCGCATTTGGACAAGGGCGATCTCATCATTGATGCTGGCAACTCCTACTTCAAAGATACGGACGTGCGCGCCCGCAACCTGAGAGCCAAAGGCGTCCAATTTCTCGGTGTGGGAGTGTCGGGGGGTGAAGAAGGGGCGCGGCACGGACCGAGCATCATGCCCGGAGGGCCGAAAGAGGCTTACGAGCGGGTCCGTCCCATCTTTGAAGCTGCGGCTGCGAAGGTGAACGGCGATCCATGCGTGACCTGGCTCGGCCCGGGATCGTCCGGGCACTTCGTGAAGATGGTCCACAACGGCATCGAATACGGTGTTATGCAACTTCTCGCCGAGACCTACGACCTGATGAAACGCGGCCTCGGCTTAAATGACGACGAATTGCATGACGTGTTCAGCGCATGGAACAAGGGCGAACTCAATGCATATCTGGTGGAGATCACCAGCCATGTTTTCTCCAAGCGGGACGAGAATACCGGCAAACGGCTGATCGACGAAATCCTCGACGTGGCCAAGCAAAAAGGCACCGGCATGTGGACCTCACAAAGCGCAATGGAACTGCAAGTGCCGATCCCGACCATTGAGCTGGCCGTTGCGATGAGAGACCTGTCCGTGTTCGAAAAAGAGCGCCAGCAGGCTGGCACTATTTATCCGCGCCCCGTTCGGCATTTCGCCGGCGACCGCAACGCGTTTCTCACGCGATTGGGCCGCGCGTTTTTTGCCGCGATGATTGTCACGTATGCGCAAGGCATGGCGCTTTTGGCGGTGGCTTCGGAAAATTACAAGTATCACCTTGAGCTCGAAGCCGTGGCGCGCATTTGGCGGGGCGGTTGCATCATTCGCGCGGCGTTGCTGGACGATATTTGTGCGGCGTATAGCGCACGGCGTGATCTGCCGAATCTGCTGCTCGATCCCATTTTGTCGCACAAGCTCACGGAGCATCAGGAAGATTTGCGCTTCATCGCGGGCCAAGCGGTCGAGTCCGGCGTGCCGGCTCCGGCGTTAATGGTTTCGTTGGGCTATCTCGACGCCTATCGCAGCGCGTGGTTGCCGGCGAATCTCATTCAGGCCCAGCGCGATTATTTCGGCGCGCACACGTATGAGCGGAATGATGCCAAGGGCACGTTTCACACAGAATGGGAGAGCGGGACATAGTCATGAAATCGAATGATAAACTTGAACCAACGGTGTTCGTCATTTTTGGCGGAGCCGGTGACCTGACCTGGCGGAAACTCGTGCCGGCCCTGTTCGACCTGTCGCAGGACCGCAGCCTGCCCGCACAATTTGCAATCATCGCGGTGGATCGCGCCAAGTCCAGCGACAATGCGTTGCGCCATCGGTTACATGATGGGGTAAATCAGTTTTCCCGTTTCGGGAAAGCCAAGACGGCGGCTTGGAACCAATTCGCGACACACATCCATTACCAGCCGGGCGATTTCAAGAAGCTGCAAACTTATACCGCCCTCGGCGCCCGGTGCTCGAAGCTGGAAAAGGAATGGGGCGCCAAAGCCCATCGCATCTTTTATATGGCCACACCGCCGAGCATGTTCGGCGAAATTCCAAAATATCTCGGCAAGGCCGGACTGGCCCGAGATCGCGAATGGTCGCGCATCGTGATCGAAAAACCAATCGGCTATGATTTGGAATCTGCCCGCGCCCTGAACGCCGTCCTCGCCGCCAGCTTTGATGAGTCTCAGATTTACCGCATTGATCATTATCTCGGCAAAGAAACGGTGCAGAATATTCTGGCGTTCCGCTTTGCCAATCCGCTCTTCGAGCCGCTCTGGAATCGCCGTTACATTGATTATGTGACCATCACCGTTGCCGAAACGGTGGGGGTCGAGCATCGCGGCGGTTACTACGATCACGCCGGCGCGCTCCGCGACATGGTGCAGAATCACCTGATGCAACTGCTCTGTCTCGTGGCGATGGAGCCGATGGTCTCCTTCGACGCCGACGAAATCCGCAATAAGAAGGTGGACGTGCTCCACGCCGCGCGTCCGATCCACCGCGACGCGGTCCCGCAAAACGCGGTGCGCGGACAATATGGTTCCGGTAATCTCAATCGTCAAAACATGCCTGGCTATCGTGAGGAAGATGGCGTGGCCCGCGATTCGCAAACGGAAACGTTCGCGGCATTGAAGCTGTTTATTGACAACTGGCGATGGCAGGACGTGCCGTTCTACCTGCGCACGGGCAAACGCCTGCCGCAACAGGCGTCGGAAGTTGCCATCCAATTCCGCACGGTGCCGCATCAGTCCTTTCCTCCCGAAGCCTCCCTCGGCTGGCAACCATCCCGGTTGATCCTGTCCATCCAGCCCGTCGAAGGCATCGTGCTCGGCTTTCAGGCCAAGTATCCGGGACCGCAAATGCAACTGCGACCGGTGGAGATGCGTTTCTATTATCGCGAGAGCTTCGATGCTCCCTCACCCGATGCGTATGAGACGCTTTTGTGGGATGTGATGAAAAGCGACGCCACGCTTTTCATGCGCGCCGATCAGGTGGAGGCCGCCTGGCGGTTGTTGATGCCGGTGGTGGACGTCTGGGCGGTAGCTCCGCCCAGCGATTTCCCCAATTACGCCGCCGGGACCTGGGGGCCGGAGGACGCTCAGAGTCTGCTGGCTCAAGGACACCATTGGCCCCTGCCAACCGAATTAGTGGGGCAGCGCAAGCAAAAGGGAAGGAACTCGTGACTCAAGATAGCATGAAGGCTTCGATCGAAACATAATCGTCGCGGTGCCTATTCACGCCGATGCTGCCACCCATAACGAGATGATGCGGAAAGTTAATGAACAATTAGTTGGCGGACACGAACTTTATGGCGCATCGTTCTTGAGCGGGGAAATGATGTGCTAGGCAATGACGAAACCGATCCTGCCAGATTGGGTGGTGAACGACCAAAGGGAGGTCCATCGCGTGAGGATCTTGGTCATCAATGCCGGAGAGAAGTATGTGAAGGTGCTGACGACCGGCCACGCAAAGGGGTCGAAACCACATCCGACCTCAAAATGACACCCGCGAAGATGCTGGCCGCGGTACGAGCTGCCACGGTCGGTTGGAAATGTGACGCCGTCTCGATGGGCTATCCTGGGGCTGTGGTTCATGGTCGCCTCATCATTGAGCCTCGCCATCTTGGATCCGTATGGGTCGGTTTTGACTTCAAAAAGGCTCTCCGCCGACCCTTAAACATTGTCAATGACGCGGTCATGCAGGCGCTGGGCAGTTATCAAGGCGGACGGATGCTCTTTCTCGGTTTGGGCACGGGGCTCGGCTCGGCGCTGATCGTGGAAAATTTGCTGGAGCCGATGGAACTGGTCCACTTGCCCTACAAGAAAGGCCGGAGCTATGAAGATTATGTGGGGCTGGCCGGCCTGAAACGGCTGGGGAAAAAGAGATGGCGTCATCATGTGACCAAGATCGTCGAGCAACTCAAGCGCGCGGTGCAGGCCGACTACGTGGTGATCGGGGGCGGCAATGCCAGACTGCTTAAGAAACTCCCGCCCGCCACGCGCCTGGGAGACAATGCCAACGCCTTCAAAGGCGGAAATCGTCTTTGGCAGAAGCTTTACAGTTCAACTCAAGAACGGTTCGTCCATTGACCCACAAAAAGTGCCGACCAGCTTCAGTCCTGTGTTCGATACGGCCTCGTCGCAAGCGGCGGCAATTTCAAGCCTGTTCTTGGTGGTGCTGGCCATTTGTGCGGTCATCCTGCTGATCGTCGTCGGCATGGTTGGATTCAGCTTGATTCGTTTCCGGCGGCGACCCGGTTCGGAAGAACCGCCATCCTATTTTGGGAACCGGAAACTGGAGATCATCTGGACCGTCGGGCCGACACTGATTGTGATCTGGCTCCTTGTTCTCACGGCGCGCGCGATGAGACAGTCTGATCCCCCCGCCAATCGCGAGCCTGACCTCATCGTGGTTGCCCATCAATGGTGGTGGGAAGTGCGCTATCCGAAATCCGGCGTGGTGACTGCGAATGAGATTCACATGCCTTACGGCACGAAATGGCTTGTCCACCTGGAATCGACGGACGTGATTCATGATTTCTGGGTGCCGTCCCTGGCGCGTAAAATCGATGCGATTCCCGGCTATACAAATCACATTTGGCTGGAGGCCGCAGCGCCGGGACAATACGCTGGCACGTGTGCGGAGTATTGCGGCGCGCAGCACGCCTGGATGCGGTTTTCCGTCATCGCGGAATCGCCGACGACATTCGCAACGTGGCTGCACGGACAGGAAACCCCCGCCGTTCTTCCAGTCACGGATTCCGCCAGGGAAGGTTTGAAAATCTTCCAAACGATGACCTGCATCAATTGTCATTCCATTCGCGGCGTTTCCGTTGCGGCCGGTGCCGCGCCGGATTTAACGCATCTAGCCAGACGCGAAATGATGGGCGCGGGCGTCTTGTCCAATTCGGAAGCTAATCTTTTTCGCTGGTTGAAAAACCCGCAAACCATCAAGCCGGCGTGCTTCATGCCCAATCTGAAACTAGCTGATGCGCAGGCGGGCGCTCTGGCGAGTTATTTGGAAACTCTCAAATGAGCGCCGCAGCATCAGCTTCCGCAGCGATTGAATCGCCCCAGCCGGGAAGCGCGGCGCGCGGGCTTTATAGCTGGGTCGCCACCGTGGATCACAAGCGCATCGGCATTCTGTATTTGCTGACTGCGCTCGTGTTTTTTGCGGCGGGCGGCATTGAGGCGTTGCTCATGCGCATTCAACTCGCGCGGCCCGATAACACGTTCCTTTCGCCGGATGCCTACAACCAGCTTTTCACCATGCACGGCACGACCATGATTTTTCTCGTGGTGATGCCGACCCTGTTCGGTCTGGCGAACTATCTGGTCCCGCTGATGATCGGCGCACGCGACATGGCATTTCCGCGACTGAATGCTTTGAGCTACTGGCTTCTGCCGTGCGGCGGTTTGCTGCTGCACTTCAGTCTGCTGGCGGGCGGCGCTCCCGCCCTCGGCTGGTTCAGTTACGCGCCGCTCAGTGAAACTCCTTATGCCTCTACACCCGGCGTGGATTATTGGGGGCTGTCGCTTTTGATTCTTGGCGCCGGATCGGTCGCGGCTTCCATCAATCTGATCGCCACGATTCTGACGTTGCGCGCTCCGGGATCGACCATCCGCCGGCTGCCGTTGTTCGTCTGGATGATTTTCGTAAACTCGTTTCTCGTCATCCTGGCGCTGCCGGCGTTAAACGCGGCGATTGTGATGTTGTTCATTGATCGCCACCTAGGCACCAACTTCTTCGCGCCGACGCACGGCGGTTCGGCGGTGCTGTGGCAGCATTTCTTTTGGGCGTTCGGCCATCCCGAAGTTTACATCATGGCATTGCCCGCTTTCGGCATCATTTCCGAAGTGGTGCCGGTGTTCGCGCGACGACCGATCTTTGGTTATGAATTTGTCGCGGGTTCCACGGTGGCCATCGCGCTGCTTAGCTTCGGGGTCTGGGCGCATCACATGTTCGCCGTGGGCATGGGGCATCCCATGGATTTGTTTTTTGCCGCCACGAGCATGTTGATTGCCGTTCCCACGGGCGTGAAGGTCTTTGCCTGGAGTGCGACGATGTGGGGCGGTTCGATCCGGCTCACCACCGCCATGCTTTTTGCCGTGGCGTTTCTGATCCAGTTCACGGTTGGCGGATTGAGCGGCGTGACGTTCGCGGTGGTGCCGATAGATTGGCAGGTGACCGACACCTATTATTTGGTGGCGCATTTTCATTACGTGCTTTTCGGCGGCACGTTCTTCGCGGTATTTGCCGGGCTGTATTATTGGTTTCCACAAATCACCGGGCGAATGCTGTCCGAGCGGCTGGGCAAGCTCAATTTCTGGATGGCCTTGATTGGCTTTAACACGGCGTTTTTCGTGCAGCATTTTCTCGGTTTGATGGGAATGACGCGGCGGATTTATACGTATCCCGATCTGCCCGGCTGGGGTTTGTTTAATATGATTTCCACCGTAGGCGCGTTTTTGCTGGGCGCCTCGGTGCTGGTGTTGTTGTCGAATATTATCGTGAGCCTGCGTTCGGGCAAACCGGCGGGCGACAATCCCTGGCAGGCTTGGACGCTGGAATGGGCGGCGACGTCGCCGCCGCTCGCGCACAATTTCGATCGCGTGCCACCGATCCGCAGCCGGCGTCCATTGTGGGATTTGGCGCACCCGCAAAATCCCGACCCGGTCGTCGGTGGCGTTGCCGCGCGCGATGATTTCGTTTTGGAGAAAAATCAGGCGGGCATGGCCAGCTTTCTAATTTCTGAAGGCATGTTTTTTCTCATGCTGATTCTGGCCTATCTTTTTTACAACAACCACGCCATGAGTGGACCGACACCCGCCGGCACGCTGAACCCGCAGCGAGCCGGCATTTACACGCGTTGCCTTCTGGCGAGCAGCCTGACCCTCTGGCTCGCGGAAAAAAAGCTGAAGGCCCAAAAGCATTCCGCGTTTCGCTTGCTGTTGGGGCTTACCATTCTGCTTGGAGTCGTTTTCATTTTTGGTCAGGGCCGGGAATATCTCCGGATCTTCCACGAAGGCGTCATGGTCGATTCCAATTTGTTCGCGACTACATTCTTCACCCTCACCGGCTTCCACGGTTTGCATGTGTGCGTCGGGGTGATCGCATTGCTGATTGTCATGGGCCTGGCCCTGGCCGGCGATTTCAAGCAAGGCCGCATCGAAGCGGTAAAATCCATCGGGCTTTACTGGCACTTTGTGGATGCCGTCTGGCTCGTGGTGTTTTCGGTGATTTATCTCAGGCTACTTTTATGACCACCCGACAATTTTTAATTTCTGCATGGGATTGGAATCCGTGGGTCATCGCAATTTGTGTCGCCGCGATTTTAATTTATGGAGCGTGGCCTCGTTTTCGTTTCAGTCGAAAGTTTGGCTGGCTGCTGGCGGGAATGGCTGTGTTCTTTCTCACCCTGGCATCGCCCATTGACGCGTTGGCGGACGGATATTTGTTCAGTGCGCACATGTCGCAACATTTGCTGCTCCTCCTGGTTGTGCCGCCGCTGATTTTATTGAGCCTTCCGTCAACGCCCGTTCCCGACCGTTCCCAAATCGGTCGCTGGAAATGGCTGAACTGGATTGTGTGGCATCCGGTCCCCACCTGGTGTTTGGGGGTCGGGGGCATGTGGCTTTGGCACGCGCCTGCGCTGTGCAATGCCGCTGTGACGAGCGCGTGGGTTCATCGTTTGCAATATGTCTCGTTGCTGTTGATGGGCTTTGCCTTTTGGTGGCCAATCATCGGCCCGTGGAGCAAACAGCGGTTGTCGCCACTGGCAGGGATTATTTATCTGTTCAGCGCGTGCATTGGATGCACGGTTCTGGGAATCATCATCACGTTTTCACCTGTCGAAGTTTGCTCGATCTATCTTCATCCATTGGACAGGCTCGGCATTCTGCCGCTGATTCAAAATCAATGGGGGCTGACGCCCGCCAAAGACCAGCAACTCGGCGGCCTGTTGATGTGGGTGCCTGCTTGCCTAATTTACTTCTGCGGGATTTTGGGATTACTCGCCCGCTGGTATGGCAAGGCCTACGACGAAGCCATTATCCCCGAATCACAATTGACCAAAACTCTTATTGAGGAACCGCATGTCCACTGAAACTTCAAAGCCTGTGCCGCCGGACTCGTATCGGGAATGGACTGTCCTGCCACCGGAAAAACTGCCGGAGCCGGGTATATGGCCCGCGACTCTGGCATTGGGAATTACCTTCCTGTTGTGGGGACTGGTTACGACACTAATAATCACCGGCGTCGGCGTCGTGCTGTTCGCCGTGGCGTTGGCGGGATGGATTCGAGACATTCGTCATGAAAGAGCCAAACACTGAACCTGCTTCAACCGGCTGCCCGGATTCACCGGCGGAACTTTCGCGACGAAACTTTCTTGCACGATTGAGTCTCGCCGCCGGTGGGATCGGCACTTTGATCCTAAGCGTTCCGTTGATTGGTTTTATTTTTGCGCCGTTGTTTCGGAAGCCGCCCGCAGTGTGGCGTTCGGTGGGCAAGGTTGACGGGTTCAAAATCGGCGAGACATCTTCCGTCGTATTTGAGGATGCCTCACCGCTTCCCTGGGCTGGAGTGACGGCCAAAACGGCGGCTTGGTTGCGTCGGGAAAGCGAGGAGGAATTTATCGCTTTCGCCATCACCTGCACGCATCTGGGTTGTCCGGTGCGATGGCTTAAGGAGGCGAGCCTGTTCATGTGTCCGTGTCACGGCGGCGTGTATTATCAGGACGGCACGGTCGCCGCCGGTCCGCCGCCACGCCCGCTGGCGCGCTACGAGGTTCGGGTAAGGAACGGAACGGTTGAAATTCAAACCGCGCCAACTTCCATCAGTCGTTTCAAAAAGAAGGCCGGTGCTCATGCTTAAGCGACTCGGCAAATCCATTTGGAAGTGGGTGGACGACCGCACCGGCATTGCTGAAACGCTGGGTCCGATGGCGCGCCATCTGGTGCCGCCCGACGCGCGTTGGTGGTATGTGTTCGGAAGCGCGACGTTGTGCGCGTTTATGATTCAGGTGGTGAGCGGCGTGGCGCTGGCGTTTTCCTATATTCCTTCCGCCAACGAAGCCTATTCCACTCTTCAGTTCATCAGTCATGAAGCGGCCTTCGGCCACTTCATGCGCGGTCTGCATTATTTTGGCGCGTCAGCAATGGTGCTCATGGTGGGTCTGCACATGGCGCAAGTCTTTCTGTTCGGCTCTTACAAATTCCCCCGCGAAATGAATTGGATGACGGGCGTGCTGTTACTCGGGTTCACCCTGATTATGGGGTTCACCGGACAATTGCTGCGCTGGGACCAGAATGCCGTCTGGTCGGTGGTGGTCGCGGCGGAACAGGCGGGGCGCGTGCCGTTGATTGGCGGCTGGCTGGCGCGGTTCACCCTTGGCGGTGACTCCGTTGGCGGCGCGACCTTGACCCGGTTTTTTGCGATTCACGTTTTCATAATGCCCGCCTTGATCTTCGCCTTTGTCGGGCTGCATCTGTGGCTCGTCTTGCGGCACGGCATCTCTGAGCCACCCAAACCCGGCAAACCGGTTGATCCCAGAACCTATCGCCGCGAATATAAT